>Ga0111173_1001_pt1 | contig 50007 bp, 38 predicted proteins | sample DeeMarSWOR324_28_FD_80234 | JGI IMG/M metagenome (GOLD analysis project Ga0111173, IMG submission 80234) | Anaerolineae bacterium SM23_84
CCTGTCGGCGGAGAGCTGGCGTCCCACCAATGGCGCACCGAGCACTTTAACAATCCCTGGCTGCTGGGGGCGGCGGTACTGGTTCGCGACGAGACAGCCATCAATTACAACTGGGGATACAATGCGCCGGCGCCCGGCGTTGCCGCGGAGAACTTCTCGGTCCGCTGGACGGGCAGCGTTTATTTCGGCCTGAATACGGAGTATACCTTCTACGCCACCTCGGATGATGGTGTACGGGTGTGGATCGATGGTGGATTGCTGATTGATCGGTGGCAGGACCAGTCAGCAACCACAGTCTCCGCCAAGCGCTACCTGACGGAGGGAACACACCCCGTCATCGTCGAGTACTATGACCGCACGGGCCCCGCCGTCATCCAGTTCTGGTGGGAACCTGGAGCACCACCATCACCACCGTCAGTGCAGCCCTTCGAGATCATTGTCGACGACCAGGATCCCGGCTTTCAGAAAGCAGGGCCCACCAGCAGCTGGTACTTCCGTTCAGTCGGCTACAAGGGTCATACCTACTGGACGTACAACAGCGACGCCCAGTTGTACAATTCTGCCAAGTGGTTCCCGCAGCTGCCACAAGCCGGCAACTACCAAGTGTACGCGTTTGTCCCCAAGCAGCGTGCCGATACCAAGAATGCTCGCTATCGGATCTACCACAGCGGTCAAGAGCACTCCTACTCGATTGACCAGTCCATATACTTCGACAAGTGGGTCTCTCTTGGCACCTACTATTTCGCCGCCAATAGCACCGAATACGTCTACCTGGACGACATCACAGGAGAGCCATATGCGTCCAAGAAGATTGGCTTCGATGCGGTCAAGTTTGTGAGCACTGCGCAGCCAGGGCCCGCAGTCACACCCGCGCCACCGCCGGTGACGCCCGTCACACCCACACCTACGTGCTCCATCGCGCCAATACTCGGTTTCGGCCAGGTCTGGAACACGAACCCGACGGTCCGTCAGCGTCTTGGATGCCCAACCCAAGCGGAGATCAGCACTTGGAGCGCTGAAGAGACCTTCATCGGTGGCTACATGTTCTGGCGCGGAGACCTGCGGCTCATATACGCAGTATATAACAACGGCACGTGGCAGAGCTTTGTCGATAACTGGGACGAAGGCCAGATGGAGTCAGATCCTGCGATTGTGCCCCCAGCTGGCCGTTATCAGCCCAAGCGCGGATTTGGCAAGGTTTGGCGCGAGCAGGCCGGCGTCAGAGACAAGCTCAGTTGGGCCACCGCAGAGGAACGCGGGCTGCAGGCTTCCTGGCAAGCCTACAACGGAGGCCTGATGCTGTGGACTCAGACGCTCGGCGTCTTTGTCCTCTACAACGACGGCACCTGGATCCAACCATAGGTGAGCCTCGGAGTATGCAAGTCAAAAGGCCCTGGCATTACAGCCAGGGCCTTTTGCTGTTTGAGGCCAGACAGCTCACGGCTCCCACCGGATACCCAGCCGGGCAAGTGCGGTGCTCTGCACCTGCCACATCGCTTCCCGATCATCCACCTCCTCATGATCATAGCCTAGGAGGTGGAGTACGCCATGGACGACCAGGATGGAGAGCTCCTCCTCGGTCGGATGGCCATATGCAGCCGCCTGCTCAACTGCCCGAGGGTACGAAATCACGATGTCACCCAAGTACGGAACGGCTTCTGGGGACAGTACCCACGAATCTGTCTCCTCACTGTCGCCAAAGGCGAGTACGTCAGTTGATGCAGCCACGCCACGATAGACGCGATTCAGCTCCTCGACCTGTGCATCATCAGTGATCAACACGGTCAGTTCACCGCTGTGTTCTTTGCCAGCGCCTTCGAGTGCAGCCTGTACAGCTCTTCGTACCGTGGCCATGCTGACCGCTTCAGCAAACGATGGCGCACCCTGCAGGTGAATGGTGGGGAAGCGAGTTGGAGCGTCTTTCATCAGGCACGCTCTTGTGTCATGCTGTCCTTCTCAGGATACTCAAGGCGCAGGTGGAACACACCCTGTAGGACATCGATAAACGCGCCACGGATGCGGTCAAGGTCTCGAAGCGTTAGATTGCACTCGTCCAGTTCACCGCTCACCAGCCTGTCGTTGATGATCTTGCGCACGCTGCGTTCCATCTCACCCGCGGACTCGGGAGCCGAAGCACGAACGGCCGCCTCCACACTGTCGGCGAGCATTACAATGGCCGCCTCCTTGCTCTGGGGCCGTGGGCCGGGGTAGCGGAAGTCAGCTTCATCGATACTCGTTCCTTGTTCCGCCTCTCTGCGGGCCTGCTGATAGAAATAGCCAAAACCGACGCTCGTCGTGCCATGGTGCTGCGCAATGATATCCAGCACTTTGCCAGGAAAGCGATGCTTCTTTCCCAGATCCAGACTGTCTTTCACATGGCTGATAATGATTTCGGCACTGGTCTTTGCATCAAGCTGAGAATGGTAGTTCTCACCGCTGGCCTGGTTCTCAACGAAGAAGTATGGACGCAGCACTTTGCCAACATCATGATGGAGCGCTGCCACGCGGACGAGCAAGGGGTCGGCCCCCACCAACTGAGCAGCGCGCTCGCCCAAGTTCCCCACGATCAGACTGTGGTGATAGGTACCAGGCGCTTCGAGCAAGAGCCGACGTGCCAGGCCATGCGTCGGCCGAGCCAACTCCAGCAACTGGAGTGGCGTCGTTATGCCAAATACACCTCCGAGCCAGAAGAAGGTGGTGAACGTCAAGCTGGCAGAGAGAACGCCATTGGCCACACTGGCGCCCACCAGTTGCAGCAAGCCGATAGGATCATATCCCCAGCCAAAAAGCCGGAAGGACACAGCCACGATGCTGTTTAGCAGCGCGATGGCTCCAGCAGCCCGAGCGAAAGTGATCAGCTGTTCCAGGCGCGACACGACCAACGCGGCGACCAGGCTGCCCAGCAGGGCGTAAGCAGTGAGATCCAAGGAGCCGCCGGTGACAAAGCCAACGAAAAGGCTCAGCACGATGCTCACCACGATGGCCAACGATGTGTCGAGAAGAACCGACACCAACATAGCGACCGCAGCCATTGGGAAGAAATAAGGCAGTAGAACATGGCCGGGCATGATCAACTTGACTGCAACCCCTGTCACGACGATGAGCAGGCTCAGCAGTATCATGCGTCCACGTTGCTGCAACAGTGCGCGATGCGCTTGCCAGATATAGAGGCCTAGTGTAAGGACAAGCGCGACAACAAACAGCACCATACTCACCAGAGTATGCCATTCGGGCTCTGTAGGCTGCAAGCCAAGTACCGCCAGCTGTTCGAGATGTAGCGGGGTGACGATATCCCCTTGACGGATGACCGCTTGTCCCCTCTCTATTACATGTCGCACAGGCTGAACCGCATCGCGAGCTTGCTGCCTTCTCTCTGCAGTCTGCTCTTCGGCGAAGAAGCTATTCGGCTTGAGCATGGCCAGGACACAGGCGGAAGCCACTTCAGCCTGTTCGGGGGAAAGCGCATAGCTGACGAGCTGTGGAACCTTGGCCCGTGTCTCCTCCAACTGGTCCTCTCGAACACCATCACGCATCAATCGATCAAGCAGATAGACGACTTCGCTGGATACTCCCTGCCAGCTCGACTCGTCCAGGGTGAGCACAGTCGTAATGACCGAAGTCGGCAAGACGATGTCCGAGATTTTGCCGATCCACCTGGACTTGTCTTCAGACGAAGCATGAGCATCCCGTCTGACGGATTCGATATAGGAGAGTACCTGTCGAGCTCGGGCCAACTGCTGACGCGCGACGTTGGCATCCACGGTGTAGATGGGCTCCACAGCAGACTCGGCACGCGCTTGCTCGGCCTCTGTCAGCAGACGGCTGACGTACGTCACGCGTCGAGGAGCTAGCACATCCTGGGTGGAGACCATCCCCATTGTCAACGGAGCGGTCCTTGGAATGGACGGAAGTGCCAGGGTGAGACTTAGGCTTACGACAACGAAGAGGGCATACAGCAGCGCCTGCATCCCCAGGCTGCGTGAACTTTCTGCCATTGAAACAAGCGGGGCCTTCGGATGGGCCCCGCTCGACTGGGTTTGTTGCATGTACTATTGTCCTATGGAATCAACTGCCTCGCGCATCAGCCGCCAAAGCCCTTGAATTGCGGTCCCATCCAGCGGATGATCAGTACAAGAGTGCCAGCTGAGCGACGCGCGCTGCCCACAGTGAAAGGATCCAGTCCCGTTCTATTCGCCGCCGGAAAGCAACTCCTCGACCACGTGACTGACCACTTTGCCATCGGCCCTTCCCTTCAAGCGCGGCATCAGAACACGCATCACCTGACCCAACTCTCGCGGGCCCTTGGCATTGGTTTCGGCGATGGCTTGCTGCGCAGCGGTCACGATTTCATCCCGGCTCATCTGAGGAGGCAGATAGGCAAGCACAACCTCTAATTGCGCCTCCTCCTCAGCAGCCAGATCGCTGCGCCCTGCCTTCTCAAACTCCGCGAGGGATTCCCGATGCAGTTTGATCTCTGTGCCAATCAGCACCAGCGTTTCAGCGTCCTTCAGTTCACGCTGTTTGGCGATTTCCTCATTCGCAATTCGCGCCAGTACAAGCCGAAGAGCTGACTTGCGGCGGGAGTCGCGGTCTCTGATGGCTTGCTGCAAATCCTGCTGTAGCTGCTCCTTCAGGCTCATCTTACGTGCCTAATTCTAAGGCCCTTCAGATGTGATCGTCCCTCCGTAGAGAGCGACCAACACCATATGTGCCTACATGCCTAGTCGTCCTGACGCTTGAGCGTCTGCTTCCGACTCTTCCGGCGTTTGGCAGCCTTTTTCTTCTTGCGCAACACGCTGGGTTTCTCGTAGAAGCGCCGGCGACGAACCTCAGACAGCACGCGTGCTTTCTGCACTTTCTTCTTAAAGCGCTTCAGCGCACTCTCGAAGGACTCGTCCTGATCCACGACAACACGCGTCACACACGTCCCTCCCCTCTTGCCAGCCGACGGCCCACGATGAGGCAAAGAGCCACGCGCTGTTCCTTACGAGGTTTCATTATAGGTGCGCGGCGCAAAATGTCAAATCACGGCCCGCTGTGGAGGGTGGGCTCTGCTGTGCGACGGCTCTCCAGTTCGGCAAGACGCAGAGTGTGCAAAGTCTGACATGGCAGCCAGCAAGGCACAGGGATAGCCCTTGCGTGGCCGGCTTGGCCCCGCAGATGACGCGACCAAGCAGCGCCGCATCCCCTTTGCACCGCAGACGAGAACAGGCGCAGCATCCAACGCATAGGGCCGCTAGTTGAGGAAAGGCTGTCGGTCAGGCACCTGCGCAGCTCGCAGCACAGCACGCCACCTGGAGCAGCATGGCCGGCTGAGGTCCTCTCTGCACAGTCGCTTCCACACGCACAGGCACAACACCGGGACGACAATGCGCGGGGCGATTGTGCAGCGCTTGCTAGTCCGACACAGGGGGCATCTCAAGCCACTTGCTGTTTACCAAGAAATCCGTCAGGAACGGGATCTTGAAGTAATAGCCTTGATAAGCCTGGTAGGCGTAGTAGAAGGCCGGCGCCACCGGCACCAGGAAGATCACCCACAGCACACATGCCAAGCAGCCACCGGTCACTGCTGCAAGCCCACAATACACGATCGCTGCCAGCACTTGGTAGATGATAGCGGCTACCAGAAAACCCAGCGACTGGATGGCATGGTACTTCTGGAAGGCACGCTCCTTGCTCTCCTCAGCTAGCAACATGACAGCAGGTACCAGCACGGGAACCACAACCTGGCTGGCGTAGGCCAGCGCAGCCATCAGGCGGTCGTTGTCCGTCACGTCCTTCGCCTGCCAAGCGCCTGCCGGTTCCGCCCCCTCCAGCAACTCTTCCTTCTCTTCTACTGGCTCCTCCTGAGCTGCCGCCTCCTCAGGAACACCTGGCTCTTTTGCCCTTTCCTCAGGGGTCTTTTCTTCGCTGCTCACGCTTTGATCACCTCCTTCCTATGCTCTGCATCAACAGCCAGCCCTCTGGGGGCACATTAGCATATGAAGACAGACCCCAAGGCTGGCAATTGAGGTACTACTCCACACTATTCATACGCAAAAACGAGGTTGCGGTTTCGCTCGCTCAAGAGGTCTACAAGTCCGACGCGGTTTACGTGTGCCACAGATTGTGCTATGTACTATCGATCTATGGCACGAGCTGTAGTATGGCCTTCAAGCAGCTGGTATGTCTTTCACTCTCCCACTCAAATAGTTTGCCTTTTGTCGAAGGTTCTACTATAATCACTGTGTTCGCTGATGAATTCGGTTGACAATCCAGCCAAGGGGGACGTGGTCATGAGACGAGCACTGTTGCTTGCGTCGATCACTCTTCTGCTTCTGAGTGCAGGTTGCGGAGGGGCGCCGGCCTCTTCCCCGGCAACCGAGGTACTACCCGCACCAACCGAGACACCCGCACCCGTAACCGTACCCACCGTGATGGAAGTGCTCCCCACTCCCACGCCCGTTCCACCTCCGCCGACCCCTACGCCCATACCGGTCTCCGGGCCCACACCCGCACCAGATGTCACCGCTGCGCCTACCGAGGAAATCGAGATTCCCATGGTTGCCATCCCCGCTGGCGAGTTCACCATGGGTAACGACGCCGGGGACGATGACGAGAAGCCTGCCCATACGGTCTTTGTGGATGCCTTCGAGATGGACCAGTTCGAAGTGACCAATGAGCAGTTCCAAGCCTTCGTTGAAGAATCCGGATACCTGACCGAGGCGGAGCAGGCGGGCGAGAGCTTCAACTGGCGCGCGTTCGCCGAGGCCAAGCCCAAGCACCCGGTGGTTCTGGTGACTTGGAACGACGCCGTGGCCTACTGCGAATGGCAGGGCAAGCGACTGCCTACGGAGGCCGAGTGGGAAAAAGCAGCACGAGGCATGGAAGGATTCGTATATCCCTGGGGCAACGAATGGGCGACGGAAAAAGCCAACACCGAAGAATCAGGTTGTCGCGGCACGACCATTGTGGGCAGTTACCCAGCTGGCGCCAGCCCCTATGGAGTAATGGACATGGCCGGGAATGTCTCCGAGTGGACAAGCGATTGGTATGAGGCCTATCCTGGCAGCAGCTTCAGGTCGTCGTATTTTGGGAAAAAGTACCGGGTGATAAGGGGCGGAGGGTGGTTCAGCGAGGCACATCTTGTCCGTACCACCGAGCGAAGCGCAAGCAGCGTGGAGCTGCGCAATGATGATGTTGGCTTCCGCTGCGTCCGGTAGTTGCCCCGCAGAGCCCTGTGGCTATCAGTTCATGCTAAGCGTCATCAGTTCATCGTAACAGTGATGACAGAGCGACTAAGGAAGGAGGGGACTATCGCACGACCAGTTCGCTAGAACATTGACACATAGGATGGCCAGATTGATGTTGAGCCAGATAGGAGGCAGAAATGTCGAGGAGGACGATCATTTGTCTGTTTCTGGTGTTGGTCATGCTCCTGAGCCTGGGGACAATAGCAGTGAGCGCCCAGGCAGGACTGACCTACACGATCAAGCTGGGCGACAACCTGTGGACGCTGGCGAATAAGTATCTGGGCAGTGGCACCGCCTGGCCAGCCATCATGGCCACCACCAACCAGAAGAACATTGAAGACCCCACCTTCGCCTACATCACCAACGCTGACCTGATCCACCCAGGCTGGAAGCTGGCGATCCCCAGCGCAGAGGAAGCGGAGGCCTTCCTGGCGACCTACGACCCCGGCAAACCCGAGATGCTGTTTGGCGCACGTGCCAAGGGCCAGCTTGTGGTAGGAAGCTGGTGGACAGCAGGCGGTGAAGCTGAGGGCCTGGCCGGGATGTTCCGCATCTACAAGGAGAAATACCCCGACGTCGAGATCGTCAATGCAACCGTGGCCGGAGGCGCTGGCTCTGTCTTCAAGGGCATTCTCAAGACCCGCCTGATCGGTGGCGATCCGCCTGACACCTTCCAACTGCACGCCGGTCTGGAGGTGGAGGGCTACAGCCCAGAGCAATACCTGCAGCCACTGGATGACCTCTATGCTGCTGAGGGGTTGGAAGAGGTCTTCCCAGCAGACCTGCTCACGTTGCTCAAGTACAAAGACCACTACTGGGGAGTGCCGGTCAACATCCACCGCTCCAACGTGCTGTGGTACAACAAGACACTCTTCGACCAAGCTGGCGTGACGCCACCGACCAGCTTTGATGAGTTCTTCGCTGTCTGCGACGCCTTGAAGGCCAAGGGCATTGCACCGTACATCATGGGCACCAGCGGCGGCTGGGAGGGCCCGCATGTATTCGAGGATGTCCTGGCCGGAACGTGCGGGGCCGAGACGTACAGGGGCCTGTGGACCGGGCAGGTTCCGTGGACCGATGCCTGCGTCGCTACTGCTCTGGAGAATTTCAAGAAGATGGTCAGCTTCGCCAATGCCGACCACCCGGCCCTTGACTGGGCCGCAGCTGCCCAGTACATCGTTGATGGCAAGGGCGCCATGTTCATCATGGGTGACTGGACCGATGGCTACTTTACCTCGAAGGCGTTCACGGACTATGGTTGGACGTCACCACCAGGCACCAAGGGCATCTTCGTGGCTCTGTCGGACAGCTTCGCCCTGACGGCTCAGGCCCCGAACATGGAGAACTCCCGCAACTGGTTGGCGGTCTGTGGTTCCCTGGAAGGTCAGGAAGCCTTCAACCCTCAGAAGGGCTCCATCTGCGCGCGCACCGACTGCGATCCGCAGCTGTTCAACGCCTATCTGCAGTCGGCAATGCAGGATTGGGCCAAGGACGCCATTGTGCCCAGCGTCATGCACGGAGCGGCAGCCTTTGAATCCTGGGTCTCTGATTTCAAGGATGCAATGGCTCTGTTTATCACCACCGGCGATGTGGCCGGCACGCAGGCGGTCTTGCAGCAGGCCTGCGTGGATGCTGGCATCTGCCAATAACTCTTCACCAATGCTGGCGAGGCAGCTCCTCTGCTGGAGCTGCCTCGCGCTTTATGCGGAGGACTCGCATGCGACACATACACTGGGAGCGGATTGTCTCGATCCTGTTGCTCTCCCCATCGGTGATTGCAGTCGCAATCTTTGTGTATGGCTTCATTGGATTCACCGGCTTTGCATCGCTGACCAAGTGGAACCAGCTCGTCCCCAATTTCACGCTGGTTGGCTTGGACAACTATCGGAGCTTATTCGCCAATCCACGCTTCCAGATTGACTTGCGCAACACTGTTGTGTTTACGCTGCTGTTCTTGATCTTGTGTCTGGCCATCGGCTTCCTGCTGGCTGTGCTTCTGGACCAACGGATCAGGGGCGAGGGGATTTTTCGCAGCATTTACTTGTTCCCCATGGCTATCTCCTTCATCGTCACCGGCGTCGTTTGGCGGTGGCTGCTGAATCCTGGCACTGTCGAAGGTGGCAGCACAGGGGTTAACCTACTGTTTGAGAACCTGGGGCTCGGATTCCTCAAATGGGGCTGGTTCACCGATCCCAACGTCTTGTATATCCGTCCTGAGTCAGGTATAGGACAATTGCTGCAGCGGATAGGGCTGCAGATGTTCACACGCCCTACCTTCGGTATATCGGTAGCCATTATCTCGGTGGTGCTCGCCGCCACGTGGCAGATGTCTGGATACACCATGGCCCTATATCTGGCGGGCTTGCGCAGCATCCCTGACGAATTACGCGAAGCAGCGCGAGTGGACGGTGCGTCGGAGTTCCAGGTCCTACAGCATATCATCGTGCCGCTCTTGAGACCGATCACCCTCAGCGCGGTCATCATCCTTGGACATATCTCGCTCAAGATCTACGACCTGGTGGTGGCCATGACAGGACCCGGGATTGGCTTTTCCACGGACGTGCCAGCCTATTTCATGTGGGAGACAACTTTTGAGGGCAACCGCTTCGCCCGGGGTGCCTCGATAGCCACTATCCTGCTCGTGATGGTGGCCGTTCTCATTGTTCCATATCTGGTATCTAGCACCCGCCAGGAGGCCGAGATATGAACAATGAACGTGCTGAACCACGCGTGGGTGTGAAGCCGAGGGGCCGTTGGTCACGATTGCTGATCTATGCGGTCTTGACCATCTTCGCCGCATTCTATCTGTTACCGGTATATGTTCTGCTCATCACCGGCATGAAGAGCTTCGCCGAGGTGAGCCTCTCCCGCATGTGGGCGCTGCCATCCGGCCTGCATTTCGACAGTTTCGTCAAAGCCTGGACGGGGGGAACTGCGGCAGAGGGCTTTGGTGAACTGGCTAGGTTTGGTGGATTGGGGAAGAACTTCCTCAACAGCGTGTCTCTCGCCGTGCCAGCTACGCTCATTTCAGCCATGATCGGCTCCATGAACGGCTATGTGTTGTCCAAGTGGAAGTTCCGTGGTTCTGAGGTGCTTTTCCCGCTGCTCCTCTTTGGGATGTTCATCCCCTATCAGAGCATTCTCATCCCACTGATGCAGACGTTGAGCAAAATGCGGCTTTACGGCTCCATCGCCGGGCTTGTTTTTGTTCACGTAGTGTACGGCATTCCCATTACTACTCTCATTTTCCGCAATTACTATGCCGCTGTGCCCACAGAGTTGGTTGAGGCAGCGCGCCTGGACGGGGCAGACATCTTCGGTATCTACCGCCATGTCCTGTTCCCTTTGTCAATACCCGGTTTCGTGGTAGTCATGATCTGGCAGTTCACCTCAATCTGGAATGACTTTTTGTTCGCTGTCACTGTCATTGGAAACCCCGAAGTCCAACCCATTACGGTGGCTTTGAACAACCTGGCTGGCAGCCTCATCGTCGAATGGAACGTGCAGATGGCGGGAGCCTTGTTGGCAGCGCTACCTACCTTACTGGTGTACATCTTCTTGGGACGCTATTTCATGCGCGGCCTCATGGCCGGGTCCTTGAAGGGATAGACCTCTGCGGCGTCTGCAAGCTGCACGTCGTGTCCGAAGGACTATCGCCCCTACTGCTGGACATGTCTTGCTAGTGTCCTGTGACGTGATGCCTTTCACTGGACGTCGCGCTCCAGTTACGCCACTACTCTCTCATCCCCTCTCTGCCACAGTGAAACGCTTCCTGGCATCGACTTTCGGAATGCTCTTCACTGCCGCGCAGTTTGCGGATGGCAACCCGCTATGATAGAATGGTGCCCGTTAACATATGCGACGGGCTCAGGCCCGTCTGCAGGTATTCGGAGGCGCATCACCTTCTCTATGGACCGTCTAGTCTTTATGGGAACGCCGCGCTTTGGCCAGATGGTATTGGAGGCACTCCGCGGCCGGTACGAAATCGCAGCGGTAGTCACACAGCCAGACCGGCGGGCTGGTCGTGGCAGGAAAAGGAGTATCTCCGCCGTAAAGGCCTTTGCCCTCGAACACGATCTACCCGTGTTTCAGCCGCCGAGTCTGCGAAAGGGAGAAGTCATCCAGCAACTGCGGGATCTAGCCCCGACGGCAATTGTCGTGGCTGCCTTTGGGAAGATTCTCCCTGCCGCGATCTTGTCGTTGCCAGAGCGGGGCTCCCTCAATGTGCATGCATCCCTGCTACCTCGCCACCGTGGAGCAGCTCCCATACCGGCGGCAATACTGGCTGGGGACAGACAAACCGGTGTGACCATCATGCTCATGGATGAGGGCCTCGACACCGGACCCATCCTAAGTCAAAGGGCGGTAGAGATCACCCCAGAAGACACGACAGCATCACTTACCGAGAAGTTGGGACAGATCGGGGGAAGACTGCTGTTGAACACGCTGCCGCAATGGTTAGCTGGAGAGCTTGCGCCGAGGCGGCAAGACGAGAGCCAGGCCACGTACGCCGGCCTGCTGCGTCGGGAGGACGGGCATATCGACTGGACGGAACCCGCCGAACAGATCGGGCGGCGCTGCCGTGCTTTCTACCCGTGGCCAGGGGCATTTGCCCTGTGGAAGGAAGAGAGGCTGAAGATACTGAACGCGCGGCCGCTGTCGGTGGACGTACCTGCTCAGACACCAGGCAAAGTGGTGCAGTTCGATTCCAGGATAGCGGTCGTCACGGGTGAAGGCCTGCTCGTTCTGGAAAGAGTCCAGCTGGCAGGCAGGCGGCCACTATCCGCCGAGGAATTCATCTGTGGCCAGCGCGACTTTGTGGGATCAGTCCTGAACTAGGAAGAATACTCGTTTATGCACGAAACAGAGACCGTCGCGCGCACAGGAACATCACAGTATCAAGGAAGCACCCATACAGGTTCTACCAATCTGCAAAGGAGAATCATTGCTACATCATGCACGAGATTACAATAACGGTTCGACATGAAGTAGGGTTGCATGCCAGGCCAGCAGCCCTGTTTGTCCAAGCAGCCAAAAAGTTCCAGTCCGCGATCACAGTAAGCAAAGATGAAAAGGAGGTCAACGCCAAGAGCATCCTCTCCATCCTCACGCTTGGAGTCAACCAGAACACCGTCATAACGATCAAAGCAGATGGCGCGGATGAAGAGGAGGCGGTGAAAGCCCTCCAGGAATTGGTGGAAAGCAACTTCGCCGAGGCCGGCTAGCTATGGCGTGGGCTCGCCACGTCACCGGGAGGCCATTGCTTTGCTCGTCCTCAACCTGGGTATGGAACCCTATGACCGCATCTGGGAGCTGCAACATCGCCTGGTCAAGGCCCGGCAAGAGAATCGTGTTGACGACATCCTGCTGTTGCTCGAGCACGAGGCCGTGATCACTGTAGGACGTGGCGGTGACCCCAGCCATATCCTGGCATCTGCACACCAGCTACAGAAAGCATCCATACAAGTCTATCGCATTGAACGTGGAGGAGATGTCACATATCATGGCCCCGGGCAACTGGTAGGCTATCCGATCCTGTATCTGGAGGCACATCGCCTGGGGATTTCCGACTATATGCACGCCCTGGAAAGAATCCTCATCCGTACGCTATCCGATTTCGGACTCGCTGCTCACCGAAGGAGCGGCATCATTGGCGTATGGGTGGGAGAGCACAAGATCGCAGCCCTCGGAGCGCGTGTGCAGCGAGGCGTCACCTACCACGGCTTTGCCTTGAACGTAGCCCCCAACCTGGCACACTTCGAATTGATCGTGCCTTGTGGTCTGACGGACGTCCAGGTCACATCTATGGAACAGGAACTGGGACGACCGATCTCGACGCAGCCCGTTCGGGAGCGACTGATGTGGCACTTTGGACAGGTCTTGGCCGTGCCGTTGCAGGAGACAAGCCTGACAGAGCTGCCTCTGTAGACTGACCGCTTTGAAGCGAGAAGTCTTTCGCTGCTCTGAAGGTGGAAACACGGCCCTGCCTCATTGATGGCAGGACATGGCCCTGCCTCATTGATGGCAGGACATGGCACCGCCTCACGGATGGCGGGACAGGGAGTGAGCATCCGCAGTGCAAAGGCAAGAAACCATCGCCTATTGTGTCAAATGCCGCGAAAAGCGCCCCATGCAGGACACAGAAGCGGTATTCACGGCTACAGGCACGCCCGCAACACGTGGAAGATGCCCCGTTTGCCGCACGGCAATGTACCGAATGGGTGCAACCGCTGCCCACGCTTCCATTCCAAAGCCCGAGCGCATGCCACCCTCAGACCGTCATGTGGGGAAACCGAGGCCAAGTCGGCAGAGGAAGAAGCGACCTACAGCCAAGGACAAGTTGGTGGTCGTTGAATCTCCAGCCAAGGCGCGGACTGTCCGCCGCTTTCTGGGAAGGAACTATAAGGTCGAAGCTTCTGTGGGGCACGTTCGCGACCTGCTGCGCTCCAAACTCAGCGTGGACGTGGAAAACAACTTTGCGCCCCAATACCGTGTGCCAAAAGAAAAACGGGAAGTCGTCCAGCGCCTGAAGAAAGCGGCCAGCCAAGCTGCAGAAGTATATCTCGCCACTGACCCCGACCGCGAGGGAGAGGCTATTGCCTGGCACCTCATGGCAGCAGCAGACATCCCCGACGAAGGCGTCCACAGGGTAGTCTTTCACGAAATCACCGATGCCGCGATCAAGGAGGCATTCTCACGCCCGCGCAGCCTGGACATGGACTTGGTCAATGCGCAGCAGGCCAGGCGCATCCTAGACCGACTGGTAGGCTACAAGATCAGCCCACTTCTGTGGCGGAAGGTGCGCAACCGACTCTCGGCTGGCCGAGTACAGTCTGTGGCTGTGCGCCTCATCGTGGAACGGGAGCGGGAGATACAAGCCTTTGTGCCCGTCGAGTACTGGTCGATTTCGGCCGAACTGGCCAAGCAGGACACGCGAGGCGTGGACCCACGGCCCAGCTTCATCGCCAAGCTGCTCGAGATCGAGGGCAAGAAGGTCGACCTGCAAGACGAGCCTGCAGCTCAGGCCGTGGTGGATGATCTAGAGGGTGCGCACTATATTGTCAGCACGGTGCGCAGGTTCAAGCGAAAACGCAAACCACCCGCCCCCTTCATCACCAGTACCCTGCAACAAGAAGCTTCCAGGAAGTTGGGGTTTACCGCCAAGCGCACCATGGCCGTCGCGCAAGCGCTTTACGAGGGTATCGATCTCGGTGGCGGCGAGCGGGTTGGACTCATCACCTACATGCGCACGGACTCGACCAACGTTGCCGTGGAGGCGCTCAACGAAGTACGGTCCTATATCGAGGAGAAGTACGGGGCTGACTTTCTTCCGCAGAAGCCGCCCGTGCACAAGACGCGCGCTGTGAAAGCACAGGAAGCGCACGAGTGCATTCGCCCTACTTCGGTCAGGCGTGAACCCGATGCCATCAAGCCGCACCTCGACAGTAGCCAGTACAAGTTGTACCGTTTGATCTGGCAGCGCTTTGTGGCGAGCCAGATGAAACCGGCCATCTTTGACGTTACCTCGGTCGATGTCAAAGCCGACCGCCTTGAACCAGGGACTGTGGTGCCTACGGGGAATGCCTTGAAGGCCTTTCTGGATGCGCTGCGCTATCTCTTTCGCGTCACCGGGTCAAAGCTGGTCTTCCCTGGCTTTCTGTCGGTCTACGAGGAGGGTAGGGACGAAGACGCTGCAGCGGAAGACGACGCCGGTCCACTACCACCCTTGGCAGTCGGTGAGGTCTTGGATCTGATACGACTCATACCGGAGCAACACTTCACCAAGCCACCGCCGCGCTACACCGAAGCCTCTCTGGTGCGCGAACTGGAGAAGCACGGCATTGGGCGTCCAAGCACCTATGCACCTATCCTGTCCACAATCCAGATCCGTGGATATGTGGACCGGATCAACAAGTACCTGGTTCCAACGGAGCTGGGTTTCCTGGTCAATGATCTGCTCGTTGAGCATTTTCCAGATGTTGTGGACGTTCCCTTCACGGCCCACATGGAAGAGGATCTCGACAGAATCGCCGCCGGCGAGCGCGAATGGACAGCTGTACTCCGCGAGTTCTACGGCCCGTTCGAACGCACGCTCCAGATGGCCGAACGCAACATGAAGAAGGTTGAAATCCCCCCAGAGGAGACCGGGCTGTCGTGCGAAAAGTGCGGCAGTCCCATGGTCGTCAAGCTTGGTCGTTATGGCAAGTTCATTGCCTGCAGCAACTTCCCGCAGTGCCGCAACACCAAACCGTACGTGGTCAAGACCGGCGCCAGCTGCCCCGAGTGCGGCGGCGAGCTGCTAGAACGAAAGACCCGCAAGCGGCGCATCTTCTATGGCTGTGCCAACTACCCCACTTGCGAATTCGCCACTTGGCAGCGACCGCTGCCTGAGCCCTGCCCCAGCTGCGGCGGCTTGATGACCGAAGCTGGCAAGGGCAAAGCGAGATGTACACAATGCCACCAGGTGTTCGAAAGGAGAGAAGAAACTGCAGAAGGAGCTTGAGCGTTTCCTGACCTACTTGGTCGCGGAGAGAAACGCATCACCCCATACAGTTAGCAGGTACGGCCGCGAGATAAAGGAATGCCTGACGTTTCTCATGGACCAAGGAGTCCAAGATTGGGCCGATGTTGACCGCTTCATGTTGCGGCGCTATCTCGCCTGGTTGGATAGCCAGGGCTATGTGAAAGCCAGTGTGGCCCGGCGGCTGTCACAACTGCGCTCATTTGGCCGCTTCCTGGTGCGAGAAGATCACGTGCCCACCAATCCCTTCAGTGCGGTGTCCTCACCCAAGGTGCCCAAACACCTTCCCCAACCTCTTTCCGTGTCAGAGACCGTTGCTCTGCTCAGTGTGCCTGACTCAACGACTGCACAGGGCTTGCGTGACCGCGCGATCCTGGAGGTTCTCTACAGCGGCGGTCTGCGCGTCAGCGAGTTGGTGGGATTAAACCTCAGCAACATCGACTGGCAAAGAAAAGAACTACGCGCGTGGGGCAAGGGCGCAAAGGAGCGTATCGTCCTCCTGGGCAGGCCAGCGATGTTGGCTCTGCAAGCCTACACCGAGCAAGGCCGACCTGATCTGGTACGCAGGATGACGTCGAACGCCCTCTTTCTGAACCGCTCTGGCGGCAGGCTCACCACGCGCAGCGTGATGAGCCTACTGAAGAAATACAGCCGGTTGGCGGGGCTGGAAAAGCGCGTCACGCCACACACGCTTCGCCACACCTTCGCCACACACCTTCTGGACGGCGGAGCGGACTTGCGCTCCGTACAGGAACTCCTCGGCCACGCCAGGCTATCGACCACACAGGTATACACCCACGTCAGCCAGAGTCGTGCTCGCGAAGTGTACCTGCACTCACATCCATTGGCCCGGGACAAAGATGGGGCAGCCGATTAAGCCAGGTACTGAGACGAATGTGCGTTTCCCAAGCGCAGGCAAATCGCCTGTTCTGCTGGAAGGTTTGCTGGGCACTTGTGACGATGGAGCAAAGCATCCAGGAGTCGTCCTCTGTCACCCTGGCAGCCACGGTCAGACGGGCATGGAATATCCGGTTATCGCTGCTTGCAGCGCCGCCCTGCAACAGGCTGGGTTCATAACCCTGCGCTTCAACTTCCGAGGCGTTCAGGGTAGTGAGGGCAGGCGGAGTGGCGGCACGTACGAGATCGGTGACGTGCAAGGTGCCGCCCGCTTTCTAATGGAGCGCAACGAGGTATACCCCTCTTACGTCTACCTGATAGGCAACTCATTTGGCGCGCAGATGGCCCTGGAGGCTGCACGTGAGGAAAAGGGACTGGCGGGGGTGGCCTGCATTGTCCTGCCTCTCACCCTCCTGCCATCTCCACCCGACCATCTGCGCTACGATCAACGTCCCAAGCTCTTCATCGTCGCAGAGCATGACCAACTCTGCGATTTGGAGGATTTCAGGGTTCTGTACAGGCAGTGGGCCGTGCCCAAGGACTGCATCATCCTAACAGGCAGTGATCATTTCTTAGGTATTGGACCTTCCGCCGATCCCGTGAATCGCGCCGCCGAAGTAGCACAGGCGGTGGCTTCGTGGCTCTGCCGGGTTACTACGGCTGTGCGCTGATTCGCCTGCCTGCGACTCGTTTCGACTACAGGCCCATTCCGAACTTGGCACAACAAGGAGGAGTGTACGTGCGACTGGAGAAGCTTCGGCAATCATTCAAGGGAGAACTAGACGCCATTCTGATCACCAGACCCGAAAACCAACGCTACCTGAGTGGCTTCAGGGGAGGTGAAGGCGCGCTGTTGATCACGCAAGAAAAGGCGCTGGTGCTCACTGATTTCCGCTACTATGACCAAGTAGCAGAAGAGGCGCCGGATTTCGAGCTAGTGAAGGTAGAGGACAGAGACTCTCAGGCACTCAAGCGCTGCCTAAAAGAGCTGGAAGTGAAAGCGCTGGGGTTTGAGAGCACACACCTGCCGTTCGCCCAATACCAGGAATGGAAGAAAGCCACCCGTGGCACAAAATGGATACCGACCCGGGACATGGTAGAGAACCTACGCTTGATCAAGGACGATCAGGAACTGGCAAAAATGAAGAAAGCCATTGCCATTGCTGACACCGCCTGCGATTACATTCGGGGCTTTATCGAACCCGGAATGCCAGAAACGCAGGTCGCATGGGAATTGGAAGTACACATGCGTACGCACGGCGCCGAGGGAGTCGCGTTCAGTACCATCGTGGCTGCCGGACCCAATGGCGCCAAGCCACATGCTGTGCCAGAAGATCGGCAGATCAAAGAAGGAGAGCCTATCGTCATGGACATGGGCGCCAGGTTGGACGGCTACCACTCCGACTTGACACGGACCGTATGTCTGGGCGAGCCACACGCAAGGCTCCAGGAAATCTACGATATCGTTCTACAAGCCCAGCTGGCGGCCGAGGAGGGGGCGAAGCCTGGCATGACCGGGCAGGAGGTAGACGCCCTTGCACGCGCTGTCATTGTGGAGGCAGGCTATGGCAAGCAGTTTGGGCATGGTCTCGGTCACGGCGTAGGCCTGGCGGTACACGAGGGCCCAAAGCTCGGTTGTCAGTCCAGGGAGCCCCTCAAACCAGGTATGCTGTGTACGATAGAACCAGGCATCTATCTAACTGATTGGGGTGGGGTCCGGATTGAGGACATCGTGCTATTCACCTCGGAAGGCGTTGAGGTCCTCAGCCGGGCACGCAAGGAACTAAGGACTCGCTGACTGCTGGCTGATCCAGGGCCTTTCCATTTTCGTTTATGTCATTCTGAGCGAAGCGAAGAATCTCACCGCTGGCGCGACGCGAGATCCTTCGCTGGCGCTCAGGGTGACAGAACCCTGCGTGGGTAGGCCGTGAGGGTGACTCTGGAAAAGCCCTCCTGGCTGATCGGTGCAGGCTTGTTTTTCTGGTCAAGTTGTGCTAGAATGGGAAACGGAGGTGCGAGATGGCCGAGAATGATCTCATCACTAGGATCCGGGAAAAGGTAACCACAGAGGTCCTGATCGCTTTCGTCCTCGGTGTCTTTCTGGGCCTCGTCGTGCTCGGCTGGTGGCTGTGGCCCGTACGCTGGACGAACACCGATCCAGCCGATCTCAGACCAAACCAGAAAGAGACCTACTTGCAGCTGATCGCCGACTCGTATGCCCTGACTGGCAACACTGAGACAGCTGTTGCCCGTCTGAAGGCACTCAAGGGGCCCGGTGAAGCCGATGCAGACCTTTCCGAGGCGCTAGCTAATTTGGCCAAGGCCCGACTGGCAGAAGGTAGAACAGACGAGGCGACCCGATTGGAAGGACTTCAATCTGCTGCAATCTTGCCACCGCCACCTACGCCCAAAGAAACTCCAGTGGGGCCAGCGGCACCCATGGCCAGCCAGACGCAGCGCATTCTCATTATCCTGTTCTTCCTGGTACTCCTGGGCGCGGGAGTGGTGTTGTTTCTAACGCAGCTCCAAAAGCGCCAGACCGTACGCCGTAGACGGCCGACATCTGTGGACGAGTCTCTTACCAGAGCCGCAACAACGGGGCCGACGGGCGTGGCACCTCCTTTGTCAGAGATCTCTCTGGGACACTTTGAGACGACCTACCACCTTGGCGACGAGGGGTATGACATCTCCTACAGCATCGAGTCGTCCACAGGCGAGTTCCTCGGGGAGTGTGGCGTCAGCGCACTGGAAGAAGTCGGCGTAGGCGAACCAGGTGGAATATCCGCTTTTGAAATATGGCTGTTTGACAAAGAGGATGTGCGCACCGAGACAAAAGTATTGATGAGCCCGCGTGCCTTTGCAGACGAGGTGTTGCGTGAGGAACTGGCAGACAAGGGCACATTGCTTCAAGCAGAGCGAAGCCGGGTCGTAGCTGTGGAAACGGCGAACCTCCGGCTCGATGCCACGATCACCGACCTTGAATACGAAGGGGGCTCGGACTCTGTTTTCTCCAGGTTGACCACCAGACTGGAGATCTCACGGAGATAACGCGCCTCGCGCATTTTGGCCTAGACCGTAGCCTGTCCACAAGGACGCAGGAATGCTCACAGCCTGCGTCCTCTTGCTATCCACGGGCGGCAGGATCAAACAGCTTGCGATGTTCCTGGAGTGCAAAGCGGTCCGTCATGCCAGCTATGTAATCGCAGACCACGCGCTCGGGCCTGTCTTCGGCCATCTTGGCCTGGATGTCCAACGGCAGCTGACGCGGCTCACCTAGGTAGGCCTCGAAAAGCTCATAGATCAGACGCTTGGCCTTTGTCTGCATGCGCATCACACGATGATGCTGATAGAGCCGCTCAAACAAGAAATCCTTCAGCTCGCGGTTCCTGCTCTGCAGCTCCGGCGAAAAACCTACCACATGCTCAGGTGCACGCCGTACCTCTTCAGGCGACTGGATGGCCAGCCTTCTCAGCTTCTTGTCTACGGTGGTGATGACGTCCGTCACCTCCAGATTGATCAGGTAGCGGATCGTCCGGTGGCGAGCCATCTCCGTGAACGCCTGTTCCTCAAGGGCGAGTGCCTCCAGCGCTTCTCCCCACAACTGCAAATCTTGAACGTCGGTCAGCCCGATCAACCCCGAGCGCAGACCATCATCCAGATCATGTGTGGTATAGGCAATCTCATCCGCCGCGTTAACGAGCTGGCTCTCCAGTGTTGCTCGCTTGTCGGGCTCGTATCCCTCTGCATGTGAGACATCGTACTCGGTGGTATGCTTGACAATGCCCTCCCGTACCTCCCAGGTCAGATTCAAGCCGGGAAAGTCCGGGTAGCGTTGTTCAAGCATCTCCACAATACGCACGCTCTGACGGTTGTGGTTGAAGCCACCGCATTCCTTCATTAGCTCGTCGAGGGCGATTTCGCCGGAGTGACCAAAAGGTGTGTGACCCAGGTCATGAGCAAGAGAAACCGCCTCAGTCAAGTATTCGTTGCAGCCAAGCGCACGGGCCATCGTGCGCCCAATCTGAGCTGTCTCGATGGTGTGCGTCAGGCGCGTGCGATAGTAGTCGCCTTCGTAGTTAACAAACACCTGCGTCTTGTATTCAAGCCTCCTGAAAGCTGTGGTGTGAATGATTCGATCCCGGTCCCGCTGAAATGCCGTGCGATAGGGATGTTCTGGATCAGGATGGACCCGGCCACGTGTCTCTCTGGCCTTTACCGCGTACGGAGCCAAGCGCTCCATCTCCAGTTGCTCGAGTTCCTCGCGCGTGAACATCTCCAGACCTCCCACTCATGAGCCAGCTGTTCGCTTTGCGATCGGACAGATTCAATCCTCTTGGCCGTTCGAACAGGCTAGTGCACTGACCGCCACCTCCCAGCACGTTGATTTGACGACTCCCAACGGTGATGTGGCGACGACCGTCGCCCAGTTGGTCCAGCTGGCCTGCTTCCTCACCGAACTGGATGCCGACTCGACGGTCCTTTTTCGCACCGCCACGCTCTGCGGGCCATAGAGCGGTTGCACAAGACTGAGGAACGGTACCGGTTCGAGCATACAATGGATTTGCCGCCATGGCCCCTTGAGCCCTCCACACCCATAAGGGGGTGAGTCAACACCCTGTGCATCTTTAGGCGGATGTGGTACTACGCCCTTCCTCCGATGGCGCCAGAAGCTTACCTGCTGCATGCCGCCGGGCCTCTGGCAGCCGGGCGGACGCAGATGAGACCCGTCGATCCGAGCGACCCCTGGCCACGGTCTTTTCGTCGCATAGGCATAGGCCCACTCCTTCGGAGACAATCCCCGCCATGCGCCCTGAGTTCCTGCAGGTCATTCGATAGCCTGGACAGGATCCTGGCTCTTCAGGCAACCTCTCTTGATCAATTACCAGCCATTGTCAGCGCCATAAGTGCCTTCTGCACGTGCAGCCGGTTCTCAGCGACATCGTATATGCAGGAGCGTGGACCCGAGGCCACTTCATCCGTCACCTCGTGACCACGATCCACGGGCATGGGGTGCGTGAAAAGCGCATTATCGGTCAGCTTCATCCTCTCAGCGTCGCAGATCCACTGCGGATACTCCAGCCCTTTCTCGATTTCCTGCTGCTTGAGAAACTCCCCATTCTGGTAAGCTTGCGGGCTCATCCAGTGCCGAGAATACACTACATGGGCGCCATCATATCCCTGACGCACGTCGTGGGTGATGGCAAAGTCTCGGCCATTCTCCACGCAGTTCTGCCTTGTCCATGAGATGACCTCAGAATCGAGGTCAAACCCCTGAGGATAGGCCAGGGTTACATCCATTCCAAAACGACTGCCAATCAGCAGCGCTTCCTGGACGCTGCACCACGAACGAGCCAGTGCCCCATGTCCCCAGGTAACGAGAAGCTTCTTGCCCTTTAGCAGGCTCGTATCCACACCGTGGCCCGGCCCCTCGCCAAACCACTCTGCCCATCCCATTGCGTCAGCCAGGCCCTGACAGGGATGATACTTGTCGTGAGCCATGGAGATCACTGGGATGTCAGCCCAGCGAGCATACTCGCGCAGGAGTTCATCTCCCTCGCCATAGGCACTGATTTTGTCCTCCAGTATACGAATCCCCAGGCCTGCACCATAGCGACTCATTACTCTGGCTGCATCCTCCACCGTCTCTCCGGCGGTCTTGGCCGTCTTCAGGCGCATCGCTTTGGGCTCCAGAAATTGTGCATGTCCCCCCAATTCGGTTGCCGCGGACTCAAACGACTGCCGTGTGCGAACGGATGGGTTGTAGAAAAACATCAGAAATGTCTTGTGTTTCAGGATGCTCGTATACTCATCAGAGAAGCGATTACGCTTCATATTCGCTGCCAGCTGGAGAACAGCGTCCAGTTCGGCTTTCGACCACTCTTGCGTGGTCAGCAGGTCTCTGCCATAGAGATCCATGTTCCCTCCTCACTCGAATGATAGATGAGGGACCGAGGCATCTGTCGATGCCTCGGTCCGGCGTCTGGTAGAATCAGCTCTTGCTGCTGTAGCCGTGCGTCCCCAACAACTCCCCGAGGCCCCAGTAGCGGTGAATGCCGTACACCAAGGGCCTGGCCTTGGTCAGGTCAATCTCGTTTCCGGAGTCAAGTACCTCTTCATCCACCTGCACGGCCACAATCTCGCCCAAGAACAGATCATGCGTGCCAAGAGATAGTACCTGCACAACCCTGCACTCCAGGTTGACCGGACACTCAGCGATGATCACCGTCCCGATAGACCGCGCAGGTAGCGGTGTCAGGCCTGTTGCGGCAAACTTGTCTTCCTTTCGCCCAGACACGGTGCCGCAATGGTCCGTGACCCACGCTAGATCTGCTGTCGGGAGATTCACAGCAAACTCGCCGTACTGCTTCACCAGATCGTGCGAGTAGCGCGACGGGCGGATGCTGATGCTCACCATCGGCGGATTGGAGCACACGGTCCCCACCCAGGCCAAAGTGATGATGTTGGGCTTATCCAACGAGCCGCACGTAATCATCGCTGCCGGGATGGGATACAGGTGTGTATGTGGCTTTATGGTGACCTTTGCCATTCCTCAGCTGCTCCCTCCCCAGAACCACTGAGGCGCGTCAACAGAGCGATCCTCTCTGCCCGCTACCTCATGATCAGGGACATGACCGCCTTCTGCACGTGCAAACGATTCTCTGCCTGATCAAAGACCACTGACTGAGGGCCATCTACGACCTCGTTGGTGACTTCGAAGCCTCTGTCGCACGGCAGACAGTGCATGTAGATGGCATCCTTGTCAGCCAACCTCAGATGCTCTCTGTCGCAGATCCAGTCTTTGTTGGCAGCGAAGATCTCTTCGCTCTTCTTTTCATCACGCGTGCCAACGGGTGGAGGGAAGGTGGACACTGCCGTCCAAGACTTTGGATAGAGCACGTGCGCACCCTTCAGCGCCTCCTCGAAATCGTACTCGATCTTGAAGGAGCCACCGTACTGGTCCGCATTGGCCCTGCACGCCGCCAACACGGCGTCGTCCAACTCCATGCCTTCGGGATGGGCCAACGTCACGTCCATGCCCATCAAGGTGGCATAGAGGATGGCGCTCTGCGGCACCGCTCGCGGTTTCTCGATGCTCGGTGAATACGCCCAACTCATGACGAACTTGACACCATTGAAGCCGCCAAGCTTCTCCTTGACAGTAAAGACATCCGCCAGGCCCTGGCAGGGATGATACTTGTCACATTCCATGTTGATGACGGGGATGTCTGACCAGCGCGCAAATGCTTGCATCAGATCGTGGGCTCCGCCATAGACCCAGTCCACTGGGTCGCCATAGCAACGGATCGCTATGCCATCACCCATCCGTGACAGGACACGCGCCACGTCGGACACGCGCTCTGTGGAATAGGCCTCCTCTCTACCTTCGAGGGCCGGCGTGTAGATCTTCTTCGGATCGAGGAAATGGGCATGTCCGCCAAGCTGCGTCATTCCCGCCTCAAAGGAGTTTCGCGTGCGCAGGCTCTGGTTGTAGAAGATCATAAACAGCGTCTTGCCCGGCAGGACATGATTGTGCACCTCGCCAATGGACCGGCGACGTTTCAGATCCAGGGCCACATCCAGAATGGTCTCGACCTCTTCGCGAGTGTAATCCAGTACGGTGAGAAAATCCCGCCCCTTGAAACCAGTTGTCTTCATCCTTCCTTCCTCCTTATCCAAGTGTAGTTGTGTTCCCAACAAGTGAATCGGCCACTGGGCATGATATGCATGCTCCGCATTTCAGGACATGGACAGCTTCCTCTCTCCGAAGGACCCTACCTCGCGTGGCCAGTCCGAGGTTGCAGCTGGAAGGTCCACTACCCCCGCCGAGTGTTTGCCTCAGTATGCACCAGTACCTAGAAGCCACGCAGGAATCGTCCTCAAGGCGATTTGCAGATCGAGCAACAGTGACCAGTTTTCGACATAGTAGATGTCCAAGAGAACCATCTCATCGAAGGTCAGTTCGCTGCGTCCGCTTACCTGCCACAGACCGGTCATGCCTGGCCACGTTTCCAGACGCTTCTTGTGCCACTCCTGGTACTGCTCCACCTCAGAGGGCAAAGCCGGCCGAGGGCCAATGAGGCTCATCTCCCCCCTCAGCACATTGTACAACTGCGGCAGCTCGTCGAGACTGGTGCGCCGCAACAACTGCCCCAGCTTGGTGCGGCGCGGATCGTTTCTCATCTTGAAAATCGGGCCCTCAGCTTCGTTCAAGTCTGCCAAAGTCGTTCTCTCCGCCTCAGCACCTGCACGCATAGAGCGAAACTTGAATACAGTGAAAGGGCGCCCTCCACGTCCCAGGCGCGTCTGCCGGAATATGGCCGCACCTGGGGAATCGAGCCGGATCACTATTGCAGTGAGCAGCATCAACGGCGAGAGCAGCACCAGGCCCAAGCCGGCAACACCCACGTCCATTGAGCGCTTAACCGCAAGCTTCCACCCCGTGATGGATACGGACTTGATGCCAATCAGCGGTATCCCGTTGAGGTCATCGATATCCACATTGCTCAGACTCATCTGGAAAAGGTCGGGAACAATCCTCACACTGACCCGGGCGCGCTCACATTGCGCCAAAATGCTCATGATCTTGCGATGGTACTGCCAGGGGAGAGTGATGATCACTGCATCGACTTGCTCATCCTTGACGACGTCAGCAATGCGCTCTGTACCACCCAGGCCCTTGAAGCGGCCAATGTCCTTGTGGCCACGTTCAGGCTTGTCGTCCACGAACCCTACTACGTGATAGCCAAGTTGAGGCTGAGCCACAATGTTGCGCATGATTGTGCGGCCGGTCTCCCCCGCGCCGACTATCAGAACACGCTGCACACCGTAACCGCGCCTCCGCATCTGCCCCAACACGAACTGCTCCAGTCCGCGAGCTGCGGCCAGCAACACGAAGACGGCTACGCCCGCATAGGCATAGATCAGCCTGGAGTAGAGTACCGCACGGTAGACCAGAGAAAGCACATAGAGGGCAGCCACGCCAGTGACCGCACCGCGCAGGATGATGTAGGCGTCGTTAAGCCACGAGCGCTTGCGTTTGGGGCTGTACAGCCCTTCAGTCCAGTATACGAACAGAAGGATTGCTGTAAGCAGCACCGAACTGGAGAAGTATACGCTGTAGGGTACCAGAAACGCTTCGTCAACGGGGCGGAACCACTGCAACTGGTAGCGGGCCACGTAGGCAATGAAAAAGCCGACGTTGATCAGCACAGCATCGATAATGACCCTGCCAAGGGTGCCCCAGTGCCCCTTCCTAGCAAACACCTACTAGCCCCCTGACAGAACGTGGCGGTACACTCTCACGGTTTCCTGCGCCATGCGTGTCCAAGAGAACTCTCGTGCCCGCTCCAGACCTCGCGAGGACAGTTCAGCCCGCCCATCGGGATCATCGCACAGCCGACAAAGGGCAGCAACCCATTCGTCCACGTTGTGCGGATCGACCAAGACACCAGCATCGCCCACAACTTCTGGGAGTGAGGAAGCATTCGAAACGATAACGGGTGTTCCGCAGGCCATAGCCTCCAACGGGGGCAGACCGAACCCCTCGTAGAGCGATGGATAGACGAATACTTCGGCCGCATTGTACCACAGCGGCAATTCGTCTTCAGGAATGAATCCAGGGAGAATCACATCGTCCTGCAGGCCTAGTTGCTCCACTGCAGCGAACAGTGACTGGTAGAGCCACCCTTTTCCTCCGCCCAGCACCAGCTTGTACTGACTTGCTGTCCGCCGTCTAAATTCCGTGTACGCTGCCAGAAGCGTCAGCAGATTCTTCCTCGGCTCTAAGGTACCGACGAACAGGATGAATCTCTCTGGCAAACCATGTAAACGACGAAAGCCAGCCATTCCGGCCTGCTCTCGGATGGGTCGATAGACAGCGTCCACGCCTGGATAGATAACCGAAATCCTATCGGCGGGCGCAGCAAAGAATCGGGTCAGATCCTGAGCTGTGCTGACTGAGATAGCGACAACACGAGATGCTCGACGGACACTCAGTCGTGTGAAAAGCCTTTGGTAGAATCGCTGCGCACTTAAGAAGGCTTGCGGAAAGATCATGAAACTGAGATCTGTAACGGTAACTACACCCCTGCAGGGCAGAAACACGGGCTGTATGTTGACTGGTGAGTGCAGCAAGTCGACGTACTGAGCCACAAGCTCCATTGGTTGCAGGAACTGCTCCCATAGAATCCTGACCCACGGTCTATCGGTTGGCAACCGAGAGCGCCTTTCGCTGCCAGACAGCGAGAGGGCGCAACGGCTGTTCAGAAAGACCGTATAGTCGCCCTCTGGGTCTTCGCGAAGAACGTGTATGAGCAGGTTGTAGATGTACCGACTAACACCGGCGCGGCGATAGCCCTCTTCCTGAGCAAGCAAGTGCGCATTGATAGCGATCCGCGTACCCACAGGTGTCAATTATATGCCCAAAGACAGAACGGGGCAAAAGCAATCCAGAGCAGTTGTTTGCCCCGAACAGAACCGTGCCTACTCGCCCATCTGCCCCAGTCCATCCAGGAGGCAAATCTCACAAGGCCATCGAGCGCGCAGGCACTATATCTGATCAGAAAGCTGCAGGTATATTGCACGAGTCTCAGCAGCGATCCGCTTCTGTGTATAGCGTTCCAAGACCCGCGTGCGTCCGCGTCGCCCGAGTGCCAGGCGCAGACTGGGATGGTCCACTAACTGGGTCAATGCATCACGCAAGGCTCCTGCGTCCCCCTCGGGGAAGATTCGCCCTGCATCCGCGATAACATTGGCTATCTCGCCTGATGACGAGCCAACCACAGGCACCTCGCAAGCCATCGCTTCGACCAGTACGCGCCCGAACTGCTCCTTCCAGTTGTGGCGAGTGAGAGAAGGTAGAACCAGCACATCCAGATCGTTGAGGCGACGCGGCATCGTCGCAGAGGGCACCCAAGGCTCAAAGAGCACCCGGTTCTCAACACCAAGTTGTGTGGTCAGGGCTTCCAGGGTCGTCCGGTAGGGACCGTCACCGACGATGTGCAAGGTCCATTGCCCCTCCAACTCGGCCACGGCACGGAGCAACACCTGGACCCCCTTCTCCTCCACCAGCCTGCCGAAATAGCCTATGACAAACCTGTCACGCTGACGCGGTGAGGGCTCTAGCTTCCGATATACGTCCGGGTCCACGCCAAACTGCGGCAGGAGGTAGACCGGCCCTCTGTACCCTTTGGTGCGGAGAGTGCCCACGGCTTCTTGGTTTCCCGCGATCGCACAGGCCGCATGCGCGAGGTTGTAACGCTCAAAGAAGCTAAAGGGAAAAGGGTATCGGCGCAGCAGGTTCTGCCAGGTGAAGAAGAGTGCTGTTGCCCTGTTCTCTGTCGCTGTGCGCATTACCAGGAAGGTAGCCAGGTTATACGGCTCCTCATCAATGTGCACAATGTGAGGACTCAGCTGACGCACAAGCTTGCCCAGCCCCCGATAGAAGTGCAGATGAAAGTGTCCATTTAGGGCCATGGGGAGCACATGCAGTGCGTAACCTGCGGTGTACGCTTTCTCAAGCGTCAGAATGCTCCGCCCTTGCCGCCAGTACGGCGGGACAACCAGAGATAACTCCACGTCCTGGAAGCGCGCCAGCTCTTCCAGCTTCTTCTGATACATGCCCACAACGCAGGCTTTGGAGACCATCAAAACGCGCAAGCGTCTTTCCTTCCTGTCTTGGAGTCCACCTGCGCCCGAACCAGGGCGAAGCCTTTTGCCACCGCAGCACAGTCGAGAGAGCATGGAGACACTTGCCAGTCCCGAATGCACAGCATGTGACCGGCAAGCATCCCCAAGAATCCTACGCTTGCCGAACGGCCCGCAGCCTGGCATCTATCTCAGCCACACGCTCCTGCTCAGCGACCCAGAACTGCGGATTGCGTTGTGCGTTCAGCTCTTCCACCGTCTTGCCCTGTTGCTCCACCCAGGTGTAGTACTTTAGATTGTGCCAGCGCGCTCGTGTGTCGTGCGTGCCCTCCTGGATCCAATCCAGCTTCTGCTTGTGGAAGATGCTCACCAGCCGCACCTCGGCTTTGGTCTCGTCCATCTTCCCGAACTGGGCAGTCATCTGTGCCATGACAGAGTGGTAGCGATCTATGGCATCAGTCAGGACCGTGACTATGACATCATCCTTGCCAAAGCCATAGAACTTGGCGGTCTTGATCGCACCCAGCACATTGCACACGCCAGAGATGCCGAAGGTCTGGGACATCAGGCGAACCATGTCCTCCGGGATCCCATACTCCTGAGTGAGCACACGCCAGCCCGGTACTTCGGTCAGCAACTGCAGCCCCATCTTGCATTCGATGTCATCAATGGCCATCAGGGCGTCCATGTTGTTCACGTTGTGGATCCACGTGACGTGCTTGTCACCAATGCCTTGGATGTCATGCCCCCCATAACCGTTGAGGAACAAGGTGGGGCACTGGATTGGCTCCAACCCGACAATCTTGTGCTCTGGCCAGACCTGTTTGAGGCGATCCCCTGCAGCGATGGTACCCGCAGAGCCCATCGCCGACACATAGGCCGCCACCCTGCCATCGCCAATCCCCTGCTGCTGCAGTTGCACCGCAATTTCCGCAATCGTGCCCCCCGTGACGTAGTAGTGGAAGCGATAGTTTCCAAAGACCTCGAACTGATTGAGGATGCGTATCCGCGCAGGGTCAGCGGCCCTCAGCTCGTGGCACTTGTCGTAGATCTCCTTGACATTGCTCTCGCAGCCCGGAGTGGCAATCACACGTGCACCGTAGCCGCGGATTATGTCAAAACGCTCTCGGCTCATCTCCTCGGGCAAAATGACAACGCTATCAAAGTTCATGCGACAGCCCACATAGGCTCCGCCGATGCCATAGTTGCCGGTCGAGGGCCACACTAGTGTGTGTACGGCCGGATCTACCTCGCCGAAGAGTTCCTTCTCAATCAGCACCGAATACGTGGCACCCACCTTGTGGCTGCCGGTGGGAAAGTCTTTGGAGTAGAGCACTACGATGGGTGCTTCGACCCTGGTCAGTTGCTTCGGCACGACGTAGTAGTAGATCTCGTTCTCTGGTGAGCGCCAGGTAATATTGTACAGGTTGATGGGATCCAAAGGATCCTTGGCCCTCATCTCGAGAGCACGTCTTCTCACCTCGGAGTCGATCTTCTCCGGGTGCAGCATTTCTTCAAAAGTAGGCCCCGTGATTAGTTTGCTTGCTTTCATCATAGCTTTCCTCTTCGCACCCTTTCGATTCGAATCTCACACCTTCTCCCATTTTGAAACGAGTTCCCTCACCGCTTTGATCGTGGGCTCGATGAGATACGGTTGGCCCGCTGCTCTTATGGCAGTCTCGGTGTCCTTGAGACCATTGCCGGTGACAAGCACAACCAAGCGTTCGCCGGGATCCATCCGATCCTCGCGCAGAAGCTTCAGCAAGCCCGCGAATCCAGTTGCGCCAGCAGGCTCAGCGAAGACAGCAGCCTCGCGTCCAAGAACGCGCATCGCCTCTAGTATCTCGTCATCGCTAACCGCAACGTATAGGCCACCGGTGTTACGCACTGCTCGTAGGGCCTTGATCCCATCGCGTGGGATTCCAACCGAGATGCTGTCAGCAACCGTGTTAGGAATGATGGGCGCAATCTCTTCTGAACCCTCTTCCCAAGCCTTGACCAGGGGGGCTGCCCCTTCAGCCTGGACGCCGACAAGCTGCGGAATCCGCTCAATAAAGCCCATGGCGTACAAGTCCCGAAGGCCCTTCCATAGGCCACCGATGATGCAGCCATCGCCCACTGACACAAACAGCTTGTCCGGCGCCCGCCAGTCCAACTGCTCACAGATCTCCAGAGCAGCCGTCTTCTTCCCTTCGGACAGGTAGGGATTGATTGCCGTGTTGCGGCTGTACCAGCCGTACTCGGACGAGACATCAAGACACAGGTCGAAAGCCTCATCGTAGGTGCCCTTTATTGAAACAACCCGAGCGCCAAAGATGAGAAGCTGCGCCACCTTGGCAGCCGGGGCACGCTCCGGCACGAAGATAACAGTGGGCAAGCCCACACTGGCGGCCAGCCCAGCAAGCGAGGATGCTGCATTCCCTGTGGATGCGCAAGTAATGATCTGGAAACCCAGTTCCCTGGCCTTGGTCACACCTACAGCACTGGCCCTGTCCTTGAACGAGGCCGTGGGGTTTCGCCCATCGTCCTTCAAATACAACTGCGGCAGTCCCAGGGACTGCCTCAACCTCTCTACACGATAGAGCGGTGTCCAGCCGACCTGCAACGGGGGAATCAGGCTCCCGTCGGCGATTGGTAGGAGATCGATGTAACGCCAGATGGACCGCTCGCGGTCGTCCGCCAGCTTGCCCTTTGTCAGTCGCTGGCTGATCAGGTCGTAGTCGTAAATGACATCAAGTATACCCTTTACGCCACAGCTGGGACAGGTGTAGAGTGTCTCCTCCGTCCCATATTCTCCGCCACACAGTACGCATTCAAGTCCTATTACTTGGTCCACAAACATCTCCCCCTTGCGAAGTGATCGCTCCGCTTCAAGGATGCTCGGGCACCGACCCGCTGCGGCAGGACAAGCCCCCGGAAAGGATGGCGCGCCTGATGGATCGGCACGCGCGCTCACTCACGATCATACGCACACCCGTTGATCGCAGTAACTGCGCAATCCCAATCCCGGGAGGTCAGGGGTCGGTATGATTGGGCACGTGGTATAGCGAGTCGATGTCCTGTAGTCTCTCGCCACTGAGCGAGACAACAATGGTGCTTGTGACGTACCGCTGAGATTTCAGGCCGACTCTACCAAAGCTTCCCGTGCTTGTCAAACGGACCTGACACAATTCACAACCCCGGGCAGGCTGACCATTTCCCGCTACACCGACCCGCCACTATAATTGCTTCTGGGCTCAAGCAGGATGCGATGGATCAAGGAGGGTTCTCTTGTTGCAGCGAATCCGGCGCCTGATCTCCAGCGAGGGCTTTCTGCTACTGCTTGTCACCGCTCTGGCAGCTGCGCTGAGATTGTACGCCCTCGACACCTGGCCGCCAGGTTTGTATCACGACGAAGCGTACAATGGCCTGGACGCTATCAATATCATTCGCGGCGTGCGCCCAATCTTCTTCGAAGCGAACAACGGCCGTGAGCCGCTATTCGTGTACCTCGTAGCGGTATCCATTTCGTGCCTCGGTCGCAGTCCGCTGGCCATACGCCTGGTATCGGCTCTCCTAGGAACCTTGACCATCCCCGCCACATACTGGATGACCCGCCAACTACTGGGGCGTGGAGAGGCACTACTGACGGCGCTGATCACAGCTGTCACCTTCTGGCACCTGAACCTCAGCCGCGTTGGCTTTCGTGCCATCGGCCTCCCCCTACTGACTGCTCTGTGCCTGTGCTTTCTGGCGCGTGGTCTACACAGGGAGCCGCGCGAAGCGGGACTCAAGCAGCGCTGGCTCGATTTCGGGCTCGGTGGCCTCTGCCTAGGCTTGAGCTTTTACAGCTACCTGGCAGCACGCTTCCTGCCCATCGCCTTTGTAACGTGGATTGTCTGCTTGCTCTGGCGTCGCCACGCGATCAACTGGCGTGGCCTATTGCTGTTCTTCGCCGTCGCCCTGATCATCGCCACTCCACTGCTCGTCTATGCAGTGCAACACCTGGATACATTCTTGGAACGCTCGATGCAAGTCTCGATCTTCAATCCTGACATCAACCAAGGTGATCTCCCAGGCACCTTGCTGCGACACACGGCAAAGGCGCTGGGGATGTTCAACTGGCGTGGCGACTTTATCCCGCGCCACAATATGCCCCATCGGCCCGTCTTTGACCCCTTGATGGGCCTGCTCTTCCTTACAGGTCTGGCCCTCAGCGTGCACCGCGCACGGCAGAGGCAGGAGTATGCACTGCTGGTAATCTACTTCTTGGTGATGCTGATCCCCACTGTCCTGGCCGAAGATGCTCCGCACTTTCTTCGCGCGGTAGGCGTCCTGCCCGTGCTCTTTGTGTTCCCTGCTGTTGCTCTGCAGACAGCCTGGGAAGCGTTGCGGATCCGCTTGGCAGGGCAGCTGACATCACTGGCGGTGTTGTTGCTGTTTGGTTGGAGTCTGTGCGCAACCGTGGATGACTACTTTCGCAAACACGTCCCCAGTGAGGCTGTCTACTACAACTTTGAGACAGGAGCGGTAGAGCTAGCTGCACAGGTCAACAGCTTCCTGGGCACAGGCTGGCATCCTGGGTCGGGCTTGCGTGTGCCAGAGAAAACGCCTGACTCAAGCCATCAGGTGTACTTGGATGGGCGACTGTGGGATGACTGGACAAGCTTGCGCTATCTGGTGCCGGACACGCCGCCCCTGACTCTCTTGGATGAGAGTGTCTCACTGCCCGCGCCAGCCCTGTTGGAACAGGCTTGGCTCATTGTCTGGCCGTACGCAGACGAATACACGTACCTCGATCTGCTGCCAACGGAGCGGTCAATCTCCGTCCGCGAGGGACCGCTGGAGAGGGGCGACCTGGAAGAGCAGGCGCGCCTGATCTGCGTCATCTATCAGAGCGAATCTGCTCAAGTGCCACTAAACCTGCAGATGCAATTCGAACGGAACATTGAGCTGCTGGGCTACCAGTGGCTGAGGGAGCCTAACGGCTTGCGCTTAAGTCTGTTCTGGCACGCTGGAGCCACTTTGGACGCGGACTATAGTGTCTTCGTGCATTGGAGACGTGGCGAGCAGATGGTGGCGCAGAGTGACTCCTACCCAGCCCAGGGATACTATCCCACACATCTTTGGAGGCCTGGGGACATTGTGGCCGACGATCATTTGTTGGAGACTGCGGCAGTTCCGGGGGAAGAGGATTCGATCTCTGTCGGCCTGTACTCTCTGCAGACGATGCAACGTCTGCAGGTGGTTGATCGCTCGGACGTCGCCGTAGCCGACCACGTCGTCATCGAGTTGCCTCAGGTACAACCTCTATCACACTGATTTCGGCATGATCTGCACCATCTGGCAGTATGAGCCTCGCGCCGCTTTCAGGATTGTATACCCCCACCACGAGGCGCAACGCTTCAGGGGCATCTGGTGGCACCCACAATCCATGGTTGTCAACAATCTGCTCACCAGGAGACCAGCTCCACGTGGGACGAAGTTCATTGAGGGGGACCGCATCGTGCTGTGCGACCAAGCGACCATCGCTGGTGTAGAGGTGCACAAAGACCTTGTAGCTCTGCTCAATGCCCTCTGTGGTAGTCCAATGCAGCCGCACCGTCACCCTATCGTCGGCGTGAGTTTGCGACGTGAATGTCGCCGCTTGCAGGACGATACGGTCGTCAAAGGTAAGGCCGGGTTCTAGGCGCACCAACTGGTCTGTAGGCGAAAGGTACTCGAGATAGAGTGTATCCTCACGCCATTCACCAAAGGTTGGGTACAGGTTCAGATCGAGCCACTCCTTCAGAGCCAGGTTCGCAGCTACCGTACCTTTGTAGAGCACGAACCACAACCGCCGGTGGCGAGCCACCGCTGGCAGCACACGGTCCGTCAACGCCTGCTCGATTGGCTCAATGACCGGGTCCCAGCGTAGCACGTAGGACCAGGGCGGGTCCTCTGGCATGCGAAGGCGTTCATAATGACCCGCCAAGCTCAGAACATTGAAGAAGATGATCTCCTCGGGAGACGTCTTGCCGTGCAAGTAGCGATAGCCGACCTCAGGATCAAACTGCTCAGAGACCTCGTAAGGCTTCTCATAGACATAGTAAGCTATGGTAGGCAAGGCGGAGAGGATGACCAGGAGCGCGGCAAGTACCCCCAGCCATCTGGCACGCAGCCAGCATACGGCGATCGCCCATGCTATCAGCAATGCCAGGAAAGGGCTGGCCGAAATCAAGTAGCGCGCCGCAAACATATGCGCCTTTGCACCCACAGATACGGCAGCGAGACTCAGTGCGATGGCCAGGATGGGAAGTGCCAGATACCGCATGGACTCCTTCCTGCGCCACGCTAGCAGACCGGCTGCTACCACCAACAAGACGATGGTATACACAGCCATCCACCCCGCACCGTAGGCAAAGACCAGGCCAAAGATGCCGTCGGCGGCGAAACGGACCATGTCTGTGACGCTGAAAGCGGACCCCGCTCGACTCCCGACGCGCTCCAGCATGGGGGGCACAGCAAGCGCCAGCCAAGGCACATAGAGCAGCGCAACCACACAAACGGAGATCAGCAAGGCACGCCAGCGATCGGGTCGGATAACCACGGCGTAGACAACAAGCGCCGCGAGGACAAAGGCAGTGTAATAGAAAGTGTAGATCGCGGCCACTGCGCTCAATATGAAAGCAGCGAAGAATACCGATTCCCCCGTGTCGATCGCCTTGAGAAGGCTGTAGGCGGCAGCGAGGCTCAGCGCCGCGCACAGTGAGAACATCCGCGCCACCTGGGAGTAGTAAAGTAGAAATGGCGAGAAGGTGGTCACCAAGGCGGCCAGAAGGCCAATCCTCTGTCCGTGCGACTGGCTGTCTCCCATGCGGAGCCAGATTCGCCCCGTAGCACAGGCAAGCGGCACAGTCACAACGCCAGCGAGCACCGAAAGAAAACGCATCCACAGTTCATGCCGGCCCAGCTGCAGCCATAGCTTGAACAGTGCATAGTAGAGAGGAGGATGCACATCCAGCGCTGTGATGCTGGTTATCTCGTGCCAACCCAAGGTACTGAGGCCAATGCTCCAGCCCTCGTCCCAGCTTAGAGGAGATCCAGCCAGGCGGTACATGCGCAAAGCAAAAGCGGCAAGTACCACAGCGGCCAACAGTGTTTTGAAATCAACCTTCCAGCGATGATCTGTCATTTTGCCCGGCCTATACTGCATGAGTATAATCACGTCGTTTTGCAGAACCAAACAACGGAAGGTAGGGGAGTCCCTTGATGGTTATGTCTATCAGACGCTCGATTCCCAGTCTTTTGATTCTGGGCCTGACTATGTGTCTGCTTCTGTGGCCCAGCGTGGTGTTCGCGGAGCCAGTCACACAGGGAGAGTGCCCTGGAAACACCCTGCTCAATCCGGGTTTTGAAGAGGGATTCAGCGAGCGCGGCGCAGGCGAGGTATCCGTGGCCAACGGCTGGTTTCCGTGGTGGCAAGAGGGCCCGGGACAGGACGAGGGTTACTATCGTCGGCCAGAGTACAAGCCAGAGGACGCAGCCCGCTACGGGCGACGACGGGTTCGTTCAGGCAATTTCGCACAAAAGTTCTTCAACACATTCTCCACCCACAACGCCGGGCTTTTGCAGCAGGTGCAGGTTCCGGCAGAGAGCACGCTGACGCTTTCTGCTTGGGTGCAGGCCTGGAGCAGCCAACACCATGACCCTGGCACTGTGGTGGACCCAGGAAACTACCGCGTGTACGTTGGGATTGACCCCACTGGCGGCACCGACTGGAGTTCCCCCAACGTGATCTGGTCCGAGCCACGGATGGAGTATAACACTTGGATGAATCTGCAGGTCCGGGCAAAGGCCAGGGCGGGCACCATCACCGTCTTCCTTCGAGGGCACCCTGAGTTCCGGACCCAGTTCAACGACTCCTATTGGGACGACATCTGTCTCACTGTGCAGCGACCTACCCCACTGCCAACCAAGCCACCGACAGCTACGCCCATCCCGACGGTGTCCCCGACACCAACCCATACGCCAACTCCAGCGCCAGGCAGCATATGCGCAGGCGTCTACGAAGACCGCGACAGGAACGGTCAGCGCGACGAGGGTGAGAATCTGGTTGCGAACGCTGTCATCATCTTGCTAGACAGCAATCGCCAGCAACTAGATCAATATACCACCGGCGGCGTGAGTGAGCTCTCCTGCTTCGACGGGCTGGTTCCCGGAGAGTACTATCTGCAACGACAGAACGCCCCTGGCTACCTGTCCACGGATGTCGATGAGGCAGCCGTCGTCGTAGTCGCTGGCGAGAGGACTGAGGTGACGTTTGGCGCAGATTTCGTCCCGACGCCAACCGCCACAGCCACAGCTACGGCCACAGCCACGCCAGCGGCCACAGCGACACCGACTCCTACTGCTACGCCCAAGCCACTATTGGACAGGGTGGGCAGCTCTGTCTATGGAGTGAGTGGAATTATCTTGGCTGCACTGGCTCTGATCATAGCCGCTGGTCTGCAGGTTCTGCGACAGCGTCTATGAGCGTTGCTGTCCCAACGGCGGAGATGAGGGCAAAGCTGCGGGAATGGGGCCCGGTCATCGTCCTGGGCCTCGTTCCGGCTCTACCGCTGTTGGTCAGCAGTGGCCTGGTGAACACCCGGGCTGGCGGCGACAGCCCCTTTTTGCTGGTGCGGCTGGACCAGCTCGTAGCCAACCTGCAGGCGGGCGTCTTCCCCGTGCGCTGGATGCCGCAGGCTGCGTATGGCTTGGGCTATCCCTTTTTCAATTTCTACGCATCTCTCCCCATCTACCTGGCTGCTGCATTGAAGCTGGCAGGTGTTGGCTACATCTGGGCGATCAAGCTGGCACAGGCGCTTGGCTTTGTCTTGGCAGCGGTGGCCATCTATGGATTCAGCAGCGAACTGCGCATGGCGCGGAGCGCCAGCGTGCTCGCAGCGGTCGCCTACTCCTGCGCTCCTTTTCATGTAGTCAATGTCTACGTGCGCGGTGACTCCCTGTCCGAATTCTACGCCTTTGTGTTCTTCCCCTTGATCTTGTGGGGCCTTCTACGTCTGCACAAGGAGAACAGTATCCGCAACGGGGCATGGGTGGCGCTGTCCTACGCTGGTTTGGTATTGACGCACAACATCTCGGCTGTGATCTTCAGCCCCTTTGTTTTGCTCTACGCGCTTCTGCTAATGGCACAGCACAGCACCGGTATGTCTCATCGGCAGGGGCTGTGGAGCAGAGCCAGCAATCTCCTGGCCTTGGGCACGGGCCTGCTGCTCAGCGCCTGGTTCTGGCTGCCAGCGCTGGCCGAGCAGGTGAACGTCCGTCTCGAGGACATGACTACCGGCTACCTGAACTACGCACTGCATTTTCGCGGCCTCGACCTCGTGCAGTCCAGTCTCGCCTTCGACTATACAATTGCTGCCGACAGACAGCCGTTCGGAATGGGTTTGATCCAGACGCTGCTGGCCCTGGCTGGACTCGCCGCCGTAGTCGCGTGGTGGATACGACGGCGCCGTGTCGAACTGCACAGCGCGTTCCTGGTCCTGCTCCTGGCTACTTCCACATTCATGATCACGCCTCTGTCGCGGCCCCTGTGGGATCACCTCCCTTTGTTGCCGCTTGTTCAGTTTCCCTGGCGCTTTCTGTCTCTGCAAGCACTGGCAACCAGTCTGCTGACGGCCTGCCTGGTCCGCGAAGGGCGGCGATGGGACACCCTGCTAGCCCCCCTGTTGGGGCTGACACTAGTGATGAGTGCAGTGCTAAAGCTGCAACCAGAGCCGCTTCTCATCGAAGAAGCAGATATCACGGCGGAGCGGCTCATGCTGTACGAGTACTTTACGGCGAACGTGGGCACGACCATTCGAACCGACTATCTGCCAAGCCAGGTGGATCCCCGCCCATACACATCCGAAGTACTGTTACAGGGAGGAGGCAAAGTGGCCCCTCTGACCCTGGACGGACAGATTGCCCTGGCCGACCTCGAAGCACAGGGGCCCACATCCGAACGGTGGGCCATCGATGTGATATCGCCAGAATGCCTGTTGGCCTTCCACACCTACTACTATCCTGGGTGGCAGGCGCGTGTAGATGGCCAACCGGCGGAGATCGAGGCCCTGCCGGGCTTGGGATACATCGGGCTGCGGCTCGCCCAAGGCCGACACGAGGTTCGGCTGAGCCTGGGACGCACACGAGTTCAGCGATTTGCTGAGATCCTGTCCGCCGTCACGGCAATCCTGCTGCTCGTGGCGTTGACACGTGACCTTCACCCGAGCCCACGGACGCTGGCTATCGCCGCCGCGAGCCTGGGAGCACTGGCGTTGATGACGGTCGCTGTGCGTGGGCTGCGTGCTCAACCCACGATAGAGCAACCCCTCGATCTGACGATGGACTTTGATCGAATCCCCTACCTGCATCACAACCCAGAGGGGGTTCGATTTGGCGATGCAGCGCGACTGACTCACTACGAGCTGTCATCCCGAGCAGTCCAGGCAGGTCACTCGCTGATCGTCCACACGTACTGGGGCACTGTTGAAGCCGCTGACTTGGTGACCAGGCTGGTCCTCGCCTCGCCCGCCAGGCACCTCTTGGGCGTCCCACTTCAGATCACCGTCGATGAGCAACCTCTCACCAACAGGCATGTCCGCCATGTGTTGCAGATTCCCGCAACCACGGCACGCGGAGTGTATTTGCTGAACCTGCAACTGGATAGTCGTGAGGGAGGGATCTCGCCGGTCAACGCACGCGGCGAGACGCTGGGAACGACCTACCTGCTACCGATACGCGTATATGGTGAGACACCCGCGAGCGGGGCCGAACCTGTCGTGCAGTGGTTTGGCGATCGCATCGCGCTCTTGGACGTGCAGACTTGTCAACAACTGGCCGACACCCTAGAGGTCACCCTGACCTGGCGTGTACAGGCGTCAGCACCGCACAACTACAAGACGGCCCTGCGCCTGAGAGATGCGAGCGGCTGGGAAGTGGCCAGACTGGACACACAGCCGGGCTACGGCTTCCATCCAACGAGCATGTGGCGCCCGGAGGAGTTGGTGTACGATCGCTACGTGCTGCACCTTGACGACGGAACGCCACCAGGCACCCAATATGTCCTTGACGCAACGCTGTATGAGGCTGCCTCGCTGCGCCCCATCGGTACGATACGATCACCAGATGTCGGGATCACTCAACCCACCATGCGCCAGGACTATCCCGTGCTGCAAGCGTTCGGCCCTGCAATCGCTCTCAGCGAGGCGCATTTGCTGCAGACGGAGTTGGAGCAGGGCGAGAAGCTGGGAATTGCCCTGAAGTGGGCCGCTGTGAGCCGCGTGGATCGCGACTATGAATGCGAGGTCGTGCTGATCGACGCCGTTGGAACTGCCATCCACAGTCAGACAATGCCACCCGCCAGTGGCTATCCCAGCTCACTATGGCCAAAGGATGCGATCGTAGCCAGTCACTTTGAGCTGCGGCTCGCAGCAGATATCCCCGTTGGCCAGTACAACGTCGCAGTCAAGGTGAGGGAAGCGGCGACAGGCGAAGAGGCGGGTACCTTCACTCTTCCCACTGCGGTTCGCATCATCGAGGCAGCACGCAGCTTCAGCGCGCCGGAGATGCAACAGACTGTAGATGCTGACTTTGGGGAGCGAATACGCTTGCTGGGTTACGACCTGCAAAGCTCAGATGCTGTGCTGCGTTTGAGGTTGCACTGGCGCGCTCTTACCGCGATGGACACGGACTATAAGGTGTTTGTGCACCTGTTCGATCCAGTGACGGAGATAATCATGGCCCAGGAGGACGTCTTGGCCGGCAGTGACGCCTACCCCACGACGCGTTGGGTTCCAGACGAGGTTGTTAGCGACACCATTTCGCTGCAGCTAGCGGGGGTGCCAAATGGAACCTACGCGCTGGCTGTTGGGCTGTACCATGAAGCCCTGCGCTTGTCCGTTGCCGCTCCTCCAGGCTTCACCGCACCCGCCGACCGCTTGCTGCTCAACGAAGCGATCCAGACCCCGTAGCAGTGCCACGGGCTTGGCTGCGTGACAGGCAGACCAACGCTCGCCGACATGTCACCGAAAGTGTACCGCGCTCTCCACCTGATGATGGGGTAAATCCATAGATTTTGAAACCCCAAGTCTTGTTCTTACAGTGCAGCAGATTTGGGAATCCGCCTGTACCAAGGACTCGCCGCCCCGGAATCCTGCCGGCTGCTCGCTGACGTGCAGGGGATTCACCACAGTAGGCTGAGCCCGGTAGGTAGTCATGTTCAGCTGGTTCAGCGCAGTTCGATGCTCCCCAACTCGATCTGCGTGCCCTGCCCCATCTGCGCTAGGCGCTCGTCGAGCACTGGCAGCGGCTGTACAGTGAAAGCATCATAGACTGTCAGCCGAAGCACTCCAAGACCCTGAGCCTGTGGTGGCATCGGCAAGCGATGCTCATCCCTAAACATCGCTCCGCGGATCCATTTCAGCGTGGGTATCGCTCCCAGAGCAGGCGTGCCGTCGTGCTGTGTTGCCCACGCGCTGGCTTGCCCAGTGAGGCTGACCGAAACGGAATAGTCATGGGTGATTGCTCTCGCGCCGACGAAGGTCAGGGTGGCTGACAGGGGTGATCCAGTACGAGACTCCTCCGGAAACTCGGCCTTCACCAAGACCATCTCACCGCCCAGTGGAATGTAACGCGCATCTGCCGGTGCCTCTGACAGTCTCACTCGGCGGCCGGCATTGATCTTCCACGGTCCCAGCACTGCGGTGGGCTTTTCGTCGGCCGTAGTTTGCACTTCAACCGCCAGACCCGTTGCATCGGCAGGCAGGTCATGCGCTGTGGTAAAGTACCTCCCCGCAGGCACGATGGGCAGGTGCGTGGCAGTCACCGCCTGTTCCGCGGCAAACACCATCACTCTCTGTCCTAGCGTTGGTAGGACATCTGCGCGCCAGTGCAGGTATAGGCGAAGCTGGCCAGCCACGGTGCGATCATAGTCCACTCCCACCAGAGTGTATCCACCAGCAAATGGGCAGTGCATCTCGGCCAGGGTCATCGAAGCCGCGTCCAAGGGCACCACTTCCACTTCCGCTAGCAGCACTGCATCCCTGCCATCCTCACTGGTCAGTCGGCGCCAGCCGCCATCAGCCAGGGTGATATAGGTGCCGGCGATCAGCCTGTAGCGACCGGGCTTGATCGTGGGCAACAGCGGGATCCGGTACTCGTCCAGAAGTACTCGTCCAACTTCGTAGCGTGCTGCGGGATGTGTGGCATCCCCCTGACCTAGGACTGCGCCCGTTTCATCGACCAGATGCACAAAGAACGAATGGTCGCGCTCGAGCTGGACGGCTGGTTGCCAGTACAGACGCACAGTGAGGCTGTCCGCTGGAGAGAGCGTCTTGCCTCCCAATTCATAGCCAGCAAAGCGGATGCGGCCGTCAAAAAGCGCGTCCAGTGGCTGAACACCTGCCGGAACCTCATAGACAGGTGCTGTCTGTACTAGCAGTGCGCCGGCAAAGGGCCGAAAGGCATAAGGAGTTGTGTCGAACTCTGGGTACCGGTTGGTCACGATCGTCGGCAGTTGTCCAGCGCTGTCCTCTATGCGCCGCAGCCAAGTCTGTGCCATGGGCTCGGCACCTTCCGGATAGACATAGACCACCTCCACTTCCGGGCGCACCCCTTCCACGTACTGGAGATACCAGAGAGGGGTGGCATAGTGCCAGTTGGCCAGAATCCGCGCACCCTGTGGCACCTGCGCGAGCAGCTGCTCCGCGTACTGCCGGACCGAACGATCCTGATGCAGGTGCACGAAGCTTGGATAATTGCGAAGAAAAGTCAACGCCGGGAGCCACGATACAGTCGCCAACCACAAGGCAGCCACAACTTGCATCCCCACCTGGTGAGAACGCAGGTAATCGATCAGGAACCACACCCCGTAGCCGGCGACGAACGCCAGTGCCACGTAGGCCGGCATCAGGTACTCGACAGTCTGCGGAGCGCGATAGGTAACGGCCAGCACTGCATTGACAAGAAAGACGCCACCAATCAGTAGCAGCAGCCGGCTGCGGTGCAGAAAGATACTTACTGCTCCCCACGCCGCCAGCAACAGCCAAGCTGGGCCAAACTCAAAGGCCAAGATGTTGAGCAGCACCTTGACCCTAGATAGCAGAACCGCGGGCTCGGTGAAATAAAACATGTCGCCACGGAAGCCCAGAGCCAACACGTGCCCAAGGAACCCTGAGAGGCCGCGGATCGGTTGCGGGTCAAATGGAGCGCCCATCAGGCTGCGCAGCGGAAGATATAGCAGCACCAGCAGCGAGAGAAGAAAGACCAGCAGTGACCGGACGAACAAGCGAGGTTCACGCAGCAATCCCGCATCCGATGCCAGAAGGAAGGCCACGTACGGCAAGGCAAGCGGGACGAGCGACGTATGGTGCGTGATGCCAAGGCCAAAGGCCAATGCAAAACCCATCAGGTAGCTGGCATTCTTGCTCTGCGCATAAGCGATGAGGGCACTCAGCTGCAGCGCTGTAAACAGCGCCGTGAGGCTGCGGATATTGGCTGTTGTGCTCTGCGCCCAGAAAGTGGAGGCAACTGCCAGTCCTGCGGCAGCAGTCCAGCCGGCAGACGTGGAGCCTGTGACTCGCCGAACTGCACGGCTCAGCAGCACCAGGGTGAGAGCACCGGTCACCGCCGAGAACAGATTGACACGATACGCAACATCGCCGAGTGGCACAAGGGTGAACAACTTGGCCAGCAGGGTGTACAAGGCATAGCCGGGAGGATGAGCAATCCCCAGAACGTAGGACACGAACTGGAATTCGCCGCTGTCGGCGGGCAGGATGGTGGGAGCAAGCGTATGCAAATACAACGCCAAGCTGATCGCGAAAAGCACCACATCCCCAGCCACAGACGAGGACCAACGCACGTGCAGCCACAGGAAGGACAACACAGCGACGAAGCCAACACCCAAAGCAAGCAGTGGGTGAATCCGGGGCCAAACCACGTAGAGGTACAGAACCAGGAGTGGGGACGTATCCAGGCCGCGTTTGCGCGCAAGCGCAGTCAGAGTCAAAGCTACGATGATCGAAGCAGCGAGTGCCAGCAACGCGACCACAGTCGAGACAGGCCCAGGGAGGATCTCAACGAGAACTCGACTGGTGAACAGACCGAGGGCTAGCCCAGAGAGGAAAAAGTCGAAGCGCTTGAGCAGAGCACCCAGGATGGCCACTTCTCCTTAGTACATGTCCCAGGACATGTCATCGCTCCGCAGCACGAAGCAGACAGTGCCATTCCAGAGCAAAGTGCCATGCTCAAAGTCCTGCACCACTCCGTCAAAGCGAACGCTGGAAACAGCGTGACCTTCACCATCATATGGGACGCGCGCCCAGCCCAATCTCTCCCGCAACCAACTGTTTTCGCGCCAGAGCTTGCCAAACCGCCCGGAAGGTTGACTGTAGATCGCTGCACCTGGCCCCGCCAAGGGTGTTGGCTCTACTATGGTGGGGTCAATATCCGGATCAGAAGCTTGAAAGGTATCCGCAAAGGCTCCCCATCCCTCCGGCTTCCAGGGATAGTCGAAGAGAACGTATATCAGATTCACATCGGGACGCCAAAGCATGTGCGCACCGCTCTGGAAGTACAGCTCTTCGCCCTGTATGCCATTCTGCTCGCCGACGGGGCAGCCCAGGCGCGTGCGTACGCTCTCATTCTGCCACACATCGCCCAGGCCCCACAGCGGAGTGGCAGAACATGTAGGTTCTGGCAATGGCAGGCCAAACGTAGGTGTCGGCGAAGCCTCCGATGCAGGTGAAGTGGGTGGTGGTGTCTGCGTCGGAGCGGGTGTAAGCAACAAAGCCGCTAGTGTCGGAGTATCCTGACGCAGACTGGGATTGGGAAGCACAGGCGCGAATTCGGGAAAGCGCAGCCCCCCGCACGCGGTCAGCACAAGAGCAACGAAGAATGAGACAAAAAACGTCAGACGAGGCAAGACGCTATGTATGAAAAGACAGCGAACCGGTCTCACAAACTCTCCTGCTGAAGTGCTTGGCCGCGGAGCCTTCCGGAAAGTGCCTGGCAATCATAGCACAAAAGCGTGGTTTAGTCGAAACGCGAACGTCCTGCTTCATTCGGTCTGGGTCGAGCTCACCTCCACCCCAGTCACAACGAGTTCATAGGCGTGCAGGGTCTGTTCCGCTGTCCGTCTCCAATCGAACTTGGCTGCTTGTGCAAGGGCGTTTTCCTGGAGCTGGCGGCGCACCCGAGGGTCCTGCAACAGAGTGAGCATCCCTTCGACGACTCTGTCCACGTCCGTCGGAGGCACCAGCAGTCCTCCGCGCCCAACAATCTCGGGCAACGATGCGGCATCAGCAGCCAGCACAGGTGTGCCGCAAGACATCGCTTCTAGCGGCTCCAGCCCAAAGCCTTCGTAGAGGGACAGGAACACGAAAAACATGGCTCCACTATATAGAGCAGGTTTGTCATCCTCCTCCACCCAACCAGTGAAGACAACGCTCTCCTCAACACCTTGCTCTCTAGCTGCACGCCTCGGATCCGAGTACAATGGCGTATCCGCTTCCGGCAAACGCCCAGCTATCACCAGCGGCGCGGTGTCGCCCCCCTCGGACTGGGTCACACGAGCATAAGCCGCGAACAAGGTCGATAGGTTCTTGCGCTGATCAAACCCTCCAAGATACAAGACATACCTATCAGGCAGTCCATACTTCCGCCGGACGGCAGCCAGCACCGCCTCGTCACAGACAGGTCGGCAGGCCGGGTTGGCAGCAAGATAGATGACCTGCACCCGCTCAGCAGGCACGCTCAAGTGCCTGACGATGTCCTCCTTGGAGTGCAGCGAGTCTGTGATGATCAACATTGCTCGCTTCGCTGCTTGAGCAACCAGGCGCGTGTACAGTCGCACCGCAAGCGATCCACGATAGACCGGCAGGAGCATCGGGATGAGATCGTGTACGGTAACTACCGTGGGTACAGTAGGACAGATAGGTGAGGCGAAATAGGGCACGTGGCACAGATCAACCAACGCACCGCGGCAGGCATGTGGGAAGGCGACCTGTTCAAACCACAGCTTGTCCAGGTTCTCGAGGCGACGAGCGAACGGTGTGTGCAGGACGTGAGCCTTCAGGGACGGCAGAGTGTTCCACAAACTGGGTTTCTTTGAGGAACCCGGCTTGTCCAGTTGGTAAAGCAGATACTCGTTGCGCCCGTTCTGCTGCGCCAGCGCCTTCAAAAGATGGCGAGTGTACTGGCCACTTCCGGTAGCTTCCTGGCCCAGGAACAAGGCGTTGAAACCAACTCGCATTCCACACCCCAACACATCCCGGCTTGGCTGCGATCGGTCCTTACTGGCCAACGGAGGTTCTGGTTTCTCGCCGTCTGACTACGCTTGGCTAGCCATCGGCTCGGAAGTACTCCACCGTGTGGCGCAATCCTTCCTGCAGATCGGTAACCGGCTGCCAGCCGAGTTCGCGTGCGACCCTATCCACATTCAAATAGATCTTGAACACCTCTCCAGCCTTGGGAGGGCCATGTACGGCTGCCCGCTCATACGCAGTGGCTGCCTTGAGCCTGGCAAAGATCTCATTGATCGAAGTGCCTTTGCCGGTGCCGATGTTATAGACGCGCCCATCACCGCTATCCAGCGCAAGAATGTTGGCCTGGGCCACGTCGCTAACGTAGACAAAATCGCGCTCTTGGTCCCCACTTCCATTGATGACTGCCTGCTCTCCGCGCAACATCTGACCAGCGAAGATGGCCACCACACCGGCTTCGCCAAAGGGGTCTTGGCGAGGGCCGTACACATTGCCGTAGCGCAGCACAGTGAAGCGCATGCCATGGTTCGCTTGATACAGGGGCAGATAGTGCTCAAAGGCAGCCTTGCTCGCACCGTAGGGATCAAGAGGTTGAATACGATGTGCCTCGTCTGCAGGCAGGTACTCTGGTTCCCCGTAGACAGCACCGCCTGTGGAGATGTATATGAACTTCTTGGCGCCGTACTTGCGACTCAACTGCAGCAGGTTTAGTGAACCCAGGATGTTCACATCCGCATACAGCATCGGGCTCGCCATGGACTCCCGTACACTGGCCTTTGCCGCGTGATGATTGATGATCTCCGGCCTTTCCGTGGCAAAGAGCCCTTCCAGTTCCTCGTCACGAATGTCCATGGGATACAGCTTTGCTCGGGGATGCACATTCTCCCGCTTCCCTGTACTGAGGTCATCTATGACCACCACGTCATGCCCCTGCTCCAGATACGCGTCCACGACGTGCGAGCCGATAAAGCCCGCGCCACCTGTAACCAATATCCTCATCAACCCTCCTTCAGTCGCTGTGAATTGACACCCCAAAGCATACGATTATAAGGGAACAATGCAAACCGAGAGTAGACTGACAGCTCCTGCCCATCAGAATCCCTTGGAGCGTATGATAGAGAACAGCAGCCAAGCGGCGAGTATGCCAGCTACAATGAAACCGATCTGAGCAACCGGCAAAGCAACTCCGATGACAGGCCCCCGCCAAGTCGAGACGGCTGCCCCCCCCAGGATGATCAGTGCTGAACCAATGATGAGTGCGGCGACCAGAATACTGAAGGATAAGCGATTGGCGACCCTGTCCAGTTTGGCAAGTACAGCTTGCAGGCGACGGATGTCAATACCCAGCGTCATGTCCCCCTGCTCCAGTTGGCTGGAAAGCGTGTCTAGGCGCCGAGGCAGCACCTGCACAAGCTGGTCCAGATCACGCAGGGTGCGCATTGCGCGTTCCCCCAAGTGCTGCAACGAAAGCCGCTCACTGATGAGTTGCATGACCAAGGGACGCGCCTTATCTACCAGCACAAAGCCAGGATCGAGGGTACGCGCGACACCCTCCAGGACTGCCACTGTGCGCGCCAACATGGCCAGGTCAGCGGGAAGACGAATACGGTGGCGGAGAGCAACGGCCATGACATCGTTCAGCGATTCGTCCAGACGCACCTCTTCCAGGGCTACCCCATAGTATCGCACAAAAAGGCGTTGAATGTCCCGGTGCAGGGCATCCACATCAGTTGGCCGGTCGATGGCGCCCAGCCGGACAACAGTCTGCGCTACCCGATCCACATCTTGGTTCAGTAGGCTAATGAGCAGGTCGGCCATCAAATCCTTGGTCCCCGGCGTCAAGTAGCCCATCATGCCGAAATCAACAAAAGCGACCTGTTCCCCGCAAACCATGATGTTTGCCGGATGGGGATCGGCGTGGAAGAAGCCATCGACGAAAACCTGCTTGAGGTACGTGTCCACGATCAGTTCGGCAATGGCCGACAGGTTGTAACCTTCTGCCTTGAGCAGCTCCACATCCAGCAGCTTGATGCCCTGCAGTTCTTGCAGAGTGATGACGCCGCGACTGGTCAAGCCCTGATATACCCGAGGTACCAACACACGCGCATCGCTCTCCAGGTTGCGACGGAGGCGATCTGCATTGCGGCCCTCGTTGGTATAATCGAGCTCGTCACGTAGAGTCCTGCCGAACTCGTCCAAGAGGCCCGTGAGCCGGTAGTCGCGCGCTATCGCCAATCGATTCTCGAGAAACCGGGCCTGGCGGGCCAAGATATCGAGGTCCGCCTCCACGATGCGCTCCACGCCAGGTCGCCGAATCTTGACCACTACCTTCTCGCCATTCTTCAAGATGGCACGATGAGCTTGACCAATTGAGGCCGCAGCAACCGGTTGCATCTCAAAATGCGCAAAGATGTCCTGCGCTGAAGCACCCAGTTCGCGTTCCAGCTCGGCAAGTATCTCCTGCGAAGCCACGGGCGGAGCGGCATCTAGGAGCTTGGATAGTTCCGCAATGTATTCCGGCGGTAGAAGGTCCGGCCTGGTGCTGAGGATCTGGCCTAACTTGATGTAGGTGGGTCCCAGTTGTTCAAGCGTGTGGCGTACACGTTCCGGAATCGAGTACTTGCTGACCCTATCCTCAGCGGTGATGTTCCTCTGCCTCCAGGGTGGAAGAAAACGCGCGAGGTCAAGCTGCTCCACAACAAAGCCCAGGCCATTACGCAGCAGAACCTCAGCAATTCCACGTAATCGCACTATGTCTTCATATGGCTGGCGAATGCGAAACGGCAACCTGCTCGGCACTGGTTTCTTCTCTCCGGCCGCGCTCGTCATAGCCGCGCTGCTCTATCATGCGAGAGTTCTTGCGGCGGCATCAGGCCACGAAATGAGCAACAGCGATGCCCTTTATCAACCTAAGATGTTGTTAGTATAATACGGCTGATCCTAGAATAGGTAAGGCAAATGCGCCTCCTGCACCTAAGCTTGACCAATTTTCGAAACTACTCCCGTCTGGAACTGGATCCGCCGGCAGGCGTCATTGTTCTCCAAGGCGACAACGCCCAGGGCAAGACGAACCTCCTAGAAGGCATCTACTACCTTTCGAGGATGCACTCGCCGCGCACCAGCGTCGACCGCGAGCTCATCAACTGGCTAGCACTCGAAGATGACCTGCCCTTCGCCCGATTGGTGGGTCAGATTCAGACAGAGCAGCAGACGGATCAGATCGAGCTGTCGCTGGTGCAGAGCAGTGGGAGAAGGCCGAATAACAATGCAGCCGTGCTACGCAAGCACATCCGCGTCAACGGCGTAAGCAAACGCATTCTAGACGCAGTGGGCCTCCTCAGTGCCGTGCTGTTCATGCCCCAAGACATCAACCTGGTTTCCGGCGCCCCCTATCTGCGACGCCGCTATCTAGACGACACGATTTCTCAGATGGATCCGCAATATAGCCGCGAACTGCAAGAGTACAATCGCGTCTTGACACAGCGAAACTACCTGCTAAAGTCCCTGCGAGATGCGCGCAACGACTCCGGGCAACTTCTCTTCTGGAATCAACGTTTGGTGGAACACGGCGCCTATGTCACCGTCCGTCGCCAACATGCGACCCAGCTGCTCGACGAATTCATACAGGACATTCACCCGAAGCTAACGGCGGAAAGCGAGCAGTTGAGGCTGGAGTACTGTGCCAGTGTCCGCCTTGAAAGGCCCCCAGGCACCACCTACCAGATACCTCTGATGGCAGAGCACAGCACCGTAGCTGGCCCGGGATCTTCCTTGCACGCTGTGGCGGCCTCCTTTGCCGAGCAACTCCATGAGGTACGGGCCAAGGAACTAGAGCAGGGCGTGTCTATTATCGGTCCACACCGGGATGACTTCCGCTTCCTAGCGGATGGTGTGGACATGAACATCTATGGCTCCCGTGGACAACAACGTACCGTTACGCTTTCCCTGAAGCTGGCCGAAGTGGAATGGATCACGCAGGAGAAGGTGGACAAGCCGCTCCTCCTGCTGGATGATGTGGGTTCAGAGCTGGATGCCCTACACCGAGACTGTCTCTGGGGCGCCATTGACAGGGCCCAACAGGTAATCATAACCACGACCGCTGTTACGCAACTCGACGAGGCGTTCCTCGAACGGGCGACTCGCTGGCAAGTTCGTGGGGGCAGGATCCAGGAACTCAGCCACCCATAAGAGGGCGTTTGTTGGGCATGCCGGGGCGCCTTGGATACTTGGCTGGTGTGGGCCCAACTTTGTCCATGACTACCAGTGAACGTGGTTCTCTCAGCCCTGCCAGGTGCAGGATCTTCACCTCTCGCAGTTCACCTCCCAGCAAGTGGATCGCAGCTTGGGCCCGTTCTAACTCGTCCTCGATGTCTGCCCCTTTCTGAGCTACAAAGCAGCCGCCCCTGCGACACAGGGGTAGACAGTACTCCACCAACACAGGCAG
>Ga0111173_1015_pt1 | contig 47449 bp, 37 predicted proteins | sample DeeMarSWOR324_28_FD_80234 | JGI IMG/M metagenome (GOLD analysis project Ga0111173, IMG submission 80234) | Anaerolineae bacterium SM23_84
TGCGGAGGGCCAGCCCTCAAGTGGGGAGAGAAGGGAGAGCGTGTGATGAACCTGGCAGACTTTCCCCGACCAGCGAATGGAAGTCGCAGAGGCGTTCACTGGTCTCCTACTGTCTTTCATCCCAGTGGATCTTCTCTGGACTGGTGGATCAACGAGCTCCTGGAGATGGACATTCGCTGGGTCAAGCTGCTCGACAACGGAGCCGGCTCGTCAAAGCATGTATGCCAGCGACTGCTGTCACACGACATTATTCCCATAGTACGTTTGTACCGCGCTCAGCCCAACCCAGGACACCTGAGCGACCGAGACAAGGAGACGGTGTCGGAACTCGTGGCACTGGGGATCCGATACTTCGAGTGTAATAACGAACCCAACGTGGGCATGGAGTGGCAAGATGGAGAGTGGCAGAGTGGCGGTAGACCTGACGTAGTGATGCAGCACTGGTTGGACGACGCCGAGGCGATCTTAGGCCTGGGCGGCCTCCCAGCCTTCCCGGCCCTGGCCCAGACTGCTTTGCACAGCGAGATGAGCAGTATCCGGTGGTACTTGAATGCCTTCCAGTGGCTGGACGAGAATGCACACTCCGCTGCCCTCAACCTCTTCAACAATGGTGCCTGGATCGCCGTCCACGATGCCGTCCTGAATCATTGCTACCAGGATGATGATGGGGTCTGGCACTTTGAGTATCCATACGACCCTATTTGTCAGGCCGATCAACCGGGCAAGACAATCATGGATGATGACAACTCCCTGATCGGCCACCGTGTTCCGGTCAGGCTGTTGCAGGAGCATTTTGGCCTGCAGGTGCCAGTTATCTCCACAGAGGGTGGGGTGTTTGCGCCTAGAGGCGGCTGGCAACAGTGGGACACGCGCTATCCAGGTTATAACTACAACGGGCACGCTGAGCGAACAGTGGCCATGTTCGAGTGGCTGAGGGCCAATGCGGAAGACAACTTCTTCGCCATGTGTCCCTGGCTGGTCGCAAACGAACGAATGGGCAGTGTGGATCCAGCCTGGACCCAAGCTGCCTGGTACCGCCTGGACACCGAACTGCCGGTGATTGCCGCCCTCAAGGCCATGGGCCCAGAGCCTGCGCCCCCTCCGCCTTTGCCCCTGGAAGAGGTTCTTCACAATGCAGCCTGGAGCAGGCGCGGCCTCGCCTACAACCCGGACGCTGCCTTTGTGAAGCATGCCCGCCAGCACAGCCTGGGCTCACCGCTTACGCCTGAATTCGACGTTAGTTGGCAGCGCAGAACGTATCGTGTGCAGGGCTTCACCGGCGCCATTGTCTACGCCGAAGTAGGAGATTGGGCAAACATCAAAAGCTTGGGATGGTGAGCGGCAGATAGACGGCCTTGGTGGCGTGCCATTCCACGTGCTACCCGCTTGCCCCAGCCTGGCGGAGTCTACGACGCATACTCAGCTCCACGACCCCATGCCTCTAGAGCACGCAGCACTTGCTCTGGCAGTTGATCTCCAGTCACACGCCGCAGGAATGTCCGGATCTGCCGAACGGTTACACCCTTCTCAATTGCCGGTCGCAGCGACGCCGCATCGATCTGGTAATGCACGACGGCGCCTTGCTCCCCCACCCAGCGTGAGAACCGCTCCAGCAGGAAGCGATCGTACCAACTGGCCAAACGTGGGACGGTGATCTGGAAGTCAGGACTCGTAACAAAACGATTAGAGAAGATTCCTCTGGAACTGCCCACTTCCACGCTGGCCTCCTCCCACAGTCCAAGAATCGCCGCACCCCGCCTGGTTAGCATAAAACTGCGGGCGTCGCCTTCTTCTTGAGGCCGACCAATCGCCACCACGCCCAGCCAAAGCAACGGGCACTGGACGAGGTAGCGAATGAACGCGCCCTCGACCTTGTCCCAGTTGCTGTAGCCCATCAAGTACTGGCCGGTTCCGACATCACGAATGTACCAGGAATCATAGTCACCATCGGGACGCATAAAGTCAGGGTCGACATCGTGCATGGATTCCACGAGCGAGTCAATCCTAAACCAGACCTCAGGCGTGCACCTGACCAGGTGGTCCACGATGCCCTTGCGCGCCAGAACCGGTTCATTCCGCCAGCCAGTGCTCTCACACCGAACGCTGGGCATGATGCACAATTCATTCCAGTCCGAATCTTCCAGCCATGCGCGGTAGAAGCTGCGGCATCGGGCGATGTCTCCCTTCCTGAGCCACTCAGCGGCCCGGTGTGTGAGCTGCCACAGCCCCTCTTCGGTGCAGATCAGATGCCCCCGTTCACAGAGATGGTGCAGGAATCGCAAACGCTCGGCATCCTGGAGCGCGAACCGCGGAAGCACCTTGGCAAGCTCGTGCTTGGCCAAAGCGCCGCGCTTGGCGCGCACCGCATGATTCCGTAGATGACTCAGGATGACGAAGGCATCGTGGGCCAGAGCGTCCCGATCATCACGCACATGAGCCGGTATTGGAGCCAGTTCGACCCTGAATGCAGACAGGGGCGCGCTCATCGGTGGAAGGGCATTCGAGATCTCAGGAGGCACAGTAAAGACCTCGCCATGATATCCCTCGTCAACGCCGTATGAACGGTAGATCAGCCCCAGAAACCACAGCTGTTCGGCAGGCGTATCAGGATTTCGCCACGCTTGCTCCCATTCGAGACGACCAGGTCCCAGGTGACGGATGCGACCGTACTTGCGAGCGAGAATGTGCGCTTTGACCTGGCCCTTGGCTACGACATATGCCAGTGCCTCTTGTTCGGCAGCGCTCAGCCGCCCCACCACTGCTTCCAGGCTCTCCTTGTCGCTCATTTCCGCGACCAGGCGGTCCACGATCTCAGGAAGCTGCTCGTCCGTCAGAGCGATCCTCCAACCTTCGGCGATGGCCTCCAACATGATCGGTGGGTATTCGATCAGAAGGTCTCTCAGGTTGCTCACCACACACATTATACCGTCGCATCAACCTCGTAGCAAGGGCCCGAGCCCTGACTGATCATCCGCGCCTCCCGTTTGCTGGTGAAAGGCTCTTGGCCTACAATCGTCCTGCTCACTCCGCATAAGGACAGGCACTCTACCGGCATGCAACGAGATGATGCTTCTGGCGATAGCTTGAAAGTCGTCGCGGAACAGGACGCAAAAGATCGGTCATCGTCCACCGGCCTGGTGAAACTGCTAATGCACTGGGGAATACCTGCCGGCATCCTGGCAGTGTTGGGCTATGTGCTGTTGTCGAGACTCTCGCCTGAAGAGCTGACCACGATCTTGTCCCACTCAGCACCTGAATGGTTGCTGCTTGGACTGCTGTTCTACGCACTTACGAATGTCGCGCGAGCGGTGCGTATGGTTCGACTCTTGGGCCGGTCCTATTCGCGCACACTACAGATGCTGCCGATCATGTTCGCCCTCAGCCTGTTCAACAACGTGCTACCTATGAGGGCAGGTGAGCTCTCCTTTCCGTATCTGATGCAGCAGGATGGCGTTGATTGGGGCACCAGCCTGGCCGCTCTGCTTGTTTCGCGCTTGTTTGACCTCCTGGCCGTAGGCTCGTTGTTTCTGATCACAACCCTGCGCCCGTATTCCCTCTTGGCCACATCGACGGTAGGCCTAGTGGCTACAGCAGCGGGCGCGGTTGTTGCCGTCCTCGCTTTGCTGGCCTCTTTGCCCACGATGGGACGCAAGTTTCTGCGCTCCTTGCAGCGATGGTTGGTCACGACAGAGGCGCCAACCAGCAGGTGGCGAGTGATGCTCTCAGAGCAGGCAGAAAAGGCTGTCAGCGCTCTCCAATGGATGCGACCCCGGCATGTCTATTGGAGAGCATTCTTCCATTCGCTTCTGATCTGGCTGGGTACCTACGCCTGGTTTGCGTGCTTCCTTAAGGGCATTGGCATGCCAAAGACCATCGGCCAAGTGATCTCGGGTGCGAGTCTTGCGGTGCTCGCCAAGTCTTTGCCCGTTAGTTCCATTGGCGGTTTCGGTGCGCATGAGGCAGCCTGGACGCTTGGGTTTGTGTGGATTGGCCAGGAGGCCAGCACCGCCATCCTGGCCGGTTTCGCCGTCAATCTGCTCACTCTGCTTTCCTCGGCGATCTTCGGCCTGGGCAGTCTAGGCTGGTTGGGGCTGCGCAGCGGGCGGCCCCTGTCCTCCTACCTGCCACCCGCTCTGCAGAAGCAGGTCTCGGCTGACGAGCACAGAAGGCTTGCACGTTGGCGACTGAACCGGCACGGGATGATTGCGGTTATCCTGATCCTGTTCGTGGTGTTGGGCACGCTTTATAGTATTGTCACGCCGCTATTTGAAACACCAGATGAGGTCTGGCACTATCTCTATGTGAAGCACGTAGCCGACGGCGGGGGACTGCCCGTTTACCGCGAGGACACCACATTCCCGATGCGCCAGGAGGCTAGCCAACCACCTCTGTACTACTTGCTCACTGGATGGGCTACTGCGTGGATCGATACGTCGGATGTGGAGACGGTGGTGCGCTACAACCCGCACGCCGCCATTGGCGCACCAGAAGCATGGGGAAACCGAAACGTGATCAGCCACACGCCATACGAAGGCTTTCCTTATCGCGGCGCAGCACTGGCCGCCCATCTGGTGCGTTTCCTTTCCGTTCTGATGGGCGGGGGAACGGTCCTGTGCACCTACTTGATTGCACGCCGGCTTTTCCCTCGACCCCCCTGGCTGGCGCCTGCCGCTGCAGCACTCAATGCTTTCTTACCTCAATTCGTCTTCATCAGTGCATCGATCAACAACGACGTGCCGGCCACTTTGCTGTCGGCCATGACCCTGTGGCTGCTGGTGTGCATTGTCCAGGACGGTGCTTCTGCTCCACGGCTCTTCGCTCTTGGCGCTGTGCTGGGGCTGGCAGCCCTGAGCAAACTCAACGCTCTGGTTCTGTTGCCACTGGCTGCGGCAGTGCTCCTTGTGCTGGCATGGAAGCGCCGGTCAGCGTGGGCCCTTGTCCGCTGGGGTGTATGGACATTTGGAGCGGCCAGCCTGGTTGGCGGATGGTGGTACCTGCGCAACTGGCTGCTCTACCGTGACCCTTTCGGGCTGAAGCTGATGTTTGCTGTGTTGCCAGCGCGCACCCAGCGCCCATCGGCTGCAGAACTGTTGCACTTGCTGGACGGTGCGCTCAAATCCTTCTTCGGCGTATTCGGCTGGTTCAACATTGCCATGGAGCCCTGGGTCTACACCCTTTTTCAGATGGGCCTCCTCATCGCCGCGGTCGGTCTGCTCAGGTTGGTCTACCTCTTTGTGAAGCAACAGAGTTGGGTGGACCTGATTCGCATCGGTCTACTCGTTTTCTGGAGCTCCGGCTTCATTCTCGCGCTAGTGGGCTGGACGCAGGCACGCTACCCGCAGGGCCGTTTGCTTTTCCCAGCGATACCAGCGATAGCAGCTCTCCTGATCCTCGGACTCGCCCAGTGGCCTGCGGCGCGATGGGCGCGCTCACTGATCTCAATTCTACTGGGCCTCCTGCTTGGCTTTGCTGTCATCGTACCCTATCGCTACATTGCCCCCGCCTACGCGCAAGCACCGCCCTTGACAGTAGCGGGGCGGGCGGCGATCATGCACCCGCTATCGGTGGAGTTCGGAGGGCAGATGCGGCTTTTGGGTTTCGACCTGGCCGAAGAAGTCCGCCCGGGAGAACGGCTGTCGCTGAGTCTGTACTGGGAGTCAATAGCCCCGATGGAAACGGACTATAGCGTCTTCGTCCATCTCGTCGACGATCGAGGGGTCACCATCGCCCAGCGCGACAGCTATCCTGGAGCTGGCAACAATCCCACCCGCGCCTGGGCCTTGGGAAAGACCATACGGGACGTGTATCCAGTGGATGTGCCAGCGCCGCTGCTGGCAGCAGGGCCTTGCCTTGTCCGAGTGGGCCTGTATGACCATGCCACAGGGTTGCGCTTGCCTGCCCAGTTATCGGGGGGCGGCGCGAGGGATTTCACAGAATTGCCGATTCAACTCAGTCTCCAGGCACGGCCACCTGGGGCTCTCAATGATCTGTACCATGAGTTCGAGGGGAAGATCGCGCTGAGAGGCTATTCTGTGGAACCTATCCTGGCCCAGCCAGGTGATGAGTTGCATTTGCTCCTGCGTTGGCAAGCCCTTCAGACTCTGAGCGAGGACTATGTTGTGTTTGCGCATCTGATGCGCGCAGACGCTCAGATCTGGGCGCAGAACGACCATTGGCCAATGGATGGCCAATCACCGACCTCTACCTGGTCCGCAGGGGCGACGGTGACAGATGAGTTTGATCTGCACATCTGGCCCGATGCACCGGAGGACAACTATCAGCTGATCGTTGGGCTCTATGAACCCACAACCATCAGACGGCTGTACCTGGACACTGGTTTGGATTTCCTTGTATTGGGCCAGATCGCAGTCAGGCGTGGGTAGACACCTCCAGCACTGGCCGTGCGTTCCACCTTGCGGCAATCAGGGTCCATCCCTTCAATCCGACGGTCACTTGACCTCGCAGTCTCCACTTGCTCCACCTGTTCCGACTCATCCAGAGTGAGACCAATCGCTGTGGTAGCCTTCTCTGGCCTCAAACCACCCGGCAAAACCGTCTGGTTTGGAAGGTAGTTGAGATGGGCTATAATCCGCGCATCACTGAATCGGCTTGATCTGGAGAAACACATGGAGAGTGCTGCTGCTGTTCGCGCGGTACTGATCTATACTTTGTTCTTGAATCTGCTGGTAAGCGCCGTGAAAATCGTCGTTGGGCACCTCACCGGCTCGCTCGGCATCCTCGCAGGTGGTTTTGACTCTCTGTTCGATAGCCTGACCAATGTCATCGGGCTGATTGCCATCTCCCTCTCGCGCCGGCCGCCCGATGAAGACCACCCTTATGGCCACCGCCGTTATGAGACCTTGATGACTCTCGTCATCTCGATACTACTGTTCTCGACCTGCTACAACATCCTGCGAAGTGCCTATCAGCGTCTACTGAACCCCATCGTGCCTCAGGTCAACCTGTGGAGTTTCGCGTCGTTGCTCTTGGGCATCGCTGTGCAGGCGTACACAAGCAGCTATGAACTGCGTCGCGGCAGAGAACTCAGAAGTGACTTCCTCATCGCCGATGGCTCGCACTCGCGCGCGGACATTTTGGTTACAGGCGGACTCATAGCCAACGTGATCCTGGTCAGGATGGGCTACCCAGCCTTTGACACGCTTTTCGCTGTGCTCATCGCCCTGCTCATCGCCAAGATCGGCATTGATATCATCCGTAGCAGCACACTGATTCTGACCGATGCTGCTGCCCTCGACGCGACCAAGGTTGCGGCCATTGTACAACAGGTACCTGGTGTCGAGAGCTACCATCACATCCGTAGCCGCGGCCCAGAGGATGATATCCATCTGGATCTGCATGTCCGTGTTGCCCCAGACATGCCCATGGCGCAAGCTCACCTCATCGCCCACGAAGTTCAGCGCAGGTTGCAGCAAGCGATCGCAGGAGTGCGAGACGTTGTGGTACATGTCGAACCCCAACGTGGCGGCACCCCCGGCCGAGATGACGACCTGCTCTCTAGGGTGAGACAAGCCGCGGGCGCGGTAGATGCCACAATCCACCACGTCAATACCTACGAGGTGGACGGTCGCTATTCTGTTGGCCTGCATATTGAGGTGCCAGACGGTTTGACCTTGGGTGAGGCTCACGCGCGAGCTAGTCTGTTGGAGGCAAGTATCCGGGCACAGATACCGGAAATCGCCGAGATCAGCACACATATCGAGCCTGCGCAAGGCGCTCACGCCGTGTACGAGCGACCGTGGGATAATGGGCACCTAGAGCAGACTGTGCGTCAGTTGGTTGGCAGCGTTCCGGGAGTACACGATTGCCACGACATCAAAGCCCTTCGAGCAGAAGGCAAGCTCCTGTTGAGCCTGCGCTGTGTGCTCGATGCGGAGCTGCCAATAACTGAGGCCCATGACATCGCGACGCGGATCGAGGAGCGCTTGAAGGGAGAAGGCTCGGGTGTCGAGCGGGTATTTGTCCACGTTGAGCCTACCCCTGGAGATGCGCCGTCGGCATAGGACGGATGGGGGAGACCTCATGCGTGTATGGCTGCAGAAACTGCGCGAGAAGCTGGTGGCGGTCGGGTTCACCAGTCTGCTGTTTGCCATCCTCCTTGGCGCCACGTTCTTTCGGCTTCGGAGGCCCCAGCCGGCTCCCATTGTGATCAGCGCAGTCGAGCCACCTCCAAAGCCAACCACAGCAGCCACGATCACTCCGCTGCCCATCCGGGTCTACGTCTCGGGGGCAGTCCTCGTTCCCGGCGTCTATGCGCTGCCCTGGGACAGTCGGGTGGAAGACGCTGTCGCTGCGGCGGGGGGCGGCACAGCCGATGCGGATTTGTCCCGGGTGAACCTGGCGGCGCGTCTGCGCGACGAGCAGCAGATCTACGTTCCAGGCCAGGCTGAGGCGGTCACCCCTGTCTTACCGACAGCACCGCCTCCCGCGTCAAGCACGGGCACGTCAAGAACACCGGGACAGAAGATCAACATCAATACCGCCAGCGCAGCCGAGCTGGAAGCGTTGCCGGGGATTGGTCCTGTCCTGGCTCAACGCATCATCGACTATCGCCAGGCAAATGGGCCATTTGGCAGGCTGGAAGACATCAAGAAGGTAAAGGGAATCGGGGACAAGACCTTCGAGGATCTCAAGGACCTGATTGCGACCGAGTAGTGGCGCAAGGAGCGGGCTACCCATTACGGGTAAGGGGCCTTGCGTCGGTCCAGGATAGAGGATGCAGGTCGGACGCGCTTTGACTCCAGAGCCTGCATCCACTCTCCGCATATCCTGGATCCCGTTGCTGTGTGCCGTCAGCTGATCGGCACTTGTCAGTTCTCGATGTTCAGCTTCTGTTCCACAGTCTGTTGGGCCATGGCGATGAACTCATCGACCGGTTTTGGGCCGAGATCCTCCTCCGTGCGCAGCCGCACAGACACCGTGCCGGCCTCCACCTCTCGATCACCCAGGATCAACATATATGGGATCTTCTGCAGCTGAGCTTTGCGCACCTTAGCGTTCATCCGATCGTCGCTGTCGTCGACCTCGGCGCGAAGTCCAGCCTCTTTCAGGCGCTCGAGCACCGCAAACGCATACTCGTTGTGGCGGTCAGCGATGGGAATGATCTCCACCTGCACCGGCGACAGCCACACCGGGAAAGCGCCAGCATAGTGCTCAATGAGCCCGCCGACAAACCGTTCCATGCTGCCCAGCACCGTGCGGTGCACCATCACTGGACGATGCTCGCGGCCGTCCTCTCCCACGAACGTCATATCGAAACGTTCCGGGAAGTTAAAGTCCACCTGGATGGTAGGACCCTGCCATCCACGGCCCAGGGCATCGCGCATCTTGATGTCGATAGCCGGACCGTAGAATTTGGCCTCGCCAGGCATCACTTTGTAGTCCACCTCGCGAATGCTCAATGCTCCGTGCAGCGCCGTTTCGGCGTTCTCCCATACGCTGTCATCACCAATGAATTTGTCCTTGCGAGCCGGATCGCGGACGGAGAGCTCCACATCGAATTCCTTGTAGCCGAAGGTGCGCAGCATGAAGAACGCCAGGTCCAGCACGCGAATGATCTCATCCGTAAGTTGGTTGGGACGGCAGAAGATATGGGCATCATCTTGAGTAAAGCCGCGCACGCGGAGCATACCGTGCAGCACACCGCTGCGTTCGTAACGGTACACGGTTCCCAGTTCAGCCCATCGCAGCGGCAAGTCGCGATAGGAACGGGTCCTGGTCTTGTACATCAGTACGGCAAAGGGACAGTTCATCGGTTTGAGCAGGTACTCGATACCATCGATGTCCATTGGCGAATACATGCTTTCCCGATAAAAGTCCCAGTGGCCGCTGATTTTCCAAAGATCCACTCGACCGATGTGCGGGCTGTAGACGATGTCGTAGCCGCGTCTGCGGTGCTCCTGACGCCAAAAGTCCTCGATGATCTCGCGGATGAGCGCACCCTTGGGATGCCAGTAAACGAGGCCGGCCCCGCCAATCTCATGCGTGCTGTACAGGTCCAGTTCCTTGCCCAACTTGCGGTGATCACGGCGTTCGATTTCTGCCAGTTTGTGCAGGAACGCAGCCAGTTCTTCGCCGCTGGGCCATGCCGTACCGTAGATCCGCTGCAGCATCTCCCGGCGCTCATCGCCACGCCAGTAGGCACCCGCCACATTTAGCAGTTTCACGCCCTCTGGGTTGATATCCCTGGTGTTGTCCACGTGCGGCCCTCGGCACAGATCGATAAAAGGACCGTGCTCGTAGATGCTCAGGACGGGTGCCTCATCCGATGCTTCGCCATCCTCGTCCACGCCACCAGCAAGAATGCCGTCAATCAGCTCCAGCTTGTAGGGCTGCTCGGCGAAGACCTCCCGCGCTTCCTGCTCAGAGATCTCCCTATACTTGAAGGGGTGATCTTGTGCGATGATCTCCTTCATGCGCGCCTCGATGCGCTCCAGATCTTCGGGCGTCAGCGGACGGGACAGATCAAAGTCATAGTAGAACCCATCCTCGATGGCTGGGCCAATTGCGATCTTCCCATCAGGGAACTCCTCCAGGACAGCCTGGGCCATGACGTGGGCAGCAGAGTGCCGCAGTCGCTTCAAATCGTCCTCTTCATGTTTGTCAGACATTGCTTCTCTCCTTGTTCTCCATCACGAGGCAAGTGCCCCAAAGGTCATACCCTCAACGTCCTCGGTTCATTGCCCGTTGCGCCAAGCCTCAGGCCTCCCCAACCGAGGATGCTTCTGGAAGTACCCTTGACTCTAACGGCCGGCGCAACACTCCGTGGTGCTAGTCTCGTCGTCCGCCATCGCCGCGCCTCCTCTCGCTGCAAACAAAAAACCTCTCACCCCTTGGGGCGAGAGGTTTCCTCACGCGGTTCCACCCAACTTCCAACAACGGCTGCCGTTGTCCTTATTGCGGCCGATAACGGGTGCCTCCGGAACCCCTTAGTCTGCTCACCGCAGGCTGAGCATTTCGGGGGTCAGCTCACAGGTGGTCTTCACTGGTTTTGCGCTAAGAGGGTTTGCAGTCGGTGACCCTCTCTCCCTGCAGCTGCTCCGCCAGCTACTCGTCCTGTTCACAGCCGATAGGTGTAGGCCACGATAGGTCGGTGGCCGCTTGCCTTACACATCAACTATACAGGAGAATGGGGATTTTGGCAAATCAGGATAGGTTCGTACCTGTCAGTTCCTGCGGTCCCACTCCTTGGTGTTGCTAGGTTCCGTGACTCCCATGTTCGTCACTGCGGCCAACCTTCGCCATGGTCCTGCAAGTCCCTTCCCCGCTCGGCTTATGCAAAGCTTTGAGGGCAGGGGCGCCACCTTGCTTGACATTTGAAGGATTGCGGTATATATTCCGCGTTGCGTCAAGCGTCAGTCGTCTGGGGGGTGTCGTTAGCATGGGGGAATTGGGAGACCTGCTGCGCAGGACTCGCGAGGAGAAGGGTCTGCTTCTCGAGCAGGTCGAGCAAGAAACCAGGATTCGTGTCCAGTTCCTGCAGGCACTAGAAGAGGAAGATTATGACCGGCTGCCTGCGCCGGTCTATGTCAAGGGCTTTCTGAGGAACTATGCCGCCTACCTCGGCCTCGATCCGCAGGAGGTGCTTTCGCTTTGCCAGGAAGCTGAGACGATTGCCCCGGCTGTGGCTGCTCCGGCCATGCTGGACGAGCCCTTGGAGCCGGTGACGATACGGCGGTCCTGGCAAGTGCTGGTTCTAGTGTCTGCCATCGTTGTGGTCCTAGCCTTGTGGGCATATCAGCGCTACTACGGCGGCACGTTACCGTTTACACGGGCCGTGGCGACTCCCACGGCTGTCCCAACCACCACGCCTACGAGCGTGCCGGCGTCCCCAACTGTGCCACCAACTGTTGCGCCATCGCCCACGCGGACTCTACGCCCCACGGCAACACCAACCGTTGTTGGCTTGCACCTCTCGATCGAGATCATTGACCAACGATCGTGGTTGCTGGTACTGGCGGATGGGGAGAGGGTCTTTGCCGGCATACTCGAACCTGGAGCCAAGGACTCCTGGACAGCCAATGAACGAATGGTACTGCGCTCGGGTAACGCCGGCGCCGTGCGTGTTACGCTCAATGGACAAGATCTCGGTCTGTTTGGCGAGGCAGGCCAGGTTCTCGAACAGGAGTGGACCATGCCAGGTGTGCCTACCCGAACGCCTGTGCCCACAACAGCCACGTGATTGCGGACCAAAACACGGTGCAGGCAGACCGGCCAGATGAGACACGCTGGCCGGTTTTCCTTACGGTGTATCTTGGCATGCGTGATCTGTCAGCAGCTATGACACGACAATTGGGCAGTTTAGCCTGACAAACCGTCTGCGAAGAGGGAGGACGACCCAGCTTGAGGAAACGATTCTATCTCCTATCCCTGGGATGCCCTAAGAACACCGTAGATGCCGAAGCCATGAGCGGGCTGCTGGCAGATGCGGGCTGGCGCAGAACCAAACGACATGAAGACGCAGATGTGCTCATCGTGAACACTTGCGGCTTCATCGACGATGCCCGACAGGAGTCATACTCAGCACTGCGCGAACTAGCCCAGGCCAAGCGCCCGGGGCAGCGCCTGCTAGCGGTGGGCTGCCTATCTCAGCGCTATGGCGAAGACGTACGGCGCACTGTGCCCGACGTCGATGGCATCCTGGGCACGCAGGAATGGGCCAACATCGTGCCTTGCGTGGAAACCTTGTTGGGCGTGCAGCCCCACGCCAGTGTGCGACCCAGAAGTGAGGTGTCTGTTGTCACGCCCATGCATCGCCAGGCCCAAGGCCCCAGCGCCTACCTGAAGATCGCCGACGGCTGCAGCGCACCTTGTGCGTTCTGCGCCATACCCTTGATCAAGGGACCACAGCGCAGCAAATCGCGGGACGCAATCCTTGAAGAAGCACGCCAACTAGTCACGCAGGGCGTGCGCGAGATCATCTTGATCGCCCAGGATACGACTGCCTATGGCCGTGACTGGGGCGAGCAAGACGGCCTGCCTTCATTGATCGAAAGCATCCTGCAAACGGTGCCTCAACTCCCTTGGCTGCGCCTGATGTACGCCTACCCGCAGCACGTCACGCCGCGCCTGATTGAAATCATGGCCTCGCATTCCCAGGTATGCCACTACCTCGATCTGCCGCTGCAGCATGCCCATCCCAATGCCCTGCGCCGCATGCGCCGCTCACCCGATGTGGGCAGCATATGGCAGCTGATCACAGACCTGCGCCAAGCGATGCCCGATATCGCGCTGCGTACAGCCTTTATCGTTGGCTACCCAGGAGAGAACGAGGAGGAGTTCGCTGCGCTTCTGGACTTTATGGACGACGCTCAGTTCGACAAAGTGGGTGTCTTCACCTACTCCCCAGAAGGGGGCACAGCAGCGGCTCGCCTTCCCGACCAGGTGAACCGCGAGGTCGCTGAAGACCGCTATGCACGGGCAATGGAACTACAGCGGGATATCTCCCTGGCACTCAACCAACTGCTCGTAGGACGTGTGCTTGAGATCTTGGTCGAAGGTACTGGCGAGGGAATCAGCGTGGGACGCAGCTACCGTGACGCACCAGAGATCGACGGCTACGTGCTTATGCACGGCGAATGGTCCGTGGGGAAGATGGTGAGAGCGAAGATTCAGCGCGCGATGGAATACGACTTGGAGGGACTGGTTCTATCTGACTAGCAAGGACCGAGCGAGCGCCGACACTCCTGCAGTCACCGCGCCCTCGCCTGGTGACTGCCAGCCGCCTGTTCCCCGCGTCGCTTCCAGAAGGCCCCAGCGAGCAGCTGGGTTCGCAGCAACCTTTCCATCAACGGATCCGCGATGTTCAGCGCGCGACGGTCGTGCATGTACAGGGCAAAGGAACGGGCGAAGTAAGAACGTACATCGCTGCAGGCAGCTTCGTCAAAGCCGTGTCCCAGTGGGAATAGCTCAACCACGCGCGCCCCGAGCTGGCGCAGCCCCGAATCAACCCCTCCTCCCTCAGAAAGCCACTGCCCGTCCAGCGCTCCACTGTTACCGAGCAGGTGATCGAGCAGATGGCCCATTGGCACCAGCACCTCGAGCGAGTCTTGGGCCAAGTCGGACAGCCCAACATATGCAACGTTGTGTAGACTGTGACGCTTCAGAAGCTGTTCGCCAGGCTCATACCGCGACGACAGATGGGTGATGACCACGTGACCGCCGGGCTGCTGCAGCCAGAACCGCACCAAGCCGGTGGGTAGTGGCTGCAGCTTGGCGACCGCAACATGTAATGGCGTCCAAATGTACTTGAAACGCCGCTGTGCCATCGATGACGACAGCTCCAATGCACGTGGCGCCACATGGATCCGATCAACTCTGAGTCGCTCCGCCGTTCGCTTGTCCATGATGCCTCCAAGCCGGTCTGATTATAGCTGCAGCCGTCGGCCATGCCAACAGACCGGCAATTTCCCCACGGCTCTGCCGTGCGCATGTTCAAGCCATCCGGCTGTTTGGCCTGTACTTGGTAGCAGGGTCATAGTATGCTAAACTACTGGTCGATATCAGAGAAACGTGATGCTCACGATCGTTATCACCGCATATCGCGAAGAACGGACTGTTGGGCGCGCCATTGAGGCTCTGCTTGCGCAGGATTTGCCACAGGACTATGAGTTGCTTGTAGTCTGTCCAGACGACGAGACAGCGGCTGTTGTGGCGGACTATGCTGCACAGAATGAGCGGATTCGACGTCTCCGTGATGAGGGGAGAGGCAAGCCGGCGGCCTTTAATGTGGCTCTGGGTGCAGCAGACGGCGATGTTCTCATCCTGAGTGATGGCGATGTTTACGTTGCCCCTCGGGCCGTCCAGGCGCTCCTGGTCGCCCTCGACGACCCACAAGTGGGCATCGTCAGCGGGCGACCTGTCTCCGTCAGTCCACGCGACACCATGTTGGGCTACTGGTCTCACCTGTTGGTGGATGCTGGGGCGCACCGCCAACGGTCGCTGCGAGCCGCGCACGGACAGTTCCTGGAATGCTCCGGATACCTGTACGCCTTTCGTCGTTCATTGGTCACTGCAATACCAGAGGACGCGCTTGCGGAAGACGGGCTTGTATCGTATAGGGTCTGGCAGCAGGGCTTTCGCACAGCGTACGCTCCGGAAGCGGCAGTCTACGTTAGATTCCCCACGTCCTATCGCGACTGGATGACTCAGAAGATCCGCACCGCAGGAGGTTACGCCCAGCCGTACCTGAGTGGCTCACCCGGAATGAAGTCGTTCCGCAGTGAAGCTATACATGGAGCACTTGCCGCCATACAATACGCTCGTAGCCTGCGGGAACTGCTGTGGACCATGCTCCTGTTTGTGGCCAGACTGCATGTCTGGCTGCGGGTTTGGTGGGACGTGAAGTGGCGTAAGAAGCCCTTCGAAGCTGTGTGGCAGCGCGTCAACAGCACGAAGTAACCGAGGCGACGGACAATGGAAATCATACGCGAGACATCGATCGCAGTGGTCAAGCTGATGGCAAAGATCTTCCTCAGAGTGAATGTCAGCGGCATGGAGCGAGTTCCAGCCAGTGGCCCAGTCATTTTGGCCACAAACCACGTCAACTTCATCGAGCCCCTCCTGCTGTACACGCTTTCGCCCCGTGAGCCCATTGGGCTGGGCAAAGCCGAAATCTGGCAGAACCCGATCCTGCGGCTTGTGGCCCAATCCTGGCATGCCATTCCCATACGGCGGGGCGAACTGGATCTCGACGCCATGCGCTGCGCACTGCAGGTCATACGCGAGGGCAAGATGTTGGGCCTGGCTCCGGAAGGCACCCGCAGCCACGACGGCCGCCTGCAACGAGGCCGCCCGGGCACTGTGCTGCTTGCTCTGCGCGCAACTGATGCCCTAATCCTTCCGGTGGCTGCCTATGGTCAAGAGCACTTTGCCAAGAACCTGTCTCGCCTGCGCCGCACAGAGGTTCACATGGTGTTCGGGCAGGGATTCTACCTGGATTCAGGTGGCACCAGGGTAACACACGAGATGCGGCAAGAGATGATAGATGAGATCATGATGCAGATAGCAGTGCTGCTGCCACCTGAGAATCGGGGCGTGTACAGCGACCTGACAGCAGCCACCGAACGGTACCTGCGTTTCCCACCAGGGGCAAAGAGCAACCTGCACCAGGCTGTTGCCGCGGACTCCACCCGACTGCCCCTCCAGGCCGGTGCAGTTGCGAGCCCCAGCGAGCGGACTGGCCCATGAGGGTCATCGCGGGCCAGGCCAAGGGCCGACGCCTCCACTCGGTCCCCGGGGAATCCACACGCCCAATCACTGACCGCGTCAAAGAGTCCCTATTCAACATCCTGGCAGACCGTCTGGTCGATGCGCGCTTTCTTGACCTGTTTGCGGGGACAGGCAGCGTGGGAATCGAGGCCCTCAGCCGCGGAGCACGCGAGGCTACTTTTGTTGAGCTGCACCATCGCGCTCTGACCACCATCCGCCGCAATCTGGAGGAAACAGGGCTCGGCGAGCGAGCACACGTGGTACGACGTGATGTGTTCAACTATGTCAGCCACCACGAGGGCCAAGCCTTTGACATCATCTACGTCGCCCCGCCGCAGTACAAGGGACTCTGGGCACGCACGCTACGTGCCTTGGATGGCTCCCCCCTGCTCAGCCCGGAGACGATGGTGGTGGTGCAGATCCACCCCAAGGAATTTGAACCGCTTGAGCTGACCCACCTTCTGCTGTCAGACAGTCGCAGGTATGGAAGCACGCTCTTGTGCTTCTATCAAGCCCGGACGGGCGACGAAAAAGGAGATTCCAACGGCATACACACCTAGAGCGTAGCCCTCCGGGCCGTCCATGCGCATTAGCCGTCGCTGGCAAGCAGACGGCCACGGCTGGATGCCCCTGCGGTGTAGGGAAGTGAGGTGCGCACGCCAGTGTGGGATAGTGTGGGATACTTGTGGGATAGCGCGCGTTAAGCTTGCTGCTTGAAGATATAATAAGTCGCGCGCTTGTCGCCTATCTTCAGCAGGAGATCGCGTTCGACCAGGTTTGCTAGGTCGCGGCGTATCGTCTCCGAACTCACGTCCGGGCACAACTCCTGATACTCACGGTTGGTGATTCGTCCGTGCTCGCTCAAATACTCCAGGGCCTGCATCTGACGCTCATTCAGACCCATTACGCTCCATCGCCGCCGTGCGCTGCCTCTCTCCGAGCGAAAGTCCTCCCCTGGTCCGTAGAGGGTTACCAGGAAGCCGTTGGCTGTCTCTCGAAACTGCGGGAGGGGCAACCCTGCTTCTGCCATCCACCTGATCATGCGGTCGATTCCATAGCCCAGGCGTTCGATAAAGCCCATGTCAGAAAGCACTTGGACAAGCACGGCGTTGCGCGAGAACCGCTCATCAGCGATGTTCTCTACGGTCACATGGCCGGGTAGCCGCCCAGGGCTGTAGAACTCCATGCGATCACTGAAGATCGAAATGCGGATGCCATCTCCGTGCACGCCATAATCCCGATGAGCCACAGCATTGACGATGGCTTCGCGGACGGCTCTCGGCGGGTACTCGAGCTGATCCTCACGCCGCAGGGACGAGATGCGTGCACCGGTGCGCAGATTGGCCAGCACCGCACTCTCAGCGCGACGAACTTGCTCGGGCAGTGTGCCTCGGATGTCCTCACGGATGAATTCATCGCTCATCTCGCGACCGGCGTAGCGCACTACAATCATGTCGTTAGTGAGAAAGCGCTCAACATCCTTGGCAAAGAGGAGGATACCAGCCACAGTCGGGTGGTTTCCCCGGCGTCCGGTCAGACAACCACGTCTGAGCAGCGACTCCCGTGGTGACAGAGCGGCGAGAGCGGGGACTGTTTCCAGATAACTGTCGATCTTGTCCGGATTGAGATCCTCAAAGGTCGCACCTCGCACCTCCTGCGCCTCATAACTCATCTCGCCGCGCTCAAACCAGAGACGTCGCAGCTGCCGCGGTGAGAGGGGCCGGTTCTGTGTGCCAACGCGCTTCAGGTACTTCCCTGCTACAGCGTAGACATGCGGCAAGCCACGAGGTATCTCGATTAACAGCAAATCGCACTCATCGTTCGCTGTGGCGGCTTCAGGAACGGGGATGATCAGAGGAGGCTCGCAGAGCAGAGCAGCTTGCAGGACACGGTCGCGGACTTGATCAACGTCATCGACGCCTTGAGCCGTGCCGCTGACCGGAGAAACACCGAGCAGTATGGCCCCGCCTTCACTGTTGGCCATAGCGGCCATGGTTTCCGCCAGCCGGAGACGTGAGGTGCGCTTGAGCAGAAACTCTGTGGTTGGTCCACGTCCCCGTTGGAGCAGGGCACCTACGTCATCCCTGGTCAAGATCGTCCCCTCTTTGCACCCATCAGAGCGATCTCAGGACTGGGGATAGTCGATCTTCCACCGATTCTGCACACGGATCAGAGTCCAGCGCACCTCGACAAGGGGGCTCCTTTCACCAGTGGTTTTGCTGAATACCACTTTGACAATGACCACCGCTGATTGCGAAGCGTCCCCAGTCGCGTAGTAGCTCAGCTCTTTGACCATAGCCGACTGCAATTCGCCCACCGGCCAGGGAGAGCCGAACTTCAACTTGCCTTCCTGGAGCTCCCTAGCCGCCTGAGCACTCAGGTATTCTCTGAGCGCCGGCTGCGGATCGGTTCTGCCGATCGTCTTGTAGAAGGCAAGTACAATCTTCTCTGGATATGGGGTATCCAGAATGTCGGAGGGGATATCGGCGGGAAAATCGACTTCAGATCTGTATGGTGTGACCAGGGTCATGGTGTTCGTAATAAAGTACCCATCAGCCTCGGGCCGATAAAAGTGCCGTGTGACCAGCTGGCTGCGCTCGTACCCGGCGCGGCTGGTAACCGTCACATCACGCGAATCCGGGTCATAGGAGACGCCATCCCTGCTGCGGAAGAACCCGACACAGCGATAAAGCGGTGGGCTGTCCTGGGGCAGATTCACCCCGCTCGGATTCACGGTGAAAAACGAGAGTTCCTCAGGAGTCCTAAACAGAACCTCCTTGCGAGCTGCCCCACCTGATTTGGCCAGAACGTCAACTAACGCTACTTCAGGCTGCACCTGCGCCATATAGTTCTCCTGTGGGATGCGCAGTTTGTACGGGTACACCAGGGATAGGTGCGTGATCGGATCGGGCACAACGTCGTAGATCAAAGCAGCCACAGGCCCACGCTCGTCCACTTGATCAAAGCGGTAGAAGACCACCCACTCCGTCTGCGCGTCACCATCGGTATCAACTCGCTGTACATCCAGCACGCTCTTGCCAGCCAACACATCCTTTGTCAGGCTGATGACTTTTCTCTCCGGCTCCAACGGTGGTGCGGAAGTACATCCGCCTAGCAAGCTGACCCATAGCACAGCCAGGAAAAGGGCACAAGCCAAGGTTAGGGCACGAAGCCGCTGCAAGCCGCTGCTACGATGGTTTGACCGCCTGACCATAGTTCTCTACACTCCGCCTAGTCCTGGCAGACGCACCATGTACCGTGGTTCTGCGCTGCTTGGGAAGAAGAGCAACAGGCACGACTTCGTCCATCCGCTCCACAAAGACAAACTCAAGACGCCGCTGCACTTTTCGAGGCACGTCAACCAGGTCTACCTCATTCCTCCTCGGTAGAAGCACGGTCTTTAGTCCAGCACGGTATGCCGCCAGCACCTTTTCCCGGAGGCCACCCACCGGCAGCACGCGACCACGCAGGGTGATCTCGCCTGTCATGCCCACCTTGCGGTGGACAGGCCTATGCGTCAATGCAGAGATCAACGCTGTGGCCATCGTGATACCGGCAGATGGTCCATCCTTCGGTATGGCTCCTTCGGGCACGTGGATGTGAAGGTCTATCTTGTCGAAATCCACGGTGCCTGTGCCGAGTTCCTTGGCATGCGCTCGTGTGTAACTGAGCGCCGCTTGGGCTGATTCCTGCATGATCTCACCCAGTTGCCCCGTGAGCAGCAGGTTGCCTTTGCCAGGCATCACCGTCACCTCGACCGCAATGGTGTCTCCACCCCCCTCGGTCCAGGAAAGCCCCGTAGCCACGCCCACCTGATCTGCTTCTTCGGCCTGTCCATACAGGAACCTTGGCGGCCCAAGGTACTTGGGCAAAGTCTGCGGTAGGATATAGCGTGGCGGCCGCTTGCCTTCGGCCACCGACCTCGCTACCTTGCGGCATATGGTAGCAATCCCACGTTCCAGATTGCGGACGCCGGCTTCGAAGGTGTATTCACGGATCATGGCCTGCAGCGTCTTGACCGGAAAGCGTGGTTGTGTCAAACCGTGTTGCTCAAGCTGACGCGGTACCAGGAATTGCCTGGCAATCTCAATCTTCTCCTCTTCTATGTAGCCCGGAAACTCGATGACCTCCAGTCGGTCCCGCAGCGCAGGCCGCGGAAGGATCACCACGAAAGTCAATCCCCACCTTGTCGATTTCATCCAACATGAACACCGGATTCATCGCCCCCGCCCGGCGCATGGTCTGGATAATCCGGCCTGGCAACGCACCGACATAAGTGCGTCGGTGGCCGCGAATCTCTGCCTCATCACGAATTCCTCCCAGGCTCACGCGCACAAACTTTCGTCCGAGGGCTTCCGCAATGGATTTGCCAAGAGATGTCTTGCCTGTGCCTGGTGGCCCCACAAAGCAGAGGATGGTACTGCCCATCTTGTCAGGTGCGAGTTTGCGTACAGCGATGTACTCCAGTATACGCTCTTTCGCCTTATGCAGGCCGTGGTGGTTTCTGTTAAGTGTCCTTTCAGCGTGAGCGATGTCTAGGTCATCTTCAGTAGACTGCACCCATGGTAGGTCTAGCAGCCAGTCAATGTACGTGCGGATGATGCTTGTTTCGGGAGCCCCTACCGGCATGCCCGCCAATCGGCTCAGTTCTTTTTCCGCCCGCTCGCGAACCTCATCCGGCATCTGAGCCTCCGAGATCTTCAGTTGCAGCTCTGAGATCTCTCCACTCAGAGGATCGCCTTCCGCCAGCTCACTCTGGATGACGCGCATCTGCTCGCGCAGGAAATACTCTCGCTGACTCTTGTCCACTGCCTGCTGCACTTGCGAATGGATACGGCTTTCCAGTTCCAGGACATCCAGTTCCTTGGCCAGCAAAGCGCTAACCTTCTCCAGCCGAACAAGTGGGTCCGCAATCTCCAGCAGCTCTTGCTGTTTCATCACATCCAGATTCAGGTTGGATGCTACCAGATCCGCAAGCCAACTAGGATGGTTTGCATTCATCGCCGTAACATACGCATCGTCAGGTATGTTGCGACTCAGGCGCACGATCTTCTCAAACAGAGTCAGGACTGCACGCATGAGCGCCTCAGCAGATAGAGAAGGTTCGACATGCTCGCCAACAGGCAAGACGCGCGCCAAGAGATATGGCTCTGTCTGCACCATCTCTACCAGACGCAGACGCCTGCGCCCTTGGACAGCAACGCTTGTCGTTTGATCCGGCATGCGCCAGACGCGCCCGATAACCGCCTCTGTCCCAAACTGGTACAGATCACCAACGCTTGGAACCTGAACCTCCGCCTCCCTCTGAGTGAAGACTGCGACCCGTTGCCCGCCCGCCATAGCAGCTTCCAAGGCTCTTACAGATCGATCACGGCCAACGAAAAGCGGAGTGGCCACGTGGGGAAACAACACTGTGTCCCGCACTGGCACCAGAGGAAGATCCTGTGCCTCAGTACTGGGATCCAGCAGGATCTCGGTTGGGAAAGAATCCAACTCCCAATCATCCATCATAAGAAAGCCAATAGCCTCCACAAGAGTGAGTCTAATATACCACATTTCACACGAAATGCAAGCTTCAGGCAGGTCTGGGCTTAGGCTGGCCTGCTCCCAGGCGAACCAGCCGTCGTTGGCCGGGGCGCTTGCTTTCGCCACCAGAGTCCAGTAGAATTCAGTACAGAAACAAGTCTGGCACCTCAGGGCAAGGGTTCGCCACATGATGTCTGTACCGTGATTCGGATCCGTCACGTGCATGCCCGACAAGGAGCACGAGGCAATGGCCATCTACGAGTTCGAAGGACGCAGACCAAAACTGGGGCAAGGAACCTATGTCCATCCCTCCGCAGACATCATCGGGGATGTGACCATAGGTGACAACTGCTGGATCGGGCCAGGGGCTCGGCTGCGGGGAGACTATGGCGTCATTGTGGTGGGAGATGGAACCAGCGTTGAAGACAACTGCGTCATACACGCCCGACCCGGAGAGAGAACAGACATAGGAAGTGATGTCACCATCGGCCACGGCTGCGTGATCCACAACGCGACCATCCACGACCATGCTGTGATAGGCATGGGCTCGGTCATTAGCGACTGGGCCACCATTGGCGAATGGGCTGTGGTCGGAGAGGGTGCTGTGGTCAGACAGCGGCAGCAGATTCCCAGCGAGACCATTGCCGTGGGTGTGCCGGCAAAACTGCTGGACAAGCGCGTGAGCGAAGAGTACAAAACGCAGTGGTCACGCTTCAAGGGCATATATGCAGACCTTGCGTTGAGGTATCCAACCGGTCTGAAGGAGACCTGACGATGCAGGAAGCAAGGCTCTATGAGCGGCTGGATGGGGACAGGCTCAAATGCAACCTGTGTGCCCATCGCTGTACCATCAGCGCTGGCAAGCGCGGCGTTTGCCAGGTGCGGATGAACAAGGACGGCGTCCTCTACAGCTTGGTCTATGGCCTGGCCATTTCACAGGCCATAGATCCCGTGGAGAAGAAACCCCTTTTCCACTTTTACCCTGGCACGACAGCTTTCTCGGTCGCTACGGCAGGCTGCAACTTTCATTGTGCGTTCTGCCAAAACTGGCAAATCTCGCAGATGGTGCGCGACGAAGGGCGCATTGCGGGGCACGAAGCGTCGCCCGAACATCTTGCCTCCGCGGCAAGACACTATGGCTGCAAGAGCATCGCCTACACCTACACAGAACCGACGGTATTCTTTGAGTACGCCTACGACACAGCTGTGAGAGCTCAAAAGTGGGGCATCAAAAGCATCTTCGTGACCAATGGCTACATGACGGAGGAGATGCTGGATGCGTTTGGACCCCATCTCCACGCTGCCAATGTGGACTTGAAGGCCTTTAACGACGAGTTCTATCGCAAGATCTGTGGTGCGCGCCTGCAGCCAGTTCTGGACGCGATCAAAGCGATGAAGAAAAGGGACATCTGGGTGGAGATCACCACACTCGTAGTACCCGGTCAGAACGACTCCATGGACGAGCTCCAACACCTGGCCGAATTCATCGCCCAAGAGGTCGGTGTGGAGACGCCATGGCACGTGAGTCGTTTCCGTCCGGACTATGAGATGCGGGACGTGCATGCCACACCGCTATCCACACTCCGTCGAGTGCGTGAGATCGGTCTCGAGGCCGGCCTGCGCTATGTCTACGAGGGCAACGTGCCTGGCAGCGAGGGAGAGAGCACTTTTTGCTACAACTGCCACAACGTACTGATCCGGCGCTTTGGCTTCAGCATCCTGGAAAACGTGATCCTGCCAGAATCTACATGCCCATACTGCGGAGTTACCATCGACGGTGTCGGGATGTCTGGCAAGCAAGGCCGGAACGGATAATCGGGGCGAGGTGAATTGCACACTTCCTACCCGCCACAGACGACGCACGGCCACTCGCACCAGATCTGTGCAGGCAGCTGTTGCCTTGTCGGGGAGGCGGCCCCCGACGCGGCGGGGTGAACAGCTAACCAAAACGGGATGCTGCGTTTTGTCTTCAGCTCAGTGTCAGCCGAGGGCGAGCTCCACTGTGGCCTTGTCGACCAAGGTAAAACCTGCGCGCCAGAGACCGGGCGAAACCTTGCGCGGCCACTGAACGCGGCCATTGACGGAGACGGTGCCCACACCATACTCCGATCCTTCCGGGACCATGAACAGCAAGTTTCCAAACTGACGGCCTGGCTTCTCCATCCTCACCACCAGGCGATCCTCCCGCAAACGCACGTCCTTGATCTCCACAGCCCCCTGCAACACGTGAAAAGTCGAGCTCAGCACTTGAGGCTGCTCGGAAACCGCCTTCAGCATCAGCAGTACGGTCTCGTGTGGCTGATGCGGGTCAATAACCACCTCGTCGCCTGTCACCCCCAGGTAGCGCTGACGCCAGTAGTTGTACGCGTGATAGGCACCGGGAGGCAGGCCCAGTTGCGACAGAGTCATCCTCGTAACGCACGATCGGTCGTTCCAGTTCAACAGAGCAGCGATCCACCACGATCCCCAAGAAGCTTCCACCGGCAGCACCAACAGCTGAGGGCGTTCGTGCTGAAACAAATCCAGGGGGATAGCGCTGCGACCATATGGTGGCAGCACACGACGCAGGTACTCCAGCCTGCCGCGCCGCATAGAGACCAGGTTATCGCTGTTGAGAACAAGTCCGCCTGTCAGTGCGACCATCGTGGTGAGCGTGCGCATCTCGTTTAGGACCAGGTTGGAGTCATCACCACGTGGCCTCAACAACAGGCAGTCCGGATCGTTCAGCCAGAGCTTGCCATGCATGTAACTGCGCGCAACTGCGTTTAGAATCGCATTTGCGGTCGAGGGAGCAGACAGATCCCGCCAGAAGGGCTCCCAGTCCACATGCACATCGGGGCCGACGCGCATGCCATCAACCAAACCAACTGATGGTCCCAAGGGCGCACCGCAGCCAAGCAGGAACTTGTCGCCGACGGTAGCGCGGATGACTTCCATCCCTCTCCGCAGAGCCTGCGCCCGCGTCAGGCGCGAATCGTCGCGCATGCCAGGCAGTGCGGCAGCAAAGAGAAAGTCTATCTTGAAGAAACCAAAGCCCCATTCCTCACTGAGGGTGCGGAATGTCCGCTGCAGCCAAGCTTGCACGGCAGGCAGGGACACGTCCAAGGCGTAGATATCCTTTCCCCAGTGCTGCCAGGCCAGGACAGGTTCCCGCTCTTGATCGCGTAGTATCCAATCCGGATGTTCGGCGTACAGCTTTGACAAGGCGCTGGTACCAAAGGGGGCAATCCAGATCCCTGGGCGATAACCTGCACCTGCGATTCGTTGAGCCGCGGCTTTCATGCCATCAGGGTACTTGGCATGATCAACGTCTGTCCAATCACCAATCTCCGTTTCGTAGCCATCGTCAATCAGGATGACATCGAGAGGCAATCGCTCTTCCTGAATCTGGGCCAGGTTGCTCAGGACGTCCTCAGCGCTCTCCTCGCCAAAGTAGTAGTACCACGTGCACCAGCCGGTAGGCACCTCCGCAGCCACGCGCGCATGCATCGTTTCGCCCAAGCCAGTTGCGTACGAGTCCAACAAGGCGAACGGATCGTTGCCCGCGGTGAGCAGCAGCGTCTCAGAAGACAGCTTTTCTCCCGGTGCCAGCGGGACACCATCCGCGTAGCAGACGGCGCGCAGACTCTGAAACTGGAGTTCGCTGCTTACCCCCAACCGTATCTCCGCCAGCTGATCTGCGGCCGAGATGAATCCTAGTAGCAGTGCAGGACCAGGCACGCCGTGCTCAGGAGCGCTCTCACGGCTGGAGCCGATTACCGTGAACCATTCACTGCTCACTAACTTCATGCCGGGCGGCACTTCATGAGGTTGGTGTTTCGTGCGATAGTCCTCAGTGTTTGGGTTCACCCATATGCCGTCAGCAAGGTGCCGTGCAAACGTCGGTGACCAGGACTGCCAACCATGCTGGTAGAAGCGCCATGTGCCTGGCGCTGATGCCAAACCCAGCGCGCCACCGCGCTGAGCGTCGACATCAAGCACACGCAGCTCCACGATGTGGATAGTGCCAGGTCCCCTGTTCTTGACTTCCAGGCGCAGACGCTTGTCTTCGGCGGCAGATAGCTGCCACGTCAGCTCTACTCCGTTGCTGGCAACACCCAGGTTGATGTGATCCCGCGCCAGGCCATACGACATCTGGTGGCCAGCCAGCTCCAGCTGCCTGCTTTGGCCATGCTCATCTCTGTACAGCACCCCTGCTGTTGCTCGGTCCACAAGCGTCTTTGACTGCTGCAGGAATTGCACGAGGCCAACTGCAGGCTCTAGCACAAGCTGATCATGGATCTGAATGGTCTGCTCAGCCATAGCGCCCCCTCGATGACCGTGACCCAGTTAAGAAAAGAGAGAGGCCACGTGTCTGGCCTCTCTCAACTCCATCACTGCTCAGCCCTAAAGATGGCGGGACACCGCTTCATATTGTTCGGCGGCTGTAAGCGGCATGATAAACATCACACATTCAGGTGGTATTGACGCCCACTATCCTACTCTGTGGCATGCAACCCAGTGCAATTCGCCCACATCCTTGAACTCGGGCTCGACAACATCGCACGTCCCAGCGATCATGACCCCGCAGCGGGTGTGGAAATGGCAGCCCTTGGGTGCATTAGCTGGGCTGGGCACATCTCCGGTCAGAATGATGCGCTGGCGCCGTTCCTCCACCGCTGGATCGGGAATCGGCACGGCTGACAGCAGTGCCTGCGTGTAAGGGTGCAGCGGGTTGGTGTAGAGTTCGTCACGTGTGGTTAATTCGACGATCTTGCCCAAGTACATCACCGCGACGCGGTCGCTGATATGTCTGACCACCGACAGGTCATGAGCAATGAAGAGATAAGTCAGGTGGAACTGTTCCTGCAACTCTTCCAGCAAGTTGATGATCTGAGCCTGAATGGACACGTCCAGAGCCGAGATGGGCTCGTCGCACACGATAAAGTCGGGCTGCACCGCCAGAGCTCTGGCCACACCAATGCGCTGCCGCTGTCCCCCAGAAAACTCGTGGGGATAACGATTGACAAAGTACCTGTTCAGACCGACCACTTCTAACAAGTCCATGACCCGATCGCGCATGGCCTTGCCCTTGAGGATGTTGTGCACATCCAGAGGTTCGCCAACGATGTCGCCTACCGTCATGCGCGGGTTCAGAGACGCGTATGGGTCCTGAAAGATCATCTGCATCTTGCGTCGCATCCGGCGCAGTGGTTCCCCTTTGAGATCGCACAGATTCATGCCCTCAAAGAACACATCACCCGCAGTGGGGCGATAGAGCTGCAGGATTGCGCGGCCGGTAGTGGACTTGCCGCAGCCACTCTCGCCTACCAGGCCTAGGGTTTCACCCCGGCGGATGAAAAAGTCCAGGCCGTCAACCGCCTTGATGTCCCCAACGTGGCGCTGGATGACAATCCCCTGTGTGATGGGGAACCACATCTTGAGGCCTCTAACATCGAGCAGGATTTCGTTCTCAGACATCTTATCCTCTTCCTCCCGTCACATCCACCCAGCAGGCAACGACATGCCTCCGCGCCACCGTTTCCAGTGTGGGATTCTCCTCCAGGCAGCGGTCGAGGGCGAAGCGACAACGAGGTGCGAAAGGACACCCAGGAGGCATGTCGATCAGATCCGGTGGCAGACCCTGAATCGGCGTAAGCTTCTCTTTTCGTGCTGCGTCCAGACGAGGGATGGAACCCAGCAGTCCAAGCGTGTAGGGGTGACGTGGATCTGCGTACAGATCCGCCACGTCCGCCGCTTCAATAATGTAGCCAGCATACATAACGTTCACGCGGTCGGCCAGTCCTGCGATCACTCCCAGGTCGTGGGTGATCCACATCACCGCCATGCCGATCTCTTCCTTCAACTGCCTGACGAGGTCTACAATCTGCGCTTGAATCGTCACGTCCAGGGCCGTTGTTGGCTCATCGGCGATCAGCAACTGCGGGTTGCAGGACAGCGCCATGGCAATCATCACCCGCTGGCGCATGCCGCCGGAAAACTGGTGTGGGTAGTCATCAATTCGACCCGCGGCATCGGCAATGCGTACCAGCTCAAGCAGTTCGATGCTGCGTTGTCGGGCCTGCTTCTTCTCCATAGCCAGGTGCAATTCGAGTGCTTCACTCACCTGCTGACTGATGGTGAGGACAGGGTTCAGAGAAGTCATAGGATCCTGAAAGATCATTGCAATCTTGTTGCCGCGCACGGAGCGGATCTCTTCTTCATCCATCGTCAGCAGATCACGTCCCTGGAACAAGGCCTCTCCACCCACGATTCGGCCTGGGGGCGACGGGATCAGGCGCATCAGGGACAATACGCTCACACTCTTCCCACAGCCGCTCTCGCCCACGATACCCAGGGTTTCACCCTCATTCAGATCGTAGGCAATGCCACTCACGGCATTGACAACCCCATCCTGTGTGAAGAACTGCGTCTTCAGTCCCCTCACCTGCAGCAATGTAGCCATAGACTTTGTCCTCCCTTCAAGTCGTTCTTCCGGTCTGCTTCGCCGGCCTGCCAGGATAACGACTGTGTTTACCAGTTGCTCACCTGCACTTGGCTTAACCATGGAAAAATCGCTGCGGCGTACATCGCACCCTCGACGTATGGCTTGGTCAGCACATAGTCCACGCTATGCCACAGCGGCACCCAAGGCGCATCGGCAACGATCAACCGCTCGGCTTGCTTGTATAGTTGCAGGCGGCGCTCCAGATTTTGCTCGGTTCGCGCCTCCTCCAATAGCTGATCCACCTGGGGGTTTGAGTATTTCGTATGGTTCAGCCCACTCTCACCATGGAATAGTATATCCAAAAAGTTCTCAGGATCAGGATAATCCGCAATCCACCCGCTGGAGAAGAACTGCGGTCGTTGAGCGAAGACGTCCTCAACTCGCTCAACGTGGATCTCAACACCCAGGCTCTCCCTGTACATGGCCACAAGGGCCTCGGTGACCGGGTCCAGCTCAACGCCTGTGCCCCCAACGCTCAGGGTTATCAGCGGAAGGCGACTCACTTCCTTGTATCGCGACTCTGCGATCAAATCTCGAGCACGCTGTGTGTCTTGGTCCAGCAGCCGTCCATCGCGCTGATAACCTGGCATGCCAGGAGGCACAATACCCTCCGCTGGCAACCTCATGCCCTTCCACACGACATCGGTGATCTTCTCCCGGTCCACAGCCAGGGCAAATGCCTGCCGCACTCGCAGATCATCAAAAGGCGGCAGTGTTACATTCATGCCCAAATACTGTATGTCCAGCTGCGGCACTGTGGACAGCTCAGCGTGCAACGGGTTGCTTGGATCGCTTACGCGCTCGACATCTGCCGGACCGACTACCGTGATGTCGATTTCACCGTTCTCGTACATACTCACCGGCGAGCCGCCCGAGAGAAAGAAGATCACCCGCTGCAGCAGCGGCCCCTCGCGGTAGTAGTGCTCGTTGCGCTCCAGCACAATCCGCTGTGTGCCGTATTCTCCCAATCTGAACGGACCGGTGCCATTGGGCCGCTCAAGCGTCAATCTGGATGCGCAGTGTGCGGTCATCCACAACCTGGACACCAGCGATCTCATTCGCCTGCCCGGCCAGTTCCTCCTTGGCGCCAATGATGTCGCCCAAATAGGTCGCAGCAACAGCGGAACCGGTACGCGGATCACATGCCCGCTCGATGGAATACTTGAAATCGGCAGCCGTCACACGCCGTCCGTTGTGAAAACGAGCGTCCTCGCGCAAGAGGAATGTGTAGGTTGTACCGTCCGAACTAACCTCCCAGCGCTGGGCCAGATCAGGAACAACTTGCAGCTCCGCATCAAGTGCCACAAGCCCACTGAATATCTCTACCACATACTGAGCAGAAACGGCATCCTCGACCAGCGCTGGATCCAGCGTCTGCGGCTGCGCGCCGAAGAGGCGCAGCGTGCCACTGTCCGAGCCACCTATTGTGGGCAGCGAAGGCAGCGCACCTGAATCGGGCTGCAAAAAGAGCCAGATCGCCGCACAGGCGACGCACAGCACCACCAAGCCGCAAAGCACGAGCAAAGCCAGCGCGAGAACAGGCCAGCGAGTTCTGGACATCCCCTACAACCAACGGAAGCACTTTGCGGAGCGGGCCACCCCAAGCCCGCCCGTTCTGTGCCTGCGGCACTGAGCTTGCCAAGAGGTGGCACGCAGGCCACGAGAGCGCGACACGGTGCCGCTGCTAGCTCGTGCCCTTCATCTTGGGATCCAGCGCATCGCGCAGGCCGTCGCCCAGAAAGTTGAACGCGAACATCGTGATCGCCAAGAACGCTGCTGGGAACAGCACCATGTGCGGGTAGGAGCGGATGGCCCTGGCACCATCAGCGATCATCAACCCCCAGCTCGGAGTAGGCGGATCCACACCGAGACCGATGAAGCTCAGAAAGACCTCATAGTTGATGTAGACGGGAATGTTGAGCGTCTGCGATACAATGCACGGTCCGATGATGTTGGGCAGGATATGCCGCACAATGATGCGCATGTCGCCAGCCCCGATCATGTGCGCCGCTTCGATGAACTCTTTCTCCTTCAGCGACAGAATCTGTCCCCTGGCCAGCCTCGCCATGCCCATCCAGGCTGTCATGCCGATGCCCATGAAAATGAACAGCATCCCGCCGCCCTGCAGGCCCAACATTCGGTCCACAACCCTGTTCACTTGGTTGAACGTGTACGAGAGGGTCCCCGGCTCAACTCTGGTGAAGCTGGACTTGAAAAAGGCCATCATCAGGATGATCAGCAGTGTCGTGGGGAAGGCGTACACAATGTCCACGATGCGCATCAGGACATTGTCTATGCGGCCACCATAATAACCTGATATGGAGCCGTACACCATCCCGATGACGAACGCGGTCATGGCACCGACAAAGCCCACCGGCAGCGACACACGAATCCCGTACAGCAGTCGGCTCAGCACGTCGCGCCCCAGGTAGTCCGAGCCAAACAGGAACTTGTCGCTGATCTTGGCATAGCCCTCGATGTAGCTTGGCAGCATGCCGATGAGCCAGCTTGGCACCGTGTGGGCCTCTGCTGAATCGCCCTCCGCATAGTGATAGGGCGCAATCTGCGACGCAAAGATGCCCCCGAGCACCAGCAGCAACACAACAATCCCGCCCAGGACTGCAGCCCGGTTTCGGAGGAGGCGCTCCCAGGCGTCCCGCCAGAGGTTCGCAGGCTTCCCTGCCCGCTCGCTCAGGCGAATGGCTGCTTTCTCCTGTGCCGTTAGCTCTCCCGTTGTCATATCCCTATCCTCACGTGTAGCGGATGCGCGGGTCGAGGAAGGCGTAGGTGACATCCACCGCCAGGTTCGCCAGCACCAGGAAAAAGGCGTACAACAGGATGGTGCCCATCACCACCGGATAGTCCCTGTTCGTTACGCTGGTGACAAAGTACTTGCCCATGCCCGGTATGGCAAAGATCTGCTCTACCACGAACGTCCCTGTCACCAACGCAGCGAACATGGGCCCCAGGATCGTCGCCACAGGGATGAAAGCGTTCTTCAAAGCATGGCGCACCATCACCACCCGCTCGCTCAGACCCTTGGCTCGCGCGGTACGGATGTAATCCTCGCGGATCACCTGCAGCATACTGGCTCGCGTCAGCCGCGCGATGCGCGCCGCAAAGCCTGTGCCCAGGGCAAGGGCCGGCATTACCATCTGCGCTGGGGTGCCCCAGCCTGCCACTGGAAGAACACCCAGCGTCAGGGCGAAGATCACGATCAGCAACGGGCCCATCACGACGTTAGGCACCGAAACGCCAAAGACAGCCACGGCGATACCCAAATAGTCCCATACAGTATTCTGTTTCAATGCCGCAATCACGCCCAGGGGCACGCCAATGCCCACTGCAATCAGAGTCGCGATCAAACCCAACTGCGCCGACACGGGCAGGTGATCCGCAAAAATGTCATTGACACGGCGGCTGCGCGAAGAGAACACAGGTCCAAAGTCAAAGCGCGTAATGATGCCCCCGATATAGTCCGTATACTGTTGCCAGATCGGCTTGTCCAGGCCATAGTGCTTTTCCAAGTTGGCGATGATCTCAGGCGGCAACGCCTTTTCCCTGTCAAATGGCCCACCGGGGACGGCGTGAGCCAGGGCGAAAGTGATCACCGAAATCACAAACAGCACCGGGATCATCCATAGCAACTGGCGGATAATGTAACGTGACATCTCGACCTCCTATCCCAGAGTTGGGCCCATCCCACGCTATTCTACGCATGAATCCTTCTGGTGTCAAACAACAACTGCGTTCGGTCGCAGGCCGCAGCATATCTCGCGACAAGGGGGCGGCGCTATCGGTGTCCCTCCCACGCCACCGGACGTGTGGATCTGCATCCGGCGGTTCCGTCAAGCATCACAAAACTGTAGCGCCCCCCACATCGTTCTCGCCCATCAAGCCCAGGCTTTGCTCTCTGGCTCCCCCACCTTTGCTCGCGGTCACGGAGTTGCCTTCGGCGAGCTGTTCTCTCCATCAACGTCCGCAGGGCGCTTTCACTACTGGCTGTCGCCCATGCCCGGCGTATAAGAGAAGCCACGTAGCTCCTCGGGAGGAGCTACGTGGCTTTCACAGGTCGAAAGACGGCCCTAGTGGGCCTTGACCTTCCAGTTCCAGATTTCCTCATTGCCACCGGCCAGGTCAAAGGTGCGCTCAAGGTACGGCTTGACCATGGTCAGGCGGGTGTAGTAGTAGATCGGGATCTGTACCGCTTCGTCCGCGCAGAGGATCTTCTCAGCCTCGAAGTACAGCTCCTTGCGCTTCTCAGGGTCGGTCTCCGTCTGAGCCGCCTCGGTCACCTCCATGAAGCGCTTCGCACCTGGTGACTCCGGATCCCACTTGGCGTCGTTCCTACCGATCGTGGGGTGCCAAACCTCCGTCACCCAGTTGTTCTGGTCGGAGTAGTCGGCGCACCAGCCCATACGCCAGACCTGCGGCGAATCCTCGTGCACCGTGTTGAGGTACACCGCCCACTCCTGGTTCGCCAGCTTGACCTCGACCCCGAGGTTCTCCTTCCAGTTGCGCTGGATGAACTCAGCGATCGCCTGGTGACCCTCGCTGGTGTTGAACATCAGCGTGATGTCCGGGAGGCCCTCGCCGTTGGGATACCCAGCCTCAGCCAGCAGGTCGCGTCCCTTCTGCGGGTCAAAGGTGATCCCAGGAAAGTCCGGGTCGCTCGCCACTGAGCCAAAGATGCCGTCGGGGGCAAAGCTCCAGGCCGGCAGCTGGCCACCCTTGAGCACGTCGTCGATCAGCTTCTGGCGATCTACGGCGTAGGAGAACGCTTGGCGGACCTTCACGTTGTCAAACGGCGGCTTGGTCGTGTTGTAGCCATAGTAGTACTGGCACAGCCTGGGCATGGTCACCAGTTCCTTGCTCAACACCGCGTCGGCCCGGATGCGATCCAGGTCCGCGAGCGGCGCGCCGACCGTGTCCAGCTCTCCATTCTCATACATCGCCATGGCCGTTGATTCCTCTTGGACCATCACAAAGTTGACCGTCTCGATGGCGACGTTCTTGGCGTCAAACCACAGGGGGTTCTTCTTCCACACCATGCGGTTGTTGTGCTCCCAAACGTCCAGCACGTAGGGCCCGTGGGTCCAGATGTTGCCTGGCTCGGTCCACAGATCGCCGTGCTCTTCGATGGCTTCCCGGGGCAGCGGGTAGGCGGTCCACATGCTGGCGATGGCCGGGAACCAGGGTGCTGGCCGCGCCAGCGTGAACTCGACGGTGTAGTCGTCGATGGCCTTTACGCCGATCGAATCCAGGTCGGTGGTCTCACCGGTGTTCACCGCCTCACAGCCCTTTATGCCGTACATCACGTAGGCATAGTCGGAGGCCGTCTCTGGATTGCAGACGCGCTTGACGCCGTACTCGATATCCCCTGCGACGACCGGACGCTTCTCAGTGGCCTTCTGCGCCGCCGGGTCCCACTGCACCCATTTGACGTCCTTGCGCATGTAGAATGTGTAGACCAGGCCATCATCCGACACGTCCCACTTGGTGGCTAGCCACGGCTCCGGTTGGAAGTCCTCTTTGCTCAGGTTGGTGAGCCCCATGAACATGTTGTACGTGCACAGCACCGAAGTGGTATCCGTGGTCAGACTGGGGTCCAGGGTAGGCGGCTCGGTGCCGTGGTTGTAATTGAGCACCGTCTCCAGCTTCTCTGCAGGCTGGCAGGAGGTGACGACCATCGCCACAGCCAGAACCAGCAGCAGCGCCGCAGCAAACTTCTTACTAGACATCTCTCACTTTCCTCCTTACAGTATCGTTTGTGATCAAAATCGAACCACGTTGTCCCTTGGTACCTTTGCTCGCTCACCTCCTTCCTTTTGACACATTCGTGGAACACTGCACCGTAGTATCCAAGCGAGGCCATATCCCGCATGCTCCAGGCGGGATACGCTTCTTATCTCCGCCGGTCATTGTGCCTAGCGGATATTGCCTCCCCTGCGGGTTGGCAGCTCTCGCAGGTTCCGCGCCAGCATGTACCCACGCAATACGTCGTCCAAGTCCTCAGTGGTGCTGGACCTGTGAATGGTCGGCGTAGCCTGGATGCGGTGCTCCTGTCGTGGCATGACCGTATTCTGATCTACCCCCAACCCGAATGCCAGCAGCAGAGCGCTGACCACCACTGCCTGAACAAAAGGAGCCACGGGGAAGGAGATCCTCGTCGACCAACGCCTGGGCCGGCCTGGCGCAGGCATCTCACGCACGCGCTTCAGAATCTGGGGCCACACATCCGCCGCAGGCTCTACCTCGGAGATAGCGTCTTTCATGCTCCAGCGGATCAACTGCCCCAGATCATCTCCTGAAGCCAGTTCATATCGGTTGTCTGCTTCACTCCTATTATTGCGTACCATAGGCAACCTCGCCAGTCAACCGCCTATCCTCGCTCAACTTCTTGCGCAAGGCTTTGCAGGCGTAGTGCAGCCGCGACTTGACCGTACCCACAGGGCAATCCAGGATATACGCAATCTCCTGCAAGCTAAGCCCTTGCACGTAGAAAAGCACAATCGCACTCCGCTGCTTAAAACCCAGCGAAGCCACTGCTTGCCATACACACTCCCGCACCTCGCTGCCTTCCGCTGCATGTTCCGGCGAAGAGGCCGGGTTGGCAATCAGATGCTCAATCAACGTGTCAAGAGACAGCGGCCAGTGCCGGTGGCGGTTTATCCAGTTGTAACTCAGGTTCACTGCAATTCGATAGAGCCAGGGAGCAAGCGGACGGGAAGTGTCCACCCGCCCCATGGCCCCATAAGCACGGACGAAGCAATCCTGCAAGATCTCTTCGGCACTTCCTGTATCGCCAGTGATCGCTAGGGCAGTCTGGTAGAGCTGCCGCTTGTACCTGTGGTATAGCGTCTCAAAGGCGTCCAGGTCGCCGTTGCGGATGCGCGAAACCAGTTCCGCATCTTCGCTCATAGGTCCCTTTCCTTAGCTATGAGCGCTCCTATTCTAATACACAAGGAGCGCTCGAAAGGTTCAATTCCCTCCGGGATTGGCCTCTGCGGCCTTGCTGTGGTCTGCAGCCCCTTCGGCAGCAAGCAACCCACTTCTCATTCCTCGCCGCGCTCAGAATGGCGGGTTGCCCGAGGGACTAGGATGGTATGGTCAGTACTTGGCCAACCACAATGAGGTTGGGATTGGACAGGTTGTTGGCTACGACGAGATCCCACACACTCTTGCCAAAACGCGCCGCAATACTGTACAGAGTATCTCCCGGCAGGACAACGTACGTATTCCCGCCAGGTGACGGTGGGTTAGTGCCTTGTGGAATAACCAACTCCTGCCCTACGCGGATATACCAGGCGTTGACAATGCCATTCGCGTGCTGAATCGCTGCCACGGTCGTGCCGAACCTGCCAGCGATAGAGAACAGGGTATCCCCGGGCTGGACAACATACTCCTGGCCAGGTTCTGGCGGTTGGCCCGCTGTCCCCGGAATCTTCAGCACCTGGCCCACGCTGATGTAGCTCGCATTCTGCAGGTTATTGAGCGCCACAATGGCGTCAACAGTCGTGTTGAAGCGCTGGGCGAGGGAGAACAACGTATCGCCCCACTGAACCGTGTACTCAAACTGACCAGCCGTTGGCGTGGGGCTGACCGGTGTTGCGCTGGGAAGCGAAGGGGAGGTCGGTGTGGCCTGTTCCACACTGATCACCGTCGGCTCCGAGGTCAGCGGAACCGCCGTGGGAGGTGCCTCAGGTGTGAACACAGGTGTCTCCGTGGCAACAGGCGTAGTCGGCTCGGCTGTACCGGCAGCCGCCACAAGGGTCGCTGTGGCGCCCGCAACAGTCGGCGTGACAACCTCAGGCTTGGCACGGGTGCAGCCGACGAGTCCAGCGCTCACAATTAGAACGCCTGCCCAAAGGATCTTTGCCAGTCTGTTCATCGTACGCACTCCCCCTCTTCCATTGGAGACACGTGAGAAGTGCCCTCCCGCCGAATCCGCCAACAATCACAGGTGTGACGAGAGGCTCAACGCAACCGGGATTACGAGGTTATGATACCATAACAACGTAAGCTTGTCAAATGAATTTCAACTCCGCAACAACCGTGTAATCCTCTCCAGCAGACGCTCTCTGTTCTCCACAGTGACCACCACGACGACCACCTGAGGCAGAGCTTTCAAAGCATCCGCCCAGGGATGTCTCCCGTGCATCACCGTGCCTAACACAGGCTTGGAACTGGATACTGCTGACAAGACGGCCGCACGGAACGCATTGGAGAGCAGTTCCATCTTTCCGATTTCGTCGATCAGCACATAGTCCGCATCCGCCACTGCGCGCCCGATCCACATTCTCCACGTACACGCCGTACTTCCCTACGCACGGGAGGCCGGCGGCTCCGGCACGCGCCAATGGAGCCCTGTGCCCGTTCATGGTAACGATCTCGAAGCCAAGTCGGCGACCTTTGCTGCGAATCTCTCGTGTGTAAAAGCCCTCACAACGTCCAGGCAGTGTTGCGACGCACTTCTGAATGAGGGTAGTCTTTCCAACACCCGGCCGCCCGCTGAGCAGGATTGTCTGTCCCATCACGGCTCTCCTGTGAGTACCCGCGCACAACCGGTCTCATCGGTTCGCGGCGAAGCAACTCCTCATACATCCGACAGTTTCCCGCAACGCTGTCATGCATCCAGCGACTCAGTACCGCACATCCAAGCAGACGCAGCTCCCCCCTATCCGTACGAAACGGGGCGGGCCAAGCTGCCCGGCATGGCACGGGGGCCACTGGCCTCAGATCAGCTTGGAGCGCACCTTGACTCGTCACATCAGCGGATCTGCGTTCCCGGGCACAGCCGGCCGCACAACCTTGCGCAAGCCCAACTGACTCATGTGACGGGAGGTGACAACTGCATGATGTGGTTGGAGAACAGCGGCCACATCGTGACAGAGGATTACGAGCGGGAGCTCGTTTTCAGGGCGATTGAGAGCTTCATCGAGGAGCACAGCTGACCGGACCAGTGGGCCCCTCAGAGCTTTCTGGCAAACCTTGGACGTCCTATCTCACTCCCCAGTCTGCACCTTCAGCAGTGTGAGTGAGGACAGCAGGAACAAGGCGCCGTAGATGCCGAATATCACCATGTACCCCAAGCCCCTCTGGTAGGTGTTGAAGAAATCGGCCATCGGCCCGCCGATGCCCGCTCCGACAATGCCCGCACCTGCGCCAGCCAGGTTGGACACCCCCAGATACAGCCCTGCCTCCGCCGGAGGAACCAATTCCGTTCCCAGCGCCCAGTTGACCGTCAGGAAAATGCCCGCTGAGAGGCCGATAATCAACGCAGACGCAGTGACGATGGTCATGTTCTGAGCCGCCAACAGCAGGAAGGTGCCTGCGGCCGCAACGACGCCAGCCAGGGCCGCCAGAGTCTTGCGCCCCAACCTGTCGGACAGCCAGCCGCTCGGCAGGGCAGACAACACAGTGCAGATGCCAACTATCATCATCAGACTGCTGGTGGCCGCTGGTGGGTTGGGTACTCCTACTACGTCCTGCAAGAAATACAGCGCAAAGCTCTGGATAGATCCAACGCCTGCCAGATAGAGCAGCCGGTTGACCACCCACCAGGTGAAGGAGGGATTCTGCTGCGCACCCTCGCCGATGCCCACACGGGCACTCCACCACACACCAAGGACAATCGCTCCAGCCATTGCCATGAGGCCGGACAATCCAACAGCGGCTAGTTGGAGGGTTTGCCTTCCAGCCAGCAGTCTCCCTGTCAAGCCAACCAGGCCTCCGAACAGTGTGGTGACGACAGCGAATATCATGGTCAACAGGACAATGCGCAGCAAGGCCGGGCCCAGCGGCGCCTCGACTTGGTCCGTGGGGGCCTTTTCGCGCACTGCTAGCACCGCGACCAGCATGGTTACCAGCAGCGAACCCATGACGAGGAGGATGGCCATCCAAACCTTCCCCGCCCCGACAAGCGGGCCAGTGGTCAAGCCGACCAGAATGATGGGCAGAAGCTCCATCATTGCTTTCACGCCCGAGGCTCGCCCTCGCTGATCCTGAGGGACGAGATCAGGAATGATCCCCTGCAATGCTCCGTGAGCGACGTTGGAGGAGAATTGCAGGAGCAGCACAGCAGCGAAAAGCAACCAGTAGTTGCCGGAGAGACCAATAGCAGCCAGAAAGACCACATCCAGAACGGTGCCCACGAATATGAAAGGCCGTCGGCGCCCCCAGGGTAGCCTGCTTCGGTCACTCAGCAACCCGGCTGCCGGCTGGACGATAATGGCTACAATCAGGCCTGCAGAGCGCAGCATCCCAAGATAGGTGCCCTTGACTGCATCTCCCACGAACTGTGCCACGAGAAAAGGCAGAATGATGGGCGTCAGACTGCCGGTGGCCATATTCAGGCCAAGCCAGTAGATGTTGTACGTGATATAGTCGTACCAGCGCATTCGTTTCAATGGCAGTCTGCCTTTCTGTCCGTGGACAACTGCAACAGAAACGCATTACGTGGCAACTAGCAAGAGGATATCATTCTGGAGTTGCGGTTGTGGCCGCCTTTGGCGTTGGCTTGAGTTCGCGCTCCCAGAGCGCTCCCTCGCTCACAAGGACTCGGCATGTGACCATGTACCACTCGGTGACCGTGCGGAAGCGATCTGGGCTATCGTGCATTGGTCCCACCAGCACATCGTGAACTTTTTCGTCGACTGCATAGTCATACACGGGGTGATAGAGAGGCAGCGATGGCACATCCTCAGCAAGTATGCGCTGCAAATCACGGTACAGCTTGCCCCTGCGGTCTGGATCTGTAGTTCGGCGTGCCTCCTCCATGATCAAGTCGGCTTGCTCGCTGCTGTAGCCGCTGAAATTCTGTCCCACGCCGCGATTCTGCGTGGAATGCCACTGTGGGTAGGGATCTGGATCAGTCGGAAGCTGTTGCCAGTCGTAGAAGATGGCGTCATAGTCGCGCGGCACCAAGAAATCACGCACCACGCCAGCCACACCCGCAGTCTGCGGAACGGCACGCACGCCGATCGGCGACCATTGGCGCGTAAGCTCGTTGATGACCTTGACCCGTGTCGGGTCATCATTCGTCAGCAGCGCAAACTGCAACTGGAGTTCGCCCTTCTCACGCACGCCATCCCCATCCTGATCACTCCAGCCTGCCTCCTCCAGAAGTTCTATGGCTTTAGCTGGGGCATAGGAATACCTAAGGGCATCGGGCGCATATGCCCACGAAAAAGGCATCACCGGCCCGTGGGCTACCAGCGCTTGTCCATCCAGTACCTGATCCACGATTTTCTGCCTGTCAGTAGCCCAGAGCAGCGCCTGCCGCACTTCTCTCTCCTGAAAGACGGGTCGCTCAAGGTTAAGGAATACCAGTCCATAACCCGACAACGGAGCGGAGTACAGCCGCAGGTTGTCTGCGGCAAGCACTTCCCCCAGGTATTCGGACGGAACCCGCGCGATGCCATGGATCTCGCCGCGACCGTAGGCAGCGACCACACTGCGATCGTCGGGATAGAATACGAACTCGATTTCGTCCAGGTAAGGTCGGCCCCCATAAAAGTGCCTGTTGGCGCGGAGCACAGCGTGCTGGGAAGTGACCTCGTGCACCTTGAAGGGCCCCGTGCCTATGGGGTGCATATTGAAGTGATGATTGGCGATTTGTGCAGCAGGCACATCCTTCAGAAGGTGCGCCGGCAGCAGCCCAACCGTTGTATAACTGAGAAATGGTGCAAATGGCTCTTCCAGGGTAAAGCGCACGGTATGGAGGTCCAGCCGTTGCACCTCAACCGTCCGCCAGAGTTCGGCGAGTCCAGGCGGCCCCTCAAAGCCCGGCGCCCGCAAGACATCCACAGTGAAGACTACATCGTCGGCAGTGAAGGGGGTGCCGTCGTGCCATCGAACATCTCTACGCAGACGAAAGGTGTAGGAAAGGTTGTCCTTGGAGATGTACCACGTATCAGCGAGGTCCGGAAGGATCCGCCCCTGCTCGTCCGCCACAGTCAGACCGTTGAAGAGAAGGGCGGCGAGATCCCGGTCCACGGCGTTGTAGGTGCCAAGCAACGGGTTGATGTAGCGTGGATTGCCGGCGACACCCTCTGTGTAGGTGCCTCCGTAGTCGGGGATGAGAATCGTGGTCGTATTAACGGCCGTGTAGGCCGTCAATGCCAGGATGAGAAACACGGCCAGAGTGGCGATGACGACCTGCCACCGCATGTGTGTCCCCGCGCTCGCCGTATCTATGCTTGGAACATGACACTAAGCAGCGAGAAGATGAAGAACGCCACAATGACGGCTATTGTGATATTGAAGAGTGTCTTCTCAAAGCCACGGCGCGTCTTGTACACGCCCCCCTCGCCGCCGAACATGCGGCTCAAGCCGCCGCCTTTGCTCTGCAGGATAACCAGCGCAATGAGGGCTGCGGATAGTATGATCTGCACGATGTTGAGATACCTAGCCAAGTTGGAAGTTCCTCCGTTGTGGTGATAACTCGCGCCATTATATCACACTTTGACCAACATAGAAAACCGGTCACTTCAGCATCCGCCAGGTCATGCACACAGCAGGCATTACGGCCGCACACCTTGAGCTGTGCAATGGCGGCAGTCTTGACTTTTGACCGCCGCTGTGTGAAAATACCGACGTGCCCGTCGAAGCGTTCACACGCACACATTTCTCCCCGAGATCATTGCCAGGCGCGCAGAGTACTTGGAATGTGACAAGTGGTTTGGACCGGTTGTATGCCAATCCAGAGGCTAGGATGATACCTTCCCCTTGGCAGAGCAGATCGTTTCCCAGAAGGTGCTCTTTTCCACAGACTACCCCGTGGTCAGCTAAGGCTGTTCTTGCGCTGCGTCCGCAGGGCAGGTCTGCCAGCAGATCGTCTTGACTCCAGGCGGGGGGCGATGCAGCCCGGCTTCGGCACACACAAGGAGAACCCGACCATGGCACAGATTCGAGCCTTTGTGGCCATCGAACTTGATGATGCACTGAGGGCTGTCCTTAGACAGGTAGAGAGGGAGTTGAAGAGAAGCAGTGTAGCCCAGATTGCACGTTGGGTGGCCCCGGAATCCGTACACCTCACGCTCAAGTTCTTGGGCAATGTGTCCGTTGAGCGCGTTGAACAGATAGGACAAGCCGTCAAACGTGGCTGCGAGTCCTTCGCGCCGTTCTCTGTCTCTTTGACTGAACTTGGCTGCTTTCCCAACAGCCGCAGACCAAGAGTGATCTGGGTTGGCGTTGGCGGTCATGTGGAGACTCTGGCGCGACTGCAGGACTCGGTGGGATCGGAGTTGCACCACATCGGATTCGAACCGGAGAAACGGGGCTTTACGCCGCACCTTACCGTGGCTCGCATCCGCAACAGAGCCCGTCCTCAAGAGCGTCAGCAGATGGCGAAGTCGATCTCCATGCAACCGATCGACCGCAGTGTCTCCATGACAGTGAGGGAAGTCAGCCTGATACGCAGTGACTTGAAACCCACTGGCGCTGTGTACACGCGCTTGATAACGGTGCCACTGACTGGAGCCTAGGAGATGTTTGTTGCTGTAATCGGGGCTGGCCGCTGCTCCGCGGAGGTCGCAGCGCTCGCTGAGGCCGTGGGCCGCGAACTGGCACAGCGTGGCGCCGTGCTGGTATGTGGCGGTCTGGGTGGCGTGATGGAGGCGGCTTGCAGAGGTGCCAAGGGCGCCGGAGGTGTCACCGTTGGCATCTTGCCCGGAACTGCGCGCCATGATGCCAACCCCCACGTTGACATACCCATCGTCACTGGTATGGGCGAGGCCCGGAATGTGCTTGTGGTTCGCTCGGCTCAGGCAGTGATCGCGATTAGCGGCGAGTACGGCACCCTGTCAGAGATTGCCCACGCACTCAAGCTGGGAATCCCTGTAGTGGGTCTGCGCACTTGGCAACTGGCAAGAGACGGTCTGCAAAGTGAAGAGATCATCCGCGCACAGACACCACAGGAGGCAGTCGAACGAGCGCTTGCGCTTGCGGTGTCCTGAACAATTCACGGCAAGGAGGCCAGCATGCAGTTTCGGGACCGACGCGAGGCAGGGCGGCTGTTGGCTGAAGAGCTGAGTTCGCTTCGCGGGCTGGAGGACTTGATTGTCCTCGGCATACCGCGCGGCGGAGTGGTGGTCGCCTACGAGGTAGCCAAGGCACTGTCAGCTCCCTTGGATGTGTACATCACACGGAAGATTGGCGCGCCGTACAACCCCGAACTGGCTATCGGGGCTGTGGCCAGCGACGGCACCCTAGTGCTGGATCATGACCTCATCGCACGCGTTGGCGCTGCGGACGACTATGTACAGGCAGAAACCGAGCGCCAGCGTCAAGAGATTGAACGACGCATGGCGACATACCGCGGAGCACGATCCGCCCCGGATCTGCAGGCCAAAACCGTCATCCTGGTGGACGATGGAGTGGCCACCGGTGCCACGGTCTTGGCCAGTCTGCGGGCCATCAGACAGCACCAGCCAGCGCAGCTAATCCTGGCTATCCCCGTTGGCCCACCCGATACCATTCGCCTGCTGTCGCAGGAAGCCGACCGTGTGGTATGCCTCTTCACCCCAGAGATCTTCTGGGCTGTTGGCTCCTTCTACAGCGTCTTTGACCAGACCACAGATGCCGAAGTGGTGCAGCTGCTTGAAGAGCAGCATTAGGAGGAGTCACGCCTCTTCATCAGTCTGCTCTGCCCCAGCCGATGCCGCTTCTGGCGATGCTGCCAGCTGGCCCGCCTGGGCACGCTGAGCAGCGACGCTCACCCAGATGCCGGCTCTGAAGATCAGCAAGGTCAGAAGAAGGGATACCACAACGAGCGCTCCGAGCCCCACAAGTTGGGCCTGCAGCTGGCTTGCCCCAGCCGGCTGGTAGCCACTGCCCACAAGCAATCCAGAGATTCCTTGCCCGGCTATACCCAAGTACTCCTGACCTCCTACCCCGTTCCAGCCCGCACCCCAGCGTCCATCGGCGAAGATGGCTGGGGCCAGAATCCCCCACACACCCGGCATACCGAACGTGGCTGCTGAGCCGCTGGGATCATCCAGGCGCAGCACCTGCTCGCTGATGTACAGGCCGAGCAGCAGCAGCCCTCCACCTGCTGCGCCAATCAAAAGGGCTGCCCATGCCGGTACAAATGCACACGCGGCGCTGGCCCCGACGAGACCAGCGACCGCGCCGCGCCCTGTAGCCAGAGCATCCGGCCGGTTGGTGACGAACCAGGTGTAGAGCGAGACCAGCAGTGCGCCCCCTGCCGCTGCGAGCATCAGGTTCACCAAGACCAGCGAGAGGACGACCTGCTCCTGAAGCAGTGCATTGCCCAGCACCAGCCCTGGCCAGCCGATAGTGGCAAACAGTGCGCCCAATACCATAAGCAGTGGAAAATGGATCGGCGGCAGCTTGGCAGGGCCGTCTTCCATAGGACGACGCGGCTTGATGAGCAAGAATGCGGCCACGGCCACCAGTGTACCAAGCAGGAAAACGGTCGCCGAACCCGCCAAATCCACAAAGCCATGTCCCAACTGGAGGTTCGCTCCCAGGTTGGAGAGCCAGCCGCCTCCCCACACCCAGTTGCCGAACAGTGGATAGATGAGACCTGAGACCAGCAACCCGACTGCGAGCAACTGCATGCCCTTCAGCTGCTCCGACAGAGCCAACATCGTCACGAGCACAGCCGTCATGACTGCAGGCAAGTGCGACAGGAATAGCAGATATGCATCCTGGTTGTACGCTTCGGCTTGGAGGAAGAAACCGCGCAAGCCGACAACGCCCCAGCCCTGTCCCCATGTCAGGTCCAGAGGAGACCACTCCGCTGTCAGGCCCTGCAGCCCTGGCATGTCTGAGACAAATGCAGCGCCACCGAACTGGAGGGCGAAACCACAGGCGAAGTAGCCGATGGCCGCAGCAGCGAGTGCCAGCAGGGCGGTGGTAGCTACCCGCTCAGCGCGCTCCTCGCGCGCCGTGCCGATGGCGATCAGGGCCAGTCCAACGGGCACCCAGAATGCCAGAAGGTTGAACAACGAGAGGCTGGCAGGTTGTGAGTACGACATGGGCTCTCCTTTGTGTTACCCGGGCTGGGTCAGGATGATTCGTCTCCCTCACGGTATCCCGCGTCGGCACAGCGATGCCGTGGACTTGTGCGCGGCAGGGCACGGACTCGGTGTAGGGGCGAGCCTGAGGATGGCAGACGCCGGCTGGGAATTGTCCAAATCAGGCCTCTTGCTCCGCCCTGTCCAGCAGGGACAGTATCCGGGCAGTGACCAGTTCCAGCGCAGCCACGTTCTGCCCTCCCAGAGGGATGATGACGTCTGCGTAGCGCTTGGAAGGTTCGACAAACTCCAGATGCATGGGACGAACAGTGGCCAGGTATTGCTCGATCACGGATTCGATGGTGCGCCCTCGCTCGGAGATGTCGCGCTCGATGCGGCGGATGAGGCGCAGGTCAGCATCGGTATCCACATAGATCTTGAGGTCGATGAGATCGCGCAGGGCCTGCTCTGCCAGAATGAGAATCCCCTCCACAATCACGACCGCGCTGGGGCACACCGTTCGTGTGTCGGGAAGACGGCAGTAGGAGGCAAAGTCGTAATTGGGCACCTCAACGGGATGCCCTTGACGCAACCGTCGCAGGTGTCGAATGAGCAAGGGCGTGTCCAGCGCATCAGGGTGGTCGAAGTTGAACTGTCTGCGCTCTTCGAGAGGTAGATGGCTGAGGTCTTTGTAATACGAATCGTGCTGGATATGCGCGATTCCTTCGCGGCCCACTCGATCGAGAATGGCCTCCACGACCGTCGTTTTGCCGGATGCAGTTCCTCCGGCCACACCGATCACCAGTATTGTATTGGTCGCGACGGCCTTTCCGGTGCGCGTCATCGCCAGCTCCGAATGAACCCAACGCGGTGACCCCTGAGACGCCAGCTGCGCCGCACACGTTCAGGAACAAGCCAGCCTCTGACGAGGCTGGCTTGTTTCCAGACAGGCGCCCCTGGAGGGATTCGAACCCCCGGCGACAGGGCTTAGGACGCCCTCGCTCTGTCCGCTGAGCTACAGGGGCCAACACCCTCTATTGAGAGTATACCACATGTGCGTCCGTTGTGGCAAGTGCTGATTGCGCTGCCGAAGCACGTCGCTCGTCACCCGTCGCCAGCCTGTCCAATCATCTGCCTCGCCACTGAGGCCAACCGCCCGCATGACGGCTTTTCCAGATTTACTCTGTGGCATGTTGAGCCCTTTCTGAAGCACCTGGGTTGGGAGGCCGGCCACGTCTGACGCCAGCAGCGGCAGCTCCCCTGTGTCTGTGCGGCACAAGACAGACCATGCCGCCGGGTTGCTTGATATTCCTGGTCATGCAAGAGCCCTGCTGGCTGTATCGGACGATTTGACACAGAACAAATGTTCGTGTATAATGGCTGACAGGAATGTGCCAGCAGGCCCTCTCGGAAGGAGGTAACAGATGGAACTGTCTCCCAGGCAGAGAGATGTGCTGAACTTTATCACCAGATTCGTGAAAGACAAGGGCTATCCACCGACAATCCGCGAGATTGGCCACGCAGTGAACATCTCGTCTACATCCGTCGTGGACTATAATCTCAACATCCTGCAGACCAAGGGTTACATCCATCGCGATCGTGAGGTATCCCGTGGCGTGAGACTGCTCGAGAAAGACACGGAGCTACAGGAAGTGGGCGCCGACGCATTCGTGATCAGGATTCCTGTCCTGGGGCGCATCGTTGCCAGCGAACCGGTTCCCATTCCCGACGAGGACTTTTCACCTCTCGATGCGGAGGACAGCATCGCCTTGACCCGTGACATCATGCAAGAGCAGGGACCGATTTACGCGCTGGAGGTCAAAGGAGATTCGATGATTGACGCACTGATCCATGACGGCGACATCGTTGTGATGAAGCCACAGGCGCAGTACAGCAACGGCGACCTCGTGGCCGCCTGGCTCAAGGCAGAGAAAGAGACAACCCTCAAGCGGTTCTTCCGCGAGAGCAGGACGCGCGTGCGTCTGCAGCCCGCAAACCCCACCATGGAACCTATATACGTCCACCCATCCAACTTGGAGATCCAGGGCAAGGTCATCGCTGTCGTCCGCCAGCTCTAGCTCCCACCGCATTCCATAACAAACCTTAAAGCTCGGCACAAAGCCTCTTGACAGCAGAACATTTGTTCTATATAATGTGAGTAGAACACATGTTCTAGATTGTGGGAGGCTTTTCGTTGCGCCGGTTGCTCGAGCTGCAGGCCAATCAAATCGAGGTGGTCCTCGCCAGCCACAAGATCCCCTCTCGTGTCGTGGGCGGCACCGTCACCCCCCATGCCATCCGTTTCTTGCTCACCACGCGCATGGGCACCCGCCTGTCCAAGATCAAAGCCCTCTCTGAGGAGATTGCCCTCTCCCTGGAGGCCCCTTCCTGCCGCGTCATCCGCCACAACGGCGCCCTCAACATCGAGATCCCTCGTCCCCACCCGGCCAAGGTGCACCTGCTCCAACTCTGCCAGCGCCTGGCCTACTCCCCTCCTTGCTCACCTGTCTTGGGCCTCGATGAAACCGGCACTCCGCTCTTGCTCAACCTGCCCAGCCCAGACGTTGCCCATGCCCTCATCTGCGGCACCACCGGCTCCGGCAAGACCGCCCTTGCGCGCAGCATGGCCCTCTCCTTGGCACTCCACAACCCACAGCGGCAGCTCCAACTGCTGCTTGTCGATCCCAAGGGCCGTGGCTTCGCTTCCCTCGCCGACCTGCCTCACCTGCTCTGCCCGCCCCTCACCGAGCTGCCTCACACCCTCCACCACCTCTCCTGGCTGCTGCAGCAGATGGAACGACGCGACGCCCACGCCATCAACCACCCTCGACTGGTGCTCTTCATCGACGAACTGGCTGACCTCTTGATGATCGGCGGCAAGGAGCTCGAGTTTGCCCTCACCCGCCTCTCGCAGCGTGGTCGTGAGGCCGGCATCCATCTCGTCGCCTGCACCCAGAAGCCAACCGCCGCTGTCATCGGCTCCCTCACCAAGGCCAACTTCCCCGTACGTCTCGTCGGTTCCGTCACCTCCCCGGAAGAGGCCAAGATCGCTGCTGGCGTCTCAGGCACTGGTGCCGAACGCTTGCAGGGCCGAGGCGACTTTCTCCTGATCCTCAAGGGACAGAACACGCGCTTCTGTGCCGCTTACGTCTCCCCAGCCGAAGCACAGCAGGAGGCCAAGCGGCTGAGCGGAGCAGCTGCCATCGGCGCAGCACGATCCAGCGCC
>Ga0111173_1003_pt1 | contig 46650 bp, 40 predicted proteins | sample DeeMarSWOR324_28_FD_80234 | JGI IMG/M metagenome (GOLD analysis project Ga0111173, IMG submission 80234) | Anaerolineae bacterium SM23_84
CGTCAAAGCTGATGTAGTAGGCGTAGACCATCAAGTCTCCGCCGGCCTTGCTGGCTGAGTAGGGGCTGCGTGCAGCCAGGGAATCGGTTTCCTGCGAGGCACCGTGCAGCACCTCGCCGTACACCTCGTCCGTCGACACCTGGTGGTAGCGCTCGACGCCGAGCTCCTTCGCTGCTTCCAACAGCACGTATGTGCCAAAGACGTCGGTCTGGATGAAGCTGCCGGGCTCCATCAGCGAGCGGTCCACGTGCGTCTCGGCGGCGAAGTTGACGATGGCATCAATCGCGTGCTGGCGCATCGTCTCGTTGACCTTGGCAGGATCGCAGATGTCGCCGTGCACGAATGCGCAGCGCGGATCGCCTGCCACGTCTTTGAGGTTATCGAGGTTCCCGGCATAGGTCAGCTTGTCGTACACTACCACCCTGTAGTCTGGGTACTTGTTCAGGATGTAGTGCACAAAGTTACTGCCGATGAAGCCAGCCCCACCTGCAATGAGTAGGTTCCTCAACTGTGCTTATCCTCCCACGCTCAGCATTTGCCGCACTCTGCGCGCGATCTTCCGCGGCTGTGCGTATCGTCTCCAGTAGTAGCTCGTCCGGCGCTTTGCCTGGTTGGGCCAGGTGCGCCGCTGTGACTCCGCCAATGCCCACTGCAGCCACTCATAATCCACCCCCTTGATCTTGGGTTCATCGGGGTTGCGACGGTAGCTGTCGTGGCTTCTGATCAGGGAAAGGTCATGCTCCATCACATACTCGTACAGATTGCTGCCTGGATGCGGCGTGTAGAATGCCGGGCTGTAGTAGTCTGGGTCAATCTGCTTCAGCATGGAGATGGTCTCCATGACCTCTTCTTTGGTCTCGGTGGGCAGGCCCAGCATGTAGTTCGCCCAGATGGCTATGCCGTACTTCTTGCAGATGCGCGCTGCCTCGAGGTTCTGCGAACGCTTGGTGCCCTTGCGGATGAACCGGAGCATACGGTCGCTGCCGCTCTCAAAGCCGATCAGGTAGCCGCGCAGTCCGGCCTCCGCCATCATTTTGACCATATCCTCGTTCTTGACGATGATGTCCGCCCGGCTCTGGCAGAAAAAGGGCTGGGTGAAGCCAGTTGCGCGATAGGCTTGACAGAACTCGATGACCCACTCACGGTCCTCGGTCAGGCAGTCATCGTGGAACATGAAGCTGTTGAACCGGTACCGCTCCTGGAACTCCTGCAGTTCGGCGATGACGCTGGACACGCTGCGTTGTCGCACCTGGCGCCCGAAGATCATCCGCTCCGCAGGCTGGCAGTAGCTGCAGTTGTAGAGGCAGCCACGCGCGGTGATGATGGTCACGAATGGTGGCGGAAGTTCGGGCACAAAAGGGGCCTCGGGTGAATCGAGGTCATACCCCCACTTCCGCCACTCTTCCAGGAAAAAGTCGTGGTCGGCAAAGGGGAGCGCATCCAGGTCGGGCTGCACGGCGGGAATGATGCGCTGCGATTGCTCTCCCCGCTGCTGCCGGGCCAGGAACTGGGGGAAGGTAATCTCGGCCTCGCCGAGAAAGATGTGGTCGATGGTTGGCTGATCCTTGACCTCATCCAGCATCACTGTGGGATGAGGCCCGCCCACGACGGCAACCGCATTGGGCAGGACCTGGCGAGCGATGCTCAGGCACTGCATGGACGGGTTATAGTCAACGCTCATCATGCTCACGCCAATGATGTCCGGCTGGCGTGCCACGAGTTCTTCGCGATAGTGATCCCAGCCGCGCAGAGCACGCAGGTCAAGCAGGTCAACTGCAAAGCCCTCTGCCTTGATGCAAGCTGACAGCATGGCGAGGCCATGGCTGATCCACCCCGATTCCATGCCCTGGCCCAGACTGTCGAATCCCTTGCCCGTGATGCCAGGGTAGACCAGAGTCGTCCTCACAACAGTCCTACTTTGCTGTGGTCGCCTATGGTCATCTTGTAGGCCTTCGGTAATAGTGGGGAACGTACGATTTCCACGTTGCGACCGATCAGGCTGCTTTCAATGCGCTGCGGGATGTCGACAATGCGGCTGTGTTCCAGAACGATGGAATGCTCGATCTCACTTCCCTCCATCACCACGTGGTGATAGATCGAGGTAAACGGACCCACATAGGAATTGACGATACGCGTCTCTTCGCCGATGATCGCGGGACCGCGAATGACGCTGCCGATCACCTCCGCGCCTTTCTGTACGGTGACCTTCCCGATCAGCTTGGAGTCACGGTCCACATAGCCCTCTATGGCTGGCGCAAGACCATCCAGCACCAGGCGATTGGCGTCCAGCATGTCGCCCGGAGCCCCGGTATCAATCCACCATCCGGTGTGGACGTAGGGGTGGACCACATAGCCATGGTCAACCAGGTACTGGATGGCGTCGGTGATCTCCAGCTCATGGCGCCAGGAGGGGCGGATGTTGTTGACCGCCTCAAACACGTTGTGATCGAACATGTAGATGCCTACCAACGCCAGGTCACTCGGTGGATCGCGCGGCTTCTCTACCAGACGGACGACCGCTCCATTCTTCAGCACTGCAACACCATACTGCTGGGGGTGTTCTACCTGTGTGAGGACAATCTGAGCATTGCTGCCCGAGTCCTGGAACTGCCTGACCAGGCTGCTGATTCCGCCCTGGATGACGTTGTCACCCAAGAACATGACAAAGCGCTCGCCCCCGATAAAGTCTTGAGATATCTTCACCGCGTGAGCCAGGCCCAATGGCTCGTCCTGCTGAATGTAGGTGAGGTTCAAGTCCCATCGCGAGCCATCTCCGACCGCATCCTTGATCTCTTTGGCGGTATCGCCGACTACGATGCCGATGTCGGTGACGCCGGCTTCCTTGATGGCTTCAATCACTCGGAACAGCACTGGCTTGTTGGCCACTGGCACCAACTGCTTGGCGCAGGTGTACGTGAGCGGATACAATCGAGTCCCTTTGCCTCCGCTCAGAACCAGACCTTTCATTCCGCTCCCTCTCGCTGGCTGTAGTAGTAGCGCTCCAGACTGGCGTCGAGGGGCACATTTGTGAGTGCCGCACCGATCAGGTTGGCGTTGACCTTCTCCAGCATGGCCTTGCTTCTCTGCACACTCTCACGCTTGGTTTGACCAGCGCTCACCACCAGCAGCACTCCGTCTACCTTGGTCGCCAGGATGGCGGCGTCACTCACGCCCACCACTGGTGGTGCATCGATGAGCACAATGTCCCCGCGCTCCTTCAGTGTATCGAGCACGCGATCCATGCGGCGCGAGCCCAAAAGGTCCGGCGGGCTTGGTGGAAGAGGCCCACTGGCCAACAGCTGCAAACCAGGCACAGCCGTGTTCTGCAGGGGTGGATCGCTCATGGCGGCATCCTCGAGCATCATTGTCGTCAGGCCCGTTTTCTGCGCGAGCCCGAAGAGCTTGTGCAGGCTGGGCCGACGCAGGTCACAGTCTGCTAGGATTACCTTCTTCTCCCCTTGGGCCATGGCGACGGCGAGGTTGGCCAGCAGGGTGGACTTGCCTTCCTCAGGTCCCGGTGAGGTGACCATCAGCGTCTGCAATGGCTTATCGAGGCTGACGAATTGCAGGTTGGTGCGCAATGTGCGATAAGCTTCGCTCATCGGCGAGCGAGGGCTGGAGATCGTGACCAGCAAGTCACTCAACTTCTCGGCTTGGTCTTCGCTCATGTCAGTGGCTCTCCTCGTTCAAGGTGCATGAATTCGACCGATGTTCCACTCCGGCGCGTCCTTCAGAAGCGTCTGCTTCGACTGGCGGCGCCAGTTGGTATTGAGCCCAGCACGGGCAGGCCGCTGTGTCGCTCGATATCCCGACTATCCTGAATGATGTCGGCCGCCAGCCATTCCAATCCAAGGACTACCAGCGCCCCAGCGAGCAAGCCAAAGAGGCCTCCCGCTAGCACAAGCCACGTAGTCTTTGGCCAGAATACCCGCGCTGGAGTGGCGTCGTCGCGGATATTGACGTCCACACGGTCGCGTTTGTCTTGTTCCAGCATGTACACCCGCGTCTGTTCCACAAATATCTCCGCGGCGGTCTGCGCGATGACCTGAGCACGCTGCGGATCCACGTCGTCCACGTCAATCTGGATCAGAAAATCTGACTCGATCGGGCTGACAGTCATCTTGTTCAGCACATCTTCAACGGTGAGGTCAAGCTGTTGGCGGTTGATGATCTGTTGCGCCGTGGTGCGCGACTGGATCTGGCCGCTGTAGTTGCGCATCAGGCCCTTTATCGTCTGCTGCAGCCCCCAGTCTGGGCGGCCAGGCCACACGTTCAACATGATGGTCGAACGGTGGACCACAGTCTGCAGCTTGCTGAAGACAAAAGCACTGCTGGCAGTAATCACTGCCACCAGCAGGATGATCCAGCCCCGTTTGACCAGCACATTCAGATAGTCTCTCAAGTCCACCTAGGCCTCCTCCTCGTCACGTTACGCCAGAACGCCAGAGGGCAGTCCGCAGCAAGCCCACTGCTCATTCTTGCTCCTGGGCGGGTCTGGTCATTGGCCCACCTGTTCATCTTCCAGCGTCGTCTTCCGCTTGGAAGCGAGCTATTCTAGCACAGCACAAGCTTTTGGCACAACTCATGCCAAACAAAGCTAGGGCAGGCGCCTGCGAACAAAGCCCAGCCCCTTGAGCTGGCGCACAGGTGGAATCTCTGCCAGTACATTGATCCCGGTCTGCTCAAGTTCCTGTCGCTTGTGCACCGTGTCGTCCAGGTAATCCAACAGAAAAGTGAGGGCTATGCCCGCCGCCAAGGCCAGAATCAGGCGAATCGGGATGTCGATCCTTTGCCTGAGGCTTGCGCCCACTGTGCCGATAGCCGGCGGATCGATCAGGCTGGCATACACCCCTTCCGTACCCACCTGCGCAAAATGCTTGGCGATCTCGCCGGGAAGGACATCGACAACAGCTTCCGCGATCTCAGCCAGTTGGGTCTGGTCTGCCCACACTATGCTCACTGTGAGGATGCGGTGCAACTGGCCCGCTTGCGTCGAGCCTTGGATAGCCCCTGGCGGCACGCTGACCCCGGTGCCGGCAACCCGCTCGCCAACCGCTTCAGCGAATGCTCTGCTGCGCACAAGTTCGGAGGTGTCATCAATCAGATACTCAGCGGTGAGCCAGCTATAGTACTTGTCATAAGTGTAGTAATCACCACTCCTCGGCTCCGGCTCCAGGCCCACTACGAAGCGCATGCTGGTCTGGTAGGTGGGCATGTGCGGGCGGCGCGTGAGCAGGCTGAACGTCAGGACCACGAATAGCAGTGCGATGATCACCCACAATCTGCGGCGGATGATCTGCCAGTATTCACGTAGCTCCATGATCAGAACTCCTGTGCACAGGGTCGGTCAGCTCGAGAACTCCTCAAACCTTGCCTGCACAAAGTCAGCAAACCGGGACCGGAACGCACTCTGGTCAAAGCGCAGCGCGTGCTGCCGAATAGCAGCGGCATCGAACCGAATGCCGTCGAGCCTCATGACCGCCGCGGCCAACGACTCTGGCGTAGGTTCACGGAAAAAGAGGCCGGTTGTACCCTCTATGACTGTGTCCAGTGCGCCTCCCGCGGCATAGGCAATCACTGGACGACCAGCCGCTTGAGCTTCCAGTGGGGCGATGCCAAAGTCCTCCTCGCCCGGGAAAATGAATGCCCGGCAGCGGCGCAGGTGGTCGCTCAGTTGGTCGTCGCTGACATGCCCCAGAAAGTGCACGTTGGGGCCTGCCGCGGCTTGCAGAGCCCGACGATCCCGTCCGTCGCCAATGATCCAAAGTGGTAGGCCCAGCCGATTGAACGCCTCTACCGCCAGGTCTATACGCTTGTAGGGAACCAGCCTGGAGGCTATCAGGAAAAAGTCGCCCGGTTCTTGGGCCAATGGGAATCGGTGTGCATCGATGGGCGGATGGATGATGTCCGCCTCTCGCTGGTAGAACTTCTGAATGCGCCGCTGAACGGCACGGGAGATGGCCACAAAGTGATCGACGCGGTCAGCTGCCAGCCTGTCCCACAGCCGCAGGTTGTAGACAAACAACGGGAGCAAGAAACGCACCACACGGCCAAGGCCCTCGCGCGCCACGTAGGCATGATAGTCCCACAAGAAGCGGGCCGGGGTCAGGCAATAGCATATGTGCAGTGTCTTGGGACTGGTAACTACACCGTGTGCGAACGCACTGGTCACGCTCAGCACCAGATCATAGTCGGAAAAGTCGAATTGCTCGAATGCATATGGGTAGAGAGGCAGAAACCAGCGATGGTGCCGGTGAATCAGCGGCACACGATTCAGAAAGGAGAACCGCAAGTCCCAGTCCCGGTAGCCCGGGGGCAAGGCTTGTGGCCAGAACAGGGATGTGTAGACAGGGGCCTCGGGATACATGGCGTGCACGACCTCAAGCACCCGTTCAGCCCCCCCGTATTGGTTTAGCCAGGAGCAGACAATAGCTACCCTCAAGCTGAATTGCTCTACCCTTCGCCTAGTCGACTGAGTATAGCCAGAAGCGCAGCTTCTGCCAAGCTCCCCCGTCACTTTCCGATGCAGAAGTTGCTGAAGATTGTCTGTAGAACGTCCTCACTGACCGTTTCGCCCGTGATTTCTCCCAGAGCATTGGCCGCAGCGGTGACGTCGACAGCTACCAGGTCTGCAGCGCCGTGCTGGACATAGCTGTTCTGCGCAGCAATGACCTGGTCCAGTGCACGACGCAGAATCTCACAGTGGCGCGGGCTGCTGATGGCAGGCACGTCAGAGGTTTGGATCTCTCCGGAGAAGATGGTCTCCACAATGGTGTTCTCCAGCAGGTGCAGTCCATCTCCGGTCAGTGCAGAGACATGCACGTGGGGATGCTCGGGCAGGATGGTGCTGCCATCTGTCACTGTTGGCAGATCTGATTTGTTGACGACCACAATGACAGCGCGGTTCCCTGCCAGGTCTGCGATCTCCAGATCCTCTGTCTGCAAGGATTCGCTGCCATCCAGTACCAGGAGTGCCAGATCGGCCTGCCGCAAAGCCTGTTGACTGCGCTCGATCCCCAGTCTCTCGATGAGGTCGGAGCTGTTGGTGATGCCAGCTGTATCCACCAGGCAAAGGGGGATGCCGCGCAGGTTCAGGGTTTCTTCTAGCGTATCGCGCGTCGTTCCTGGAATCGGAGTGACGATGGCCCGGCTCGTGCGCAGCAATGCATTGAGCAAGCTGGATTTGCCCACATTGGGGCGCCCCACAATGGCAGTGCGCACGCCTTGACGGTAGATCAGCCCTTGATTGGCTTGTGCCAGCAACGCTGCAAGCTGCTCCTTCGCGCGCTCAAGTACGGCAGCCAAGTCCAGCTGTGGGATCTCATCCTCGGGGAAATCCAGCGACGCCTCCAGGTAGGCGAGGCCGTCCACCAGCAGCGAGCGTATCGTTCGAACTGGGCCCGAGATATGTCCATCGAGTTGTTGCACTGCCAGGCGCAGGCCTGCTTCGGTCTTGGCGCGCACGATGTCCAGCACCGCTTCGGCCTGTGCCAGATCGATGCGCCCATTTAGAAAGGCACGCAACGTGAACTCTCCGGGCTCCGCGATCCGCGCTCCGTGGCGCAACACGAGCTCCAAAGTGCGGCGCAAGGCGACGATCCCCCCGTGACAGTGAATCTCAGCCACGTCCTGTCGAGTGTACGTGCGTGGAGCGCGCATGTGCACCGCCAATACTTCGTCCACGGTGGAGAGGGTCTCGCTGTCAACAACGTGACCGTAATAGAAGCGGTGTGATGCGGGAGCGAAACCATTCAGGTCTTGCCTGCTGGCAGGCATGAACACTTTCTGCAGGATGGCCTTGGCGTCTGGACCAGTCAGGCGTACGATGCCAATGCCGCCCTCTCCGATGGGCGTCGAGATGGCGGCTATGGTGTCATCCAGAGCCAACATGGGCTAGAAATCACTGCGGGAGGGCCGAACGTGAAAGCTAAGCACCGCGCTGGTGACAACCAGAACGGTCAACCCTGCCAGCACGGCGGGGATGCCTACGATGTCTGCCAGGCTACTTATGAGCAACATCGGCACCAGGCCAACCACGCTGGTGAAGAGGAATTCAGTTGCGATTACCCGCCCACGGATTCCGACCGGGGATTGCTCTTGGACAATGGTCTGCGCAGACACCACGGCAAGTGTCCCACCCACCCCAAGCGCCAAGGCCATGGACACGACTTGCGCAATAACGCGCAGCGATGGTTCCGCTACGCTGGTTGCTCCCATCTCGCTATTCCAGGCTATGAAGGTAAAGCCTGCCAGTGCCAAGCCGGTGATCAGGAGGCCGATCGCCGCCAGGCTCTGACGTCGAAAGCGGTGTCCGATGCGACCAGTCCACATTGTGGTCAGGAACATGCCTAGGCCTGCAGAGAAGAATATGTAGATCGCATCCGTCGGCTCCATGCCGAGGACGCGGTTCACGAAGCCGGATGCCAGTACGGCGATGATCATGGTCAGCATGGTTAGCAAAGCATGCTGACCAATCGCGATCAGCACCGAACTCCTGGCGATGATAAACTCCCATCCGGCCTTTAGATCTTCCCAGAAGCGGGACAATACGTCCTTGCTTGGATGGGGATCAGGCCGTGGTTCACGGGCAGATATCGGCCACAGGAGGCCGGCCGTGATGACATAAGTGAGAGAGATTGTGGCGAAGGCGCCGTCAATGCCTCCCATCTTCAAGGAGAGCGGCGCGAGGACCAGGACTCCCAGCACCGGTGACACGTTAAACAGCAGGTGAAAGACCGAATTGGCGGTCAGGAGCTGATCGCATGGCACCAACAGGGGAACCATCGCACTTTCCGCCGGATCGGATAATTGGCCGATGGTGGACAGGACGAAAGTCAGCGCATAGACCGCAGTCAGGAGACCTCCCCCCTGTGCGTAGCGGCGGAAAAAGACAAAGCCTGCCACCACAAAGACGCGCGAAATGTTACAGAAGAGAAGAATGTTCTTCTTGCGGAAGCGATCAAGGACCACGCCGGTCGGAAGACTGAAGAGTATCGACGGTAGGTTGTAGATCAGTACCGCGAGGCCCACCAGACCGCTGGAGCGCGTGAGGCCCTCCACCAGCACCGTTTGCACGAAGAGGATAGCATTCTGGGCTGATTGGCCAAAAAGCTGAGACGTCCAGAGCAGCCGAAAGTCACGGTTCTGGAAGATCGCCGCCAGGCTGTTCTCTTCTGATGAGGACTCGACTTCTATCAAAGCTCGGTACCTGACGAGTTGGGTACCTGCTGGTTCTCAGGCTGTTTGTCGTGCGCACGCCGGGCTTGGATGGAGCGTGCTGTGAACGCCTTCAGGCGGCGCTCGAAGGTGCTGCGAGGCAGCAGTATGCGGCGCCCGCAACCAAGGCACTTCAGCCCGATGTCAGCCCCAATGCGAACCACACGCCACTCGTAGCTGCCGCAGGGGTGGACCTTGCGCAGACGTACAATATCCTCCACATACACCTCTATCGGCATGTTTCGTCTCTGTGCGTTTGATATATCAAATCACACGCCAGCAATGCGGCGGATGCTCAGTGGGAGTTTCGCGAGCAAATCGCCAGCTACTGCGCCGGCCTGGCCGATCTCGCGGCCAACCATCTGCGCTGCCAAGCCGTGCACATAGGCGCCGGCTACCGCGGCTTCCAGAGGGGAAAGACCCTGGGCCAAGAAACCGGCAATGCTACCGGCCAGCACATCGCCCGTGCCCGCGGTGGCAAGGACGGGCGTCGCAAATGGGTTGACATAGGTCCTGGCCTTGGTCACTCTGCTCCGCTCGGACGATGGGGCAGCGATGATCGAATACGCCCCTTTGAGCAGAATGACTGCATTCCACTCCTCAGCGGCACGGCGAGCTACCTCGATTCGATTTGCTTCCACCTTTGCCACTGTCAAATCCAGAAGGCGCGCCATCTCGCCGGGATGCGGGGTCAGCACTGTGCCAGAGCGAAAGGCCTCTGGCCATTTTCCGATGTCGGCCAGCGCGTTCAGTCCGTCTGCATCGATCACCATCGGTGGCAACCGGGCTTCGCTACCTGCCCCGCTGGTGGTTGGCGTGAGGAAGCCAAGACGCGATCGTTCGGCTTGGGGCAAGCCCAACAGATGCGCCACAAACTCAACGGTCTTCTCATCGCGCCCCAGTCCCGGTCCCAGCAACAGCGCATCGTAGCCCTCGAGCTTCTCCTGCAAGGGCCTGGCAGCTTTGGGTACGAGAGCGCTCATTTCGTGAGGAAGGAGAAGATAGGTGGCCTCGCTGAGCTTGCTAGCCAGTATGGGGTGCAGGCTTTCCGCGATGCCCAGTGTGACCAGTCCAGCTCCCACCCGGGCCGCGGACCCAGCGGCCAGGTATGCGGCACCGGTGTAGTTGGCAGATCCGGCAACCACCATCACCTTGCCGAAGGTCCCCTTGTGCGCATCGACAGGCCGCCTCGGTAACAGAGACTGTACAAGTGCAGGCGTGCTAACCTCGAGATCGATGTCCTTCAAGAGCTTCGGTGGAATGCCGATGTCAGCAACCACGAGTCGGCCCACGTAGCCTGCGCCCGGGAACAGGAACTGGCCCACCTTGGGGACTGCCAAGGTGACCGTCACATCTGCTGACACGGTGACAGGATCAACCGCACCGCTGTCCGAATTCAGTCCGGTCGGGACGTCAACAGCCACGACCATCGGTGCGCGGTCAGTTGTGCTCTCCGGAGCGGTTGACATCACCTCAATCAGAGTATCTGACTTTCTCCGGGCACTCCTCTTGGCGAGCTCCTTGCGCACAACGGTCAGAATCTCCGCCAGTGCGCCGGTTATTGGCCTCGACGCGCCAGTGCCTAATAGTGCGTCCAGTATCCAGTCGCTCTCCGCGACCAAGCGTCGCAATTCGGTATGGCGTTCATCTCGCTCGCTCCAGACAGTGGGTATGTCTGCACGCTGGGCCAGATCCCAGTTCTTGTCGTCCTGGGTCTCACGCTTCCAGCAGTACAGCGATACGTCAGCTCCAGCTTGTTGCAGATAGCGGGCGGCGACCAGGCCATCACCGCCATTGTTGCCTGGTCCAACCAACACCAGGACACGCTTGGCAGCAACGCCTTGCTTCTCCAGCCAGGATGCCACAGCACGGCCGGCATTCTCCATCATCGTGGCATAGGACAGCCCTGTGCTGTCTGCTGCGTGCTCAGCGGAACGCATTTGTTCAACTGTGACGACTTTCACCGTCAGGAATCCCTTCTCTACGCGCCTCAACTCCGGTTCTCTGCCAGAGACGCTGCCATTTTAGAGAAGAAGGGGCCTTCTGTCAAAGGGAAGTTGAAATGGGCAAGAGCGAAAAAGTCCGCACGGCCCCTAGGGGGCGGCGCAAACATCTAGGCGTCTCACTATCTGCACAGCTGGCGATCCAGTGGTGCAACGCTGTCACACACCAGCGGACAGTCTTTCTCCTGATGGTCCAGTTCGCGCCTGCTTCGCAGCAGTCTCGGCCTCCGATTGCTGCCCCAAGTGCTGGGCATCGGCCAGCCGGCGACAGTTGCGGTGCTGCCTGCCCAGCCGCCTGCCTAGCCAACAGCATCCACAGCTAGTCTCCCAAGCATACCTCCGGCGATGACTTGGCTCAGGCACACGGACAGGATACGATTCGATAGATTCTGGTGGCTGGTGGTCCAGACGCGGATATAGTTGTCCGTTAGGCCGCTCCATCTCTCTGCTCTCTCGGCCTCCCACAGTACGTCCATCGTCCTGCCGACGAAATGCTGGCGAAAGGCGTCCGCGCTTTGCTTGGCGATGTCGCACATGCGCTCAACTCGCGCGCGCTTGGCCTTGGCGGGCACTGGGTTAGGCATTGTCGCTGCTGCGGTGCCGGGCCGCGCAGAGAAAGGGAATACGTGGATCCGTGCCAGGTCCATGCTGTTCACAAACTCAGCGCTCGCGGCAAACTCTTGATCGTCCTCGCCCGGGAAGCCGACAATGATGTCGGTGGTCACGGCCAGGTCTGGTATTGCTGCGCGGGCCTGGTCGACGAAATCGCGGTACTGTGCCGCCGAATAACGACGGTTCATACGTTCCAGTGTGGCATCGCAGCCGCTTTGCAGAGGAAGATGCAGGTGGCGACACAGACGCGGGTTGTCCCACAGGCGGAGCAAGTCTGAAGAGAGATCCCAGGGCTCGATCGAAGAAAGCCTCAGACGCGGGAAGTAGGTGGTGGTCAGGATTGCCCGCACAAGATCAGCGAGCGTCTCCTCGCGCTCGCGTCCGTAAGCGCCAAGGTGCACGCCCGTCAGCACAATCTCCTGATAGCCCTCCGCCTGTCTGGCACGGATCTCGTCCAGAATGGTCTGCAGCGGGCGGCTGCGGTGGTGGCCTCGAGCAATGCGGACGATGCAGTAGGCACAGGCATTGTCACAACCATCCTGGATCTTGACAAAGGCGCGTGTGCGCGCGGAGGGTGGGCGTTGAGGTTCGCCTCCCATTGTGGGCCGCCTGCTGGGTGACAATACCTGGCCTTGGGGCCCCAGCTGCTCAAGAACGATGTCCACCAGCCGTTCTTTGTCCGCGGTGCCCAGCGCCAGGCTCACGCCTGGGAGCCCAGCAGCTTGTGCGCGTTGGATTTCAGCGAAGCAGCCGGTGACTACTGTGGCGGTTTGTGGGTTCGCCCTCACGCAGCGGCGCACCTTCTGGCGGGACTTGCGCGCTGCCACATGCGTGACCGTGCAGGTGTTGACAATGCAAACGTCAGCCTTGTCGGGGCTGGCTACGATATCGCAGCCCTCCGCCGCGAGACGGCGGGCCCAGTCTTCCACTTCGCTCTGGTTGAGCTTGCAGCCCAGAGCAGTCAGGTACACTCTCATGGGATGCTAGCCTCAGAGGTCACCTTGTGTCGTCGTTCTGCCGCAGCGCAGGCGGACGAAACCGGGTGGGATGCCAGCCAACAACTGCTTCACGTGCATGTGCGGTGGGTGTCTCCTGCTCGACAAGCTGTTCGTGCGGTTGCTGGCTGTGGTCTGTGGCATCGTATTCTGCCTGGCGCGCCGAAGCCATCGGTCGGGTTTGAGCGAGCATACCTGAAGGTCTGAACGACGGGGTCGGCTTCTCAGAGTGCAGCCTGCAAGGCCCGGCGGAGTGCCGCGTCTTCTGCAGGAAGCACCGTTCGCAGGTCAAGCAGGAAGGCGTCCCTTTCAATTCGGCCGATAACGGGTGGTGACCCGAGGCGAAGTCTACTTGCCAGCTCATCTGGAGCCGATACGCGGATGGCGACCAATCGCGTGGGCAGAGGCTCTTCGGGCAGCGAGCCCCCACCAACTTTGGACCACCCGTCGGTTACCTCGATCTCCAGCACCTTCGTGCCACCAGCGCTTGGCGGCGAGCTGCCCTTCTTTTCGCGCAGCCATGTGGCCAGGGCCACAGCACGGGGCTCGATCTGTTCGAGATCTGACGCGATTATCTGCCACACTGGTATGCGGCTGAGTGCGTCACCCTCAAGGTAGTGCAGGAGCGTAGCCTGCAAGCCGGCAAGGATGCTCTTGCTCACTCGCAAGGCCCTGGTCATCGGGTGGCGCTTGAGCGCGTCGATCAACTCGCGCCGGCCGACGATGACTCCCGCCTGTGGGCCACCGAGAAGCTTGTCCCCGCTGAAGCACACCAAATCCACACCCGCGGCCAGGCTTTCCTGGATGGTTGGTTCGTGACTGAGGCCGAACTGCGCAGTGTCCAGAAGGGCGCCGCTCCCCAGGTCTTCGACTACCCACAAACCACGCGCATGTGCCAGGGCCACCAGGTCGGCTACTGGTGCCTGGTGCACAAAGCCGATCAGGCGGAAGTTGCTGGTGTGCACATGCAGCAACATGGCTGTATCCCCGGTGATTGCCGTCTCATAATCTCGCAAATAGGTGCGGTTTGTGGTGCCCACCTCCACCAGACGTGCACCGCTCTGTGCCATCACTTCGGGGATGCGAAAGCCACCGCCGATTTCTACGAGCTGGCCTCTCGAGATGACGACCTCACGCTCCTTGGCTAGGGCGGTCAGGATTAGCAGAACGGCGCCTGCGTCGTTGTTAACCACCAGAGCTGCTTCTGCGTCCGTCAAGCGGCACAGCAGGCTTTCGGCGTGCACGTAGCGGGATCCCCGCCGCCCGTCTGCCATGTTGTACTCAAGGTTGCAGTAGGCGCTTGTTTCGCGCATTGCATCCTGTGCTGCTGGGCTGAGTGGAGCACGTCCCAGATTGGTGTGTATAACCACACCAGTGGCATTGATCACCGGATAGAGGCTGGGCCGCAGCAGGCCGGACAACCGCGTGGCCGCTCTAGCGCGTAACTCTCGTATCTCGGGACAGGCCTCACCCTGCAGGATTCTCTGACGGGCCTCCGCAAGAACATCCTGTATGGCCCCAACTGTCAGCTCATGGCCATGTTCCTGCATCAGGCTCTGTATGTCCGTCTCGTACAGCAACCTGTCTACACTGGGGAGCTTCCGCAGTTCCTCTTGGGTGGCTTTGCCCATAGTGGTATTCATCTTCTCTTGAACTCGTCCCATCCGCAAACGCTCAAGTCGATCTGCCCCTTGCTGTCAAACTCAACCCCCTCGTCCTCCAGCAGGACTCGCTGAAGGGGCAAACCGCCGTCTGAAGAAGTGGTACTCAGACCGCCTTGGGCGTTGACTACGCGGTGCCAGGGAACGTCGTCGGGACAGCTTCGCATGGCCCAGCCTACGGTACGGGCACGTCTTGCGTCGCCCAGGGTGGCCGCAATCTGGCCATAAGTAACCACCCGCCCCTTCGGCACCATCCTCACCAGTTCGTAGACCTTCTGAAAGAATCCCTCATCTGTCATCTCAGCTAATCCTGATCCTATCCTGGCCTCCAATCCACATGTCCCCGATGGTGGTCTAGTGCAGAGAGAGGCGGGGCAGCACATCTAGATCCCAGTTGTCGCGCTGGCCTGTCATGTGCTTGAAATAGCCCGCCGCGGCCACCATGGCAGCGTTATCTGTGCACAGTGCAGGTGGCGGGTAGCGCACCGGCACAGCCGTCCTGGCCACCATTCGCTCGCGTAGCAGCGTGTTGCTGGCTACACCTCCCGCGAGGAGCACTTCTTTGACCTGAAACTCTTCTGCCGCTTGACTGGTCTTGGCAACCAGGACATCCACTACTGCTGTCTGGAAACTCGCTGCTAGGTCAGCCAGAGGCAGCTTGCGCAGCCTTGCTCGAGGAGCTGCCGATCTCGGATGTCGCGTGGCCGGCTTCTCGTCGTTCCCTTCGCTCCGTGCCGCAGTGGCGGCAGATCGACCCTGCCCGGAATGGGGTAAGCCTCCGTAGTCCTTGACGGCACGTAACACAGCAGTCTTCAGACCGCTGAAGCTAAAGTCATAGGTATCCTTGAGCCAAGCACGAGGTAGATCAAACCTCTTCGGATTGCCATCTTCTGCCACCGCCTGGATAGCGGGCCCTCCTGGATAACCCAGGCCAAGGAGTCGCGCCACCTTGTCAAAGGCCTCTCCAGCTGCGTCGTCCAGCGTGCGGCCTAGGACGCGGTACTGTCCGTGACCTGTCACTAGTACCAGATCAGTGTGCCCTCCGGAGACGATCAAGCACACGAGCGGGAACTCTGGCGCTGCTGGTGCAGCCCTGTCGTCGGTGCCTTTTTGGGGGAAGAAGAGCCAATTAGCGTACAGGTGCGCCTCAAGGTGATTCACGCCGATCAGGGGCAATCCTGTCGCCCAGCAGATGCCTTTCGCGATATTCACGCCAACGAGAAGTGAGCCAACCAGACCCGGTCCAGACGTGACAGCAATTGCAGCCAAGCTTTCCCATTCTGTGCCCGCCTGCGCCAAAGCCTCCCTGATGACGGGTACAACGTCCAGCACGTGTTGGCGAGATGCCATCTCCGGAAAGACCCCACCATACTGGCGATGCAGCTCAACCTGTGAAGCAATCACGTTGGAGAGAATCTTCCTGCCGTCTGCAACCACCGAGCCGGCTGTCTCATCGCAGGAGGTTTCCAGACCTAGTATCAGTCGCATTTCAACCCTGTGAATTGGCTCGCACTGCACGGTCCATGCCCAGTATCTAGTCCGGCAGGTCTGCCAGACACAGCTTGCTGCCATCCGTCAAGAATAGTTGCTTCTGTTCCTCATCTACAAACAGCCCTCTCAAGTCGGTCATGTGCTTCGCATCTCGACCGCGGAACTGTTGGATGAATTCGCCTGCCTTACTGAACTGGACGATCCGCTGGTTTCCTGCATCAGCAACGTAAACATATCCCCCCTCGTCCATGAAACCGGTGACGAAGATACAACGTGGGGCCTGCAGTGGCTTGTCTATGTTGCTCTGGGCAAAAGGAACGGGGGACCCCTCTTGATACTTGGAGATTACGCCGTCGGAATGCAGGATATACACATTGCCATCAATCGCCACGTCGACTGCGTTATTAAGTGCGACGTCCGTCTCCGCAGTGAAGTAGTTGCTGGGAGGCCCATCATAGCCTTCATTGGTTAGAACGTACCTGAGCACGTGATTGGCTTGGGGGTCCAGTAGGTACACTCTGCCAAAGTACCCCACAGCAGCCACCGGGTTGCGCCACGTACTGGTGTCGGCTGTGGGAAACGGCCGCAGTCCCAAGAGAGCATCGTACATCATAACATGTCCCTGGGTGTCAACCGCTAGCAGATTGCTTGTTCCACGCAGTCCCCCTGCGTCTACCCAGGCGATATCCAGCAATTCATCAACTGTCACATCGTCGCGCTGGTCGCCTTTGCGCAGCAGAACCGGATCCCCTTCGAGTTTCTGCAAGGCATCCCTAGTGTCGTTGAGCAAGTATTTGTACACCCGGCCCACTCCCAGGTCGAGCACGTACACGTCAATGCCATGGACAACTACCCTGCTCAGCTGGGCTGTTGCGGTCTCTGTGTCAGGAAACTCCTGCAGTTCGATGAAGTAAGGGATCCTGTAAACATAATCTATGCGGTCCAGCCACTCCTGGATTGTTTGCTGCTCAGCCTTGAGCTCTGCAGCTTCCGGCTTGAGTTCCAGTGCCTGCCCAAGTGTGCCCATTGCTTGAGTCAGCAGCGTTCTCTGTGTCGACCTGTCAGGGCTCGACTCAGCAGCGGCAATGGCTTCTTGCGCCACTCCCAGCAGTTCTGCGAACTGAGCCTCCAGTGAGCGCTGATGCTGGAATCGAGTGACAGCAACAAGCACGATGATCAGTACCGGTATCACCAAAGCAGCATACAGCCAGCGTCTGTTCAGCTGGGCAGCCGCCATCTCTTTGCCCTTGCCCGCCCGCCTAGGGCGGCGGCCTGAATCGGTGTCTGGCAGCACGCGTACCAGCAGCGCAGCCAACTGCCGCCCAAGCCCCGTCAGGAAATGCCAAGCTGACTCGGCCGCCCCTCTCAGGTCAATCTCGAGACCAGGGCCTCCTGGTTCTTCCTGCTCGTCGAATTCCTCCTCAAATCCCTCTTCCTTGTCCACGGACGTGACGAACAGCCGGCGGAGACCAGAGGACACCTTGGTCCACAGACTCGGCTGTGGGGAAGGAAGTGGCTGGGCGTACACCCTCTCGTCTCCACCAGATACGGGGGCTTGGTCAGCCGGCAATATCTCAATCACGATTAGCGACAGATCTTGTCCTCGCGCCAGGTTCTCCACGTTCGCGCGCACGCTGTGTGCGCCCCGGTCGAGGATGGCGTTGGCTATTTCTTCGTCGCTCGCGAGCCTGGCTAATGACCTAGAGCTCAAGACAAACACATCAGCCTCTCGAACATGCAGGTGAAACAACTCAGGTTCGATTTCGCGGCGCAGCCCCAGTGGTGGGTGCCTTCTGATGTCTACATCCTGCAGTATCTCACTGCTCAGCCAGGTCGATTCCTTCGGCAGACGCTGGAATCGTGCTCTGCCAACGTGGTAAAGAACCGCTGGGCCGCACTGTCCCACATAGGCATCCTGATCCTTGAGTACCATGCAAGTCACGCCGGCAACGCCCCGCTGCTCGCGCGGAGCGTTGAGGTTCTCCTCAAAGAGGTAGGTGTTGGCAGCTTTGATCGCGTGGCGGATGCCAGCTGTGATGCTGCCAGGCGTGCGGTAGTATTCCCGGACGATGCCTATGATACGCTGCTGGATTTGCTCATGATCCGGGAAGCTGCCCACTGTCTCCACCAGGACATAGAGGTTGCCGCGGCCGCGCTTGGTAGGGATGAGGCGGGACTGCTCAAGGATGCCCAGATTGCTGGCCCTTTCCTGCCATACGCCGCTTACGATGCTAGCCGAGTCTACAGATGTCCACAGTTGTGTGCTCATTGCCTATCCCCTTTGAATCGCTCACAACACGTGGGGCATCGAGATGCCAGTATCGTGTTGCTTGACATTCACGCCCCGCCGGTCATCAATCGTTGCGCGTATTCGAGCAGCGTGTCGATACGTTCCTTGGGAACCTGCTTCAGCCGCAGGTGCGTCTCCAATGCCTGCAGTGGTGCCATCTGCGCTATGTTTTGCTCGGGTCCAAGGCGCAATCGCGATACCCTTTGTACATCTCGCACCACAGTTGCCACCTTGAAAGCGTCCCCAAGCAGCTTGTGGATCTCTCTGTCTTGCAGTTGACGATTCTTGTCCGCCGTGGTATGAATGATCAGCCTCACAACAGCGTCATGGATGTTGTGGGCGCTGATGGCTTCTTGCACCTGCGCCATGGGATCGGTGCCGTCTGCGTGTACGTCAACAGTGACGAAGCGTCGGGTGCTGGTCAACGAAATGAACTCGAAGTCTGCCTTGCCCTTCTCAACCGCTGCGACGACAAAGCCTTTGGCTTCCTTCTCCTCACCAAAGTCTATTCGGTCCACACTTCCCGAATAGACGATCGGCGGTCCTGCTTCTCGCAAGACTTGGTGACGATGTATGTGTCCCAAGGCCACGTAATCGAACGCTGCCTTGCTCATCATACTAGAAGGATACACAAGCTCCTGTCCCAGCATGACACTTCTCTCGGAGCCGTACGTGGCGCCCTGAACAGCACCATGCGCTGCGAGAATGATCGGCAGGTCAGGATTCAACCGCTCCAACTGTTTCTCCAGGACGTTCTCCACCTTCATGAGCGTCAATTCTTCGATCTCAGATAGCGAATGGTCCTTAAAGTCTTCGCGGCTGAGGAGATGGCTGCGCACGATCCAGGGCAGGGCAATGATTTGCACGGTGCCTGATCGGGTGGGAATCTCGAATGTGGTAGGTTTTCGGCCTACATAGACGTTGGGTACCTCCAGCGTGGCGAAGATATCCAACGTGTTCGCCCGTCCCGCAGTATGCGGGATGTCGTGATTGCCGATCACGAGGCATACCGGGATGCTGGCTGCCGCTAAGCGGTGAATCCGTCGCGCAAACTCGCGTTGGTGAGTAGGGTTTGGATCCCGATTCTTGTACGCGTCGCCGACAAAGAGCACCAGGTCTACTGCTTGAGACAGAGCGTGTTCCACAAGCTCGTCAAACGATCGCAAAAAGTCCAAAAGGCGGGTATGTAGCCCGGTGGCGGGGTCTGGACGCCCGTAGTTCTCTACGCCGAGGTGCAGATCAGCAAAATGCAGTACCCTTACCATTGCTCATTCCCAGTTGATTGCGGAGGCTGGCCTGCTGATGATGTGATCCCCTGCTACACGATCAGGACCATCTGGCCAGTACTCTCATGGTTGAGGACACGCAGGCAGTGGATCGGCACTTTCACCGCGGACATGAGGATGCGCCAACCACTGTTGACCCTCTTCTTGGCGAGCGTGCCGATGCCAACCAGCGTGGCTTGATTGCGATGTACGACGCGACCGAAGGAAGGCGCAGGTCTGCCAGTCGGCCATCAGCCAATCGATGATCAGTGGCCAATCGCCCCCGTTGAGAGATTCTGGCAAAGTCACCCCATCCGCAGAGCGACTCTTGCAAGCACTGGTGCGCCTCCGCGGTAGCCCTGTCGGGCGTGGCTCTGTGCCTCGCCGGCGAGCAGCTACTGCCTAGCTCGCGCTGGCCGGGTTTCAGTTGCGAGAGTTGGACTGGTAGTTGTACTGGTTATCAAACAGATTATACAGGGAGTGGACGCTTTCCGCAAACACTACGCAGGGGCAGGTTAGACAGGGCACGCATTCTCCAGTATAATGCCAGTCAATGGGCGTGCTGTATGTGGTGGCAACACCGATTGGGAACCTGGAAGACATCACACTACGCGCATTGCGCGTGTTGCGTGAGGTGGGGCTCATCGCCGCTGAAGATACGCGAACCACTGTGAAGCTCCTCAATCGCTTCAAGATCAGCACGCCGATGGTCAGCTTCTTTGAACACAACGAGCTGGTCAGACGGGATGAAATCCTGCAGGCTCTGGAGAGGCAGGATGTAGCTCTGGTCTCGGAAGCGGGCATGCCGACAATATCAGATCCTGGATATCGACTGGTTCAGGCGGCAATTGCCCAAGGAGTGCCGGTCGTACCTGTGCCGGGACCATCCGCTGTGTTGGCTGCCCTCGCTGTATCAGGCTTGCCCACAGACAGCTTTCTTTTCCTCGGTTTCCTCCCTCGACGTCGCGGCGCACGGCAGCGGCGGCTGGCTGCAATCTGTGATCATCCAGAGACCCTGGTCTGCTTTGAAGCACCACATCGTCTGCAAGCTACGCTGCGGGACATGAAGGAGGTCTTGGGTGACAGGCAGCTAGCGGTGGCCTGTGAGCTGACCAAGATGTACGAAGAAGTGTGGCGGGGCACGGTGAGCGGGGCGCTTGCGCGCTTCGAGCAGGCACAGCCTCGTGGGGAGTTCACGCTGGTCGTCAGTGGCGCTCTGAAGGAGGAGTCTGTCTGGCAGGAGACGCGCGTTCGCCGGGCTCTCGCGGAGCTGATTTCGACCGGCGTGAGCCGGCGCGATGCTGCTGCACAGGTTGCCAAGCTTGCCCAGTGGTCCAAGCGCGCGGTGTATCGATTGGCTGTGGAGGGGTCGACCAGCGATGACAAGAGGAGAGGGGCGAATGCCTGATCTGGATGCTCCAACAAGCTTCGCACGCCTGGATCCGCAGGGAATGCTGGCCTGTATAGCTGATCTTCCGCGGCAGTGCGAGGTCGCCTGGGAGAAAGTTCAGAGCGTTGACTTGCCGGACGAGTACCGCGACGTCGATCAGATCGTTATCCTGGGTATGGGCGGATCAGCAATCGGCGGCGATCTGCTCCGTGCGCTACTAATCGCTGAAAGCCCCATTCCAATCATCGTGCACCGCGATTATGGTTTGCCGGCTTTTGCAGATGAACGTACTCTGGTGATCGCCTGTAGCTACTCTGGCAACACAGAGGAGACGTTGGGCGGTTTTGAAAGCGCGGTGCAGAGAGAAGCTCGGGTGGTGTCCATCACCACAGGCGGTGAGCTGGAGCGACGAACAAGGGAACGGGGATTGCCCTTGTGTCTGTATCACTATCGGTCACAGCCCCGTGCCGCTCTGGGCTACTCACTGACGCTTCTCCTGGGCATCGTGCAGCGGCTAGGATTGATTGAGGACAAGTCCGCAGATGTGGGCCAGGCAGCCAGTGTGATGAGATACTGGCAGCAGGAGATCGCGCCATCGGTGCCCACGGGCGAGAACGCAGCCAAGCAGTTGGCACACAGACTATTTCGTCGGCTCCCCGTGGTCTATGCCGCGGAACACTTGAGTGAGGTCGCGCGTCGTTGGAAGGGACAGTTCAACGAGAATGCCAAGTCCTGGGGTGTGTTTGATGTTCTGCCAGAGCTCAATCACAACTCAGTGGTGGGATACCCCTCTCCGCACGATCTTCGTCAGCTGGCGCACGTGATCATGCTGACCTCTACGTTGAACCATCCCCGGGTGCGCCTGCGCTTTGACATCACACGCGAGTTGCTGGAGCGGCATGGCTTTGCCTGGGAATCGGTAGACGCACGTGGCAGTAGCCCGCTGGCGCAGGTCCTGTCCACGATTCACTTTGGCGACTTTGTCAGTTACTATCTGGCGATGCTCTATGAGGTTGACCCATGGTCCATCGGTAGCATCGACTTGGTAAAGGCGCGCTTGAGGCCCTCTTCGGACGCGCAATCCTAGACTGATGGGGAGGTGTGCATGGACTCGGGAATGGTAAGCAAGATAGACAAGGCCAGGCGGTACGCTCAGGAGAAGGCGCGCGTGCAGTTTTCTCAGTTCGAGGTTGTTTTCCGCGGGGATCACAATACCTACACAGTGCGATACGATAGCGGAGCCTGGAAGTGTGGCTGTCGGTTCTTCGGGCAGCGAGGTGTGTGTAGCCACACGATGGCCATGGAACGAATTCTGTCCGGCATGCTGCCAGATGAGGCTGCAGACTGAGCGCCATCGCACAGCGGATGCGGGGACGTGGTTGGTGCATTGCAATTCAAAGGGGTGCGCAGAACATGGAAGTTGGCATCGTTGGTGCGGGCATCACTGGCCTGACAGCAGCATACGAGTTGGGCAAAGCCGGCAACAAGGTGACGGTCTTTGAACAAGCGGCAGAGCCGGGCGGTCTGTCTTCAACTTTCAGGGACGAGCGCTGGGACTGGCCGCTTGAGAAGTTCTATCACCATCTGTTCGCTTCGGATGACATTGCGCTGAATCTCAGCCGCGAGCTCGGCCTTGGTGATAAGATCTTCTTCCCCAAACCGGTGACAGCCATTTGGCACGACGGGGACATGAATGCCTTCGACAGCCCGATTGCGGTGCTTCGCTATCCCTATCTTTCTCTTGTCGACAAGATACGTGTGGGGCTGGTCACGCTCTACCTGCGTCTGTCCAGCAACTGGCGACCTCTGGAGCGGGTGACAGCGCACGAGTGGCTGCCACGCTATATTGGCACATACGCTTATGAGGTGCTCTGGGAGCCGCTGTTGGCCAACAAATTCGGAGATGCCTACCAGGACGTGAACATGGCCTGGTTCTGGGCACGCATCCACAAGCGTACTCAGCGCCTGGGCTACTACGTCGGAGGCTACCAGACCCTCATTGACGCGCTGGTCGATGGGGTGCAAACCCAAGGAGGTGCGGTTCATCTGAACGCGCCGGTAACCCGGATTGAAGGCTGCTCATCCAAGATCTGCCTTCATGTCACAGGCCAAGCGCATGGCTTCGATGCGGTCCTGGCTACTGTCTCGCCGACGGCCATGCTGCGGGTGGCGCCAGACCTGCCGGCGGAGTATCTGCAGAAGATACGGGGGTTGGGTTCCGTGGGCGCCCTGACCCTTATTCTGGCTCTCGATCGTCCTGTGACTGAGCGCATGTACTGGGTCAATCTGCCAACGGGGCAGTTCCCGTTCATCGCCTTTGTGGAGCACACAAACTACCAGGCGCCCGAGCACTATGGCGGCGACCATATCGTCTACCTAGGTGACTACCCTGCGCCTGAACACCGGTACTTCCGCATGACCAAGGAGGAAGTGTTGGTAGAGTTCTTGCCCCACATGACCAAGTTCAATCCAGACTTTGATCCATCGTGGGTGCGCAAGAGCTGGCTGTTCCGGGAGGAGTATGCCCAGCCCGTGGTGCCTGTGAACTACTCCCAGCAGATACCCTCCATCCGCACTCCCGTGCCCGGCCTCTATTTCGCCAGCATGAGCCATGTCTATCCCTGGGACAGGGGCTCCAACTATGCAGTGGAGATGGGACAGAAGTTGGCCCAGATGGTCAGGGAGGATGCGGAGAGTGGCGTGGCAGAGGCACGAGGTACGCTTCAGTAGGTCGAGCAGCAGTTTTGACAATCCAGTGACTTGTGCTATAGTGGAAGTAGCCCTGGCCTCAGGATGTCGGTCCAGGGCGCTTTCTTTGTAGACATAACGGTTCCTGAGGTCAAGCGAGTGAGCGGGATCTGCGTTGTTGGCATTGGCTATGTGGGGTTGGTGACAGGCGCATGCCTGGCTGACCTGGGCAACAGAGTGGTTTGCCTGGACGTTGTAGAGGAGAAGGTGGACAGGCTCAGAAGAGGCGTTCTGCCGATTTTTGAGCCAGGGCTGCAGGAGATTGTCCTCCGAAACCACACCGCGGGGCGTCTGGAGTTCACCACTTCCTACGACCAGGGCCTGAAGGAAGCCGAGTTTGTTTTCATTGCCGTGGGTACGCCTTCGGGGACCAACGGCGAGGCCGATCTCTCATTTGTCCGCCACGCTGCGGAGGAGGTGGCCAGGCGACTGGCGCAGCCCACTATCATCGTCAACAAGAGCACCGTTCCTATTGGCACCGCGGACTGGGTGTCTGAGACAATCAAAGAGCAGCAAGTCAGCAATGTCCCCTTCTCTGTCGTTTCAAATCCCGAGTTCCTGCGTGAGGGGTCAGCGGTGCGCGACTTTATGAACCCAGACCGCATTGTGCTAGGCTCCACTGATCATGAAGCAGCGCAGAGAGTCGCTGAACTGTACGCACCTCTGCGTGCTCCCGTCCTGGTCACCGACCTGCGCACTGCAGAGATGATCAAGTACGCGTCGAATGCCTTTCTGGCCACCAAGATTTCGTTCGTCAATGAGATGGCCAACATCTGTGAGGCACTGGGTGCTGATGTGGAAGAAGTGGCGCGAGGTATGGGCAGTGATCATCGCATCGGGCCCGACTTTTTGAAGGCCGGCGCGGGTTGGGGCGGATCATGCTTTCCCAAAGATGTAAAGGCCCTGGCACATCTTGCGGCGATGCACGGCTGCCACCCACAGTTGCTGCGCGCAGTGATGGAGATCAACTACGACCAGCGCAAGAGAGTGATCATCAAGCTCCGTGAGTGTCTGGGCACGCTGAGGGGCAAAGTCATCGGAGTACTGGGGCTTTCTTTCAAGCCAAACACAGATGACATGCGCGACGCGCCTGCCATTGACATCGTTCATTTCCTGCAACAGGAAGGGGCGCAGGTGAGGGCATACGATCCGGTATCAGTAGATAACGCGCGCAGAGTACTTGGGGACGTCTCGTTCTGTGACAGCCCGTATGCAGTGGCTGAGGGTGCGGATGCGCTGATACTGATGACTGAATGGAACGAATTCAAGCACCTGGATATGCGGCGCATCGCCCGGTCGATGCGTCAAGCGGTGATGGTCGATACCCGCAATGTCTATGATCCGTCCAAACTGAGAGCCTTGCGATTCAAATACCGAGGCGTCGGCAGGGGTTGCTGGACGGATAGCTGCTTGGATCAGGACGAAGCGGTGGCCTTTTGACAATGGATTTGGCTAGTGTTATACTGATTTTCGGCTTTGAGCTCACAAAGGAGACGATGTCGCAATGAAGAACATCTGTGTCATTGGTGTGGGATACGTTGGGCTGGTTACGGGGGCCTGTCTGGCGGATCTTGGGAACCGAGTCGTTTGCCTCAATCGCAGCAAGCAGAAATCCGACAATCTGAAAGTGGGTATACTGCCCATCTTCGAGCCAGGATTGGAGGAAATCGTCCGCCGCAACTACGACGCTGGTCGTCTCGACTTTACTACGTCCTACGACGAGGGCTTGCGCGATGTCGAGTTCGTATTTGTCGCCGTGGGCACGCCGTCTGGCAGCGAGGGTGAAGCTGATCTTTCTCACGTGACCCAGGCAGCTGAGGAGACAGCCAAACGGCTCACCAATCCCTTGACCATTGTCAACAAGAGCACGGTTCCAATCGGGACGGGGGACTGGGTAGCGGATATTATCAATGAGCACAGGCTGAATGACGTAGAGTTCTCAGTGGTTTCGAATCCAGAGTTCCTGCGTGAGGGTTCTGCGGTTTATGATTTCCTGAACCCCGACCGGATCGTTCTGGGGTCCACGAGTCGTAAAGCAGCGCAGAAGGTCGCGGAATTGTATGAGCCGTTGCAGGCGTCCGTGATTATCACCGATCTGCGCACTGCAGAGATGATCAAGTATGCTTCGAATGCCTTCCTGGCGACCAAGATTTCCTTCATCAACGAGATGGCCAACATCTGCGAGGCATTGGGTGCTGATGTCAAAGAGGTTGCGCGAGGTATGGGCAGCGATCACCGTATCGGCCCCGAGTTCTTGGGCGCTGGCGTAGGATGGGGGGGCTCCTGCTTCCCCAAGGATGTCAAGGCTCTGGCGCACATTGCCGCAACTCATGGGTCCCACCCGCAGATGCTGCGCGCGGTGATGGAGATCAACTACGACCAGCGCAAGCGTGTCATCCAGAAGCTGCGCGAGATCCTCGGCAACTTCCGCGGAAAGACCATCGGCGTTCTAGGTCTTTCGTTCAAGCCAAACACGGATGACATGCGCGATGCCCCTTCCATCGAGATCATCCACATGTTGCAGCACGAGGGGGCCGAGATCAAGGCGTACGACCCGGTGGCGATGGACAACGCCAAGCAGAGCCTGGCGGGTGTGACCTACTGCGATACCCCATATTCTGTGGCTGAGGATGCACATGCATTGGTACTGGTGACGGAATGGAACGAGTTCAAGCAGCTGGATATGGCACGCATCGCCGAATCCATGCGGCAGCCGCTGCTATTCGACGGACGCAACATCTATGACCCGGAAAGGATGAGGGCTCTGGGGTTCACCTACCGTGCCGTGGGGCGTGGATACGACGCAAACGGCCAGCCCCTCTAGGTTTTCAGAATGCCCAGCGTTGGCGTTGATATCATCGAGATTTCGCGTATCCAGCGCGCCATCGCGCGGTGGGAAGGACGTTTTCTGGACAGAGTCTACACGCCGGCTGAGCTGGCATTCTGCAGGGGACGTGTACCTGAACTGGCGGTGCGCTTTGCCGGCAAAGAAGCGATCTCCAAGGCGCTGGGCACAGGCCTGTTCGGGATATCTTGGACTGAGATGGAGATCCTGGCTGATGTGCGCGGTAAGCCGCTGGTCCATCTGCATGGCCGAGCGGCAGCTCGTGCCGCTCGGCTGGGCTTGAGCGAGTTTGCCATCAGCTTCTCGCATTCGCGTGAGTATGCGGTAGCTTTTGTAGTAGCGGGCTAGCATGGGAAAGATAGAAGCGGCTTTCCACAAGAGACTCAAGGAGTGCCCGGATCAGACGGTGCGTCTGCTCGTGCGCGTGACTGGAGACATTTCGCAGGCAACGACACGGCTGACTGAACTGGGGGCGACTGTCCTGCGCTCCTTCACTCTCACAGACACGGTGGCCGTCACGTGCTCCGGGTCGACGGCTGCTGCCCTCCTGCAAGAGCCTTGGGTGCAAGCGATTGAGGAAGATCGCCAGGTCTTTACACAGTCAAACGGTGCCGAGAATCAGGGGTCGAGCCAGGGAGGCAAACATGACCGAAATCAAGATCGCGTCTGCACTGGCTGAGCAGATGGCTGCTCCTGATGCACCTGAGGAGCACCGCGTTATTGTTCGATACAAACAAGACCTCACGATTGCCGGTCGGCCACTCACCGGCCCCAGCCCATACCATTTTGTCCTCATACCTGCTGCGGCCACGCGTGCCACGTCTGAGCAGATTCGTCGGCTCGCGCTCAACCCCGCGGTCGAGCGCATCTGGCCGGATCTGCCTGTGCACACATGTCTGGACGCTTCCGCAGCTCACATCCGCGCTCCGCTTGTGTGGGAAGCTGGATTTACCGGGCGCGGTGTACCCGTCGCTGTGGTGGACACTGGAATTGATCCCAGCCATCCCGATTTTGCCGGGCGCATCATGGGCATGGAGGATTTCACCGGCGAGGGTCCCCGTGACAATCACGGGCATGGCACGCACGTAGCCGGGATCGTTGCTGGAGCAGGCACCAAGTACAAGGGGATTGCACCCGAAGCGCATATCTACACAGCCAAGGTATTGCACAGCGACGGTTCGGGCTACATGAGCGAGGTCATGGCCGGCCTGGAGTGGGCGGTGCAACAGCACGTCAAAGTGATCAACCTGTCGCTGGGCGGTCTCGGGCCCTGTGACGGCAGCGATGCGCTTTCCACAACCTGCGACGCAGCTGTAGATCGGGGCGTCATGGTTTGTGTAGCTGCCGGGAACTATGGCCCAGGCCCTTCCTCGATAGGTCCCCCAGGCTGTGCCAGAAAGGCGCTGACCGTTGGTGCCTGTTCGAATGACGATGTGATTGCCATCTTTTCAGCTCGCGGTCCTACCAGTGATGGACGAGTGAAACCGGATGTCCTGATGCCTGGCGTAGACATCGTGTCCTGTCGCGCGCAGGGTGCGGGCATGGGCACGCCAGTGGATGCGCTTTATACACGCTCATCTGGCACCAGTATGGCTACCCCGCATGTGGCTGGCGTGGCAGCTCTATTGCTCGAGGCTTTTCCGGACCTCTCCCCAGGGCAGATCAAGGAGCGGCTCATGAATACCGCCAAGGATCTCGGCCTGGAAGCCAACACACAGGGCGAGGGTCGGGCCGATGCCTATCAGGCGTATCTGGGTGAGCCGCACGCACCACCGTTGCCCCCTCCTGGGGCACCGGGGTGTCTGGTGTCCGTCTTGCAGCTCTTGATGGCAGGGCGCTGAGCCCACGTGCAGCCCGGCAGAGCTGAATGTTCCTCTCACAAGACTCCGTGCGCCCGCTTATTGGCATTCCCTGCCAGGGCAACGTGCGGTCAAGGTATCGCCGATTCTCGGTGGGGCAGAGCTATTGCCGTGCGCTGCAAATCGCGGGGGGCACTCCGGTCTTGCTTCCCTTGCTGGACGACAAGACTGTTCTCGACGTCTATGAGAGGCTGGACGGCCTCTTGCTGGCTGGGGGTGGGGATATTGCACCGCGACAGTTCGGCGAAGCGCGATCCCCCGGGTTGAGGCGCGTTGATTTGCCTCGTGATCGAGTGGAGCTGCTACTGACGCGTCGCGCGGTGGAGGATAATCTGCCCTTGCTGGCGATCTGCCGCGGGATTCAGGTGCTCAATGTGGCTCTGGGCGGCACGCTCTACCAGGATATCGGCAGGCAGATCAGTCAGGCGCTGCGGCATGATTTTGCCCCTGAATATCCACGCAATTACCTTGGTCACGAGGTAGGCATCAATCCTGGAACGCGCTTGATGCAGATCCTGCAAGCAAGTCGCCTGGACGTAAACAGCTTCCACCGTCAATCCGTCAAGCGTGTGGCACCCGATCTGTTGGTGACGGCGACGGCGCCTGACGGCGTGATCGAGGCCATTGAAATGCCAGAGCAGCGTTTCGTGATCGGCGTGCAGTGGCACCCAGAGGAGTTGATTGAGGACGATCTCGGGATGAGGCGTCTGTTCCAAGCCTTCGTCGAGGAGGCAGCCAGACCTGGACGCCACTAAGGTCGGCGAGTCATGCTGTCCGCGGCCTTGACATGGCCGAACCGCTTCGCTCACGGCGCAATGAGATGTTCCACACCGATTTCTTTTCTCCGCATCCGCCTGCAACTTGGGATATTTGGGATATCTTTTGGGATATCATGCGGTGCGCGTGGGAGCCAGGCGCGGCTCAGCGGATCATTGCAGTACAGACGTGCCCAACTCTGGCTATGGGCCCATAACACTGTGGCTCAGTGGTCTACTTAAGGATGTAGTATGTGCCCTTCTTGGCGCCAATCCGCAGCAGGATCCCCTTGTCCACCATGTCGCTCAGATCGAGGCGCAACGTTTCCGGGGTGACATCAGGGCACAGCTGTTGATAGTCGCGGTTTGTGATGCGGTTCTGTTCCTCCAGGTAGCCTAGGGCTTTGATTTGCCGTTCATTGAGGCTCTCTGCCCATTTGCTGACTGGACGTTGCCGTACGTTACGCAGCGTTACTTTGAAGGTGAAGGGACGAGCTTCGAACTGTGGCGCAGGATGACCGGCCTGGATCATCTCGTCGATCATGCGGTCGATACCCAGCCCGAGTTCTTCAATGAAACCCCAGTAGTAGAGTCCCTTCACGATGCGCGGATTGCGAGAGAAGTGTTCTTCGACGATGTTGTCCAGTGTGATGTGCCCAGGCAATCCGCCGGGGCTGATGATTTCCATCCGGTCCTCGAACATCCGCACCTCGATCCGCCGGCCGGCCAGGCGATAGTCGCGATGCGCCACCGCGTTCACAATTGCCTCGCGCACAGCAAAAGGAGGATACTCAGGGCGTTCCTCGCGCTTCAGACCGGAGATCACCGATTCGCGGCGCATCTCCTCCCAGATGGCATTCCAGAGGTTTTCGATCAGCCGGCTGAGCGGGCCATCGATCTCTTCGCGGCGTATGTATCCAGGTAGACCCTCGCCGCTCGTCGGATCGGTACCGGCAAAGCGCACCAGGACGGCACCACACTGTGGCAAAGCGCGTTGCGGATTCCGGCCGAACAGCAACAAACCGGCCACCGTCGGCCTTGCGTCTGCGTCAAGAGCACCGCTGTCTGACAATAGTTCAGCGTCGCTCAGCTTTTCGCCGCGCGGGCCACGCAGCCGCCGCTTGGCGGCATACTCGGCGATGGTCTCCTGGTCAAAGTCATCCTGACTCGCGCCGAACACAGCTTCCTGTTCATACTCTCCGGTTCCCTTGGCTGAGGCAAGATGCCTGATTTGCTCGCCACTCAGCGGCCGGTTGTTCGGCCCTGATCGAAGCAGGACTCGGCCGTCGAAGAGGCTGTGCAGTTCAGGACTACGCGGCACGTGAATGGCAACAGCGGTTCCTTGGATGGTATCCAGAGGTTGCCACTCTGTGTGGACGGGCGGACGGCACATCCCCTGTGCACGCAACAGCACAGCTTCCAGGTGCTCAGGCTCGACCTCCTCGATAAGTGTGCCCGTGATGCCGAGCCCGACCAGGATGGTGCCTCCGTCGGCATTGGCAAATGCGACCAGGGTCTCTGCCAGCCCTGCGGCCTCTGCCTGGGGCATGAACTCGACCAGTTGCCCGCGGCCCTTCCTGAGTAGCTGTTTGAGATCCATGCACCTATCTCAGTCTTCCCCGTGCCCGGGTTAGGCCTTTTTCGTCTTCTTCGATCTGGATGTACCGGTGGTAGACGCTTTGCTGCTCTGCGAACCCTTGGATTTCCGGGATTGCGTGGAGCGCCTGCGCGAGCTGGATGCCTTCTTCTGCCTTCTGGATGATGCGCCGTTGGTGCGGCGCGCTGTCTTGGGCTCGGCGACCAGGCGTACTATGCCGAACACCGTGTCCTTGGCACTCAGTTCGACGAGCATCGTGCCTCGCGTGGCGCGGCCCTGCAGGGGAAGATCACTGCCCTTACTCTGGAAAGCTGTGCCACGGCTGCGCAGGATGGCAATGGTATCGTTTTCACCGACCACGCGGGCCGCGACCAGGTGGCCAGTCCGGGTCAAGCTTCTGGCGGCGAAGGTAGACACGCCCTTTGAGTAGCGGCTCTGTGTGGGGTAGTTCGCAAGTCGCGTTCGCTTGGCATAGCCCTTCTCACTGACGACGAGCAGTGACTGACCTGCCTCCACTACGTCCATTCCGATCAGCCGGTCACCAGAGGCCAGCTTGATGGCATAAACGCCGGCGGCACCGCGTCCCATATCCCGGACCTCGTCTTCGCGGAAGCGCAGCGCTTGCCCCTTGGCGGTGACCAGGATCAACTGCTGCTCGCCATTGGTGAGCTTGCCCCAACGCAGTTCGTCACCTTCATTCAGGTTGATTGCCGAGAGGCCACCCGAACGCACGGCGGCGAACTCCTCCACAGCGGTGCGCTTGATGCGTCCCTCTGCAGTACACATGGTCAGGAACCCGCCGTCCTTAAAGTCGGGCACATCGATGATGCCGATCAGGACTTCGTCCGCTTCCATGCTCAGCAAGCTGGCAAGCGGAACGCCGGTACCTTGCGAATCGGGAATCTGGTGCACGATTGTCGTAAAACAACGTCCCTTGTTCGTGCAGAAAAGCAACTTGTGCAGGGTGTTGCTCGCTGCCAGGAACTGTATGGCATCCCTGCCCATCCTGGCCAGCGGATTACCGCGTCGCGAGAGCCTTTTTACGTAGCCATTCTGTGTAACGGCAACGAACACGTCTTCCTCTGGGATGAGATCGTCGACGCTGATCTCTTCCGCTTCCTTCTCCGAGATGCGTGTGCGTCGGGGATCTCCATATTGGCTCTGCAGTTCCCGCAGTTCTGTCTTGATCAGGTTGAGGATCTTGCGCCGGCTGCGCAGCAAGGCTTCCAGGTGCTTGATCTGCTTTTGCGTTTCGGCGTACTCGTCCTCAATCTTGCGTCGTTCCAGAGCTGCCAGACGACGCAGCTGCAGGTCCAATATGGCCCGTGCCTGTATCTCTGTCAGCTTGAACTTGCGCTGCAGGTTCTGCTGTGCTGTATCGGCGGTTCTGGAGCGGCGAATGGTATCGATGACTTCATCCAGGTGATCCAGCGCGATCTGTAGGCCCTCGAGGATGTGCGCCCGGTGCTTGGCCCGCTGGAGCTCATAGCGGCTGCGGCGAGTGATAACCTCCCGTCTATGCTCGATGAACAGCTGCAGGTACCTCTTGAGTGATAGGACACGGGGTTCGCCATCCACCAGAGCGAGCAGGTTGACATTGAAGTTGCTCTGCATGGAGGTATACTTGTAGAGCTGCATCAAGGTAGGTTGCGGGTCTACGCCGCGCTTCAACTCAATGACGATGCGCATGCCCTGTCGGTCTGATTCGTCGCGCAGGTCCGAGAGCGTGTCCAGACGCTTGTCGCGCACCAGTTCGGCGATCTTCTCTATGAGGCCGGCCTTGCCGACCTGGTACGGGAGCTCTGTGACGACGATAAGCGATTTCCCGCCGCCCGCATTCTCAAAGTGCGCCCTAGCGCGGACCACTATGCGGCCCTTGCCTGTGGCGTAGGCGCTGCGAATGCCCTCCAGCCCCAGGATTGTGCCGCCAGTGGGGAAATCGGGGCCGTTGACAAAACCCGTTAGTTCGTCCACAGAGATAGAGTCGATGCGGCGGTAGCGATCAATCAAGAAGGCCGCTGCATCGCAGATTTCGCTGAGGTTATGAGGGGGCACGTTGGTGGCCATGCCCACAGCGATGCCAGACACACCATTGAGCAACAAGTTCGGAAGGCGCGCGGGGAGGACTTGGGGCTCACGGAGCGAACCGTCAAAGTTGTCGACAAAGTCAACGGTCTCTTTGTTGATGTCGGCCAGGAGTTCACTGGCAATTGACGCCAGGCGTGCCTCTGTGTAGCGCATGGCAGCCGGGTTGTCGCCGTCGATCGACCCGAAGTTGCCTTGACCGTCCACAATGGGATAGCGCATGGTAAAGTCTTGAGCCATGCGCACCATAGCGTCATAGACAGCGGTGTCCCCATGAGGGTGGTACTTGCCCAGCACTTCACCGACGATGCGGGCGCTCTTCTTATAGGGCTTGTCCTGTTGGAGGCCCATGTCATCCATGGCATACAGGATGCGGCGCTGCACTGGCTTCAGCCCGTCCCTGACATCGGGCAGCGCGCGTGCGGTGATTACGCTCATGGCGTAATCGAGGTACGCCGCCTTCATTTTGTCTTCAATGTCAACCTGCCTGACAATACCGATTTCCATACCCAGAGAACCCTTTCCTGCGCATCGAACGCTCGGGTTTGATTATACTCCAAAGGTGCTGATTCCTCAAGGCTGCCAGCGGTTGCCCCGGTTTTCTTGCGCGAAGGCAGGATGCTTTGGCTGGAAGGGCCTCGCGCGCCCTCCTCAACCTGTGTTCTGCTCCCGCCCTTTGGTTTGCACATCGGTTCTGCATTCCGGAGGTTTCCAGCCAGAGTGTGTTGACCGCTGTCGCCGGTGGTGCTATACTCTTGATAGGCACCGACGTGTGCTGTTCCTTGGATAGCCGATCCAGGCTGTGACAGGCGAGACTGGACCAGACTCCAGACATCGAGAGGGCCGGTGCGTACGTCATTGTGGCGAGATTACACGGACGATGTTGCGCTGTCCTGGCTGCTGGAACCGTCCTGTCCGAGCATCCGCCGCTTCGCTCTGATGCATCTTCTGGATACGCCGGTCAGGATGGGCAGGTGTGCAGCGCGCGCAAGTATCCTCCGAGAGCCAGTTGTAGTACGCGAACGTTTCTTGCAGACTGGGGGAATCCATGAAGCGAATCGCTGTGTTAACCAGTGGTGGCGATGCTCCGGGTATGAATGCCGCCATCCGTTCCGTTGTACGTACTGGTCTCAGTGAGGGCTGGGAGGTTCTAGGCGTACGGCAAGGCTACGATGGTCTCATCTCCGGGAATATGGTGCCCCTGAAGGCGCGAGATGTGAGCGGGATTATCCAGCTGGGAGGGACGATCCTGGGCAGCGCCCGCTGTGCCGAGTTCAAGACCGAAGAGGGGCGCCTGAAAGCACTGAGGGCGCTGAACCAGAATGACATTGAAGCTTTGGTGGTGATTGGCGGGGACGGATCGCAGACCGGATCCCATGCCCTGGCGCAGATGGGTTTCCCGGTGGTGGGTGTGGCCTCCACTATTGACAATGACCTATACGGTTCCGAGACTGCGATCGGCGTGGACACTGCTCTGAACATTGCCCTGGAGGCCATAGACCGCCTAAAAGTCACAGCCTCGTCACACCAGCGTGCTTTTCTCGTTGAAGTGATGGGCCGCAACTCTGGCTATCTGGCGCTGATGTCGGCCATTGCGGGTGGTGCTGAGTACGTCTGCATCCCCGAGGTGGAGAGCGACCCGGAAGATGTGGCCGCTGAGGTGCGTTCGAGCTATCAGCGGGGTAAATCGCATGCGATCATCGTGGTCGCCGAGGGCGCCACGTACAATGCCGATGCACTGCTTCGCTACTTCGAACAGCACCGAGAGCGGCTGGGCTTTGAGCTGCGCGCGACGACCCTGGGTCACGTGCAGCGCGGTGGGGAACCCGGGGCTTTTGATCGTCTGCTGGCGACGCGTTTGGGAGCGGCGGCGACAGAGCACTTGGCTCGCGGCGAGCAAGGGCTGCTGATGGGCCTGATCAAGGGCGAGATTGTGGGCACTCCACTGGAAGAAGTGGTGAGCAACAAAAAGGAACTCGAGCTGGAGTTGCTCGAGCTGGCAGGGGTGCTGGCGAAGTAGAACGGTGCAGGGCATGAACACCGAGCGAGGCGCGGTCGGTGTAGCCGCCGCCTTGGAGGCACTCAGTTTGACCGCAATGCCGGGCGCGCCTGGATCATCGGCTCCGCTTGCGCCCGCGAAGGTCAAGCATATCGACGTCAGTGGTGGAGCAGATGAGCTGCCGGCGTAGATAGGCGGCGCCTGCCATCCACTCGCCAGGGGTTGCGGGAAGGAGATTGGCGCATGGCCAAGGTAGCAATCGTCGGTGCCGGCATGATGGGCACTGCGATCGCATATCCGTTGGCCGACAATGGACACGATGTGCGGCTGGTGGGCACTCATCTGGACGACGAGATCATCCAGAGCTGTCGTCAGTCCCGGTATCACCCCCGGCTCAAGCGGGCAATCCCCCCAGAGGTGAGGCCTCATTCTGTGGATGAGCTTGCTGAGGCAATGGATGGGGTGGAGGTGATCGTCAGCGGCGTGAACTCGCTTGGCGTGCACTGGATTGGTCGTACCCTTGGCCCCTATCTCCAGTCAGGGCAGTGCATCATCGCGGTCACCAAGGGGCTGGAAGCCGCCCAAAACGGCGATCTGCGCATCCTGCCCGATGTGCTCACCAGCGAGCTGCCTAAAGATGTGCGGGCGAAGGTGAAGCTGGCAGCCATCGGCGGGCCATGCATCGCAGGGGAACTGGCGGGCCGTCGGCAGAGCTGCGTGGTCTTTGGGGCACGGGATCACGACGTGGTCGAAGCAGTGGCGACCGTGTTCCGCACAGACTACTATCACGTGTGGACGACAACCGATCTGGTCGGCTTGGAGATCTGCGCGGCGCTGAAGAACGCCTATACGATCGGTGTAGGCGTTGGGCTTGGTCTGCTGGAGCAGGCTGGAGGGCCCGACGCGGCGGGCGCGCACATGCACAATCTGGCGGCAGCCATCTTTGCCCAGGCCTGCACAGAAATCGATCATGTACTGCAGCTGATCGGTGCAACGCGTTCCTTTGCCTGTGGGCTGCCGGGGGCGGGTGACCTGTATGTAACCTGCCAGGGAGGGCGAAATATGCGGCTCGGCCGGTTGTTGGGCATGGGACACAGCTTGTCCGAGGCACAACAAATCATGGCCGGGGAGACATTGGAGGGGGCCTATGCCGTGCAAGCGATGGCACACGCGCTGCCCAGGCTGGAAGCACGAGGGCTCATCACAGCGCACGACTTTCCCCTACTGCGCGCGCTCGTGAGTAGTCTCGTCCACGGCCGTCCGGTCGAGCTGCCATTGGGCAGATTCTTCGCCCGCGCACTTGGACACAGGAGGTTGGATTGAAGGCTCTGTTCGTCAAACGAGATTGTTTGCTGCAAGTGGCGCCGGCTGACGCGGGAGAAGCAGCGGGAATGCAGCTGCGCCCTGGCGTCGCGAAGGACTTGCACATCCTGGCTGCTCAGGATCTGTACATCATCGTGCTGGATGCCACACCGTGTGGCACAAGCGCCGAGACCCAGGCGGCAGAGGAAGGGGTGATGCAGCGCATGCTGGATCTGATCCGCGAGGGAGGCGGACGGGTGGATGCCTTACTGCAGTGTCCACACCGGTCAGAAGACGCCTGCGGCTGCTGGAGCGCGCATCCTGGTTTTCTCTATGCTGCAGCTGCTCAGCTGGAGCTACGACTGGATGAGTGCTATCTGCTATGCAGTGAACCCAACGACGTTAACCTGGCCTATAAGGTAGGCTGCCGGCCAGTGCTGGTCCTCGATGGCCACAGTATCGGCGATCTCTACGGCGGCCATCAGCCCGAACCGCGCGACTTTCCAATTGCCCGTGACTTTCACTCAGCGGTGCGCTTTGTGCTGGCGGAGGAGGAGGCCAATCAAATGTGGGGTCACCCTCGGCCTCCATCTTCCGTCTCGCAGCTGGATGACGAGGTTGCCAAAGCAGAGGAGACGCCGGAATTCTCCCCAACCTTAAGACTTCTCTCTCCAGTTCCTGGCAAGAGGGGGGCCTTGGTGGCGAGCCTATCGCAATTGAACCGCAGTGCGAGCCGATTGCTGGTCTTGTTCGTGTTTGGCGGCGTGTGGCTGAGCCTTGGCATCGCTTACATTCTGACACATCTGTATCGTGTGCAGCCCTTCCCAGAGTTCGTGTGGTATTTGACCCTGCAGTTTATTCCCCGGCCTGTCCGTGGCTTCCTGTTCATTGTCACCGGTGTGATCGTGGTGGTTGTATCGCTGCGGGCTTTTGTGCGACTCTTTCCCAACAACACCAGGCGCAGGTAAGAGGGTGGCAGAGATGGCAGCAGTAGAGGTTTGACACGAGCCAAGGCTGTGGATCGCATCAGGAGGAAACAAGGCAGGGTTCCAGTGATATCCGGGCGTGGCAAATACTGTGGGGCCAGTGAGTACATCTGTCCGGTGGAGGGTGGATCGGCGATCAGAGTGTAGCGATCTAGGGTAGAGCCGGCATTCTCGTGACGGCGACTTGCACAGATCACCGTGGTGAGAAGCATGTAGGGCGTGCTGTCTGTGAGTCCTGCAGGGCAGTCCTGGGCGCCCGATGGTCGATTCTTACGACCTTCGCTGCGCTCACGGGAGCGGTCCAGCGATCGATGTGTTTCGACAACGGGGGCAAGTCAGGTCGGGGCCTGTGTGCACGACCGGACTCGACTTGACGTCCCCTGCGCGTTCTATCGAGTCCAGGGGGCACGCGCCTCCTCGCCGCCGCCAACCCAGCGGTGCGGTGACGAGGAGGCGTGTGGTAATAGGCCGAGCTGCGGTCCCACGGGATGAGGCCAGTTGCTCCGCGTGAGATCAGTGGATCTGGGGTGGAACTCTTCGACGGCAGGCTCTGATGTAGGATAGTTGCGAAGGGGAAATGGAGCCACTTCCGCAGCGGTGTCTGGGTGCCACCTACAGGACAGTACGGTCTATCGCGGTTCCATATCTCGCGTAACGCGAACATTAGGAGGAGCGTATCTCGATGATGTTATTGGCATTCGCTGCAGTCCTGGCAGGAGCCTGGGCCAGTGCCGTTGCAGCTGTCTTGTTGGAAAACCTTCTACATGCAGCAATCGCACTTGGTATGGGGAGTGCCTTGCTAGCATTGGCTTTTTTTCTGCTGAAAGCACCCTACGCTGGCGGCTTCGAGCTCAGCGTGGGCGCTGGTCTAATCAGCGTCCTTTTTGTGATCGCCATTACTCTGACCGAATCCGTGGGGAGATCGCGACGTGAACGGTGAGCGAGTTGTCATATTCCTGATCATCACGGGACTGTTGGGCATCGGCGTGCTGGTGGGCACCCGGGTGGCAATGCCAGCATCTCAGAGCGGCTCGGCCTCATTCCGCACGCTGTTCTGGCATACGCGCGCTCTGGATCTCATGGTGCAGGCAGGGCTGACCGTCGTGGGTGCGCTGGGCATAGTTGCGCTTCTGCCGACCCTTAAGGAAGGGGACGAATGAGCGCAGGGTCGGTTGCTTCGTTCGACGCAATGGGCCTCTTGTTTGCCGTCCTGCTGTTTCTGACGGGATCGTTCTGTTTGGTCACTCGACGCAATGTGATCAAGCAGGTGCTTGGACTCAAGATCATGCTCCAGGGGGCCTGTCTGAGTCTGGTCCTGGCAGGCCGTCTGCAGGGGGATACGTGGCTGGCTGAAGCAATGGTCATCTCGGCCTTGATTGTGGAGACGATCGTCATCGCTCTGGCGCTGGCCCTGATTGTCAACGTGTTTCTGCACTACCCATCTGGTGACATCGATCACTTGAGCCGGCTGAGGGGTTAGGATGGTGCGCCTGCTGACCGCAGCGGCGGTGTCGTTGCCAGCGCTAGGTGGCATGATCATGACGCTGCTGTTGCGACGTGTTCGTTTCTCAATCGCATACTATGTGACGCTGATGACAAGTTCGGCATCAGCGATCAGCTTGTTGATGCTCTTGCCCCATGTCGACAGCCACGCTGTGCTGAGCGTGGACTGGATGCCTGGGGCAGGGACAATGGGCGTGGCGCTCGGCGCTACAAGCCTGTGGGCGGCGCTGGTGACAAGTGTTGCGCTGATTGTGGTTCTGCTCAGTCAAGCCTCGGATCAGCGAGGATTCCCGGCGGCCTCCGGTGTGCTGATGCTGCTCACGCTGACGACGGCGAATGTCGCCTTCCTGGCAGATCACTTCCTGGCCCGATATGTGGCGCTCGAGGTCGTGGCGCTCTGTGTCGCCTTGGCACTGCTGGTTGACGCTCGGCAGCCCACGCGCTTCCGCCCGGCCTGGACAAGCTACCTGATCCTTCGCCTTGGTGATGCTGGGTTGCTGACTGCCATCTTTGTGCTACTCCGCGAAAGCGGGACGTTGAACATCAAGAAGGCTTTGGAGGCCGGAGCCACGCTCGAGGGCGCGACCTTGGCGTATGCCGTAGCGGGCTTTCTGCTGGCAGTGTGGGTGAAACTGGGCGGCTGGCCTTTCCACGTCTGGAGTCAGCAGGGAAGGCCAGCTTCGCTGGCAACACGTGCATGGCTGTACGGCACGGTCATGCCCAACCTGGGCTTGTACCTGTTGTACCGGGTCACTGCTCTATTGCCGCTGGTCCAACCACTACAGCAAGCCATGCTTTGGGTAGGCGCCGTTGGGGCAGCGGTAGCTGCTCTGATCATGCTGACACAGGACGACCGGCGCACAGCGCTGGTCTATCTCGGAGCAGCGCAGGCCGGGGTGGCGATCTTCGCCGCTGCCAGCGGCGTCAGTTCGGCCATCTGGCTGAGCGTGGTGTTGCTGACACCAGTGCGGGTCTTGCTCTTTCTCGCCGCGGACTGCGCGCAGATAGGGTTCGCGCGCTGGCACCGGGGGGCTGTTGGTGCCCTGTCGGCCTTGGCAGGGTTGGCACTGCTGCTCTACAATGTGCTGATGACCTGGTGGGCGAAGCAGGCGTCTGCTCCACCGGACGCGCTGTTGGTGACTGAGGTGGGCGTAGCCCTGTGCGCGGTGTGGGCATCAAAGGCTGCGAGCAGGCTTCCGACCGGCCAGTATGAGAAGGAACAGGTCCAGGGCGACCGGCTGCGATTGGCTGTCCTCGGCCTGGTGGGCATCACAGTGTTGGCGGGAGTATCAAGACTTGCACCGCTGGTTGGCTATCTGACGATGTCCGGCGGGGTGAGTCCTCTCCTGGTTCCTTCTGTCTCCGCGTTGTTTCGCCATGTAGTGACCATGCCGGCCATGTGGGCGGTCATCGTCTTGGGCTGGGGTCTCTGGCAGTTGCAGCGGCGTTCGGGGCAGGAGCCGATCTTGCCGCTGCATATCTCTAGGCCGATCGGGGACTTGGAGGAAACGCTTGCTCAAGCGGCGCGGACGCTGCAAGCGGTTGTTGAGGTGGGTTTGCTGGAGCAAACCCTGGCCATGATTGTGCGAGTAGTGAAGGATGGCTCTCGGATCGTGTATCGAGTCGTGGAGCAGGATGGCCTGGATACCCTCTTGGCGCAAGTTACACGAACAGTGATAGCCGTGGCCAAGGGGCTATACCATGTGCTGGAGGGGCAAGGGCTTGAGGAACTGCAGCAGAGAGCTGCGCAGACCTTTATGGGGCGACTGCGAGAGGCGTATCGCGTCCTGGAGCAGGAAGGTATCGAGGCGTTGCAGCGGCGTGCGGCTCAGGCTGTTATGGACGGCGCGCGGACGACCTATGGCGCCGTCGAGGAGGAGAGTTCTGCAGGAATCCTCAGGCCTGTTGTGCGAGTCGCTCTTGGGTGGGGCTACACGCTACAGCGCTGGCATACCGGTCGGTTGCGGCACAACCTGATGTGGGTCTTGGGCACTTTGCTGGTTATCATGGTAGTTCTCGCTCTGGTTGTCTGGTAGAAGGAGAGATGCATGAACGCAAACACACTTTGGCTGATCACCATCGTGGGCGCGCCGCTACTGGGTGCAATCCTGCTACTGTTGCTGGGCAGACGCGGCGCGCGCGCTGCGGGCTGGATTGCGGCAGGGGCGGCCGCACTCTCACTCATCGCGGTCGTCGCATTGCTACCCGCGCTCGAGAGGGGGCAGACGCCATCCTTTGGCTTCCAGTGGATCCCAGCAACCAACATCAATCTGGCGATGCGCCTGGACTGGCTGAGCTTGCCCTTTGTGCTCACTGAGGCCGCGGTCACGCTGGTCGCACTTGTGTACTCGTGGGGCTATCACCATGTGGACGAACGCTCCTCCTATTTCTATGCCCTGCTACTGCTGTTTGCCGTGGGCATGTCGGGGACCACCCTCGCTGATGCTACATTTCTGTTCTACATATTTTGGGAATTGATGCTCGTGGCATCGGCGGCGCTGATTGCCCTTTGGGGTGAAGGTGAAATCCGGTCGGCTGTGACTCTGAAGTACTTCATATTCACCCATTTGGGATCCTTGATGGTGTTGGTGGGCCTGATCACCCTCTTCAATGCGACGGGAACGGACAGCTTCTCGGCACTGCGGGCTGGCGTGACCCTGGCTCCCAGCCTGGTCGGGGCGGTCATCGCGTTGTTCCTGGTTGGCTTTTCAATCAAGATGGCCATCTTTCCCCTGCATCTTTGGCTGCCAGATGCTCACACCGTGGCTCCGATGCCGGTTACCATCATGCTGGCTGCAGCGATGCTCAGCATGGGTACCTACGGAGTGTTGCGATTTCCCATGGGTGTTTTCTCGCGGGCTGAAGTGACTCGCTTTGCAGTGCCCATGATGGTGGCCGGTATTGTATCCGAGGTATACGGTGCTTTGATGGCGCTGGCAGCCCAGGACATCAAACGCATCATCGCCTACTCCAGCGTTAGCCAGATGGGGTATATACTCTTCGGCTTGGGCACTCTCACCTACAATGGCGTAATCGGTGCCACACTGCATGTCATTTACCACGCCACGGTGAAGGCGCTCTTGTTCATGTGCGCGGGGCTTGTCATCCGAGCGACCAAGCGGCGGCGGATAGGTGACCTGGGTGGTCTGCTTGATCGCATGCCCGTGATCGCGCTGTGCTCAGGGGTAGGCGCGCTGGCCATTGCGGGGACGCCGCCCTTTTCCATCTTTGACAGCGAATGGATGATATTCTCCGGTGGCTTTCACACCGCACACATTGGGCTCTCGGTTCTAACGCTGTTTGGTTCGCTGTTCACGGTCGCGTACGCCCTGTGGTTCGTGGGGCGCATCTTCTTTGGTCCACGGCCTGAGGGGCTGACCGTAGATCCGGTGCCTCTGACGATGCTTGCCCCGACCGTGTTCCTGGCATTCCTTTCACTGGTCGAGGGACTCATTCCTGCCCCGGTGTTTGCCTGGGTGTCGCGCGAGCTGTCCTTGCTCCTTGGAGGAAGTTGGTGAGCGGTGATGTGAGGCTCGTTCTTCCACAAGCCTGTCTCGCCGTCGGTTCAGTAGCGGTGTGGGTGCTTGGGCGCCTGTTCAGAATGCGCAACAAAGTGCTGGCTCTGCTGACCGGGCTCCTCTTCGCGGCTGCGTTGGGATTACTGAGCCCGGTGATCCGCCTCACCCAGGCGGGCATTCTGCCCACCTGGGGACATACGGGTTCTGGTGGGGCGTTTCTGCGTGCCGATCCGGGAGCGCTGCTGGTAGCAAGCATTGCTCTAGGCCTGGGAGCGCTCGTGGCCGTCTATTCGGGATGCTATCTGAGCCTGGACCGTCGCTACGAGACGTTCTATCCGCTTCTGTTGTGGCTGGCTGCTGGGCTTTTGGGCATGGTTCTCGCCGCTGACCTGTTCAACTTGTACCTCTTCTGTGAGCTAATGTGTGTTGCCGCATATGTGCTGGTGGCCTTCCGTCGTGGTGACGACACCGCTGTCGAGGCCGGTTTCAAGTATTTGGTCATGGGCAGTGTGGGCACCGTCACCATGCTGCTGGGCATCTCGTTTGTGTACCGTGGGACCGGTAGTATCTTACTTATGCGGTCAGGGGCACCTGGAGTATGGACGCGGCTGGGGATTGCCTGTCTGTTGCTGGGCCTAGGCATCAAGAGTGCCATTGTGCCTCTGCACACATGGCTGCCAGATGCCCACGGGCGCGCACCAAGCAGCGTGAGCGCTGTGCTCTCTGGCATCGTGGTGCCCAGCGTCTTCTTCGTACTGCTCAAGGTGGGCTTGGGCTTGGGGCTACCCGCGTATGAGCTGGGAACGCTGCTGATCGCGGCATCGTTATTGAGCATGACAGTCGGCAATGGCCTGGCGCTGGTGCAATCCTACACTAAGCGACTGCTCGCCTACTCGACGATTGCGCAGATGGGATATGTCATGCTGAGCGTGGGTATTGGGTTGCGCTTTGGCATCCTTGTCGCATCCCAGGCCGGCTTTTTCCTACTGTTGGCTCATGCAGCGATGAAGGCATTGGCTTTCCTGTGCAAGGGGATCTGCCACTTTTACTGGGGTGCAACCACTATTGAGCAGTTGCGTGGGACGGCTGCCCGGCTTCCCCCAGTGGCCGCTGCGTTCGCCATAGCGCTGGCTGGTCTGGCTGGGGTACCGCCACTGGCTGGGTTTGTGGCCAAGTGGTTTGTGCTGATCGGAACGCTGCAGTCCGCTCACGTCCTGGGCTATGCCGGTTTGACAGTGTTCATCCTGAACACCCTTCTAGCCCTGGGCTACTATCTGCCGGTAATGGGCAGGTTGGTGACGCAGCCGGTCACTCAATCATCAGCTGATGCGGAGGCCTTGCCCGAGTTGTCGCCCTGGATGGGCGTGCCTGTAGCGGTCTTGGGGGGGCTGGTGGTGGCAATTGGCCTCTACCCAGAGCCCTGGTTAAACTGGTGTGCACAGGCGGGGAGTTTCATAAGTGGTTTGGGCAGGTGACCTATGAGCGAGCAGGCCTTGCTTAGTCCGCCGATAGTCGTGATCGTGTTTGCTGCGCTGGCTTCTGGTTTCTACCTCGCGGCAGGTAGATTCGCGCCGAAGAGCGAGGAGCACCCTGGGAAGCGTCAGCCCTATGCATGCGGTGAGGATGTCGCGCCTCCGGAGATCCAGTTGAGCTATCAAGGTTTCTTCCATCTGGCCCTCATGTTCGGGGTGTTGCATCTGTCAGCGTTGGTGATCTCGACCTTGCCGGCGGGTGCCGGACCTCAGCGGCTGGCCATGCTGTACCTGGCAGGCATTGCCTTCAGTGTGTTCGTGCTGGTTTGGGGAGAGCTATGAACTGGAGCCGCGTGGTGCGCTGGGCCCGGCGCAAGTCGCTGTGGGTTGTGCACTACAACACTGGGGGCTGCAATGGCTGTGACATTGAGATCTTGGATCTACTCACGCCGCGCTACGATGTGGAACGACTGGGTATCCTGAGAGAAGCATCGCCGCGACATGCTGACGTGCTGCTGTGCACAGGTCCAGTGACACGCCAATCGCGTGACCGCTTGCGTCGTATCTACGAGCAGATTCCTGCTCCCCGATGGGTGGTGGCGGTGGGTAGTTGCAGCTGCTCGGGAGGTGTGTTTTATGGCAGCTACAACCTCATGGGTGGCATCGATCAAGTCCTCCCAGTGGACATGTATGTGCCAGGGTGTCCTTGCCGGCCAGAAGCGATTATCGAGGGCCTTTTGGGGCTGGTGGAGAAGATCGAATGAAATCTGAAGCTATTGTTGCTGCGCTGCGACAGGCCTGTCCCGGCGTGAACGTGACATCGCGCTCAGGGCTGCTGGGTGAGACATTCGTTGTATTGCCTCTGCAATGTCTTCGGCATGCGGTACGCCTGCTGTTTGAGCAGTTTGGCGTTCGTCATCTCTCAACCATCACGGCGCAGGATGTAGGTGATAACATTGAACTGCTGTACCACTTCTGGGCAGGCGAGGGTCTGACGCTGCGCACCATGCTACCCAAGAGCGAGGCACACATTGACACCATAACCGATCTGGTCACTGGTGCGTCCTTCTACGAGCGCGAGGCCGCAGAGATGCTGGGCGTCGTGTTCGATGGCCATCCTGATCCGCGGCCGTTGCTTCTGCCCGAGGATTGGACCGGTGGCGCCCCACTGCGCAGCAACGAGACAGACCCGACCGCGGCAGGCCCCACTCACCTCGAACAACAGGCAATCAGCGAGCCTGAGGTGCAAGTCACTCCTGGGGAACGTATGATCATCCCCATTGGCCCGCAACACCCGCTACTCAAGGAGCCTCTCTCATACCTGCTGACGGTGGAAGGGGAACGGGTGGTGGATAGTTCGCTACGCATCGGCTACGTCCATCGTGGCATTGAGCGCCTCTGCCAGCAGCGCAACTATGTGCAAAACACCTACCTGTTGGAGCGGATCTGTGGCATATGCTCCCACATTCACACCACCACGTACTGCCAGGGAGTGGAAGCGCTTCTCGGGCTGCAGGTGCCGCCGCGGGCACACTACCTGCGTGCCCTGATGTGCGAACTGGAGCGCATTCACAGCCATCTGCTGGTGCTCGGTGTGCTGGCTGAGAACATTGGCTTTACCACAATCTTCATGTACGCCTGGCGCGACCGGGAGATCGTGCTGGACATCATGGAGGAACTGTCCGGTGGGCGTGTCTCTCACGCTGCAACGGTCATCGGAGGCGTGCAGTTTGACCTTGACCAGCAACACGCTCGCTCCATCCTGACCAGGTTGGATGACTTTGAGAAACAGATGGAAACCCTCCGCAACGTCATCTATCATGAGCGTTCTTTCCAGATGCGTACGCGCGACCTAGGTTATCTGTCCATGGAGCAGGTTCAGGACTATTGCGTGGTGGGGCCAATGGCCCGCGCGTCGGGTGTCGACGTCGACCTGCGGCGCGATGCGCCGTACGCTGCATACAGGGATCTGCACCTGCGAGTGGTGACCGCTCACGGTGGCGACGTTTGGGCACGCACACAGGTGCGTGTCGAGGAAGTGTTTGAGAGCCTGCACCTGTGCCGTCAGCTGGTGGAGCAGATGCCGGGTGGTCCCGTGACCGTACGCGCTCCGCGCCGTGTACCTGCAGGGGAGGTGGTCAGCCGCACGGAGGCACCGCGAGGTGAGTTGATCTATTACATTCGCAGCGACGGTAGTGACAAACCCGCTCGGGTCAAGGTGCGGACGCCAACCATCACGTCCCTGATGAGCCTCTTTGATCAACTGCGCGACATCAGCATCGCGGATGTGCCGGCGGTGATTGGCGGAATGGACCTATGCATCGCCTGCGCGGATCGGTGAGGAAGACAGGATGAGCGGAGTGCTGTGGGCGCTTTTCAGGTTGCTCGTTTTCCCGGGTTTCGTCTTCCTGGCGTGTTGTGCGCTTGCTTTCCAGTGGGTGGACCGCCGCGTGTCAGCACGCCTGCAGGGACGCTTCGGTCCACCCTGGTTCCAGCCGCTGGCGGACTTGATCAAGCTGCTGGCCAAGGAAGACACTCTGCCCGTTGGTGCGGACGAGCTGGTGTGCACGGTATTGCCCATCGCCTCCCTCGCAGCTGTGCTGAGTGCGGCCACCTACGTCCCAGTGGCTGGTCAGGAGGTGCCCTCTTTTGAGGGTGACCTGATCGTGGTGGTTTTCCTGCTGAGCATCCCCACACTGGCCTACTTCCTGGCGGGGTGGTTTTCGGTCAGCATTTACAGCGTCGTTGGCGGAAACCGATCGCTTCTCCAGTATTTTGCCTATGAGGTCCCCTTTCTGATGGCCCTGGGTGGAGCCGCGGTTCTGAACGGCTCATGGTCCATTGCACAGATCGCTGCTCGCCAGTCACAGACGGCCTGGGGGCTGCTGCTGCAACCGTTGGGCTTTCTGGTGGCCGTCATCGCTCTGATAGGCAAGCTGAAGCGGCCGCCTTTCGATATACCAAAAGCGAAGACGGAGATCAGTGCCGGGCCCTTGACCGAGTTCAGTGGTCGAAAGTTGGCCCTGTGGTATCTAACACGAGACATCGAGGCGGTAGT
>Ga0111173_1005_pt1 | contig 38880 bp, 33 predicted proteins | sample DeeMarSWOR324_28_FD_80234 | JGI IMG/M metagenome (GOLD analysis project Ga0111173, IMG submission 80234) | Anaerolineae bacterium SM23_84
CCATCTCTGTCCGAGTGGTTGTTGACAAACTGGTTGTCGATGATGATCGGGGAAGCGTCATGGACGTAGATGGCTCCGCCCTCTTGGGAGCTGTTGTTGTTGATAAAAACATTGTCCGCGATGGTGGGCGCTGTGCCTTCGTCGTCAATGCGGATACCGGCACCCTTGAAGCTAGTGACCGTGCCGCTGAATACATTGTTCCGTATGATCTCCGCTGCGCGGTCCTGGATATACAGTCCACGGCCAGTACCAGCGATGATGGTAAAGCCCTCCAGTACGCAGGTGGTGGTCAGCAGACGGCCAGTGCCGATAACAGCGTTTCCCGCATCGACGCGAATGATCGTCCGCTCTGGATGTTGTGGATCCTCGCCGCGCAATGTCACACCCGGTCTCAACCGCACAGGCTCGCCCACCCGGTACTCACCTGCGCGCACCCAAACGATGTCGCCGGGCTCTGCGTCCGCCAGAGCGCTGGCGATTGTGACGTAGAGACATCCGGTCCTACAGACCTCCAGGGTGTCGGCCCAAGCAGGTTGTGGGTGAAGAGCGAGGAGAGTGGCGAAAGCTAAAATAGTCGCAAGGCAACGAATCGACCACTTGATCACATGAAAGACCGAATGGTTTCTCACCATGTCATCCCGCATTGTTACCTCGAACAACGCGAACCTACGCCAGGGACCTGCACAGGCGGGGCGCAAGGGGCGACGGTGTGCCTGCCCCCCCGACGCGGTGGTGGTGATACTGTGGGATGGCCAACAACGCCTGCTCCGCGCATGTGATCGCGCTCGGGGTTGCAGCCGGACACGGCTCATCAACTGTGCGAGCCAGGTACTCTAACCCGGGCCGAAGAGTGCGCATGAGGCTTCTGCGCCTGAATCAGGTCGTAGTGGACCTGCCAGCGCCGAGGGCTGACGTTCGTCAGGCCGAAACTGCGAAGCTTGTCTTCCAGCACCTTGGGGCGGTAGGCGCGGCCCGGCAAGAACAGAGCATCGATGCCCACACGGTTGGTGATCACGAGCTGCCCCCCAGGGCGCAGGACACGCACCATCTCCGCCACGCCGCCCCAAGGGCTTGGCAGGAATTCCAGGGCTTCCACACAGGCGACGGCGTCAAACACGCTATCGCGGAAAGGCAGCCTCATTGCGTCTTCCCTTATCAGAGCAACGCGATGGCGGTGCGCGTACGTCTTGCGGCGCGCTCGCTCCAGCATACACCGTGACAGATCCAGACCAATGATGCGCCCCTGGAAGTCCAACTGTCGCAACAAACTCAATGGCAAGCGGCCTGTGCCGGTGGCGACATCCAGCACCAGAGGAGCAGCGATGTGACTCAAGGCTGCCAGGAGAGGGCGCGCCAGGTAAACGCCATCGTCATATGGGTGCACCTTCTTGACTGCATCGTACTTTGCTGCGCCCCAATCGTAGAGGGCAACGACCACGCTCCTTCCAAGGTATACACCCTCACTCAACACAAGCAGCCAATAGGCAAAAGCGCCTGCTAACAGCAGCATCACGAGCCTGATCCAGGTCACGGAGCGTATCCCAGAGCCGAAGCGGCCAGGAACATGCTGATGGCCAACTGAAGCTGCAGCGCGCGGAAGTACAGAGCGTGCCCACCCTCCCTCTCGAGCAGAGGTACCAGGAGCAGCTGTGATGTCCCAAGCAAAGCAACAGTAGCGGCGATCAGAGGCTGTTTGATCGCCATCAAGGTGACCGTTGCCGCCGCCCATGGTAGAACCTGCCAAGCCAGGCCCACGGCAAGCGGTTCGGAGCTGTCCTTCAGAACGGCCGCGCCGTAGAAAACCAAGGCAAAGCACGCCCCGGCAAAAGCAGACGCAGGATCCAGGGCATCATAGGCGGCGTGTCCCAACAGCCATGCTGTGAGCAAGGGAAAAGAGACCGATACGATGCGGTTGGAGGCCCACCGAGTACGGGCCAAGCCACTCGCATAGGCGACGGTCAGCGCCAAGAGACCAAGAGCCAGACTCTGCCTGCCCAGCTGAGCAGCCACGGTGAGTGCAAAGATGGTGCTGCCGACCAATTGCAGCAGTGGCTTGCCCAGGCGTGGTTCGACCTGCTGCCACCAACCCCGAGCCATCAACCACGTCTCGGCGAGCCGGTGACTGGCAGAGCCCGGCAGGGTGTAGGGTAGGGCCACAAGGGACGGCTGCGCCGTCGGGTCGGCAGGATCATCCATTGCCTCGTCCTGCCACCTGGTCCGCGCGCTGGCCGCCCAGGCCAGGCCGAGCAGCGGCCCTACCAGCAGCAAACCCAGCAAGAGACGCAGCAGGTGGCTACCGGTCCAGGCCCAGGCCGCGGAGGCGGCTGCACCGCACAGGAATGACCAAAAGGGTGCCAGCCAGGACAGTGGAGTTGCCGGATACAAGGGCCGGCCGTACAGGTATTCGTTGATCAGTGACTCTGGTCGATTGGTCTCCACGTAGGTACCTGATCGCCTCGAATGATAAACGCTGTGTGTTCAGCAAACAGATCCACCGGCGCTGATGCAGAAGCACCGTGCCTCAGGTTTCCAACCTGAGCACACTCATGAACGCTTCTTGCGGGATTTCCACATTGCCCAGGCGTTTGAGCCTCTTCTTCCCTGCCCTCTGCTTCTCCAACAGCTTCATCTTGCGCGTGACGTCACCGCCATAGAGCTTTTCCAGGACGTCCTTGCGCAGTGCCTTGACATTGGCCCGGGCGATGACCCGCGAGCCAACTGCCGCTTGGATGGCAACGTCAAAGAGCTGCCGCGGGATGACCTCCTTGAGCTTGCTCACCAGAGCCTGGCCTGTTGAGTGCGCTTGATCTCGGTGTACAATCACAGACAAGGCATCCACTGGCTGGCGATTCACGAGCACATCAAGCTTGACCAAGTCGCCGGGTCGATACTCGGCGAACTCATAGTCCATCGAGGCATAGCCGTGCGAACGCGCCTTGAGCTTGTCGTAGAAATCCACCATAATCCCGGACAGCGGTACCACGTACTGGAGCAGCACACGACGCTCATCAAGGTACTCCATCCCTTCGGGCTCACCACGGCGGCTGGTGACCAGTTCCATGATGGGGCCGATGTACTCCGCAGGAGCAAAGACACTGATCCGCATCCACGGTTCGCTAATCTGCTGGATGGACTCTGCAGGTGGCAGCTGGGCTGGATTGCGTACCTCGGCTATCCTCCCATCGCGCGTCTCTACCTGGTAACCGACACTGGGCGCGGTAGCGATCAACTGCAGGCCGTACTCTCGCTCCAGACGCTGCTGCACAATCTCCAGGTGCAAAAGGCCCAGGAACCCGCAGCGGAACCCAAAGCCCAATGCCTGAGAGCGCTCTGCCTCATAGGACAGGGCGGCATCGTTCAGACGAAGCCTCTCCAGTGCATCGCGCAGCAGGCCATAGTCCTCGTTCAGAACGGGGAAGAAGGCAGCAAAGACCATTGGCTTCGCTGCCCTGTAGCCCGGAAGGGGATCGCTAGCGGGTGTCTGCGACAGCGTGATGGTGTCGCCGACCGAGCAGTCGCGGATGTTCTTGAGGCCGGTGGCCACGTAGCCGACCTCGCCAGTGCCGAGCATTCCTGTTGGCACCATGTGGGGCCGGAAGAACCCAACTTCCACGGCTTCCACTGCCGTATCATTGGACATCAACAACAGCCCCTGCCCTTGAAGGAGCGCGCCGTCCACCACTCGCACGTAGGCAACTACTCCTTTGTACGGATCATAGTGCGAGTCAAAGATCAGCGCTCTGGTTGGCCAGTCAGGGGCACCACCCGGGGGCAGGATGCGCTGCACAATCGCCTCTAGCACAGCCTCAGTGCCAACACCGTGCTTGGCCGAGGCCAGGATGATCTGTTCTCTAGGGATACCGAACAGGTCGTTGATCTCTCCAGCGACCAACTCCGGGCTGGCCGAAGGGAGATCAATCTTGTTCACCACCGGGATGATCGTGAGGTGGTACCCCAGCGCCAGGTACAGATTCGCCAGCGTCTGTGCCTGGATACCCTGTGAGGCATCGACCACCAGAACGGCCCCTTCGCAAGCGGTCAGGGCGCGAGAGACCTCGTAGGTGAAATCAACGTGGCCTGGCGTGTCAATGAGATTCAGCTGATACCTCTCTCCGTCCTGACCGCGATATATCATGCGCACCGCTTTGGCTTTGATGGTGATTCCCTTTTCCCGTTCGAGGTCCATCTGATCCAGTACCTGAGCAGACATCTCACGGGGACTGATGGTGCCAGTATATTCCAGAAGCCTGTCGCTCAGAGTGCTCTTACCATGATCAATATGGGCAATGATACAGAAGTTACGGATGTACTTCTGGCTGATCGGTTGAGAGCCGATGCTCATGCGCTCGCTCATAACCGCAGTATACTCGATTCCTAACAAGGGGATCAAACCGACGCTGGCCACCTTGCGCGGGGCTCTCGGAGTTCACAGCAAGACGATGAGCTTGCACGGCGCCGCGCCTACGCCAGGGGAACCAGATACGCGGCTAGAAGCCGTTGCGAACCCGAGCTGCAGCTTCCTGGGGCGACAAGGGCTGGTCGGCGAGGCGCAGATAGAGGTAGTGAGCTAGGTCGCGGGTGATGGCGGTGAGGGGCACGCTGAGCACCAAGCCCACCGCACCGGCCACTGCACCACCGATAACGAGGGCAATCATCACAATGGCAGGATGCAGTCGGACCGTGCCGCCGGCGATCTGCGGCACAAAGAAGTTGTTCTCGATTTGCTGCACCACGATAGCGAGCAGGACAACCAGCCAGACTTTGGAGGGAGCGGTGGCCAGGGTGACCACGAGGGCAGGTATTGCGCCTAGTATGGGGCCCAGAACGGGTATGACTTCCAGGAGGCCGACTATGGTACCTAGGAGCAGTGCAAAGTCTATGCCGATGAGCTCCAGACCGATGAAAAACATCAGGGCAACGATGACGATGAGGATCAGCTGACCGCGCAGGTATCCAGACAGCACCTCGTCGATGAGCGCACGAATGCTCCGCACGTCTTCATGGTAGGCGTCAGGGATGAGCCTATAGAGCGAAGCATCCATTTCGGGTTGGTCGCGCAGGATGTAGAACATCCACAGAGGCACGATCACCAGGCCGAGGACAAAGCTCACCGTACTGAAGAGCACACCGATGGTCTTGAACAATCCTGCCTGCAATGCTTCGATCAGGGCCTGAAGCCTATCCTGAATGCTTCTCTCCAGTGCCAGGCGGCGGCGGTGGAATGCCAGCTGCAGGCGCAGATCCAGCCAATTGATGAAAGGCAGCATAATATAGGCAAGAAGAAGGCCCAGGATGAAAGGTAGCAGGGCTGCGCGCGCCACATAGAGCACCATCAGTGCCACGATCGCCAGTATCAAGGTGATGATGGCTCTAGCGCGTTGCCGCAGTGACCAGTTCGCTACGTTCACAAGCTCCAGCCTCCCTATGGAGTGTTCTGCGACGTTGCCGTCCTGCCCAGCCTCGGCCAGAGCACCAACTCCAGCCACAGCTTCACCAGGTCGCGCCCCACGCGGAAGAGGCGTCCGAAGTTGAAGAACTGTGAGCGGCCGTACACGCGATGGTAATGGTGAACGGGTGCCTCAGAGATGACGAATCCGGCGTCTTGGATCTTTTTCATCATCTCGACGCAAATGACGCCGCTGTCTGATTGCAGATGCACGCGGTCGAATATGGAGCGGCGCATGAGCCGAAAGTCACAGTCCACATCCCGTAGATGCAGTCCAAAGGCCAGCTTGACCGTCCAGTGATAGATGCGGCCGATGACTGTTCGATACCAAGGGTCTGAGCGGCTGATCTTGTAGCCGTTCACCATGTCGACACCCTCTGCAAGCGCTGGGTACAGGACCTTGAGCTCGCGTGCGTCGTACTGCGCGTCTCCATCGGTATAGAAGATCAGCTCCTTGGTGGCACTGCTGAAGCCAGTACGCAGGGCACCGCCATAACCCTTGTTCTGCTCATGGTGGATCACCCGCACCTCCTTGTGCACCCGGGCCAGCTCGTCCAGAATCTGTGGTGTATAATCTGCACTTCCGTCGTTGACCACGATGATCTCATAGTCGTCCGCTAGTTCGCGCACTGTCATCAGGGCAGTGAGTACCATGCTGGCAATGGTGCCGCCATCATTGTACGCTGGAAAGAAGACAGAGATGCTTTTTGCCATGTGATGTCCTACATGTCCCAGTCCAGGATATGAGCGGCGACCTGCCGCACCTTGGCGTCGGTCAGTTCGGGGTAGATGGGCAGCGACAGCACCTGTTCTGCGCTGCGCTCGGCCACTGGAAAAGACCCTGGTCTCAAGTTCAGTCCGCGGTACGCTCCTTGCAGGTGAATGGGAGTGGGGTAGTGAACAGCCGTTCCCACGCCTCTCTCACCCAAGTGCTTCTGCAGTGCATCCCGGTCTTTGCATCGAATCACGTACAGATGGTAGACGTGTCTGACATGTGGCATCTCGACGGGTGGCTCAACCTTGTCGGCAAGGAGTGCGGTGTACAGCGCTGCGATATGCCGCCGGCGCTCGTTCCATTTCTCGAGGTACGTGAGTTTCACTCGCAGGATCGCTGCCTGCAGCTCATCCAATCGGCTGTTCCGGCCCAGGAGTTGGTGATCGTAGCGTCCTTTCTGGCCACCATTGCGCAGCATGCGCACTCTTTCAGCTATCGCCGGATTGTCGGTCACCACCATACCACCGTCGCCGAAAGCACCCAGGTTCTTGCTCGGATAGAAGCTGAAGCATCCGACATCACCCAAAGAACCTGCTCTGCGGCCCTTGTACACTGCTCCGTGCGCTTGTGCCGCATCTTCAATCACTAGCAGATTATGGTCTCGGGCAAGGGAGAGAATAGGATCCATGTCTGCTGGCTGGCCGTAGAGGTGAACCGGCATGATCGCCTTGGTGCGGGGCCCAATGGCACCTTCCAGTTTCTGCGGATCCATGTTGTAGGTATCGGGATCAATGTCAAGGAACGTTGGCACAGCTCCTGTCGCGGATATCGCCAGGGCGGTGAAGGTGGCACTGAGGGGCGTCGTCAGCACCTCGTCGCCGGGTCCGATTCCGCAGGCCATCAGCGCAAGCTGTAGCGCATCGGTGCCGTTGCCCACCCCGACCGCAAACTCGGTGCCGCAGTAGGCCGCGAACTCATTCTCGAACGCAGAAACACTCACCCCCAGTATGTACCAGCCCTCGTCCAGTACAGACTGGATGGCCCGATCCAGCTCAATCTTGATTGCCTGGTACTGCAGTCTCAGATCTCCGAACGGAATCATCGCACGAACGCCTTCTATTCGTCCATTATAGTTGATCCGCAGGCGGGTGCCAACCATTTCCCTGGGCCTTAGTTTACATCGTCGAGCTTACACCTACATGAAGATGAGTCGGGCCACGCATGAAGGTTTGTTCACCGGGTATCCGCCGAGAGCGAAGCGAGACAGTCCTCTACCATCGCGTGCCGCTCTGGTATTGGCTGTGGGTCGCCTGCCGCAAGATGGGCAAAGAACTCTACATTGCCCGCGGGCCCATGCAAAGGCGAGGCGATAACTGCCTTCGTCCGCAGGCCGTTGGCCGCTGCCCAGCCGAGGACATTACACAGAACGGCGTCGTGAACGGCGTGATCCTTGACCACTCCTCCCTTGCCGACCTGATCCGGGCCGGCCTCGAATTGCGGCTTGATGAGCGATATGATCTGCCCTTCTGGTTTGAGTAGCCGCATCACGGCAGGCAAGACCAGCGTGAGAGAGATGAAGGAGACATCTACGGTGGCCAGGTCAACGGGTTCGGGGAGTTCTCGCAGATGGCGGGCGTTGACGCGCTCCATGACCACCACACGTGGGTTCCTCCGCAGCCGCCAGGCCAGTTGCCCATAGCCAACATCGATAGCATACACGCGGGCCGCACCATGCTGAAGGAGGCAATCGGTGAACCCCCCGGTCGATGCACCGATATCTGCGGCCACCACTCCGCGCACATCGAGGCCAAATGCCTGCAGGGCAGCTTCCAGCTTCAGGCCACCTCGACTGACATAACGGAGCCGCTCCTTAATGGCAAGTACTGCGTTACTGGGCACCCGCGCGCCGGGTTTGTCGATCACCTGACCGTCCACAAGGACTTGAGCAGCCATGATCATGCGGCGGGCTCGTTCGCGGCTCTCCGCTAACCCCTTCTTGTGAAGCAGAATGTCCAGTCGCTCCTTCTCCACAGACCTAGGATAAGCACAGTCCTCGGAGAAGTCAAGTTGACATGCAATTTGGAATCAACTATCATACACGTCATTGCATGTGCGGAGGGGTATTCTCGGACAATGCTCGTTCCACTACTGAAAGCGATGAGACCCAAGCAATGGGCAAAGAACGTCTTTGTGCTGGCAGCACTGGTGTTTGATGCCAAGCTTTTCCAGCCGTACTATCTGCTCAAGGCGCTGTTGGCTTTTGCACTTTTCTGTGCCATCAGCAGTGCGGTATACCTGGTCAACGATCTGCTGGATGTGGAGAAGGATCGCCAGCATCCTGCCAAACGCAACCGCCCCTTGGCCTCGGGGCAACTCGCTCCACGGGTGGCAATCGGCGCGGCTGCGGTTTTGGGCATTGTCTCCGTTGTCGTGTCTTTCTTGCTCGACAGCCGATTTGCCGCAGTTGCCACCTGCTACCTACTATTGATGGCCTTGTATTCCTTCTGGCTCAAGAGAATAGTCATCGTTGACGTACTCACGGTTGCCGGCGGTTTTGTGCTGCGCGTAGCAGCTGGCGTGGTGGTGGTGCAGGCCACGCGCTTCTCGCCGTGGCTCTACCTGTGCACGGTGTTCGGTGCGCTGTTCATCGCCATCAGCAAGAGACGTCACGAACTGGTGCTGCTCAATGAGAACGCCAACGCCCACCGTACCATATTCGATGAGTACAACTTGGCGCTGCTTGATGACATGATCCGCATGGTCACAGCTTCCACAGCTATGGCCTATTCGCTGTACACATTCTCCGCCCCCAACCTGCCCCAGAATCATGCCATGATGCTGACGATTCCCTTCGTGCTGTACGCCCTGTTTCGTTACATGTATCTCGTCCAGGTCAAGGGCGAAGGAGGAACGCCGGAGGATTTGATCCTTGAAGACAAGCCTCTGCTGTTGGTGATTGGCCTTTGGGGACTGACAGCGATCGTCATTCTGTATCTCCTGTAGCTGGCTTTTCCCTTTCCTTTTCTGTCACGCGCAAGTGAGGTTTAGGGATGGCGAAACCCCTGGTCGCGATCGTGGGTCGCCAGAATGTTGGCAAGTCCGCCCTCTTCAACCGCATCGTGGGGCGGCGCCAAGCCATTGTGGAGGATCTCCCCGGCACGACCCGTGACCGTCTGTACGCTGATGCGGAATGGCAAGGCAGAGTCTTTGCCCTCGTCGACACCGGTGGCCTGGTGCTCGGTTCGGACGATGACTTACTGGCCCGAGTGCGCGTACAAGCGCAACAAGCAATGGCCGACGCGGATGTGATCGTCTTTGTCACCGACGTGCTGGATGGCGTAACGCCCGCAGATGAAGAGATTGTCCACATATTGCGTCACACCCAGAAGCCGGTGATCGTGGCGGCCAATAAGGTGGATTCTCCCGAGCGGCGCGTGCAAGCGGTTGATTTCTATTCCCTGGGGCTGGGCGAGGTATACCCGGTATCAGCACTGCATGGCGTAGGCGTAGCGGATCTGCTGGATGCCGTGGTGGTTTCACTCCCCGAGGTGACAGAAAAAGAGAAAGAGCCTGCAGCGGTACATGTGGCCATCGTGGGGCGCACCAATGTCGGCAAGTCCAGCCTGCTCAACGCCCTGTTGCGTGAGGAGCGGGCCATTGTCAGCGATGTTGCAGGCACGACGCGTGATGCCATCGACACTCTACTGCGCTGGCACGGCCAGCAGGTCATGCTCATCGATACGGCGGGCATTCGCAAGCGCGGTAAGGTGGCCCCCGGCGTTGAGAAGTACAGCGTGCTACGAGCTCTCAAAGCAATAGATCGGGCCAGTGTGGCACTGCTGATGATCGATGCGACGGAAGGGATCACGGCTCAGGATGCCCATATCGCTGGATACATCCTGGAGGCCTCTAAAAGTGTGGTGATCGTTGTCAACAAATGGGATTTGATCCGCAAGGACAGCACAACGATGGATGCATACAGGGACCACGTACGCGGTCAGTTGAAATTCATCCCGTATGCACCCATACTGTTCATCTCGGCTTTGACTCGCCAACGAATCGAGCAGGTGCTTGAGACGGCTATCCGTGTGCATCAGCAGCGCTATCAACGCATACCGACCAGTGCACTCAATGAGCTGGTTCAGGAATCCATCGTTCGCCACCATCCCCCGTCCAGAGCTGGCAAACGGCTCAAGTTTTACTACGCTACACAACCTGCGCTGGACCCGCCGACGCTGATCTTCTTCGTGAATGACAGCCGGCTGGTGCACTTTTCCTATCAAAGATACCTGGAGAATCGCATCCGAGAGCGCTGGGGCTTTGAAGGGACTCCATTGCGCCTGCGCTTTCGGGGCCGCGAGAAGAGGAGCAAGAGTTAGCATACAGGCTGGAGGCGACTTGCGAGAGGCGATTATCCGCTATGTCTTGGTGCTGCTCCTAGCCGTGACTATCGGCAGTTTTCCTCCGCAACCGCAGGAGATCCACGCCCCGAACCCGAGCGGCCACTATGAAAAGGTCAGTGGTGTGCACCTCCTGTGTCTGCAAGGTAGTCCTTATGAGATGGGGTTGCAGCAGGGCACCTTCCTGCGCGAGCAGTTGCGTGAGCTGGTCAGGCTGCATCTGTATGAGCACGCCCTCCTGGAGTATGGTTCCTTGCATCCCTGGCTGCTAGCCCATGCACGGCCTCTTGACCGCACGCTGCCAACGGCGCTGCGCAGTGAGATGCGAGGGATTGCCGATGGAGCGGGTCTATCGTACCAGGATGTGCTGTTGCTCAACATCCTTCCAGACCTCTTGGCACTGAGCTGCACATCATCCTCCGGTGAGTCATCTCGCTCGCCTTTCTCCAGCGACGCTGCGGTGCGACCTGCCATCCGCTGTCCGCAGAATGGTGAGGCGGTGTGTTGTTCCAGCTTTGCTGTGTGGGACTCTGCCACTGTCGACGGCGGGCTGTTGGTTGGACACAACCAGGATTCCGCGGAGGCCGATCTCTTTGACCGCTACCTGATGGTCGTCGCGCGCCGGCCATCCGAGGGTAATGCCTTTGTCTCTGCTGGGCCGATGGGCATGGTGGGCGTCTGGGCAGGAATGAACGAGGAACAGGTGGCAGTCTTGTTGTCCAGTTCGCCATCGGTTGATGTGGCATCGAGCGGACAACCACCGCAGTTCCTGCTGCGACAGGTATTGGAGCACGCCGGCGATCTTACCCAGGCGAAGCGCGTGCTCTTGGCCGCCGACCGCCTGTATGGTGGCAACGTACTCCTCGGCGATGGCAAAGCCCCTGGGGCAGTTGCCATCGAGATGTCCGCTCATCGCCATGCCGTCTTCGAGGCAGATGTGGGCAGTGAGCCCCTGGTCCGCACGAACCATTTCCTCGACCCAGCCCTGGCGATGGCGCAACGCCATGCGCTTTCTGATCCCGCGAGATCCGCAAGCCTGGCACGTCTTGGTGCGCTACAGACTCTGCTTGAGCTGAACAAGGGATGGATTGGCGCAGACAAGGCGCTTGCGCTTCTGATGGATGATCGCGACGGGCAGGTCAGCGGCCGTTTTGGTACTGAAAGTCTGGTCAACGAATCAGATACTTCGCAAAGCGTCCTCTTCTACCCAGCGACACTGGCCCTCTGGGTGACCCGGCGGGATGTTGAGCCGCCTTCTGTCGCAGGCAGTGCGAGGGCAGCCGACAGCTCGTATCTGCAGCTCACCCTGACATCGTTGCTGTCCCAGTGCCTTGTTGGCGGCTAGGGCTTGCCCTACGCAGCGAGCTACCAAGTGGACGGACTTTTTACCATAAAGATGCCACCAAGAGACCAAGGCGCAATATCACTGAGCTAAGCTTGAGCTACCACCTCATCGAAAACTTCGTCGCAGGAGGCAAAGATGGCCGGGGAATCCGCTCAGGAGGCCGCACAGCGTGCGTCTCGGATCGCCGACGAGGCAATAGAACGCCAAGCGCAGGAGGTGGTAGCCACAATTCATGATCTGGGCGGCTCACGTTTACTGGGCACGTGTGTGGGCGATGTGAGCGTGCGGATAGCTGGCACAGATCGGTTCCTCGCTTGCTGGGAAATGCCATTTCTACAGAGGCTGAACGTCGATCAGCTTCTTCAAGCAACGATGGACGGCGAGATCCTGCACAAGCGCAAACACGCCACTTTCTCGCTTCAGATGCACCGAGCGGTATATGTGCAGCGGCCTGATGTGCAAGCCATTGTACACAGTCACGCGCCTTTTGCGACGGTGCTGGGCGTGTGTGAGCTGCCCATACCGCCCGTGACCTTTGATTCTCTGCCCTTTCTGGATGTGCCGCGAGTGGCACCTTCCGCGCCATCCGAGGTCCGCTGGCCGCAAGAGGTGGCCGAGGCCCTTGCAGATGGGGCATCCGCGGCCTTGCTAGTCCACCACGGCATTGTCACTGTAGGCACCCATTTGCGGCAGGCAGTGAGACGCACCCTAGCGCTGGAAGAAACGGCGCGCATACTGGTGATCGCGCATCTGCTGCGACAGGTGCCATCCACCTTAGCCCCGGAAGCAGTGGAGATCCTTGGACAGGCATTGCTGTAGCCTGCCGCGGGCAACTCGAGCATGTACTGGCACGGCATGTCCTGGGTCGGAGGCATGGCTAGCTGGTTGTGGCAGACAGCTCCAGTTCCAGCGCAACGACACCCAGCGCTTCCTTCTGCGGCGGATAGATGGAGCGCAGAGCGGATAGCAACTCTCCAGCCGGCAGGTGCGGGGCAATCGTTCGGGGGTCTTCAGCTTCCAGCAGCTCCTGGAAGTTGTCATAGCGCGTGGCCTTGCGGATGGTGGCCGGGTAACGGTCGTTCAACCGAATCACATCACCTGGTTTCAGGCGCAGGATGTTCGGATAACCGACCCGTACCTCCAACGTCTTCTCACCACGCAGGATCTGTTGCAGGTATCGCTCTTTGATCCACAGCGTTCTCGCCAAGAACTGCCCCTCCCCCAGCATGAGGAAAGGCAGGTTCAGCAAATGAACCTGCCTCATTCTTCAGTTGGCTTTGGCAATCCGGTCTGTGATGCTCAGTCGGTCGTGGGCGGTCTTATCCTTGCGGGCAGCATCTGGTAGTAGACACCCAAGTAAGCTGCCCCTTGCTTATCGGGGTGCTCGGTGAGCCCCACCATGGCCGCCAGCTCGCGGCCGCCTCTCCACAGTACAAGTTCGACCCTGTCGCCTGGCTGATATCTGCCGATGACCTCGCTCAGTGTGGTCTCCTCGTCAATGCGCACACCATCCACAGCAATAATCACGTCTCCAGGCCGGACATCTGCTCGAGCGGCGGGGCCACCCTCAACAACCTCTGTTACCATCGCTCCGCCTGTATCGGGCATAGAGGGCAAGCGCTCCGGTGGGCCTAGCCACAGCTCCTCACGCTGGATGCGTTCCCACTGCTCTTCAAATGCCCGCCGGTACTCGTCTGTGATATCACTGCCCACCTTCCGGGCGGCCCAGAATCCTACCATACCCCCGGCAAACGCGCCGAGGCACGTGCTAAGCACCAGCGCCAGCACACCGACCGCGATGACTACAACGTACAGTCGTTTCTCGTGTTCCACGGTTTGCCTCCCTCCTTCAGCAGTCCCTCTGTGCAGATCGACAAACACGCGTTGGCCATATCACCATGAGCATGGGAGCGCCTATGGAGCAAGCGCCAGCCTATTGCTCTATGAAATCAACTTGCTGAAAGCAGCCGCCCAAGGCCTTGACCTCAAAGCCCTGCGGGGAAAACGGAACTGACCGCCCATCCACGATCAGTTCAACGAACTGGACCTTCTGGCCAACTTCGAGGATCCATTCAAACCAGCCTGCTGAGTTGGTAGTGGCTGGATTGGCATCTGACTGCCATTCATAGCCATTAATCGTGATCCTGACCTTGGCTCCAGGAATCACGCGACCTGCCTTGTCGAAAACCTGGCCCTTGACGGACCCTAGCGAGACACCGGGCGGAATGCACTCCCGATACACCAGCCTGAACGTGCGCTGAATGGGGGTCGGCTCCGGTGTGGATGTGGGAGTCGCGACAGGTGTCGGTACTTGGCTCGCCGTCGGCGACGGGCTTGGCAATAGTGAAGGCGTAGCAGTCGCTGGAACGGCGCCCTGAGTAGGAGTCGCAGTGGGGAGCATAGCGATCTCCGTCGGGGTCGGCTGTGCGGTGACCCCCGGCCATACGCGGGCGAACTGGTCCCGGACCAGGATTGCGACAAGGACAGCGATCACCACTAGCAGCACCGCTACGATGGCCACCATCAGGCCGGGTCCCACCCATCGGTCGCGAATTGTAGCAGGCGCCCCACTCACCGGCTTGCCACACTTGGCACAGAACTTGCTCTCTTCGGGGTTCCATGCACCGCAGTTGTTGCAGTACATCGCCAGCCTCCTCGTCGACTTGGCGCTCAACATACCGCCAGAGAACGAGTGCGCTCTGGCATCTGAATACGATTATACCATACAGCCAAGTGGTGTGCAATGCACTGATCTGACAGTCATCCCTCAAGCAAGGTGACACCAGGATGAGCACGACTCCCGCGCAGTTTGACTATATGTTGATGCTGAGTATAATGGAATGGCAAGACGTCGCGCCGCAGGGCGCTTTTTTGCTTGTTTACACCTCGCAAGGAGCAATAGCAGGACTCATGACCGAAAAACCGACCTATCTCACTGTGGACGGTAAGCGCAAGCTGGAAAAGGAACTGGAATACCTGCGTACCGTGCGCCGGGCCGAAGTAGCGAGACAGATCCACGATGCCAAAGAGGGTGGCGATATCATGGAAAACGCCGGATATGACGAGGCGAAGTACCAACAGTCGCTGCTCGAGGGGCGTATCATGACGCTGGAAGCGCTTCTGTCCAAGGTTGCGATCATCGAAGACTCATCGCCAGGCGACACCGTACGTCTGGGTAGCAGAGTGAGAGTCATGGAGAACAACAGCGCCCCCGAGACTTTCCACATCGTTGGGCCAGCCGAATGTGACCCCAGTGAGGGCCGCATATCGGACGAATCACCCCTCGGTCGCTCCTTGATGGGTCACCGTGCAGGCGACCGCGTAGTTGTGCGGACTCCTGATGGACCAGCGGAGTTCACAATCCTAGACGTGAGCTAGCACAGGAGCCAGATCATGACGGACACGAGCGATCACAGAGAACAGAGGTTGGAGAAACTGACCGCTCTGCGCGCCGCGGGGATTGAACCGTACCCGGCGCGCTTTTCGCATACACACTCGACGGCGGAGGCGCTGCAAGCTCTCACGGAGGGGGCTGGGGCCGAGCCGCCAACGGTGCGCACGGCAGGTCGGCTGATGTCCATCCGTGTGATGGGCAAGGCCAGTTTTGCTCATATTCAGGATGGGAGCGGTCGTATACAGATCTACCTGCGTCAGGACGAAGTGGGGGAAGAAGCCTACGAGTTGTTCCGCAAGAGTTTTGACCTGGGTGACTTTATTGGGGTTGAGGGGAAGTTGTTCCAAACGCGGACGGGGGAGATTACCGTCCGCGTCCAATCCCTTGAGATGTTGGCCAAGGCGCTGCGGCCACTGCCAGAGAAATGGCATGGCCTGACCGATGTTGAGGCACGCTATCGGCAACGCTATCTGGATCTGCTGGTGAACGAGTCCGTGCGCAACACCTTTCTGACGCGCACGAGCATGGTGTCAGCAATGCGGCGCTTCCTGGACGAGCGAGGATTCCTGGAAGTAGAGACCCCTGTGCTGCAGCCAGTCTACGGGGGTGCGGCGGCGCGTCCGTTCATTACCCACCACAATGTCATGGACACTGACCTGTATCTGCGCATCTCCGATGAACTGTACCTCAAGCGGCTGATCATCGGCGGGTTGGATCGAGTCTACGAGATTGGTCGCGACTTTCGCAACGAAGGTGTGTCCAGCCAGCACAATCCTGAATTCACGCAGATCGAAATCTACCAGGCCTACGCGGACTACAATGGCATGATGTGCCTCGTTGAAGAGCTTTGGCACACTGTGGCACAAGAGGTGCTGGGTACATCTACGCTCACGTATCAAGGGAGCAGCCTGGATCTAAAGCCCCCTTGGAGACGGGTCACGATGCGCGACGCCATTCTCCAGGCGTCGGGAGTAGACATCGCAGTCGACACAGAGCTGGATTCGCTACGCCGCGCGGTGAGGAAGCTGGACCTGGAGCTGGATGTCAAACCAACCTGGGGCAAGCAGGTTGAAGAACTGTTCAAGCAGCATGTGGAGCCAAGCCTGATCCAACCGACTTTCGTGCTGGACTATCCATTGGACATATCGCCACTGGCAAAGAAGAAGCCGCATAGCGCACGACTGGTTGAGCGCTTTGAGTTCTTCGTTGGCGGATTGGAGTGCGGCAACGCCTTCAGCGAGCTAACTGACCCACTTGAGCAGCGGGAACGCTTCGAGATGCAGCGGCAGCAGCTGCAGGCTGGTGACGACGAAGCGCATCCAATGGATGAAGACTGGATACGGGCACTCGAGTACGGCATGCCACCCACGGGGGGTCTCGGGTTTGGGATTGACCGTATGGCGATGCTTTTCACGGACAACTCCTCCATTCGTGAGGTCATCCTTTTCCCCGGCTTGAGGCCCAAAGCACAGCAATAGACCGCGAGCCCGGGCCGCCGACCTCGCGGGAAGGATGACGCTATCGGCCAACAGGGCCTGGTGAGGTCGCCTGTCAACTCTCGTCCCCGTGCATCGCCTTTGGCATGCCGCGCAGCATCGGGAAGGTTGTGTCTTCTGAGTGCGCCTTGCTGCCGAGTGGCGATCTCCCCCATCTCTAGCGGCCTGTCACTTGGCGCAGGGTGATGTCAAGGATTGCCCGGGAGACGTGCCCAACGCACACAGATGGTCTCAATGTCCTACCTACTGCGCATATCGGCACATTCCTGGCGACTTGATCGACAGTCTGCCCACTCTCCCACGTCGTGCTAAGGGGGATTGTAGTTCTCTCCAAGTCATGGTAGAATGCGTCCGGGGTCGGTGAGGCAAATGCAGTCGGTGGGGTCGATGGCGTTTCGCATGTTGGCTAAGGTGCAGAGATTCCTGACTCTGACGGCGCTTCTGGCGTGCGTGTTGGCCCCACTGTCCGCGACAGGGTGCGAAGTTGCAAGCTCTCTTGTGGCACAACCCTCCCCCACTGCGACGGCCACACTCACACCTACGGTAACTGCGACAGCGACGTCCACAGCGACACCTGCTCCCACGGCTACGTCCACACCAACCATTGAACCCCTGCAGCTGTCGCTGAACCTTCATCCGCCCCAAGTCAGACAGGGGCACACACTACTGATCGAGGTACTCGCCAATCGGCCAGTCACGGTGACGGGCGCGCTGGATGATCGCACGCTGTCCTTCACTCCAAGGTCAGGAGGAGCGTGGGCTGTCGCCGGCATGCCCGTGACGGCCGAAGTGTCCGCTCACCCCGTTCAACTCTCAGTCGTCGATAGCTTGGGCGGAGGCATCTCAACCACGATGAGCGTGATGATTATGGCTGCCGACTTTGGAAGCGAGCACATTGAGCTGCCTGCTGATCGGGTGTATCTGCTCGAACCGGAGGTGGTGAGGGAGGAGGCACAGCGGTTGGGGCAAGTGTTTGCGCACGTTACACCACAGCAGTTCTGGACCAGCACATTCAGCTGGCCACATGCTGGAGAAGTGACTTCACCGTTTGGAATCCGGCGCACCTACAACGACGGGCAGGCCAGCTACCATGGTGGCATAGACATATCTGCAGAAGCCGGCGCCCCAGTAGCAGCCTCCAGCCAAGGTCGAGTGGCATTGGCCGAGCCATTGCAGGTCCGTGGGAATGCCGTAATCCTGGACCATGGCCTGGGTGTCTATTCTGGCTACTACCACCTGTCAGAGATTCTCGTCCGTGAGGGCCAGCAGGTCGCCCAGGGGGAAGTGATCGGGCGCGCGGGTGACACCGGCCTCTCCACCGGTGTGCATCTGCACTGGGAGATGCGTGTCGGTGGCGTACTGGTCAATCCGCTCGAATGGACACTTAGGCAGTTTCCGCAGTAGGCACACAATGGTCGCAGAGGGCTTTCCCTACCGCACATACCCGCTGAACTTTGGACATCGTGGGGCACCTGAAGTAGCACCTGAGAACACGCTCACTTCTTTTCAGAAGGCACGTGAGATGGGGGCGGATGGTGTTGAGCTCGATGTCATGCTGTGTGCCGATGGGGAAGTGGTGGTGAGCCATGATTTCAGTGTGGATCGGACGACGGATGGACAGGGTCGCGTCCGAGACCATGCCCTGGCCGACCTCAAAACGCTGGATGCTGGTTCGTGGTTTGGAGCAGAGTTCAGTGGTGAGCGAATACCCACGCTACTGGAGGTTGTCCAATGGGCTGGGGACGACTTGCTTCTGAACATCGAGCTAAAGAACCTGGGAATTGGTACAGACGGCCTAGAGTCGAAGGTGATCGCTATCGTACGTGAGCACAAGTTGGAACAGCGAGTAGTCCTATCTTCGTTCAACCCTTTGGTTCTCCGGCATATCAGGCAACTGGCTCCCGCTCTGCACACGGGTCTGCTGTATTCAGGCGATCTTCCTCTTTATCTGCGCCGCGCCTGGCTGCGCCCATTGGCACGCCCCGATGCCCTGCATCCGCATTACAAGACCGTGACCGACGGTTACCTGACCTGGGCAAGGCGCAAAGGGTATCGCGTCAATGTGTGGACTCCGGACGGGGCCACAGAGATGCAACAGCTGATTGGGCAAGGGGTTGACATGATCATCACCAACAGGCCGGACACGCTGGCGGCCTTGCTGAAGGACTGATAGAGCTGCGGTAGCTTGGGAGGACACAATGGAGGAGAAACATCATCCCTTGGTGGAACTGGCGAGGGATACGATCGTGCGCTATGTCCGCGAGGGAAGCGGTGGCCAGCCTCCCGGGGAATTGACCCCGGAGATGGAGCAACGGGCTGGCGTCTTTGTCTCCTTGCACAAGCGCGGCGCCCTGAGGGGCTGCATTGGCACCCTTGAGCCAACGAGTGTGAATGCAGCAGAAGAGGTCATGCAGAACGCCATCAGTGCAGCCACCCGTGACCCTCGCTTCCCGCCGGTCCAGGCCAGCGAGTTGGATGAGCTGGAGATATCTGTGGATGTGCTTTCGACCCCTGAACCGATCGAGTCAATTGCACAGCTGGATCCCAAGCGGTATGGAGTGATTGTACAGTCAGGATGGCGAAGGGGGGTGCTGCTACCTGACCTGGAAGGGATCGACACAGCGGAGTATCAGGTCGAAATCGCCAGGCGCAAGGCAGGCATCGGCTCGCACGAGCCTGTGGACCTGTATCGGTTTGAGGTCAAGCGCTACCACTAGGACGGAATTCTCGCTCGAAACAGAGAACCAGCTCCCGTATCCTCTCTCTATATCACAAGCTGGTCGTAGAGACGCTCCAGGCTGAGGTCCAGGCATACCGTATCGGCGCACTTTAGGGTGAGCGTGGCCGCTGAGATGCCCAGGCGCACCGCCTCGCCTATCGGGAAACCGTTCACCAATCCGTAGACCACAGCCGCGGTGAGCGCGTCGCCCGCCCCGGTAAAGTCCACGACTTTGCAGCGGATAGCCGGGAGGTATCCACTCTCGCGTGAAGTTGCGTAGCACAGCCCCTCCTCGGCGAGAGTGATGATCGCGATTTCCACGCCGAGTCCTACCAATTCCTGGGCTGCCGCCATCGCTGCCCTACGCCCTGGGATGAGATGTCCGCACAGCACCTCTGCTTCAGGCACATTGGGCATGATCATGGCCAGGTCAGCCAGGTGGTCCTTCAGCTTCGGAGCCAACGTTGCTGAGGTAGGATCGAGAGCAACGGGCACTTTGTAGCGGCCCGCTATCCGAGTGGCCGAGGCCAAAGCCTCCGCAGAGAGGTTGGCATCGAGCACCAGCATGGCCGCGCCCTTGAACAACTTGCGGTGTGCATAGATGTGCGCTGGCGTGACGAGCTCCATAATATCCATCTCGTCAACGGCAAACGCCTGACCGCCCTCTTCATCCAGGACGGCAATGTACGCCGCGGAGTGATAATCAGGGGAGATGATCACCTTGCTCACATCCACACCGGCGCTCGACGTGCGTTCGAGGATCTGGGCACCAAACGGATCACGGCCCACAACCGAGAGCAGGATTGTGGGCTGACCCAAGCGTGCCAGGTTCTCAGCAACGTTCCGCCCGACCCCACCGAAGCTAACCGTGACGTCACCAGGCACCGAAGTGCCGGGCTGCAGTTCGGTGTGGGCACGGCCCTTCACATCAACGCTTGCTGCGCCGATCACGAGGATGTGGGACATGTGTCCTCCGATTCAAACACCAGTCTCACTCAGTATGTCTCGGCTCCACTCACCTGGTTCTGTGCGCGGCTCAGATGAGAGATCGACTCGCGCACCGCTATGCCATCCTACATCTTGATGGTCTACGTTCTACACGCCCGCGACAGCCTGGATGGCGGCCCCGAGGAGGCTCTGCCAGCCCATGCCGTAGGTGAAGACCATGGCAAACTGCACCAATTCTTCGCGCTCACCGTTCATCTTGTTCGCATCTGTGGCGCCTGGCAGCAACACCAGCCCCACAATCATCCCGAAAAACAGCGCCAGCAGGCTCGGGCGCCAGACTTGGCTAGCCCGATAGGCTTCCAGGAAACTGCTGGCAAAGTTGCCGAGTACGAGAGTGCCATACAAGGCGAGTTGTCTGCCCATGGGCAACGGGGCAGTCTCTTCAGTGGTGGTGAGGCCACCCCTGGTTCGCCTGGTGCCCAGGCGCAATGGATTAAACAGCCAGTCGTTCATCCCTGTCCTCCCTGTCGAATGATTGCCGGTAACTGAGATCGTAGCCGAATCCTCAAGCTCTGCAGGAACCAATCAGACACAGACGGCATGGAATCTGTGAGATCAGAAGAAGCAGCTCAGCTTCACAGTTGCTCCTTGACTCGCTCCGCTACCTCCCTGCTCATGCCCTTTACCGTCACCAACTCCTCAACTGACGCCTCGCGGATCGCTTCGACCGAGCCAAAACGCCTCAGCAAGGCCTGGCGCCGTTTGGGACCGATGCCAGGGACGTTATCCAGCGCAGAGGTCAGTCCCTTGCCCTGCCGCAGCCGGCGGTGATAGGTGATGGCAAAACGGTGTGCCTCATCGCGCACACGCTGCAGGAGATACAGCGCCTCCGAGTCACGAGGCAGCAGGATTGGCTTGGAGCGGCCAGGGACAAACACCTCCTCCCTCTGCTTGGCCAGCCCGATGGCCGGGATGTGATCCACGCCAAGTTCAGCCATCACCTTGAGCGCCGCGTTCAACTGACCCTTGCCCCCATCCACGATCAGCAGGTCGGGGAGGATACCCCAGCCCTCCTCGGCGATCCCTCGCTGCTGCTCAGATGCGACCCTCTTGAACCGCCTGCTCAGCACTTCCTGCAACATGGCATAGTCGTCGGCGCCCGCTACCCTCTTGATGCGGAATCGACGGTAGTCGCTCTTGCGTGGCACGCCCTTGACAAACACGACCATGCTGCCGGTGGCGGACTTGCCCTGGATGTTAGAGATATCGTAGCACTCGATCCGTGTTGGCGCTTGGGCCAGGTCGAGATGGGTCTGCAACTCATCCAACGCCGTCACCTGCCGCGCTTGCTCCGCCGCCCACTCCGCCTGCAGTTGAGTGAGGGTGTCCACGGCGTTCTCCGCCACCATCTGCACCAGTTGGCGCCCCTTGCCGCGGCGTGGCACACGGATGGTCACCTTCGTCCCTCGCTTCTTGCGCAGCCAGCCCTCAATGACCAGCGCCTCGTCGATGTTGTGTTGCAGCAGGATGTTCGAAGGGATGTAGGCAGCTTTGTCGTAGAACTGCTTGACAAAAGAGGTCATGATCTCCGGGGATTCAACGTCTTGCGTACCAGTGATGACAAAGTACTCGCGCCCAATCAGCTTTCCTCCACGGATGAAAAAGATCTGCACGCAAGCCTGGCCATCCTCACGAGCGAAAGCGATCACATCCTGGTCGCTTCGCGCTGCCAACACGACCTTCTGCTTCTCAATGACCTGCTGGAGGGCCTGGATCTGGTCCCGCAGAGCCGCCGCCCGCTCAAAATTCAATGCCTGTGCTGCCTCTTCCATATCGCGCTGTAGACGGCTGACAATGCGCTCCTGCTTGCCTTCAAGGAAGAGAATGATCTGCTCAATCAGAGCCCGGTACTCCTCTGGCGAGACAGCCCCGATGCACGGCCCTGCGCAGCGGCCAATGTGATAGTACAGGCAGGGGCGTCTGTCCCGGCCGGTGATCTCACGTTTGCACGTCAAGTAGGGAAACAGCTTGCGCAGCAACTCCATTGTCTGTCGCACCGCTTTGGACGATGTGTAGGGGCCAAAGTACCGAGCACCATCGTTCTCCATACGCCGGACGGTGTAGATCCGCGGGAAGTCCTCCTGCAGCGTGATCTTGATGTAGGGATAGCGCTTGTCATCCTTGAGCCGAACGTTGTAGCGCGGGCGGTACTTCTTAATCAGGTTGCACTCAAGGATCAGCGCCTCCAGCTCGGAGCCAGTAACGATGAACTCAAAGTCCGTAAGATGCTGTACCAGACGGCGCACTTTGCGCGTCTGGCCGCCGGCGGAATGGAAGTAGGAGCGCACCCGATCACGCAGACGGATCGCCTTGCCGACATAGATGACCTTCCCGGCGGCATCCTTCATCAGGTAGACGCCTGGCTTTGCCGGCAAGGAACTCAACCGCTCCTTGATATGCGGCTGCTCCATACGGACTCCGCCGTCAGACACGTGCCCTGCGCTGGCGCAGAGCACGGAGGATGAGCCAAATCCCGATCACGATGAGCAGAAAGGCGACGATTGGCATCAAAATGGAGAGGACGGAAACGACGCCGGCGGTGACGTCTTCTGCTGTGCTGACCATCGGATTTGCCGTGCCAGCCGTCGTCGCCGTGACCAGGGGTCGAGCTGTGGCTTTTGCTGCGTGCACGGTACCTGCGACGAGGATGCCGCAGATCATGGCCAGAACCGGATGAATGTCCGCGATTGCGTTGCTGCTAGCAGCGAAGAGTATGGCTCCTGCCGCGGGACGCACAACTGTCTGTATGATATCATTGATCGTATCCACCGCGGGGATCTTGTCCACCAACACCTCCATCAGAGTGAGCGCTGCCAGCACGGCAATGACCCAACTGTGGGTCAAAGCGTCAAATGGCGTACTGAGGCGGATAAGGTCGGTGAAGCGGGCTACCAGCGCCACAATCAGCAGCGGCAGATAGGCATTCAAACCTGCCGAGGCTGAAAGGCCAAAACTGGTGAAGATGTTGGACAGAACCTCAATCATTGACTGCCTCGAACCCGTCGCACTGGGCCACACGCCAACAGACACATTATAGCATGAACTTGGTGGCGGAGCAACGCCAGGTGCTCGGATCGAGCCAAAGGCGAGCATGACGCCTCGTGCATCGGGTGCTAGACTCCTTTGGGCGGATCGATGTACGAGAGCCGCCTCTTGAGTCTAGCGGTCCACGCACTACTCTCTAAGGAACCCGAGATGTGAACATATACTACAACCTATGGTAGTCAAGCAATGCCTAATATTCAACATATGGCGCTTCCACCAGGCGATTGCGTCGTTTCTTCGCCGCCCGCACACAGTCCCGTTTCCGACCCAGTACCTTTTGTGCTATAATCGGCTGACGCCGTCGCGCACACGAGAATGGGGGACATAGAAAGGAAAAGAGTTGTTCGACATCCAAGGTTTCATCGCTGGTGCTTTGGGCATCCTGCTTGCGCTGGACGTACATGAGTTCTTCCATGCCTGGGTGGCAGATCAGCTTGGCGATCCAACTGCCAGGTATCTGGGGCGCATTTCCCTCAATCCGCTGGTGCACCTGGATCCACTGGGCACTGTTATGATGGTCTTTGCCGCTATGACGGGCCGCGGCATCGGTTGGGGCAAGCCGGTGCCCGTGAATCCACGCAATCTACGCTATGGCCCCCGAGTTGGCATGGGCATCGTGTCTTTTGCCGGCCCGTTCGCGAACCTGTTGACAGCAGCGGCGTTTGGGTTGCCTCTGCGCCTGGGAACTGACCTGCCTGGCACGCTGTGGCTGCTCTTCTTTCAGATCATGCTCATAAACGTCGGCCTGGCGGTCTTTAACCTGATTCCACTTCCACCGCTTGATGGCTACGGTGTTTTGCAGGGCATCTTGGCCAGCATGCGTGGTCCAACAAGCTATCGCCTGTCACGTAGCCTGCAGACCCTGGAGCAGCAAGGGCCATTTCTCCTCTTCTTCCTGATCCTGGCCGGCCAGTTCATAGGCCTGGATGTGTTGGGTCGTTTCATGGATCCGCTGGTGACATTCCTGTCCAGGTTGATCTTGGGCATCTGACCTTGCGCGTTGGCTATCGAGTCCAGCAGTTTCTGGTCGCACTGAACCTCAGAGGCCCCGTTGACGAGGCTGAGCTGCGAGCACACCTGAGCCCTGCTCAGGTCGAATTGTTCCGGCAGATGCCGAGCTCTGATCAAAGACATGCCTTGGCTGTCCTGCACACCCTGCAGCGCAGGGGATCCTGTGAGCCAGCGTTGGCGCAGGCCGCTCTGCTCCATGACGTGGGCAGAGTTCTGCCCGAGCTAGCGGAAGATGCGGGACATGATGGGCAGAGCACCAGCATACGTGTCTGGCATCGGGTGGCAGCCGTCCTGCTGGAAGCGTTCAATCCGGTACTCTTGCGCCGGCTGGCGCTGAACAACCCTGGTAGTTGGCGCTATGCATTCTTCGTGCTATTGCACCACGCCTCACGCGGAGCCAAGATCGCCCAAACAGCTGGCACCGACCCATTGGCCCTGGCACTGATCCGCTGGCACCATAGTGCACCTGCAGACAGCGACCTAGACCCGCACGGGCAAGCACTGTTGGCGGTATTGAAATCAGCAGACGAACAGAACTAGCCACTTCCTTCTAGGAGAACCTGATGGCTTTCAGAACGACAATTGTGGGCCTGGGCCTGGTTGGCAGCTCGATCGGGCTGGCACTCAGGCAGGCAGGTGCCAGCATCGAAGTGATCGGCCACGACAAGGACAGCGGAGCTGCCAAGCGCGCGTACAAGAGCGGCTGCGTAGATCGTACCGAGTGGAACCTCATCAGCGCGTGTGACGGTGCGGATTTGGTGGTTATCAGCATCCCGCTGGTAGAGATCAAGGGCACCCTGGCAGCTATGAGGGAGGACCTCAAGGACAATTGTGTCGTGACTGACACAGCGCGGCTCAAAGCCCCCGTGCTGAGGTGGGCGCGCGAGTCGTTGCCCAACACAGTCCACTTTGTTGGAGGGCACCCCATCCTCGACAAGGCTGCCCTCGCTCCCGAGACGCCGACCCCTGAGCTCCTTGCCGGAGCCGCCTACTGCCTGACTCCGGACACCAACACACCGCCTGAGGCGTTGCAGACGGTCTCCGATTTGGCAGAAGCGGTGGGGGCCAGGCCCTACTACCTCGACGCTACGGAGCACGATGGTCTGATTGCAGCTGTGGAACATGTACCACTGCTATTGGCCCTCACCATCCAGCTCATGGTGAACGAAAGCCCCTCCAAACGTGAGATCATCCAGCTCTCTGGAGGGGATTTCACCAGCCTCACGCAGTTGCTGGCAGGTGAAGCGGAGCAGCTCACCGAGTTGTGCGTTCTGAACGCGTCCAACGTGGCCCGCTGGGTGGATGGTTTCCTGCCTCAGCTATCCAAGATTGGGGAGCTTGTCGCCGCTCAGGACAGCGAAGCACTGCAGGCCGCCTTTGCCACCGCACTAGAGACCCGCGGCGACTGGACGCGCAAGCGATTCGAGGGCGAAGAGGTGGACTATAGCGAGTTTGGCGCGATGCGCACGATGTTCGGCGGGTCTTTCAGACCGCGTGGGAAAACAGACGAGTAGAGCCTTGGCCCAGTATCTCGATTCGCGCCTGGAGGTATCCACGTCTGAGGGACGTCGGGACACCGCCAGACAAACTTACAGGGTGCTGATGATCGCACCGACCTCTTTCTTTGCGGACTATGGGTGCCATGTGCGCATTCTGGAGGAGGCCCTCATCCTAAGGCAGATGGGCAACCCGGTGACCATCTGCACCTATCACAACGGACGGGACATCGCTGATCTCGACATTCGCCGCACGATGCCGATTCCGTGGCGAGCCGACTATGAGGTGGGATCTTCGCGACACAAGATAGGCTTTGATGGCTTGTTGCTGCTGAAAACACTTTCCGCGGCCCTCCAGGACAAGCCAGATGTGGTGCACGGGCACCTGCACGAAGGAGCACTCATCGGCTACGCAGTGAGCAAGTTGCTCGGCGTGCCATTGGTGTTTGACTTTCAGGGTAGCATGACCAGTGAGATGATCGATCATCGCTTCTTGAACCCCGAGGGGCCATTCTACCGCCCAGCACTATGGCTGGAACGGCAGATCGTGAGTTTGGCCCCCGCCATCCTCACCAGCTCACGGCATGCAGCAGCCCTGTTAGCAAACGACTTTCACTGTGCGGATCAGACGATCACTACCATCCCTGATTGTGTGAATGCGGACCGGTTTTCGCCAGCTCAGTCCAAACAATCAACTGCCGAACTGAAGGCCAAGCTAGGCATTCCATCGGAGCGACGAGTAGTGGTTTACCTGGGTTTGCTGGCCGAGTGGCAGGGCACCGGCTTGCTTCTGCAAGCAGCGGCCCAACTGATCACCCGTCGGCCCAACGTGCATTTCTTGATCATGGGCTTCCCGGCGGTTGACGCCTATCGTGAGCAGGCGAGAATGCTCAATCTGGCCAGTCACGTCACCTTTACTGGCAAGATCCCTTACGAGCAAGCGCCCGGTTATCTGGCTTTGGGTGATGTGGCAGTAGCCCCCAAGATCTCTGCGACCGAGGGCAGCGGCAAACTGCTCAATTACATGGCCATGGGCTTGCCCACAGTGGCCTTCGACATGCCGGTCAGCCGCGAGTACCTGGGCGATATGGGAACCTATGCACAGCTCGGAGATGTGGCTTCTCTGGCAGAAGCCCTGGAGACTGTGTTGGTAGACAGGCAACGCGCCCAGGCTCTGGGAGAGAAACTGCGCCAGCGCGCCATCGAGCGCTATTCGTGGACCACAGCAGGTACCAAGCTGGTGGCTGTATACGACCGCGTGCGTATGCACTGAGATTGCACGCGGTTCAATCGAGGCATTCCATGCCAGACCCAAACGTGCAGATTCATCCCACTGCTGAGGTCTCCCCCTTGGCCAGAATCGGCGAGGGGTCGCGAGTCTGGAATCATGTTCAGGTCAGAGAGGGAGCCCAAATCGGTCGATCGTGCATCATTGGCAAGGGTGCCTACATCGACTTGGATGTGGTCATCGGGAACCGAGTGAAGATACAGAATGGCGCGTCTGTCTACCGCGGGGCACGGATCGAGGACGGCGTCTTCATCGGGCCCCATGCCTGTCTAACCAACGACAAGTTCCCACGGGCCATCACTGCCGACGGAGAACTGAAGGGCAGCTCTGACTGGGAAGTAGGGAGCATCCTCGTTCAGTACGGAGCTTCGATCGGCGCTGGAGCGGTCATCGTCGCTGGCGTCACGGTGGGCCGGTTCGCCATGGTGGGTGCTGGCGCGGTGGTGACGAAGGATGTGGTTGCCCACGGCCTAGTCGTTGGCAATCCAGCCCAGCTAGTGGGTTTTGTGTGCGCATGTGGCCACAGGCTTGTCCAGGCCGATGAGAGCCAGACTGTCAAGATTGAAGAGCACGCCGTAAAAGTCTGTCGGCACTTCTCCTGCCCCACATGTGGGAGCGAATACACCTTTTCGACTTAGACAACCTTGTGGGAGACGAGGCATGCCTGTCAAGTTCGGTACGGACGGATGGCGAGCAGTGATCGGTGAGGAGTTTACCTTCGCCAATCTGCGCCAGGTGGCAAAGGCCATCGCAGACTATGTAGCTGAGACAAGACGAGACTCGAAAGCACGTCGCCAAGCGTTGCCCGGGCAAGCGCCATTGGTGGTGGGCTTTGATACTCGCTTTCTCTCCGACCGCTACGCCATGGAGGCCTCACGCATCCTGGCTGAGGAGGGTTTGCCCGTTTGCCTGAGCCGATCCGATTGCCCTAGCCCTGCGCTCGCATACGCTATCCGTCATCTGGACGCAGCAGGGGGCATCATGATCACCGCCAGCCACAACCCGCCACGTTACAACGGGATAAAGTTCAAAGGGCATCATGGTGGCCCAGCCCTGTCTCATGAGACGCGTAGGATAGAAGAGATTCTTGGGCAAAACCTGTCCAGCGGTTGGACGCCCTCCGCCAGCGATTGGGCTTTTTCTGACAGCGGGAGCGAGTATCCAGGGATCGAGCGTTTTGACCCGATGCCAGCCTACCTGGCGCACTTGCGCACGCTGGTGGATTTCGATGTGATCCGCGGCTCAGGCCTGCATGTGGCAGTAGATGCGATGTACGGGGCGGGACGCGGATACACGGCGGCGTTTCTGCGACAAGCCGGGTGCGAGGTCACAGAACTTCACGGAGAGATGAATCCGGGTTTTGCTGGCATTCACCCTGAGCCCATCGAGCGTAACCTTGGTGACCTGATGGCGACCATGTGCAGCGGTGACTTTGACATCGGATTGGCGACTGACGGCGACGCAGATCGCATAGGTGCCGTAGACGCAAATGGCGCCTTTGTAGATCCCCATCGCATCTTCTCGCTCATCCTGCGTCACCTGGTGGACGAACGACAAGGGCGAGGAGCTGTGGTCAAGACCGTCTCGACCACGCAGTTGCTGAACAGATTGGCCCAGCACTACAGGCTGCCTCTGTATGAGACCCCGGTTGGGTTCAACCACATCTGCGCCCTCATGTTGGAAAAAGACGTGCTCATGGGGGGCGAAGAGAGTGGGGGCATCACCATCAAGAGCCATGTGCCGGACGGCGATGGGATCCTGATGGGACTGCTGCTGATCGAATTGCTTGCCTATCGAAACAGACCCTTACACGAAATCATAACCGAGCTGATGCAACAGTTCGGAGAGTTCCACTACGGCCGAGATGACGTTCATGTGCCAGCCTTCGACAAGAGCGAACTAACGCAACGCCTGACGCAGGAAGCACCGGAGATAATCCTGCAAAAGAGAGTGCTGCAGGTCAATAACAGCGATGGGGTGAAGTATCTCCTGGATGACGATAGCTGGCTTCTTATCCGTCCTTCCGGTACGGAGCCTGTGTTACGCATCTACGCTGAGGCTCGAAACCGCTACGAGGTGCCGGGTCTCCTGCAAGCAGGAGCGAGCCTAGCACACGTCCAGTAGCCGCCCGGCAGACAGTCCATGAGGTTTGTTGCACCTGACAATCAACTGACCGCCTGATCAATCCTGCTCCGATCGATCATAAGAGACCGTAGCATGCCAGCATTCACGCACCTCCACGTGCATACTGAGTATTCCATCCTCGATGGTATGGCCAAGATCGAGGAGCTCCTGGCGCGCGCCAAAGAACTCGGCATGAACGCGCTGGCCATCACTGACCATGGCACGATGTACGGCGTCATGAAGTTCCACGGGCTCGCGCAGAGGCACGGTATCAAGCCGATCATTGGGAGTGAGGTGTACGTAGCCCCCGAGAGCAGGTTCAAGCGGACCTCTCAGAAGCACAGCCGACCGCACCACCTCGTTCTTCTGGCCAGGGATGAGATGGGCTACAAGAACCTCATTCAGCTCACAACAAAGGCCCACCTGGAGGGCTTTTACCGCAAACCTCGCGTTGACAGGGAGCTGCTGCAGGAGCACAGCGCGGGTCTAACGGCTCTCAGTGCCTGCAGTTCAGGTGAGATCCCGCGTCTCGTCCGCAGCAAGCAGATCGATGCCGCGCGTGATGCCATCCGCTGGTATCAGGACACATTCGGACCACGCAACTTTTACCTCGAGCTGCAACGGCATGTGGCCCAGCCCGAACTGGAGGAGATCAACCAGGCCTTGCTGAGCCTTGGTCGCGAGCTTGAAGTGGACGTAGTGGCCACCAATGATGTTCATTACGTGCGCCAGGGAGATGCAGCAGCGCACGAGGTGCTGCTCTGCATTCAGACCGGAACGACGATGGATGACCCTGACCGCATGCGGATGGGCGGTGATGACTTTTACCTCAAGAGCGAACAGGAGATGGCCAGTCTGTTCTCTGACTTGCCTCAGGTACTGAACAATACAGAACGCGTTGTGGCCGATTGCATGCTTGATCTGCGAAACGAAGGTTTTCACCTCCCGGCTTTTGATGTCCCGGAGGGCTACACTCCGCAGTCCTACCTCGGCCATCTGTGCTGCGAGGGAATGAAGCGGCGTTACTCACTGATTACTCCGGACCTACAAGCTCGCCTTGACCACGAACTGAAGATCATTCACGAGATGGGCTTTGATATCTACTTCCTCATTGTGTGGGACCTGATCCGCTATGCCAAAGAGCAGGACATTTGGTGGACTGTGCGCGGCTCGGCGGCCGCCAGTATCGTAGCTTACTCACTGGGCCTTACTGATCTGGAACCACTGCGGCATGGTCTCATTTTTGAGCGCTTTCTCAACCCCGGCCGGGTCACCATGCCCGATATTGACCTGGACTTTCCAGATGACCGCCGCGACGAGATGATCGGATATGTCAACCGCAAGTATGGCAGCGACAGGGTTGCCCAGATCATCACTTTCGGAACTCTTGCCGCACGGGCCTCCATCCGCAACGTCGGACGTGCGCTCGGTCTCCCTCCTGGCGAGGTTGATCGTCTGGCCAAACTGGTGCCCTTCGGTGCTAAGATGACACTTCAGCAGGCGTTGAAGGATTCCCACGAGTTGCATGCGATGTACGAGCAGGATGAGTATGTCCGCGATCTCATTGACAAGGCCATGCGCCTGGAGGGAGTGTCGCGCAACGTCTCGACCCATGCAGCTGGAGTCGTCATTGCGGACAAGCCCTTGACCGAATACGTGCCCGTGCAGCACATGCCCAAGGACAAGACCGGAGGCCTACTTACCCAGTACCCGATGGACGTTCTGGAGGATATTGGCCTGCTAAAGATCGATTTCCTGGGGCTGTCCACCTTGAGCATCATGCGCCGCGCCGTGGACTTGATCAACGCACGCCATGGCACAGCCTTTCGCCTCGACAATATCCCCACTGACGATCCGTTGATCTATGAACTGCTTTCCTCGGGACAGGTAACAGGCCTGTTCCAAGTGGAAAGTCTAGGCATGCGCCGCGCACTGCAGACACTGCAGCCCTCGAACTTTGAAGATGTGGTGGCTGTTCTCTCACTCTTCCGGCCCGGGCCCATGCAGTTCATTGAGACGTTTGCAGCTCGCAAACACGGTCAGGAGAGAGTTGAGCACATCCATCCGAGCCTGGCACCGATACTCCGCGAGACCTATGGCATCATTGTCTACCAGGAGCAGATCATCCGCATAGCAACGGACATTGCGGGGTACAGCGCTTCGGAAGCAGATCTCATGCGCCGGGCCGTGGGAAAGAAGAAAGAGGAAGAGCTCAAGGAACAGCGTGACAACTTTGTAAAGGGCGCTGTGGAACGTGGCATGCCTAAAGACAAAGCCGACGAGATCTATGCTGCCATCGAGTTCTTTGCAAACTATGGGTTCAACAAGGCTCACAGCGCAGTTTATGCTGTGGTAACCTGCCAAACAGCCTATCTCAAGGCGCACTATCCGATTGAGTACATGACGGCCTTGCTCTCAGTGGAGCGTCACAACCTTGAGAAGATCCCGCCCCTCATTACCGAGTGCCGACGCCTGGGCATCTCGATTCTTCCGCCCGATGTGAACCGTAGCGACATCGACTTTGCCATAGAGGTGCCAGATGCACAGGAGGGCAAGGACTCGGCCATTCGCTTCGGGCTGGGCGCCATCAAGAACGTGGGGGAGGGGCAACTGGAGGTTATCCTGCAAGCCCGCGCCGACGGCGGTCCTTTCCAGGGAGTAACAGATTTCTGTCAGCGAGTGGATCTACGACAGGTTAACAAACGCGCCCTGGAATGCCTCATCAAGGCAGGCGCCCTGGACACCCTTGGTGAAAGGCATATGCTGGTGGGGATCATCGACCGCATGATGGGCCTCAGCCAGACACATCATCAGGCAGCGGAAGCTGGACAGATGGCTTTCGCCGCCCTACACGCCGCTGTTCTGGATGACTCCAATCTACTGCCCGACCAGCGCTTTGCGCCACCCATCCCTGAGAAGGAAATGCTTGCATGGGAGAAAGAGCTTCTGGGGGTCTACGTATCGGAGCACCCACTGCAACGCCTGGTGCAGAGCGCTCTGAAGGAGTTTATACTGCTCGATCAGATTGACCATTCGCTCGAGGGACAGAATGTAGCGGTTGCCGGATCCATAGCTAGGGTGCGGCTGACCAAAACGCGCAATAACAAGGACATGGCCTTTGTTGAACTGGAAGACCTCAACGGCAGAATCAATGTGGTGGTCTTCCCCAGGGCCTACAGCCATTGCAAAGAGCTCCTGGCAGACGAAAGGCTGGTGGTCATAGAGGGCAAAGTCGATGTGCGCAATGGCGAGGTGCAGATCCTCTGCGATTCCCTTCAGGACTATGCGCTCGTGGATGTTGGAGAGAGACATGCACCTGTACGGGTGCGCTGCGTTGAAGTCAACCTGCCGTGCGGCGGCGACCGTGACAGCGATGTGCCTCTGCTGAGGCAGGCATACAGCATCCTTGTGGAACGCAGGGGTTCTGATCGCTTTCGCTTCAACATCGTCAGTGATCGGGGCTGTGTGCAATTGGATTTTCCCAACGCAACTACATGCTATGACGTTGAACTGGAGAAGCAACTCAGGGAGCTCCTCGGGCCGAATGCGCTGCACGTGCAGTGGACAGACGCATGACTGGCGGGCAAGACCCGAGCAGAGCCACCGGCGTATCCCTCCCAGTGTATTGGTCCACCTGCTCCCTGTCATCTTTCATTCCTTCCATGAGCCGCGTGTTCAGAGCCACGCTGCTCTTGCGTGGAGACAGAGCAGCTGGCCAACGGGCGGCAGAATCAATACCCCTTTGACCGACAGCGAGCACACCACGGTGTTCGGTGAGACAATCTGGATACTATGGCACCTATAGGGGCGCAACTGCCGTCGGTCGCTCCTTGAGCCGCGGAGGATACGAAAGTTCCGCAACCATCAACAGGAGGGAAGACATATGGGCTATTCAAGTCTCTTGCTGGCCCGCGAAGAGGACATCACCATTGTCACCTTCAACCGACCGAAGGTACTCAATGCGCTGAACCACGCCACGATGGAAGAGTTGTCCGCAGTGCTTGACGAACTGGCCGACGACAGCAACACACGGTGCATCATCTTGACAGGGGCTGGAGAGAGAGCCTTTGTAGCTGGGGCTGACATCAACGAACTGCGCGCGATCACCAGCGCCGCCGATGGGGCAGCTTTCGCTGCCAAAGGGCAGTCGGTCTTGTTCAAGGTCGAAAACCTTGAAAAGCCAGTGATCGCCGCGATCAATGGATACGCACTAGGCGGTGGGTGCGAGCTGGCAATGGCGTGCGACATCCGGGTGGCAGCAGACGGCGCCAGGCTGGGACAGACAGAAATCAGTCTGGGTATCATACCCGGCTGGGGCGGGACTCAGAGGCTGCCCAGACTGGTGGGCAAAGGCCGCGCCAAATGGTTGATCCTTACCGGCGACATGATCTCTGCACATGAAGCGCTTCGCATCGGGCTGGTGGATTTTGTGGTAGCAGCAGACAAGCTCATGGAGACCGCCAAAGAGTTGGCGCACAAAATCGCGAGCAAGGCACCACTGGCCGTGGCCTGGGCGAAGAGAAGCATCAACGTGGGCGCAGAGACTGATCTCGTGACGGCATGCGCTTACGAAGCCAGTCAGTTTGGACTGGTTTGTGGCACTGAGGATCGCCTGGAAGGGACCTCGGCGTTCCTCGAGAAGCGTCCGCCACAATTCAGGGGGCAGTGATCCTCTTGGCTGACAGCGGCATCCTTACCAAACGGGACGAGAGCCTGGCCCTGCTGCTGATCAACAATCCGCGGCTGCGCAACGCTCTCAGCACGCAGATCCTGGCACAGTTGAGAAGCGTGCTCCTGGAATGGACCCATGATGACCGGATCGGTGCAGTGATTATTGGCAGCGCAGTCGAGGGCGCTTTCGCTTCTGGGGGCAACATCAAGGAACTGCAAGCGCTCGCTGGATCCACAGGCGGGTACGACTTTGCACAGTGGGTCCAGGCAGTGTTCAAGATAATCGAGGGCTTTCCGAGGCCCGTCCTGGCAGCGATCAACGGCTATTGTCTGGGCGCCGGAGCGGAGTTGGCGATGGCAGCCGACATCCGCATCGCTGCTGACAGCGCTCTCCTGTCGTCCCCCCAGGTGGGACTGGGAATCACTCCCGGCCTCGGCGGTGGACAGCGTCTCATACGCCTGTGCAGCACTGGACACGCAAAGCGCCTGATCCTTACTGGTGACTTGATCACGGCACAGGAAGCTCTGCGCCTCGGGGTCGTCGAACTGGTGGTGCCCGTGTCCGAACTGTGGGATGTGGCGAAGGCGATTGCCCGCAAGCTGGCAAGCAAGTCCAGGGCTGCACTGACCCTGGCAAAGAGATTGATCAACCACTCCTCGCAGGCCAAGCTGCAATCCGGATGTGCCTATGAAGCCGCTCAGTTCGGGCTTGTTTGCCCGATGACCGATCATTCGCGCCACTCTCTGGGCGGGCCAGGCGGCCTCGTTCGCTCGGGCAGCTATCAAAGTGAGGGCTGATGTGGCTCACTGAGCGCAGTCCCCAACGCCTGGTCACCGGGCTCTTGATCTGCCTGCTGCTGCTTTCGCTGGGGCTGCGCTTGTATCGTATCGAGGCGCAAAGCCTGTGGAATGACGAGGGTACCGCTGTCGCCCTGGCTCGACGAGACCTGGCAGCCATCACCAGAGCGGCCGCCAACGACATCCACCCACCCCTGTATTACTACCTACTGCATTACTGGATGGCGGTCTTTGGCAATAGTGAGCTGGCGGTGCGCGCCCTCTCAGCATGGCTCGGGACACTGGTGGTACTGCTGACCTTCTTGTGGGCACGCACCGTAGCTGGAAGCTTCGCCTCACCTCACACTGGCAACAGCGTTGGCCTCGCAGCCGCCTTCTTCGCCGCACTGTCGCCGTTCCAGATCTACTACTCCCAGGAAACCCGTATGTATATCCTGACGACACTCCTGGGTGCTCTCTCCATGTACGCTTTTGTGCACCTTCTCTCACGTTGGCAGGCCATACCTGCTGGCGCGGACACGCTTGGCTCTGCTGTTGAGCGCTATCTGCCGCCTGCAGCCTATTTGCTGGCCAGCATTCTGCTCCTGTATAGCCACTACTTCGCCGTGACGATACTCGTTGCACAGAACGTTGCCTGGCTATGGTGGCCGAAGAAGCGTCGCTTACCGTTCGCATTGGGGTGGGTAGCTCTGCAGATGGTCCTGGTCGCGGCATACCTGCCATGGCTGCTGCTTGCACAGAGACAGTTGCGAATGTGGCCGGCCATCAGTGGACCCTTGCAGCTCACAACCCTGTTGTTTGACGTCCTGCGGATCTTCAGCCTAGGCTTGTCCGCTGATGCACTTCCCGACCTAGTGCTGGCAGGCTTCGCTATGTTGCTGATACTGGGCATGCTCAAGCTGTGCTCTGCTTCAGGCCACCAGGCACAGACGCATAGCAGCCAATCGTCCCGCTCCACCCCCTGTGTGACGTCGCTGCTCTACCTGTTTGTCCCTATCGGTGCGATATATACGCTGTCACTGCAGAGGCCGATGTACAATCCCAAGTTTCTGCTGCTCTCGACGCCACCCTTTCATCTGTTCTTGGCACAGGGTGCCCTATCCGTTTGGGACAAGCTGGGTTCGGCGCGGAAGAGTAGGGGCACACAGACACGTCATTACCTCGCCTGGCTGCGCTTCGTTGCGATTTCCTCCCTCCATACAGTGCATGCCTACTACTTCGACCCGCGCTACGCACGCGATGACTATCGAGGCATTGCAGGATACATTCGGGCAGTCGAGAGGCAGAGCGATGCTGTGCTCATCAACGCGCCTGGGCAGATCGAGACCTTCACCTACTACTACAGCGGCGACCTATCCCTTTACCCATTGCCACGGCAACGACCTCTGGATGAGGCGCAGACCGAGGCAGACCTCAGGGAGATGATCGCAGGCCGCGAACGGGTGTTCGCTGTGTTGTGGGCCACCGATGAGAGTGACCCGGGACGCTTCGTGGAAGGCTGGCTGGACCAGAACACCTACAAGGCGACGGACTCTTGGTATGGCAACGTACGCCTCGTTGTCTATGGCGTGCCAAGCCAGACGACAGAAGTGGGCATCGATCACCGACTGGACATCAACTTGGGGAACAAGGTCCGCCTACTGGGATACAATCTGCTCACGCCGGAAATGAGGCCGGGCGACATCCTGCAGCTGACGCTGTTCTGGCAGGCGATTGCGCCGATGAACGAACGCTATAAGGTTTTCACGCACGTCGTCGACGCGCATGGTCACCTTGTTGGCCAACGTGATGCGGAGCCTGGCGGCGGTGCCAAGATCACAACGATATGGGAGGAGGGCGAACAGGTCGCTGACAACTACGGCCTGCCTATCCTGCCAGCAACCCCGCCTGGAGACTATCTCATTGAGATTGGCATGTACAGCCTGGAAGATGGTGATAGGCTACGGGTGATCGAAGGAGACCAGACCGTCGCGGATCATATCACCCTGCAACCCGTGCGTGTCTTGCCCGCGCTGGCTCCACCACCGTTGTCTGTGCTCGGCATGAGGGAGCAGCTCAGCACCCGGTTTGGAGGCGTGACTCTGCTGGGCTATGACTCGAGCAAACTGGGCCACCAACACGAACCTGATGCGCCGCTTCATGCAGGCGACATTGTGCACCTGACGCTGTTCTGGCAGGCGAACCGCCAGCCGATTGAAGGCATGGAGGTGACACTGCGGCTCAAGGATGAGAAGGGTTCCATCTGGCTCGAGCGATCCGTCCAGCCTACGGAAGGTCAGTATCCGGCAGACAAGTGGGGCGTCCAGGAAATCATCCGCGACCAGCACAACCTGGTACTGCCAGCTGATCTTCCGAGTGGACGCTACCGCATTGACCTGTCCGTACGCCCCCTGCCAAGTGGCCAGCCGACAGGACCCTTGCTCGTCCTGACCACCCTGGCGATCAAGTGATTGACAAATCAATCACAGCCACGTATGATAAAGCACTCCGTCACAGTGTGAGTCATGCTGCCGAGGGTGGACGGGCTTTGCTATGAACACCAGGGCTCGCTTTGCCGAGTTGTTGAATCCGGAGGACGTGCTGGACAGCCTCTGGCGTGTCCTCACTGCGCCGCACACGACGATGCTGCTGCTCATCATCATAGCAGCACTGGTCTGCGTTGCCACCTTGATACCGCAGAGGCCAGCAGAAGCGGTCAGCGACCCGAGTGCAAACAGTCTGTGGCTGGTGTCGGTGCGCGAAAGCTACGGCACCGCCGCTGACTGGTTCATTGGCCTGAGGCTCGTTGACGCCCGCCGTTCCGTGCTTCTGAGAGGATTGACAGGCCTGCTGACCCTCAACTTGTTGTTGGGTCTGGTGGATCTGATCGACCCCAGGCACCTGTTACCGCCGTCCCGACCACCAGAGGGCCAGACACTTACCGCCAGCACATTGCTGGCAGAAACGCCGCAACAGTTCTTCGATCGAGTCAAGGAAGCCTTGCGTGCTCACCGTTATCGGCTGCTCGCGGGAAGCAGTGGCAGCTGGCTCTATGCTGACCGTTTCATCCTCTTTGTCGCTCTCGCATACATCGGACTGCTGCTCACGATAGGCGGACTGGCTCTGAGCGAGCGCACAGCGTGGTGGGAAGAGGATGTCACCCTGCGCCCTGGACAGGTTCGCCCTGTAGGCCACGGGACAGGCCTGGCTCTGCGTGCAGAGGTCAGCGAAGGGAATGATGGCCTTGGCAGTGGTAATCGTGACGATGAGCCAACCGAATTGATCTTCCTGCGCGAAGATCAAAAAGTCGGCCAGACAACTCTGCGCGATCATGCGCCGGCCTCGTTTGCAGGTCTCTGGTTTTACCCAACATCCACGGAGCCAGTGCTGCTCGTCCAGGCTCAGGATAGCGAAGGACGAAACCTGGCACTGCAGACGCCACAAACCGGAGCGGCACGGTTTACCCAGGTGGAACTCCGCTTTCGGGAGGATGACAGCCCGCGCTACCTGGTCGTATTGGATCTCCGCTTCGGCAGGCAGCTTGGCCGCCGATTCGAGCAAAAGCCAAACGAACAGTACGTGATTGTGCCCATTCGCGACCTGTCCGTGCGCCTGGTCTACAATCCCCCTGGCCCAGCAGAAGCAGCACCAACCTTCCAAGTCGAAGCCTTCCGAGGCAGTGAGACATCACCCTTCTACCAACACCTGTTTACCTCGAAGGAGTTGGTTGAGATCGCTGGTGATCGCTATACGTTCGAGCCACAGCGGTATGCAGTCATTCGATTTGGCCGGGATCCTGGCCTGGCAATCATCTTCATTGGCGCGATCCTGACACTGGCAGGGATGTCTCTCAGCGCTGGACAGCGGCTCCGCCGCCTTTGGGTTGTCGCACACTTTGCGGAGGGCGAGGCCCATCTCCATTTCACAAGTGGTACAGCTGGAGAT
>Ga0111173_1004_pt1 | contig 36566 bp, 34 predicted proteins | sample DeeMarSWOR324_28_FD_80234 | JGI IMG/M metagenome (GOLD analysis project Ga0111173, IMG submission 80234) | Anaerolineae bacterium SM23_84
CTTCTCACCGCATCACCAACGACCGGGAACTATCTTCTATTCAAACAACCGGCGCAGGTTTCGATATGTGCCTTCCGAACGCCGTACTATCCGACCGATCAGGATGATCCGCTCCTCGGCCAGCGCCTTGTAGATCACGCGGTGGTCGTCCACCCGCAGCCGGTAGACGTCCGGCTCCAATTGCACAACGCCCGGTGGACGTGGTTCATCAGCCAGGGCCTGCACTGCTTCAGCAATGCGCGCCCTATCCGGAGGGGGGATTCGGCGCAGTTCTCGCTTGATGCGACTGCTGGCGCTCTCAATCTGATACATGCTGCGTGGCGGCCTCTTCAGCCTCGATCTCGGCCAAGGTTTCTGCAAAGGGCTGACCACCGCCAGCACGCCACTCGGCCTCGGCCTCGCGCATGACCCGGATATCCTCCAGGTCTTCTAGCCGTTGCAGCAACCGGTTGAGGGCCTCGTAACCGATCAAATAACCTGCCGGCCGGCCGTGACGAGTGATCATGACCAATTCCCCATTAGCCTCCGCTTCATCCAACAGGCGGGACATCTGTTGCCGTACATCACGCACCGGCATCACTTTGGTGGTAATCATCTCGTGCTCCTTGTTGTGTATCCAGTGTGTACCTTCTTGTGTATCATTGTATCATGTCAGGAGTGAGTTGTCAAACCTTCCTCCTGCACCGCAACAGCGGTAGAAATGTGCAAACCAGCGGGCTCTACGAGAGGTGTTTTCGGATTTGCCCTTTCTCGACTTCTTGAAGTACTGGTAGGACAACCTGACCCGACGTCGTTCACTCCAGGCATTGCACATAGGCCACTTTCTGCCCTTCCCCAATGGCTAGCGTCACCTTCACGTCTAGCAGGTCAATGATGTGTCGCCTAGCCTCAAAGTCTTCATTTGCTACTGCCAGGCCCCCGCTCACTTCTTTGGCGAAACTCTCAATGGTCAGTATTTGGTCGTCCGTGAGGGTCTGGGCTTCCAGGGTCATAGCCAGGTCACCCCGCTCTTTTTCCAGGGCAGCTATCGTGGTCTCCAGCCGGGCTTTGCGTTCAATACTTGTTTAGTTAGCTGGCGGCCTCAAGTCACTGAGAGTCTGCGACTTGCCGAAAGAAGGGCCTCATAGGTATCCTGGAGAGGCTAATCCGTCGGCACACCCGACCGCCTAAGCCGCCCCACTCCAGGGCGGCTTTGCTTTTGGTCACCCAGCCCGAAGCCCTCGCGCCTCTTCACCCCTTTGTGAAGGGGCTTTCTTTTTCCGCGTGAAGGTGCTATGAAGTTGGTAAGGTTCCAGACATCGTCCCAGAACTTGCTTTTTTCTAACCAATCTCTAACCGAATTCTAACCCTTTCATGGTAGTATTATGAGCATATCTGGGGATAAACAGTGATCCCTTGATGAGCCATACTAAGACATTTGTACTAACCTTCTAGCTACCAGCCCTCGCCGCCGCCTTGTTCGTGCTGCCCCCTGAGTTTTGGCAACGTGCGCCTCTGAGCCTGTTGTATTTTGTGTGTGCTGCTCTGTTGGACGTGATAGGCCCATCGGGCACGTGGGCTATTGCTGAACGTTATCGAAAATTCGGTCTAAACCTTGTCAGATTGTTGAAGGAGCAATTGAATATGATACGCCAACAAGCCTTGAACGCAATCTTGATCGTCACTTTCGAAACGCTCCACCCCCAAAATACGGGGCCTTCTCGCATTAATTACGTACGTTTACGGATAGACAGGCCGGGCAAAAGTGCGTAGAATAGAAGTATTAGGGTATCATGATAGCCTAAGCTCAAGATCTGCAGCGACGGTCTCTGAGAAAGTCCAATTTTTATGAGGAATGGTATTCTAGACTATCATCGGGTCTTGAACCGCGCGGTTTGGTCAAGCCTGGCGGTCAGTGCGGTTCTGCTCATCTTGCTGGTCAAAACACCTTTGCTCGCCGGGAGTCTGTGGTGGTAGGGTTGGATGAGAGCTTGGAAGGCCGCCGCGGGGAGAAGATCAAGGCCAAGGGCATTTACCGCGAGTCGAAGTCACCACTAACACGGCCGTATGGTATCACTCTGGGAAACCGCCCGTTCCCATTCGCTGGGTCCTGATCCGCGCCCCCAAGGGTAAGTTTGAGCCGCAAGCTTTGTTATCCACCGACCAAACTGCTTCGGCGCAGCAAATCTTGCAGCGGTTCTTGTATCGTTGGCAGGTCGAAGTCACTTTCCAGGAAGTGCGCACTGAGATGTGGCTCGTATCCCCGACGGGTAGCGGACACAGTTGGTAAGCACAGAGGCGGACGTTAAGGAGTCATTGATGAAGAGGATGCGTTTTATTGTCGCCGCACTTGTCGTTTGGCTTTTTCTTTTCTACAACATAGAGCGGCTTAGTGAACCTATTAACCTTTCCTCGGTTGGCTACACTTTTGTGCCGCTTATGGCTGTCCTCACCCTTCTCGTTCCCCGCTTGCGCAAAGTCCCTTTGGCGATGCTTCTGGTAGTGCCCATCCCGATATTCCTGATGTTCAAGGCCTGGGTGGGGCGTCCTATATGGGGTACGGCTATTCCCTTGACGGTGACAGAGATATGTGTCATTGCTTTGACGACCATCCTGGCGCGTTGGACGAGCAACGGGCTAAGTGAGTTTGAGAGTGCCATAGCCCATATTACCATTGGACAGGTCGGCAAGCTGCCTGAGCCGTTTTCGACCGGCCAAGGCGAGATGTACCGGGAGGTGAGACGGGCCCGGCACCACCAGCGTCCCCTAGCACTGATGGCCATTGGGGTTGAAGAAGAAACCATCCAGGTTGCCTTGGACCGGATGGTGCAAGAAGTCCAGCAAGCGATGATGAAACAGTATGTGCTATCTGACGTTGCCAGGACGCTGTGTGATGAGCTGGAAGACTACAATATTATTGCCCAGAGAAATAACAACTTTCTTGCTTTGCTACCGGAAGTAACGTCGGATAAGGTGACTGAGCTGATCGAGCGGTTGCGCAGGGCAGTATCTGAGCAGGTGGGGGTTACCCTACGAATTGGCACCGCATCTTTCCCTGAGGACGCTGTGACCTTTGAAAGCCTGGTGGAGAAGGCTGTTGGAGAAATGGATGCGGAACCGAAGCCAGGCCCCTCCCCCCAGCCTCAACGGTCAACAGTGGAACCCCATGCCATTGCCTCGGAGCAGGGCTAGAGCTTGATGGATGTGATGAACGAGAATTGGGCGGCTCGGGGGCGGTGATTGTTGGCTGTGTGGGCAAGGCGGGGCGTCTGTTTGACAAGAAGAGACCTCAGTCAGAGCCATCTCCGCAGATCGCGTGGGGCTTGGCAAACTCGGCCCAGTCATGGGCTGCGATCAACAAATATCTACATCTCTGGTCGGCATGAGGAGGCAATAAGGAGTTGGTAGAGAACAAGGAACGTTCGCTTCTTAAAGCGATCACCTGGCGATTGACGGCATTGATCGTTTTGGGATTGATCTCCTATCTGATTACTGGCAACTGGGAGGAGATGACGGCTATTACCGCGATATACAGTGTGCTGCAGTTGGCCGTTTACTTCACGCATGAGCGGCTTTGGGCGCGGATCGTCTGGGGTCAGAAGCGACATCCGCTTGTAGACATCCCTGTGAACAAACATCTTGACCCATCGGATTTGGAAACGGTGAAAGAGCATTTGCGTGCATTGGGATACATTGGCGAGAGACGCGGTCATCTGGACTCAATAGTTATGAGTCGGGCTGAGACTGAGGGGGGATAGGTTTGAAGGCGAAGCGCATTGTCACTATCGGTCTCGATGGCATACTACATAGGACTTACATAAAGAGAAAACCGGTGGACTTGGTGATCATCAATACCCCTCGAGTGTTCCTTTATCGAAAGGACTATCAAATCGCCAAGCGCGTGATGGACATAGCCCTTTGCCTTCTGACCATGCCCCTAACGCTCCCACTGCTAGCCATCTGTGCGCTGGCCATCCGCATCGACTCCCCGGGGCCTGTGGTCTTTGTTCAAGAGCGCATCGGCAAGGGGGGGCGTCGCTTTCGGATGTACAAATTCCGGACTATGCAGCACAATCTTGATGATAGCTGTCACCGAACTTTTATGAAAGCTTTTGTGAATGGACGAATTGCTGACAATGAAAACGGTGGAGCGATCTACAAGCCTGTTCAGGCTTCGCAGGTCACCCGGGTGGGGCGTATCCTGCGCAAGACCAGCTTGGACGAGTTGCCTCAGCTCATTAACGTGCTCAGAGGGGAAATGAGCTTGGTCGGCCCTCGGCCTAACGTACCGTGGGAATTTGAAGAATATCGAAGCTGGCATAACGAACGTCTGGAAGTGATGCCGGGTATCACCGGTCTGGCTCAGGTCCGGGGTAGAAGCGGCATAACCTTTGATTCCATAGTAAAATACGATATAGAATACATTGAGAAAAAAAGCCTGGCCATGGATCTGAAAATCCTGTGGTGGACTGTTGTCTCAGTTTTATTCGGTACAGGGGCTCAATGAGCATTTTGGCCGTTGTCAATTAGGACTTGCAATGGCTGCAATTCTACGGCAACGGTTTTTAAACGGGTATCCATTTGAGCAATGTGTAGCAAAATTAGGGCGGCAACAGGCTGTGAATGACGACCACATGTGCTTGCTGAGTGATGAACTTTGTAGCCACATCTTCAAAGAAATCCGGTGGCAACGAGGATTAATTTGCCCGTATTGTCATTCCACAAAAGTCACCTCATTTGGCACGTATAAAGTTCTTTTGCAACGTTACATCTGCAAGAAATGTGGGCAACACTTTAACGACAAGACTGCTACCATTTTTGCCGAATCAAAGCTTCCCTTGAACAAGTGGTTTCAAGTCATCCGATTGATGCATATGAGCTGTTCACTAACTGAAATTAGTCGTAAGGCTCAAATAGACTACAATTCAGCAGCACGTCTGGTCAAATTGCTTCAGGGCTCTGTCTACTTACAAGAAATACCCAGACAACTGGGGCTGGAGTTGCCTGGAGGCTCTGGCTTAATACGGAACACGTGAGCAGAGGGATGTCCATTAAACATAGAGGTAGGGGGTTGTTCTTATGAAAGCGGTGATTCTTGCCGGAGGCTATGGGGCACGCCTCAGTGAGGAAACTGGCGTGAGGCCCAAGCCGATGGTGGAGATCGGTGACCAGCCGATTCTCTGGCATATTATGAAAATCTATTCCGCCCACGATGTCAACGACTTCATCATCTGCTGTGGCTACAAAGGCTACATGATCAAGAAGTACTTTGCTGATTATTTTCTTCACGTGTCTGACGTCACCTTTGATATGAAAAATAACAAGATGGAAGTCCATCAAAACAGCGCTGAGCCATGGACTGTAACGTTGGTTGATACCGGTGACAAGACTATGACGGGGGGACGGCTTAGACGGGTTAAGGATTACATTGGCCATGAAACCTTCTGTTTGACCTATGGAGATGGTGTCGGAAACGTGGATATCAAACGGTTAATCCACTTTCACCGGGAGCAAAAGACGCTGGCTACGCTAACAGCGGTTCAGCCACCGGGACGATTTGGGACTTTTACTTTAGCGCAAGAGCAAACTAAAATTTCTGGCTTTAGGGAAAAGCCCCGGGAGGATGGTGCCTGGATTAACGGTGGTTTTTTCGTTCTGGAGCCGGCTGTGATGGATTACATTACCGGGGACTCGACTGTCTGGGAGCGGGAGCCATTACAAAAGCTGGCGCAGGATGGCATGCTGTCAGCGTATAGGCATTATGGGTTTTGGCATCCTATGGATACGTTACGAGACAAAATGGTTCTTGAAGATTTGTGGCAGAGTGGCGGAGCACCCTGGAAGGTATGGTAAGTTGATAATATATTAGTTGTCAATATTTAGAGTATTATGAGAAACTACGAAGACGTTACTAATAAAGATTTAGAGTATATCTATAGTAATTTAAAAGAGGAGTTTGCCTGCCTGTCGGGTAAGAGGCTCTTAGTAACAGGTGGCGCGGGATTTCTTGGTCATTACCTTGTTCAAGCTGTTTTGTATTGGAATAAAAGAACAGATGAAGCTCTAAGTATTCAGCTAACGGTATATGATAACTACATTCGTGGCGTGCCAGCTTGGCTGACCAAACTGGAAGGGGATAAAAATCTGATCTTAATCAAGCATGACATCACCAATCCCCTGCCACAGGACATCGGTGATTTTCAGTATATTATTCACGCCGCATCTATTGCCTCCCCTACATATTACCGAATGCATCCAATCGAAACTATGGATGCTAACGTTAATGGTCTTCGAACTCTCCTGGAATATTGCCGACAGCAAAAAGAAAAGGATAAACCCGTAGAAGGTTTTCTGTTTTTTTCTAGTAGTGAAATCTACGGCGATCCCTCTCCTGAAAATATTCCCACGCCTGAGAGCTACCATGGCAATGTTTCTTGTACGGGGCCGCGGGCCTGTTATGATGAATCAAAACGTTACGGTGAGACCCTCTGCGTAAACTTTGCCCGACAATATGATCTCGCCATCAAAATCGCCCGTCCATTTAACAATTACGGGCCAGGTTTGAAAATCACAGACAGACGGGTGCTCCCTGATTTCGCCTGGGATGTTCTGGCAGGGAGAGACATTGTCATGCTTTCTGATGGGTCTCCAACCAGGACGTTCTGCTACATTGCTGATGCCATTGTCGGCTATTATCGGATTCTTGTAAAGGGACGAAGTGGTGAGGCCTATAATATCGGTGTAGAACAGCCTGAGATTTCCATAGCAGATCTTGCAGAGCGAGTCATGGGTCTTGCCAGTGATCTTTTTAATTACAAGGGAAAAGTTGTGCGTCAAGTTAGCCTCGATCAGGACTACTTAGCTGATAACCCGAACCGTCGCTGTCCAATGATAGCTAAAGCCAGAGCTGAGTTGGGGTACAATCCCAGTATCTCCTTAGATGAAGGGTTGAGGCGTTCGCTAATCTGGTACTACGATAATCGTGATGCTGAGGAGGCCTAATGAAGGTTTCTATAATTGGTACGGGATATGTCGGGCTGGTGACAGGCGTTTGCCTGGCCGAGAAAGGTCATCAGGTAGTCTGTGTGGATGTGGACCGGGAAAAGGTTGATAAAATCAATCAGGCCATTCCTCCGATCTATGAACGGGGATTAGAGGAATTACTAGAGAAAAATGTCAATGTAAACTTACGAGCGACTACGGATCTTCACAAATCCGTGATCGAAACAGATGTATCATTGATTGCAGTCGGGACTCCCTTTGATGGCAGCGAGATTGATCTAACCTACATAAAAGAGGTTTCTTACCAGATAGGGAAGGCGCTGCAAGACAAATCTGCCTATCACGTGGTCGTGGTGAAGAGCACCGTGGTTCCAGGCACTACCGATGACGTCGTCCATCCCATTCTTGAAGAAGCTTCGGGGAAAAAGGCTGGCGTCGACTTTGGGGTTGGCATGAATCCAGAGTTCTTGAGAGAGGGGGAAGCCATCCAGGATTTCATGTTCTCGGACCGGATTGTCCTGGGTGGGATAGATGACAAAAGCATCAATGCTTTGGAAGAGCTGTATAGCGTCTTCGATGGGGTGGAGAAGCTAAGAACCAATTGCAAGACGGCTGAGATGATTAAATATACCGCCAACTCCCTTTTGGCGACCATGATCTCTTTCTCAAACGAAATTGGTAATCTGTGCACTGCCCTGGGCGGCACTGATGTTGTTGAGGTCATGCGGGGCGTCCACCTGGATAAACGCCTCAGTCCCATCATGCCCAATGGCGACCGCATCGTGCCATCATTTACCACGTATCTTGAGGCTGGATGTGGGTTTGGAGGTAGTTGTTTTCCGAAAGATGTGAAAGCGTTAATTGCCCACGGAGAAAAGTTCGGCAGACCGATGCGGTTGCTGGATGCTGTCATCCAGGTCAATGAACAGCAGCCCCAACAAGTCCTCTCCCTACTGAAAAAGTACTTTCCTTCCCTAAAAGGAGTTCGCATTGCAGTTCTTGGTTTGGCATTCAAGCCAGGTACGGATGACATGAGAGAATCCCCAGCAATCCCAATTGTCAAGGATCTGCTGGCGCAGGAAGCGGAAGTTAAAGCCTACGATCCGGTGGCAAAACAGGAGGCCCAGAAACTTTTTGGCAATCACCAGATCGCATACTGTGATGATCTAGCCCAAGCCCTTCAGAATGTGCAGGCTGTTGTCCTGCTGACACGTTGGGAAGAATTCAGGCGCATTCCTGAATTGCTAACTCATCTGGAGTCCCAACCTTTATTGATAGATGGCCGCCGCATGCTGGATAAAAACAGCATAGCTAGATATGACGGTATCGGCTTGTGAGGCAGCATGATTTTTACAGAGACCAAACTACCAGGTGCGTTCATTATCGAAATCGAAAAGCGAGAAGACGAGCGTGGCTTCTTTGCCCGGGCATGGTGCCAGAAGGAATTTGAAGCATACGGTTTGAACTTGGATTGGGTTCAAGCCAATCTCGCTTTCAGCAAAAGAAGGGGAACCTTACGAGGTATGCATTACCAGGTCGCTCCCTACGAAGAAGCCAAATTGATGCGGTGTATCAGGGGGGCAATCTATGACGTGATCATTGATTTGCGGCCAGATTCGCCTACGTACAAACAGTGGCTGGGCGGGGAATTGACCGCAGACAATCATAAAATGCTCTACGTGCCCGAAGGCTGTGCCCACGGCTATCAAACCCTAATGGACAACACCGAGACGTTTTACCAGGTGTCGCAATTTTACTCGCCCGAGTCTGAGCGGGGCCTACGTTATGATGATCCGGCGTTCGGAATCGAGTGGCCTATTGATGTCCAAGTGATTTCAGACAAGGATAAAAGCTGGCCGGATTACTTGCTGTAAATATATGGGCTGTCTGACTGGCATAAAGGAGGTAATTGAGTGTTGAAGGTATCTCAATCCGGTATATTAAACGTGGCAGGACGGGTAGGCCGGCTTACAGAACGGACCATAGGCAAATTAGCGCGAAAGAATTATTATACGGCCAAGGCTTACTACTATTACAAGTTGGCCCGTGCAGATCGCCGGCACAAAGGACCACCACCATTGTTAGTCTACCAGATGGGTAAAGTTGGTTCTAAAACTGTTACTGAGTCACTGAAAACGGCAAAAATAGGTCGGCCCATTTATCATATTCACTCGTTGGCGACAGAGACACTAGATGAAATTGAAAGGAAGTATAAATCCTTTACCCACATCGGTGGCGATCTCAAGCATTTCTGGCGATGCCAATATATTCGCATGCGGCTAGATCGTGGGTTAAACAACGGTGAAAAATGGAAGATCCTAACCCTGGTCAGAGATCCAGTTGCCCGGAACTTGGCCAACTTTTTTCAGCACATTCGAGTGGAACCATCGGGATCTGATCGGCAATGGAAACTCAAGTCGGAGTGGCATGACTTTGAGATTACCGTCAGCGACAATGATACCAAGGAATTGATTGAGATTTTCTTTAAAAGAGAAGAGCACGACCTTCCCTTGATATGGTTCGACCGCGAGCTTAAGGGTATCTTGGACATCGATGTTTATGCCAGCGACTTCCCAATATCAAAAGGCTACATGATATACGAGGGAAAAAAGGCTGATGTCTTGCTGATAAGATTAGAGGATCTTAACGACTGCGCCGCCGAAGCATTCAAAGAGTTCTTAAATATCGATAGCTTGACCTTGGTGAGTGCAAATGTCGGTGGCCAAAAAGAGTACGCCGACATTTACCGGGCGGTTAAAGACTCTATTGTTTTCCCTGAGGCCTACCTGGATAAAATATATTCGTCCAAGTTCGCACAGCACTTTTACAGTGAAGCCGAAATCGAAAAGTTTAGGGCAAAATGGTCAAAAACCCGTGCTTGAAAGGGAAGACACGCTAACACATTCTTTCCAGAAGTTTTGATCTGGACTTTGGCCATTTTTCCAACATCACTACATGTAGTCTGATTTGCAGAAATACCCCAATATATGGTGTCTCAGTTGTGCGAAAGAGCGACGAAAAGAGTCGCAAGTTGACAATAATGCGAAATTGGCCAAAGTCGAGTTGATGTGATCCGAAACTTTTGGGAAGATTTAACTTTGATCAACTGGAATGGACAGAAAGAACTTTATCGGGAAGTAGTTGGGCTATTGCCGGCAGGGGGGCAAGCGACACGGATCGCCCCGTTACCTGTCAGTAAAGAGTTGTACCCAGTTGGCTTCCGGCGTGTGGAGGAAGACCGCAGCTTGCGTCCCAAAGTGGTCTGCCATTATCTGTTGGAGAAAATGCGGCTGGCAGGTATTATCAGAGCCTATATTGTGTTGCGTGAAGGCAAATGGGATATTCCGGCCTACCTCGGTGATGGCACAATGTTGGACATGCACCTGGCCTATTTGATGATGCGTTTGCCGTTTGGGGCGCCCTACACCATAAACCAGGCTTATCCCTTTGTGCAAGATGCGTTGGTGGCTTTTGGCTTTCCTGACATTATTTTCCAGCCTGACGATGCTTTTGTGCAATTGCTCAACCGACAAGCAACTACAAATGCTGACATTATATTGGGTCTTTTCCCCGCCGATCAACCGCAAAAGATGGACATGGTAGATCTGGATGAAAATGGCCAAGTACGCCAGATTGTTATAAAACCTCTTCAAACCCATTTGCGCTATACGTGGTTTATTGCTGTCTGGACGCCGGTTTTCACCCGTTTCATGCACGAACATCTGGTCGCTATCCGAAATGTAAACGGGCAAGATGATGCTGGTAACAATGCACCGGAGCAGCGAGAATTGTTTGTAGGAGACGTTATCCAGGCTGCTATCCACAATGATTTGCGGGTAGAAACTGTCCTTTTTCCCGATGGCACCTACCTGGACATTGGGACGCCTGACGATCTAATGAAAGCCGTCCGCAACTTTGCTGCCCAAGCAATGTAATTGCTCCCGACAAGGTGTTCCGAAAAATGGGAAATAGCGGTATTGCAGGCTTTTTGGCTGATACGTGGTGGTTTGGGCTTTCCAAAAGACTGTCGGAAAAGGATTCTAAGGACCTGGCTGCTCTTCGTGCCGAGCAGGGTTTCTCGGCCATCCAACTCGTCGTTGGTGTGCCGCCAGAAGTCGGTCCCGAAAATGAAAATGCCCGAAGCGCGGTTGGATTTCCGTGGACCCTTGATGGGCACTTTAACCATGAATATCTCAAACTTGCTCGGGACAGAATACAGTACCTTAATAACCTGGGGTTCATTGTCATCGTCTATGGCGCTTGGGGCCACCAGATAGAATGGCTGGGCAAGGAGAGGATGACAAAATGGTGGCTGAAAATTATAGAAACCTTGGATGCTCTCAATGTGATTCATTGCCTCTGTGGCGAAAGTAACCTTTGGGTAGGTGAAGCCTCAAAGCTGCTCCCAGACAAATCCACCGATGATCTTGTGACGAGCCATGTTGTATTACCCTTGCTTCATCCCAGAATCAAGACACTTCTGATAAAGGCTGTAGGGCGTTTCAAAAAGCAACTGCACAGACATCAATTTGAAAAACGTCGCAACACCTGGAGCTTTGTCCTAGAAAAAGTATCTCAAAGAACTAATAAGCCCATTATTGTTCACCCCACTTCCGACGAAGCAGGTTATGAAGTGGTCTCTAACCCGGAATTGTTATCGGCAAATACGACGCAAACAGGACACGACGCGCAGGCCAGAAACCGCCTATGGCAGTTACCCCTGGCGCTGCTGAAGGACGATCATACTCACAGAGGATACATCAATTTGGAACCGTGGTATGAGGGAATAAGAGATCAGTTCTGGGCTGAAGATCAGATGTTTTCCTACTGGGCAACGATGTTAGCAGGGGCGACAAGCTATTGCTATGGTGCTCACGGAATCTGGAATGTGGGAGATGGGAAATTCCTGGCCCATTGGGGGAAACAAACCTTTGCTCAAGCACTGACGCTCGACACTCCCAGGCTTCTCGGTCTTTCTCATAAACAATATTTGCTGCGGAGTGCTCCCAGGGGCGAAACTTTTTACCAAACAGCGGGAAAAGAGCTAATAACCATTGGGAGAAAGGCAGGAGAGAAAGTGATACAATTTTTCCCAGATGTCGCTAGAGTTAGCCACGTTCCTACCGGGAAAATCTGGCTTCCGCTTAAAGGTATTTTTACAGAAGTGTTACCCTCAGAAGGACAAGTGGTAATCTTTCGCGATTGATAGAATCAACACGAAACAACCATTTATCAAAGCGACTTTTGTCGTTTTCAACCTTGATAAAACTATAGGGAGAGAGCTATGATTATTGTTGACAAGGCGCTGGAAAAACGGCAGCAAGAAGATAACCCCGTCCGGGTCGCTATGGTAGGCGCTGGATATATGGGGCGTGGCATTGCCCTTCAAATTTTGACAACTATTGTGGGCATGAGGCTGGTGGCCATCTCGAATCGCACCCTTTCAGAAGCCGAGCGAGCCTACCGGGAAGCGGGCGCTGGTTCGGTCAAGTCTGTTGAAACTGTTGCTCAGTTGGAAGAAGCCTTGGCCCAGGCTCAGTATGCTATCACCGATGATGCGAAGCTGCTTTGCCAGGCAGAAGGCATTGACGCCGTGATTGAAGCGACGGGGGAGGTTGAATTTGGCGCCCACGTGGTTTTAAAAGCGATCGAAAACGGCAAGCACGTTATCCTGATGAATGCAGAACTCGACGCGACGGTCGGTCCCATACTAAAGATGTACGCGGACCGGGCTGGTGCTGTTATCACCAACGCCGATGGTGACCAACCTGGGGTCATCATGAACCTGTACCGCTTTGTCAAAACGATTGGCTATAACCCGGTTTTAGCAGGCAATATCAAAGGGCTTCAGGACCATTACCGCACCCCCAAAACGCAAGCAGCCTTTGCCGCCAAATACCATCAAAAGCCTCGCCTGATTACCTCTTTTGCCGATGGCACGAAAATTTCAATGGAAATGGCAGTTGTGGCCAATGCCACCGGCTTCAGAGTTGGTCAGCGCGGCATGTATGGCCCCCGCTGCACCCACGTCACCGAGGCCCTCAACCTTTTTCCAATGGATCAATTGCTCAATGGTGGGTTGGTCGATTTTGTTCTCGGTGCTGAGCCCGGTCCTGGCATTTTCGTTTTGGGCTACAATGAACATCCTGTTAAGCAACAATATATGAAGTACTTCAAGATGGGCGACGGACCGTTGTACGTCTTTTACACTCCATACCACCTCCCTCACTTAGAAGTCCCCATCACCGTAGCCCGCGCTGTGCTTTTTCAGGATGCGGCGGCGACTCCGATAGGCGGCCCGGTCTGTGATGTCATCACCTTGGCCAAGCGCGACCTGGCGGCCGGCGAGGTGCTCGACGGCATCGGCGGATTCACTTGCTACAGTATGATCGAAAACTCGGACGTTTGCCAGGCTGGGAATCTGTTGCCCATGGGTTTATCTGAAGGGTGCTGTCTCAAACGGGATGTCCCAAGGGATCACGCCCTCACCTACGCGGACGTAGAGTTGCCCGAAGGCCGCCTGTGCGACAAGTTGCGGGCTGAGCAGAATGCCTACTTCGCCTTGTCCAAAGCCCCTGCAGCGGAGGCGTAGATTGCGTCAAGTATTATTAGGCGGATACTGCCACAGAAAGAGAGGGTTAACATCATGAGTAAGTTTGTTTTAATAGGTGGAGTGCCGAGAAGTGGGACCACTCTTGCTCTTCGAATCATCGGCTCTCACTCGAAAATAGCCATACCTGTAGGAGAGTTTCAGTTTTTTCATGGATATGCAAAAGGACAAAGTGTCAGGGAAATATTGACGACAAATAGATGGGTCCAGCGGTGGTGGAATGTGGATTTCTCTGATCTCTATTCTAGGGAACATCGAGATGTGTTTATAACTTCGCTGGTGCGTTACACGGAAAGTGTGGGCAAGGAAATACCTGGCGAAAAGTCGCCACTCAATGAATTCTACTATGATATTATCCAGGAGTGGTTGAAAGATTTTGAACTCAAGTTCATTCATCTCGTACGCAATCCTTTTGATGTGATGGCGAGCTATAAACACGCTACATTGGGTGGTAAACGCTCCATACGTCCAGCTACGCCTGAAGGTTGCAGAAACTGGTACAGGTCCGTGGCCATGGGCTTAGCCAGGGCACGTTTCAACCCAGAAGGATATTATCTGCTCAAGTATGAAGATTTAGCTACTGATCCCATCAGTAAAACGCGAGAGGTGTGTGCATTTCTGGGTGTTGATTTTGAGAAAGAACGAATGCTCAGTACCTCAGACTTTAGGGAGCATAGGGATAATACGAGCTTCCAGCAAGCCACCGGAAAAAGACATAATGAATATAGTGTCATTCGTCTAGCAGAAAGCAGGAAGCACCAGTTGACAGATTCGGAAATACACGTCGTTAGCTCTATCTGTGGAGAATTAGCTTGGGCTTTGGGATATGATGACGAGGACTGTAGGCCATCCCTGCCTGAGCGCCCGTCTAAGAGTCTAGGTTCGAATGTTAAGAGAAAACTTGGGCGAGTTGTCAGAAAATATCGCCCGTCCAGATTGACCTTACAGCGCGACAATAGTCCCCAGCGGAGCCCAACATGACCAGCCCCAAAAAGTGTTGATGGCATCGCTTCAACGGCAGTTCTGGGATTTAAACGACATATACAAATGGCTGTATGGCAGATGTTAGCTGTTACATATTGGCTCAGATTTTTCCAAAGACTGAGTGCGATGATCAAAGCCAAGGCTTTCTGCAAAGGCTCTAACGACAGTGCCATGGATGTAGCTTCCCTTGCTTTGAATGGAAGGATGCCTAAGCGTATCATGATTTTTGGTGACTCCAATGCCTTCCACCCTGGTGGCGGCCACACGTGTTGGCCCGCCCTGCTTGAGGGCAAGGACCCTGTCCATCTCGACGTCTTTAACAAAAGCTGTGACGGCCGTACCATCAAGTACGACACCGGCGAATATAATGGGCTTGGCGTCATCGGGAGCAAGCTGACTTCCCATGCACCGCTCGACTACATCGTTATCATGCTCGGCACCAACGACGTGAAGAGCCAATATGGACCGCCAAGCACTGCCGATATTGCCGGCGGCATGGGTCAGATCCTCGACCTCATTGATGTGCAGGGCAACGGCACCGAGCCCATTCTTATGACGCCCCCGCCACTGGGCCATGTCACTTCTGGTGAACTCACCGGCGCACAGTCGCGGATCCCTCCCGTCGCAGTCGCATACCGCTCGCTGGCGATGAACCGTGACCTCCGCCTGATTGACATCTATGAGAGCCTTGACAGCGGCACAGACTTGGAGCCGGACAGAATTCACCTCAACGCTACAGGCAGGCAGAAGGTTGCCGACGCGGTCTGGGCGAACTTGCAGGATGTGACCGCGCCTCCCCAGGTGGTGGAGCTTTTCGGTATGCCTAACGGCGCCAATTTTGACCTGACCTGGAGCGCAGCCAGCGACAGCACGTTTTATTACCGCGTGCGGAAGAACGGCGACGTTATTGGCCGGACCATGAACACGAGCTTTGAGGTCACTGCGCCTGCGATGGGCGACAACTTTACCGTCGAGGCCGTAGATTTCTCGCAAAACCCTGGCCCAGCCTCGGCAACAGTCACTTACAAAGAGACAGGACTGTGAAATGCAAACTGAAGAACGCATTGAACGACGATCAATGACTACTTTGCTGCCCGCAAGGGTTGATAATGTACCGATGATTCGTATTGAACCTTCCAAAGGATGGGTCTCTCTCAAACTCCGCGAACTGTGGCAGTATCGGGAACTGCTCTACTTCCTCATTTGGCGTGACGTCAAGGTGCGCTACAAGCAGACAGTACTGGGTGCAGCCTGGGCCATCATCCAGCCCTTTTTCACCATGGTGGTTTTCAGCCTGTTCTTTGGGAAGCTGGCTAAAGTTCCCTCGGACGGCATCCCCTACCCCGTCTTCAGCTATGCTGCGCTGGTTCCATGGACTTTCTTCGCCCAAGGGCTGAACCAGGCATCGAACAGCTTGGTGAGCCAGGCCGGTCTGATCAAAAAGGTGTATTTTCCGCGCCTGGCAATACCGAGCGCAAGGGTGCTCGCAGGTACGGTGGATTTTGTGTTGGCCTTCATCGTGCTGCTGGGGATGATGCTCGCCTATGGCATTGTGCCCACCGTCAATGCGCTTTGGCTGCCCTTTTTGTTGCTCCTGGCCCTGATTACCTCTCTCGGGACTGCTCTCTGGCTTTCGGCCATGAACGTCCAGTTCCGGGACGTGAGTTACATTGTGCCTTTCATCACGCAGTTTTGGCTCTTTGCCACCCCTATCGCCTATCCTAGCAGCCTGCTCCCGGAGCCCTGGCGGACGCTGTATGGCATCAACCCAATGGCTGGCGTGGTAGAGGGTTTTCGCTGGGCCTTACTGGGCACGGACACAGCGCCTGGCTCGATAATCATCGTTTCCTCTCTGGCAGCTTTGACGCTGCTCGTTGGTGGGGCCTTCTATTTCCGCCGTATGGAAAGAACTTTTGCGGATGTAGTGTAGAGGTAAATCTAATGAGCGATATTGCAATCCGTGTAGAAAGTCTCGGCAAACTGTACCGAATTGGGAAGCTGGAAAAGCACCGAACACTGCGCGATACGCTGGCCGATGCATTTCTGTCGCCGTTCCGCCGAGCAAGCAAACTGTTGCGCGGTCAGGCCACCGGCGCCGCCGAACTGGACGAGACCATCTGGGCACTCAAAGACGTCTCCTTTGAGGTCAAACGCGGCGAAGTCGTTGGCATCATCGGCCGCAACGGTGCCGGCAAAAGCACGCTGCTCAAGGTCCTCTCGCGCATCACCGAACCGACAGCTGGATTTGCCGATATTTACGGCCGAGTAGGTGCACTGCTGGAGGTGGGCACGGGCTTTCACCAGGAACTGACTGGACGGGAGAACATCTATCTGAATGGTGCTATCCTGGGCATGAGACGGGCCGAGATTGACCGCAAGTTTGATGAAATTGTGTCTTTTGCCGAAGTAGAGAAATTCATTGACACACCGGTCAAACACTACTCCAGTGGTATGGGCTTGCGCCTGGGCTTTGCCGTGGCTGCCCACCTGGAGCCAGAGATCCTGCTGGTGGATGAGGTGCTGGCAGTAGGCGATGCGCGTTTTCAGAAAAAATGCTTGAACAAAATGCAGGATGTCGGTCAACAAGGCCGGACAGTCCTCTTTGTGTCCCACAATATGCCAGCTATCACCCGCCTGTGCGAGCGAGCTATTCTGCTCGATGAAGGCAAGGTGCTAGAGGATAGCCCGTCGCACAAAGTTGTCAGTGCCTATTTGAGCTCTGGCCTGGGCACAACGGCGGTGCGCGAATGGCCGGATCCAGCAAAGGCGCCCAGCGGTGACGTTGCTCGTCTGCGTGCCGTACGGGTGCGGAAGGAGAATGGCCAGATTGCAGACGCCGTGGACATCCGGCGACCAGTTGCGATTGAGATGGAGTACGAAGTACTGAAGTCCGGCTATGTGCTGTTACCCTATTATGATTTTTTCAATGAAGAAGGTGTGCAGGTGTTTACGGCTGTTGACCAAGATCCTGCCTGGCGAAAACGCCCTCGTCCAACGGGCCGTTACGTTAGTAAAGCCTGGATTCCAGGCAATCTCCTGTCTGAGGGGATGCTGATTGCTAACGCTGTTGTTATTACCCTGAATCCGAACACCCTTCAGTTTTACGAACACGATGCGGTTGCCTTTCAGGTCATTGACAGCCTGGATGGTGATTCGGCCCGTGGCGATTGGGCCGGAAAAATGGTCGGTGCTGTGAGGCCCCTCTTGAAGTGGAGTACGCACTTCAGTCCCGATCAAACTACTCAGACTGTCTAAACACTCGACTCCATGATTATCGATTTGTGTCTTTATCCTGTTTCCTTGTAGGAAGAATGTCGCATGCCAGTTGGAGGAAACGGATGCCTTCATTAGTAAGCAGGCTGCTGAGAAAAATCAAGCGTGTCATATCTGACCGCCACATTTGTTGGCCGCATTCATTAATCTGTTAGCTTTGGTTGGCGTGGTAATTTGATAATGACATATCGCTTCTCTAAGTTGCGTATTGAAGAGGTGAATGCGAATACTTGTGGCGATGGCAACGGTTGTCATCTTGTCCCGGAGGAGAATGTGGATGCCGCGCGGATGAAATCGTTCTCTCAGTAATGGTTTGACTTATTCAGAAACTAGTCGGAGGTCTTTTCTGATGGAAAAGCTCACGCTGGCAATTGTCGGTTGTGGGGCGATAGCAAAAGGTATCCACCTGCCAGTGGCTGCCCTTTCTGACTTGGTTGAGGTGACTGTGCTGGTGGACAAGTTCCTGCCGCGCGCTCGCGAGTTAGCGGACAAGTATGGTGTGCCAGCAGTGGCAGATGATTACCGGGACGTCATTGGCAAAGTGGATGCCGCCATCGTGGCCTTGCCTAACTATCTGCATGCCCCTGTGACGCTTGACCTGCTGCAAAGTGGAATTCACGTGCTTGTCGAAAAGCCTATGGCCTTGAAGACGAGCGAGTGTGATGAGATGATAGAAGCGGTCCGCAACACTGGTGCTGTTCTGGCTGTAGGGCTGGTACGCCGCTTCTACAAGTCATCACAATTCGTGAAACAGATAATTGAGAACGGATTGCTGGGCAATATCCTGGGCTTCGATTGCCGTGAAGGTATTATCTATAGGTGGGCTGTGGCATCTGGCGCTATGTTGCGGAAAGAGACGGCAGGGGGAGGAGTGTTCGTTGATATGGGCATCCACGTACTCGATTTGTTACTTTGGTGGCTAGGCGACTATGACAGCGTGGAATACTACGATGATGCTATGGGCGGGGTTGAAGCCGATTGTGAGCTTTATCTACAGTTGCAATGTGGAGCATCAGGAGTCGTGGAGTTGAGCCGGACCCGTAACTTGAGGAACTCGTGGATCATCCGTGGGGAACGCGGTACGTTAGAGGTTGAGAGTGGTTTCAACCCACTCGTACATTTGGAGACCAAGAACCAGGGTGTTGTCCTCACCGGGCAGGTCACGCGAGACGGTGCGGCTGACAAGAATCTGCGAGATGTCTTCCGTCGCCAGCTCGACGACTTTGTGGATGCCATACGTAGCCATCGCGAACCTTTCGTTCCGGGCCGAGAAGGCAAGCGCTCAGTGGAACTGATCGAAACTTGCTTGGCTTCACGACAACCACTGAAGCAACCGTGGATGTTCCCAGAAAGGCTTGAGTACGGTGTATTGGAGGGGGCGTTGCCATGAAATCTGCGCAGTTTGATCTTTCTGGCAAGCGAGTCTTGGTGACTGGCGGGACCGGGTTCATCGGTGGGCGATTGGTCGAAAGGTTGATATTGGAACACAAGGCAGACGTACGCGTCCTGGTGCGAAATTTCGCTCGCGCACCTCGAATTGCCCGATTCTCTATTGAGATGGTCCATGGAGATGTGACCAAGCCGGGCGACGTTGAGCGGGCTGTTGCCGGATGTGAGATTGTTTTTCACTGCGCTTATGGGAATCAGGGCAGCCGAGAGATGCGGCGACTTGTGAACGTGGAGGGCACAGAGAATGTATTGGCGGCCGCTCTGCAAGCTGGGGTGAAGCGGGTTGTCCATCTCAGCACTTTGATGGTGTACGGAGCCACATCAGATGGTGACCTCGATGAGACTGCTCCACGGCGCTACTCCGGCAATAGCTACGCTGATACCAAGCTGGATGCAGAGAAGGTTGCTTTTGATTACGTAGAAAGACATAGCCTGCCGGTGGCAGTTCTTCAGCCAACCGTAGTCTATGGGCCTTTCGCCCCGGTCTGGGCTGTTGGTGTGCTCCACCGCCTCAAGACGGAACGAATGATTCTAGTCAACGGTGGAAATGGTCTCTGCAATGCGGTCTACATCGACGACGCAGTCAGTGCCATACTGCTGGCTGCGGTAAGAGAAGAGGCTGTGGGTGAAGCCTTTCTCATTTGTGGCGAACAACCGATTACTTGGCGGGACTTTTACAGTAGATACGCGCGTATGTTGGGCGCCGCCGAGATGGTGAGTATGTCAGCAGCCGAGCTGTTGGAGGCCTACTCTGCCCAGGAACAACGCAAGACCAGAGGGATTCTAAGGGAAACGTTGAGCATCCTGCGGGAGGAACCACTCGTTCGCCAGCGCATCCTTAGGACGTCTGAGGCAGCTCTTTTAACAAAGGTCGCCCGGTCACTTTTACCAAAACAAATCCGGCAGTCATTGAAGAGGCGACTCAAGAGCAACGATAGAGCAAGTCAGCCGCGGACTGCACCTGAAGGAGAAAAACCAATACGCCCAATGCGTCCCTCGGTGGTGCAGTTCTACGCGCCAAAAACCAGGGTGTGTATAGACAAGGCGAAAAGAATATTAGGTTATCAACCCACCTTTGATTTTGAGTCTGGCATGAGGTTGACCGAGCAATGGGCCAGATGGGCCAATTTGCTGGGTGAATAAAGGTCTCCAAATTTGGAGGAGTTGCTGAATGCAAGATAAGTCCGCTTGCCAACAGCCAAAGAGTAGGAAGTAGAGTCCAATGCGTATCCTCATCACCGGTGGAGCCGGTTTTATCGGATCCCACCTGGTAGACCGGCTTATCGCTGATGGTCACGATGTGACGGTCATTGACAATCTGTCGGTCGGGACCATTGATAACATTGCCCATCACCTGGCTAGCGACCGTTTTCACTTTGTTTGTGACTCGATCCTCAACGAAACGACGATGGAGCAGTTGATCCGCAAGAGCGAGCAGATCTACCACCTGGCGGCCGTCGTCGGGGTCAAGTATGTGGTCGAAGATCCACTGGGTGGCATCCTGACCAATGTGCGCGGCACTGAGAACGTGCTGGAACTGGCCTACAAATACTGGGTGCCTACACTCATTGCCTCCAGCTCAGAGATTTATGGCAAAAGCACTGCCGTACCGTTGAGCGAGGAAGATAACCGGGTGTTGGGACCTACCAGCGTTGGGCGCTGGTCCTACAGCGATAGCAAGGCCATTGATGAGTATTTTGCCTTTGCCTATGCCCGCCAGGGGCTGCCGGTGACGGCGGTACGCTATTTTAACATCTACGGCCCTCGGCTGGATCCGCGCGGCTATGGCAGTGTCATTGCCAAATTCATCACTCAAGCTTGCCAGGGTGGTCCTTTGACCATCTATGGTGATGGTCGGCAGACTCGTTGCTACACCTATATCACTGATGCTATCGAAGGCACCATCCGGGCAGCCAATACTCCTGCTGCGTCTGGGTTACCTTTTAATATCGGTTCCAATCAGGAGACCAGTGTGTTGGAACTGAGCGAGATGATCCGCGCTCGGGTCAATCCCCGGGCCAGTGTTGAGTTCACCTCCTACGAGCAAATCTATGGCGTGCCTTTTGAAGAGACGCATCGTCGCGTGCCCGATGTAGAGCGGGCGGCGCAGATCTTGGGTTTTCGGGCAAAGGTGCCGTTGGAGGAAGGGCTGGAGCGGGCCATTGCCTGATTTAGTGAGGTCACACATGAGAATTCTTTTCGTGCAGATAAGCGATCACTTGCGTGGCGGGGGTGGTTCGATAGCGATGTATCGTCTTCACCTCGGCCTTAAAAAGGCTGGCTTTGACTCAAAGATCTTGTGTGGCATCAAAACACTCGACTCTTCCGACTCTGTAGCAGGCCCACGTTTATCAAGATTGGAACGCTACCTCGGCAAAGTTACGTCAGGGCTTGGATTAAATGACATTCATCGTATAAGCTCCTTTAAAATACCGAAAAGTAAGGCTTATTTAGAAGCCGATATTATCAACTTTCACGGCTTTCGTAAATATTTCAACTATCTTGCACTTCCTGCGTTAACAAAAAATAAACCCGGTGTTTTCACCCTCCAAGACATTTGGCCCTTTACTGGACATTGTGCTATCAGCTATGACTGCGATCGCTGGAAGATTGGGTGCGGCAAATGTCCCTATCCAGACGTCATTCCATCCATCCGGAGAGACAATACACGCCTGGAATGGAAGCTCAAGGACTGGGTTTACGGTCGTTCAAATCTGGTTATCGTCACTTTATGCAGCCAGGTCACTGAGCAAGCCAAGCAGAGTATGCTCAACCGCTTTCCGATTTATCAGATTCCGAGCGGTATAGACACTAAAGTCTATGAGCCGCTCGATCCTGAACAGTGCCGTTCGCTGCTGGGAATACCGCCAGGCAAAAAAGTGCTGATGTTTGCAGCGTTGAACTTGAGTCATTACTGGAAAGGCGGCGACCTGCTTCTGAAAGCGCTGCAAGGCTTACCCGAGTCACTGAAAGCCGAAACCGTGCTATTGCTTCTTGGTGACAAAGGTGAAGCGATTGTCCAAACTGTTGGCATTCAGGCAATTAATCTCGGCTACATCATCAACGATCGCGTTAAAGCCATCGCCTATTCTGCGGCCGATTTGTTTATCTCTCCCACCCGGGCTGAGGCTTTTGGTTTGGTCATTCAGGAGAGCATAGCCTGTGGCACGCCCGTGGTAGCCTGTGGAGTCGGTGGTGTCCTTGATCTTGTGCGGCCAGGCATCACGGGCTATCTGGCTGAACCTGAAAATGCCCAGGACCTCCGCAACGGCATCGTTCAATTACTTGAAGACGGACCTCTTCGCAGTCACATGGGCCAACAGTGCCGTGCAGTTGTCCTGAAAGAGTATGACCTAGAGTTACAGGTTCAGCGATACGTTGACTTGTATCGCCAGATATTGCAGACTTGAGGCTATAGATGGTCTTTTGCAGCCCCTTTCAGTGGAGATGCAGTGCTTCTCATCTGGGACGTGCAAGGTCTACCTGCCCCGATTGCATGGCATTGAGCGATGGTGCAAGCAAAATGGCGGCCTTGTGGTGACAACAGAGGAGACAAAAACATGGCTTTGCAGGAGCAGCCCCTGGTCAGTGTGGTAACGCCGGTCTACAACGGCGAAAAGTTCTTGGCTGAGTGTATAGAAAGCGTGTTGGCCCAAACGTACGAAAACTGGGAGTACGTGATCGTCAATAATTGCAGTACAGACCGCTCGTTGGAAATTGCACAACATTATGCCCAGAAGGATGCTCGCATTCGTATTCATAATAACAAAGATTTCTTGGCTTTAATGCCAAATTGGAACCACGCCCTGCGTCAGATTTCTGCCGCAAGCAAGTATTGTAAAGTGGTGCACGCCGACGATTGGTTATTTCCTGAGTGTATCACGGAAATGGTAAATGTGGCTGGGGCGAACCCATCGGTTGGTATTGTTGGCGCTTATGTGCTTGAGGGTGTCCGAGTAAAATGCACTGGATTACCATACCCGAGTACTGTAATACCAGGTCGAGAGATCTGCCGCTTGCACCTGCTGGGCGGCCCATACATATTTGGATCACCGACTTCACTTTTGGTTCGTTCTGATCTTATTCGAAGCCGTAAAGCGTTTTACAACGAGTCGTTCATCCAGACAGTGGATCAGGAAGCGTGCTTCAATGTTCTCCAGAATACTGATTTTGGTTTTGTGCATCAGGTTCTTACTTTTACACGACTGCACGACGAGTCACAAACCTCGCGCTCTCGAGGACTCAACAGACTCGTTCTGGAGAAACTTGTTATTCTGACAAAATACGGTACCGTGTATCTAAGTAACAAAGAGTATGAGAAGCGTCTAGAACAGAAAATGCGGAGTTACTATGCATTTCTGGGCAAAAACGTTCTTCAATGGAGAGGAAAAGAGTCCTGGGATTACCATAAAGAGGGCCTCAAAAACCTGGGGTTTCCATTGAGCTGGACTAGATTGGCCAGAGCAACGATAAAAGAATTATACTCCAAGTTGGCTAATGGCATAGTACATCCAAAAATGACTGCTCAAAGCATAATTGGATTTGTAAAGAAGTAAAGGAGCGCAGGAGATGATAGCTCGTTCTGAAGAGAAAGTCAGGTTAGCCATTATAGGATGTGGCGCGGTTGCTGAAGAAAGATACCTACCAGCCTTTAATTTGGTTTCCAACCTGGCTCTCACTCACATCGTTGATCTCGACGTAGAAAGAGCGCAGGACGTTGCCAATCGCTTTCGGATTCCTAATTGTGTTGACGATTATCGCGCCGTTTTCGACCAAGTAGACGCTGTAGTAGTTGCTACGCCGCCCAAGTCACACGCGCGGATCAGCATAGATTGTCTAAACCAAGGATTACACGTCTTATGTGAGAAGCCACTAGCGACTTCAGTCGAGGAAGCACAAGAGATGATCAACGCCAGCAAACAGACACACACCCATCTGGCCGTGGGGATGATCCGACGCTTGAGCTGGAGCTCTCAACTACTAAACAGGCTCGTGCAGAGCGGCATGTTGGGAAATATTCGCCGCTTTGACGTCGAAGAAGGAGGTGAATTCAATTGGCCGCTTCGTACCGGGCACATGTTCCAGGATAGCAACTCGGGGGGAGTTCTCGCTGATGCTGGGTCACACATAATTGATCTTTTATTATGGAGTCTTGGGAGCCAACGTGCGCAGCTTGTTAGCTGTAGAGATGACAACTGGGGCGGTGTTGAGGCGAACGCAATAATAGAGCTGACAGTGGAGCGATGCTCCAGGCCAGTGCCGGGTAGAGTTGAGCTTAGCTTCACCAGAAGCCTGAGGAATACCTTGAGAATTTACGGAGAAAAGGGATGCCTTGAAGCGCCCACACGCGGTGGCCCTGAAGTATTCTTTTATCCAGATGACGAGCAAACAGATCCTGTGGTCCTGAGATCGCTCAATGCAAAACCCCGGAAAAGAGTTGAGGAATTTGCCGTACAGCTTTCCAATTTTCTAGATTCGATAGTCAATGATTCGAAAGATTATGTCTCAGCAGATGAGACCCTCATGACGATATCTTTGATCGAACAGTGCCATTGCTCAAAAGAGCGCCTGGTCCAATCTTGGGAGATGAAACACCTGGAATCCTTCTTTGGGGATGAGAAAAATGGGTAATGAGACGGTCTTGGTTACGGGTGCGACGGGCTTTGTTGGAAGTCGTCTGGTTGAGAGGTTGGTGTTAGGGACAGATTACCGAGTCAAAGCGATGGTGCGCCGGTTCTCAGGCCCGGGGCTTGCTCGGTTGGCGCGTCTGCCTGTAGAGTTCGTGTTGGCCGACTTGATGGATCTGGAGTCTTTGACCAGGGTGGCCAAGAGCTGCGACATCATTGTTCACTGCGCCTATGGCAGCAGTGGTAACAAAACCCAGAGACAAGAAACCACTGTGTCTGGGACTGAAAATGTCCTGAAAGCCGCATTGCAGAGGGACGTGCGTAAGGTGATACACTTGAGTAGCTCCGCTGTGCACGGAAGAGACCTTAAGGGCCCAGCGGTAGATGAATCCGCGCCCTTTACAAGCGATCGTGACCTGTATAGTGCGAGTAAGATTGAAGCGGAAAAGGTTCTGTGGCGATACCAGCGAGAACATGCCCTGCCTGTGGTCGTTTTTCGCCCGACCCTTATATATGGCCCTTACGGGAGAATGTGGACTGAACGAATCGTCAAGGAAGTACAGGCCGGTGCTATCTTGGTAAACGGGGGAAGTGGAGCGGCAAATCTTGTTTATATTGACAACCTTATCGATGCCATTCTGCTTGCGATAGAGAAGGACTCTGGAGATGGAGAAGCTTTTATTCTAGTTGATGATGAACGTCTGACCTGGCAAGATGTCTATACCAGCTACGCCGATATGATGGGTTTCCATCCCCCTCTGCAAAGCATGTCTGTCGACGAGATTGAGGCGATGAGAAAAGTTGGTCAGCCGAGTGTTTTCAACCAATGGTTTGTTTTTCCCTGGTATATTGGCCTGGAAGTAGCCCAATATACTTTACGGCCACCTGAAATGCGTCGTAAGATCAAGCAAATACCGTTGATACGGTTCATATCAAAACTCGTGCCCTGGCAGATCAAGAACCAGCTCAAAGGGGAGAGCAAAAGTCGTGGGACTGCGGCTGCCAATACGCCCCCGCCTTGCCATATCCAACTGCCTGGCAAAGATATTGTCGAGCTCTATACTTCTCGGTCGCGCTTTTCAAACGAGAAAGTCAAGAGAATTTTGGGCTACACACAGCGAATCCCTTTCGATGAAGCCATTGATTTGACGCGTTCCTGGTTGCAGTATCAAAGGTTAATTCCATGAGCAGACAAATAGACCATTCCCTGGAGGAGTCGGCCTATGAGTTCTAAGGTTTGCACTGAAAAAGATCACAATATATGGGTAGAGAGAGTGCTCCGCCGCAAACGGCGGCTTGAGCGCCTCAAAAAGCTTGGTAGATGGTGGTGGTGGTCGTGGATGGCCATGCAGCTCTCTGATTTGCCATTTATGGGGCGCTTCTTTACCTGGATAGCCGGTTTACCTGTGGGCTCTTTTAGAAGCAGAAGAGTGCTGGCTCGAATAAAGACCTATATCTCTCCGAAAGCTCAGATCGGTTGCCCTAATCTGCATCTTGGCCCCAACTGTTTTATTGATGACTTTGTAACCATTTGGGGTACGGACGGCAGCGTCATACTAGGTAAGCGGGTACACTTATATCGGGGGACTATCATCGAAGCGGCTCAAGGAGGAAAAGTCATCATCGGTGAAAATACCCACGTCCAGCCTGGTTGTAATCTTAATGGCTACGTGAGTGAGGTGCGGATTGGACGCAAGGTCATGGTCTCTGCTGGTTGCGCTTTTACTCCTTATCAACACAATCTTGATGATTTGAGTCAACCCATGAGCGACCAGCCACTCATCAGCAAAGGGGACATAGTCGTCGAAGACGACGTCTGGCTGGGAATGGGCGTGAAGGTTATGGATGGGGTGCGCATAGGCCGGGCGGCTGTCGTTGGCGCGAATGCGGTTGTGACCAAAGATATTCCGCCCTACAGCATCGCCGTAGGCGTACCGGCACGTGTTATTGGTAAAAGGGGAGCCACCCAATAGACAATGATAACTAACAGGACTTGCACAGTCGCTATGCGAGGACAAAGCCCACTTTTCTACGCTCTTGTACCATGGCAAAAGAATTGCTGGTTGGCGATAGGCCTGGCACTGATGATGGCCTTGACGTTATGGAGTCGGGTATCGGCTGCCGGACCACCAGAGGATAATCCCAATCAAGACGACGGCCAGCAGGTCGGCCTGGTGTCTACCACCGTAGAGTGTCTGGCGGTGAAAGCCGGGACTCTAGATAGTGCTTCGGCCACGGTCCGCCTGGAATGGGAAGGCCAGATAGAGGAGGCTTTTCTGGTACTGTCGGCGGCTGGTTCGGAGGGAGGGCACAGCATCTATGTAAACGGTCAACTCGTAGGTGGTGCACCCGTCCGGCCTGGCGGCCAATCCTGCCAGGCTGGATCCCCAGCTACGATTTTCGCCCCAACTGATATGATTCCCATCCCCATCAAAGTTTTGGCGAAAGGCCAGAATGTGGTTACACTGACCAACGATGCCAATGTCAACGACGGCTGGACGGCCGCTAATCTACACGTGGAGATCCACGGGGTTCTTAGCGGTCCGCCGGTGGCTTTGCTGGAGGCCACTTCGCCAGCCTTGTCTCCTCCAGAGATAGGGGCAAAGGCTGTTGTATCTGACAGTGTCTTGTTGACCAGTTCGTACGATGACATTGAACAACTGGTTTGGTATCAGGTGCCCGACGGCTACACCGGCAGCGTCTCTGTGCCCCTGCTTATCGGGGCACACGGGATGGGTGGAGACGGGCAGTGGATAAGAGATTTTCTGGCCGCCGAAGCCAATAATCGCACCTGGCTGTTGGCCGCACCGGATATGCATGGCAGTCACTACATTAACACCGGCGAATATGCCCTGGCTTGGCCTGGCGCGCAACACGATATTATAGACACGATAGAATACATGATGTCCGAATATGAGGTGGACCCATCACGCATTTACATCACCGGAGGCTCCATGGGCGGGCAGACTGCGGCGATGATGGCTGCCAAATATCCCGATGTGTTTGCTGCTGCGGCACCTTGGAAGCCACTGACCGATTTAGCTGTCTGGCACGACGAACTAGGTGATATGGGCAAATTCTTTATGCGTACAAAGATCAGGGAGGAGACGGACGGCACACCCTCACAGGTCCCCTTTGAATATCAACGACGCTCGCCAATAGAAATGCCACAGAACAGCCGGTTGATTCCTATCAAAATGTGGCATGATCAGCTAGATGTACTGGTTCCCATCCATCACTCGTACGACCTAAGAGACGCTATCAACAGTTGGAATCCGCTAACGCCAGTGATGGTAATTGATCCATCCGTAGGAGGATGCCCCCCTGATCAGCATTGCTACAATCCTGCCCCGGCCGACGTGTTTGACTATCTGGAAAGCTCTACCCTGAGTTCACAGCCTCCTCTTTCCCTGGCCATCCGCACGGATGAGTCGAAGCCCTATTATTGGCTGAACTTGGCCCAGACGGGAGGCGATCATTGGTCGGAAGTGGAGGCCGCTTATAGCCTGGCCGACAAAACAGTGGCGGCCACCATTTCAGACACCAATCCACTTACCGTGGCCTTCAACCTTGGCTCAATGCCCATCACCGGCTCGGCTGGTCTGCCTCAGGCGGGCATGGGCCTTTCGGCCACCACTTATCAAATCAAAGAGGGCAATAAACCTCCTTATCTACAAGATTATACATCCGGTTACCTGACCGTGACGCTGTCCACCACCGGCCAGTTTAGCCTGACCATCTCTGCCATTGCATCTGATTTGCACAAGATCTATCTGCCTATCGTCATGAAAGAATAGCTAATCGCACTTTTATTTCCTTTCTAACTTTTTTTCTAACACTTTTCCTAAATCTCTAACTTTTGGATGATACACTATGGTCTCCGCTGGCTGCGCTTTCACCCCTTATCAACACAAAATGAAAGATTTGAGCCGACCGATGAGTGATCAAGAGCTTACCAGCAAAGGCGGCATAATCATCGAAGACGGTGTCTGGTTAGGCATGGGCGCCAAGGTCATGGATGGGGTGCGCATTGGTCAGGGGGCTGTCATTGGCGCGAATGCGGTTGTGACCAAAGATATTCCGCCCTACAGTATCGCCGTAGGCGTACCGGCCGATGTTATTCGTAAACGAGAAGCAATACAGTGATGTTTTGCTCATAACGAAGTGAGAGATTTGAAGGCAGACTATATGCGAGTCACTCTCTTTGCCCGTGTTAACCCTGTCCTGAACCCATATATTCTATTATACAAGGAAACGCTGGAGCGTCAGGGGCTTATAGTCCATCTGGAGCGTGAATTCAACCTGATCTGGCTAATAACTAGGTGGAAATCCTGCGACGCTATTCATCTGCACTGGATAGGTGCAGCCTACAGACACGACGAGAAAAAAATCCAGTCTGGCCTGGCTAAAAAACTGAGCAACAATCGCCTTTATAGAATCTTACGAGGGGGTCTAAGGCTGGCTAGCTTTTCGGCGGCATTCTTCCTGGCAAAATTGCAGGGGAAAATAGTCGTCTACACAGTTCATAACTTGAATCCACATTATGATCAATCCGGGCCTTTCACAATCTTAAATCGAATTGCACATCACCTCGTTTTGTCTCTGGCCGATAATGTTCATGTTCATAACCACTATACCCGGAAAGTGTTAGAAACTACTTACAAGCGGAAGAATAGTGTTACTGTTGTTCCGCTCGGAAATTACATAGGACGTTATCCCAACCAGATCTCAAAGTTGGAAGCTCGCCGGCAACTGGGTTTGCCAGACAATGCATTTGTTTATTTGTCTCTGGGTCTGCTTCGCCCCTACAAAGGGGTGGAAGATCTGGTTGATGCCTTTGAAAAGCTCGAATCGCCAATAGGTCGGTTATTGATAGTTGGTCGGGTCTCAAAGGCTAGCTACAAGGAAAAGCTATCAAGCCTGGTCCAGAATAACCCGGACATCAAGCTGGTACCGGAATTTGTACCCGATGAGGCTGTTCAGCTTTATATGAACGCCTGTGATATTTGTGTTTTGCCTTATAAGGATGTAAACACATCGAGCGCTGCTGTACTGGCCTTGTCATTTGGTCGACCCACTATTGCGCCAGCTATTGCCTCCTTTCCTGAATTGATTACACCAGAGACTGGTATTCTTTATGATCCATCTCAAGCAAATGCCCTGGTTTCGGCTTTGCAACAGGCCAGACAGCACGCTTGGTCTGAGTCTGAGATTCTTGCTTATGGTCATCAATTTGATTGGGACAAACTGGGACCGCAGTTGGCTAAGCTTTACCAGATAGCATATGACAGACAGCGATAACCGGAAATAACGTCGGGGAAAGTGGGACATACTGAGGGAAGATGATCCCAAAACGTTGCCGCATTCTATACATCGAAAAACCTGTGTTTGTAGGGGGGGGGGTTATCAGCCTTTATGAGTTGGTACGTGGCCTGGATACCAGCCGCTACGAACCCGTGGTTCTCTTTCATGGGCCCAACCCTTACCGTGAGCGGTTTCGGGAACTCGGGGTGAAGGTTACTATTCTAAGTGAGAAGGAAACCGCTGTAATGCCCCCTAATAGCTCTCAGCGGGACGTAGCTGCCAGTTTAAGCCGCTATGGAAATTGGCTGGCGGACGGCTACCGGGCAGCTAAGGATGTGTACCTGCTAGCTCGGCGGGACTGGCCCCTGGTCCCGCGTGTGGCTCGCCTGATCAGAGATGAGGCAATTGATCTCGTTCATCACAATAACAGTCTGACTGGGAGTCGGGCTACGGTGATGGCTGCTCGGCTGGCTGGTACACCACAGGTTTGCCAAGTGCGAATGTTGCACCCGTTTTCATTTGTCGAAAGATATCTGGCCCACTTTGTTAACTGTTTTATCTATATCTCCAGGGCCGTCGAGGAATGTTACCGTAATCAGGGAATTCCCTCTAGCAGAGGGCAGGTTGTTCACAATCCAATCAGCGTCGAGGCTTGCGGGCAGACCCACCACGCCGCCGAATTACGGGCCGAGTTTGGCTTGACCGACCAGGATCGGTTGATCAGCAACGTGGGTCGGCTTGATTGGTGGAAAGGGCATGACTATTTTTTGCAGGCGATGGCTGAGGTGATCCAGTCGCAGCCCAATATGAAGGCTTTAATTGTGGGAGCGTCTGATTCTACATCTCGGAATCAGGCTTACTGTCAGCGGCTCCAGCAACTAGTCAGGGACTTGGATCTATCGGATCACGTTATTTTCACCGGTTTTCGGACTGATGTTCCACGGATCATGGCTGGCTCTGATGTTGTGGTGCACAGCGCTTCCGAGCCAGAACCTTTCGGGCGAGTTATCGTTGAGGCGATGGCGGCCGGACGGCCCGTTGTTGCCACTGCTGCTGGCGGTGTGCTGGACATCATCGAGGATCAGGTTAACGGTTTGTTGGTTCCTCCTAAGAATGCAGCATTAATGGCAAAGGCCATCCAGCAGCTTTTACAAAACCAAGAGCAGGCCAGAAGACTCGGTCAGCGCGCTCAACAATATGCCAAAGAGCATTTCTCGGTTAAAAGGCACGTAACGGCAGTTCAGGGTGTTTATCAAAGAATTCTGGCTCCATAGAGGTTTTCTCAAGAATTTCAAAAGGAAAGAGGGGGATCAAAACTCATGGAAGTTCAAGACGTATTAAAGTACCTAAAAATTGTTCAGAAATGGTGGTGGGTCATAGCCCTGCTCTTTGGGGCTACAGTAGGCACCATGCTGGTCATTGCTTTCCTGACCGAAAGGCAATATGAGGCAACTGTGACGGTACAGGTCAGTGCTCCACCGCCGCAAGAGGTACCGCTCTATAGCCAGTTTGGCCGGCAGGCGTTGCGCGACGAAATCGAGCAGACCCGGGCCAGTTTCAGTGAGTTTGTGTTGGAGGGAGATGTCCCCTATCGTGCCCTCGAAACCCTTCCAGATATAAAAATGAGAGGAGGGGAGTTACGCGATAGGATAACTGTAGACATCCCAGAAGGCTCACAACTTATGCATATAAAGGTGCGCGCTGCCGATACTGAAACGGCGGCTCTGCTGGCCAATACACTGGTCGACATCGGCCTAAAGGCCTATGGCCAATTGCTCGCCCAGCCGACGGTCAACACACGCCACTTCATCGAGCAGGAGTTGGAGGTCGCTCGAGCAGAACTGGAAACTGCTGAAGTTGAATTAACGCAATTTCAGATTGACAACAAGATTGGAAATTTGAACGGCGCGATCAATAGCCAGTACGATCTTATTCGATCTCTGAGAATGCAGGGCGACCTGACACGGGCCGGGGGGGGCGTAGCCAAGGCTCAGGCGATTGAGGAGATTGTCCTGGAGCGTGAGGCTGAATTACAAAACATGTTGGGATTGTCGACTGAGTACAATGAGTTGGTTGACCGCGTCGAGCGGGCACGCGCCACGCACGATTTTCTATTAGGCAGGAGGGCCGAGGCGCAAATTAAAGAGAAGCAGATTCTCGAAGTGGGCTCCATCCAGATCATTACCCCGGCCCGCCCCCCGCAGAAACCAGTTGCGGCCATTGACAGTAAGCTTATTGTGCTCGGGGCAGTTGCGAGCTTCCTGGCCGGTGTACTTCTGACCTTCCTACTGGAATATCTGGAGATATCGGGGGCTTTCCGCGGCTTTCAGGGGCTTTCCGAACGATCTGAAATGGTTGCTCTATCCGACGACGAAGTTAAGCGGGCCGTTATCCAATGATGGCGTATGTTCGTATTCCCAAACCATCTTATCTGCTGTCGCAACTGTCCCCTCGCGAAAGACCGGATGCTGCGCTGTATCGGGTGCTGACCCACCTGGCCGAACTGTATCAACTTGGTGAGATACAGACCTGCCATCGCGCTCGGCGCGGCGGGAATAGCTTGAATTTTGTCGCGACGACCCCACGGGGAAAGTTTATTCTTAAACGACATCGCCTCACAGAAGATGCGGTGGCGTATGAGCACCAGGTGTTAGGTCACCTTCAACAGCGGGACTTTCCCGCGCCACGCGCGATCTTGAATCAGGCCGGTCAGACCTGGTCTACGATTGATGGGGCTCTCTATAGCGTGTACGAATTCGTGGAGGGCTATTGTCTAGCCGATTTCTTCTGGTGGCCTTCCGTCCGGCGAGATATGATCTACCAGGCTGGACGTACCCTGGGTGAATACCATAAGGCGATTGTAGATTTAGTCCCTACTTTTCGGAAGTGGGACGGTTATCGTCTGACAGAACACAGGAGATGGCGTGAAGGAGATTGGTTTCGACAGGCTCTGAAGGATATTCGTCCTGTGTTGCAAAAGCCGACTGCCACCAGCCCGATTGACGATTTTGCTCGATCCCACATTGATACGCTTGAGCGAATGCTCAGGCTGGAATCTGTCGTGGAAGAACGCTCAGACCTATCGAAATTGGTTGTCCATGCCGACTACGCCCCCTGGAATATTCTCTTTCGACCAGGTCAGCCCCTCTTTCTGTTGGATTTCAACGCGGCCCGACTTGACCTGAAGGTTTTTGACGTCATATCGGCAACTTTCTGGTTTTCTTGGCGTCGTGGTGATCGTCTGGATCAAGGAGAGGCAATGGCCTTTCAAACTGGCTATTGCGAAACTGGCCAATTGCGTGAAATTGAGGTCAAGCTGGCCAGCTCTGTTTTCCAATGGGTCATGGCCCGAGCAATGGTTGAGCGCTTGCGCCGTCATTACCAGGAACACTTTTTGCTTTATGATCTAAAGCGGATTGGGAAAATCTACAAGATGTGTGTTTTTGCCAGACAGCAACCGCAGCAACTGGTAGCCGGCTTGAAAGAAATGTGAGATGACGACTTTTGGACAATCATTAAGATCAATCATAATTCAAGGACTAGATGTCCTTGTCAAGTTTAGATTAATCTTGATTGGGATAATCACCGTAGGCCTGGGTATTTTATCGGGACACCTAATTGATTCCTTTGAGGCAGGGGAGTTAATAATCTCAATTGTGGTTATGATCATTCTAATGGTGATTATTATTAACAAACCCCTGAATGGCATGCTGGTTTGGTTGTTTTTCATGGTTTTCTTTGAAACGTGGATCAAGATTCCTATGGGGGCTGGCGTTCCAGATCTATCCTTCAGTCGCTTCACGATTGCCTTTCTGACTATTTCTATGCTGGCTATGGCTGCCATCGGCAAGTTTCGCTTTGCCCGGATCAGTCTGGCTGACCTCTGCATCATTGCTACGACCGTCGGGATCATGATATCTGCGCCTCTGGCCGATCATCCCAAGAGTGTGATCCAGATGGCCATTGCTCTGTACTTCACCCCGCTCGTTATCTATTCTTTTGCCAAGAATTTGGTGCAGGGTAGAGAAGACCTCCATAAGGTCTTCCTGACCATAGCGGTCCTTGGCTTTGTATCTGGTGCGTACGCAGCCTATGAACACGCAACCGGTAATATCTTATTTTTACCTAAGGACAAAGAAGTCACTTATGTTTTTCGAGGTGACACGGATATACGCTTGATCGTAGGGCTTATGGGAGGTTCAGGCGAGATGGGGCGTGCCCTGGCGACTGCTATACCGGTTACATTTTATCTGTTTCTCGAGTACAAGAAAACCGATATCCGAAAAATCCTGCTGGCTGGGATGCTGGTGGCTCAGTTTTATGGTATCGTTGTCGCTATGAGCCGAACGCCCTGGTACGCACTACTGATTGCTCTATTCATTATGCAATTCTTCTATCCGCAATTCCGAAAAGTGTTTTTCATCATTGTTCTTGTAGCAGCTATCCTTATCTGGGCCACCTGGGATCAGGTCAGCGAGAGTAAGGCGGCAAGTCGAATCAATGACAAGGGTTCCACTTTAGAGGGGCGACAGGAACGTTGGCGAGCGGGCTACAACATGTGGCGAGTGAAGCCTATTCGTGGGTGGGGATTTGGCCGATATGCGGAAGAGTCAGGGCGTTTCCGCACGGATGGGAATCGCAGAAATTTTGTTGCGGTTGAGAACGACTACCTGTATACCCTTGTTGGCAGCGGCCTGATCGGCTTCCTACCATACTTGCTTTTTCTGTTAACGCCGCTGGTCAATAGCCTGCGTTTGTTTTTTAGAACGCGCTCCCCAGACTGGTCGGGGTTCATCAAAACTGAGACGATAGCGGTCTATTGGGCTGTTATCCTTTGTTTGACTATTGCCTCGTACACTGCGAGACAAGTTCAACCCGCTCTTAAGCTGATGGTTTTTGCTGTGGCCGGCGCAGTGGTTGGCACGCACGAACATTGGCTGCGCGGCTCAAGAGCAAAAAAGCGTTCTGTTACTAACTCGCTTCGCTTCCAACTACAGTTGGAGCAGAAAAGATAGATGAGCTCGTATCGGAGATACAGCATCATCTCCTTGTCTCTTAGGAGGATAACAACTGTGAGGCTTTTAATGATTGGACTGGATGGCGCAACCTGGACAGTTGTTGACCCGCTGCTCAAGGACGGCCGATTGCCCAACCTGGCCCATCTCATTGAGAATGGGACGCGATGTATATCTACTGCTATTGAGCCTGTGCTCAGCCCGATTATCTGGACCAGCTTGGCCAGTGGCAAACGGCCGGAGAAACATGGTGTGACTCACTTTTTTGACACGGCCAACAGCGTTCGTTGCCGACGTCTATGGGATATCCTGGAGCAGCCGGACCGCCCGATTGGCCTCTTTGCCTGGCCCGTCACTTGGCCGCCGCAACCGGCCAACGGTTTTGTCGTTCCCTCACTCTTCGCGCGGGCCAATGATACATTTCCCCCGAATCTCCGGTTTGTGAAGGACCTGGAAGATGGATTGGGCCGAGGATGGGGTGAACGCCTGCGATTGATGAGCACCGCGATGCGACATGGGCTACGTCCCGCTACCGTCGCTCGGATCGCCAGATATACGGTCGGCCGAAAACTGGGACGCTATGACGCTCTGGATCGCTTTGTTTGGGAACGTTTCTTAAAGTTGGGCACACATCTGGACATTTACGAGTTTCTGGTAAGAAAATACAGGCCCTATTTTACCAGCTTTTATCTGAACCAGACCGACGCTTTTTCCCACCGCTTCTGGCGCTACTATGAGTCACATCTCTTTCCTGATGTCACAGAAGCCGAGGTTAGGCGATACGGTGACATGATTCCAAGTGCTTATGAAATGGCAGATCGGGCTATAGGGCGGCTGATGAAACTGGTGAATAGAGACACACTGGTCGTGGTCGTCTCTGATCATGGGTTTGAAGCAGCCAACACTGCTACGGAAGGGGGGAAATTCTGCGGGCGGCTTTTAGGTCATAAACTGTTAGAAATGCTAAACTTGACCCGTCAGGCCAGCTATGTGAATCATCGAGGCTGGATCATAGTGAAACTGTCTAGGGAGGCGAATCATCGTCGGGTTGAGATTTTGGATCTTCTGGGCAAGTTCCGCGTTAGGGAGTTAAATGCCCCTCTACTCCATGTGACTGAAAACCACACCGGTGAAATTGCCATTAAAATCTACGCTCGCACAAGCCTTTATGGCGACGACGTTGATCTCAACGTACTACACATTGATTACTTGGACAAGACCAGGGCCTTTTTGGACCTCGTGCAGCCAGAGTATGATAGGCGTGCCTCTGGAGTTCATCACCCCGATGGCATTTCGATCTTTTACGGTCCAGGCGTGCAACCA
>Ga0111173_1027_pt1 | contig 34575 bp, 26 predicted proteins | sample DeeMarSWOR324_28_FD_80234 | JGI IMG/M metagenome (GOLD analysis project Ga0111173, IMG submission 80234) | Anaerolineae bacterium SM23_84
GTGTTGCGGGAAAGGCCCGGCGAAGGGGATCTTTCGCAGATTCAGACTCAGTTCACAAACTACTTCGGCGAACCGGTACGGTTCGAAATCCAGATGGTTGACTCAATCACAGAGAAAACGGACAAGGTAGGCAACTTCGTATGCAGGCTGCCCCCAGCGAAACCGCCGAAGCCAAGCCAACTTGCCGCGCGGAAATGAAAAGCCAGTCAACCACGGTGGCATCGCCGCAAAGCTTCCCCGCGGCCTTGCGGGCCGCAAGTTGACATGGCCACCTGTTGTGTGTAGTATTGCCTGGGTTTGCTGACAGAACCCCAGACTCGCCAACTGAACCCTCGGACCGGAGTTGCCGATGGCTTTCGAGTGTCAACATCTCCACAAGATATACCGCACGCGGAATGGTCCAATACCCGCTTTGGAGGATGTGAGCTTTCGTGTCGAGGATCAAGAGTTCCTCTGCATAGTCGGGCCCAGCGGATGCGGCAAGACAACGCTGCTCAAGCTGATTGCCGGTCTGTTGGAACCCACATCGGGCGAGATCACGTTTGACGGCCAGCCAGCCGACGGTCGTCCGCGCTGCGCCCTCGTATTCCAGGAGCACGGTCTTTTCCCATGGATGACAGTCCTGGACAACGCTGCCTTTGGGCTGGAGATGCGGGGCGTAGACAGGCAAGAACGCCACGACCGGGCACACGCATTCATCGGAAGAGTTGGGCTGGGTGCATTCGCCAATTGTTACCCGCACGAACTGTCCGTGGGAATGCGCCAGCGGGTAGCGATTGCACGGGCCTTTGTCTGCGATCCACACATGCTGCTCATGGACGAGCCGTTTGGCTCCCTGGATGCACAGACCCGGCTTGTGCTCCAGGAAGAGCTGCTGCGAATATGGAAGGAATACCGTAAGCAAGTCGTCTACGTCACGCACGACATTGAGGAGGCAATCCTTCTGGGTGACCGCGTGCTGGTAATGACCGGGCGCCCAGGAGGAATTCGCGAGGATATCAAGATCCCTCTCGCTCGACCTCGGGACCTGCGCGCGGGCGAGCAACACGACGTGGCAGAGATCAAGTGGCACATATGGGAAATACTGAAGGACGAAGTACGCAAGAGCCTCTACGTCACCGCCTGAGCCCCGGCATACCCCCGGAGCAGTTGGTGACAGCATTCCTTGCTGTCCTAGTGCTGGCTGTGTGGGAGTGGGGAAGCCGCACGGGGCGGATCTCGACACTCTTCTTCCCGCCGCCCTCGGCGACGGTGCGAGCGCTCCGCCGCCTGCTCAGCACTGGCAGGTTAGGAGAGAACCTGGGCGCTACTCTCTACCGAGTCTTTGTCGGTTTTGGGCTGGGCGCAGCGCCCGGCCTGGTTCTGGGCTTGGTTTCCGGCTGGTCACGCCAGCTGCGCGCCGTCGTTGATCCTTTTATCGCTGCCGCGCACCCAATCCCCAAGGTGGCTATCCTGCCCCTGGTCATGATCATCCTTGGCATTGGCGAGAGCTCCAAGCTGGCGGTGGTAGCCATTGCCTGTTTCTTCCCCATGCTGATCAACGCCATGGCCGCCGTGCGCGAGATCCCGCCTATCTACTTCGAAGTCGCAGAGAACTATGGTGCCGACCTCAGGCGAGTCTTCTCCCGCGTCGTGGCACCAGCCACACTCCCACTTGCGATGAGCGGCGTCCGCTTGTCGCTCAACACCGCACTGGTGCTGACGCTGGCTGTCGAGCTGGTGGCCGCGCAAAAAGGCCTGGGGGCGATGATGTGGCTTGCCTGGGAGACACTTCGTACAGCGGACCTGTACGCCACCTTGACGGTCACAGCCATCCTTGGCATTGGCTTCAACCTCATTGTGCAGGCCCTGGAGCGCTATCTGATCCCCTGGCACGCGGATTGAGAGAGCTGAGGCTGGCTCTGAGTCGCCGGTGACAAAGAGCCCGACAGCGACTAGAGGGGCTCGCGACGCTGCCTGCGTTGCGTTTGTTTCTGCCCAGGGCGTGCCATGCGTACCCCTTGCGCTTACCGACGAGATCACCCCCCACGTCCTGCGCTCAACTTCAGTTGCCGCCTGCGGGGCTTGGCCGCACGCTGATGGCTAGCCCGAGGATCACTATGGCGGGCCACTCCGTTGACAACGGATGTTTGACTGCCAGGGCGAAAGCGCTATAATTGCGGCGACATCGCAAGCAGCACCAGGCAGGATGTGACGTGTCTACCGATTTCAAGCCCGGTCAAGCCTACCAGCACATAGAGATGGGGCAACACCTGGAGCGCATGGGGCGGTTGGACGAAGCCATGGCTGAGTTCAAGCGCGCCGTTCAGGCAGATCCCAGCATCGCAGCCGCCCACATCGCACTGGGGCATCACTACCAGCGGAAGGGTCTGCTGACCAAGGCCGTTGACGAGTTCCACACGGCGGTCTTGTTGAGCGGAGACTACGAGAGCTTGTTTCATTGGGGACGCGCCCTTGCGGATCTCGAACGCTATGATGAGGCTGGAGAGGCGTTCAGCCGCTGTCTATCGATTGAGGATGACGACCCCCCGGCCCGTTACGAACTGGCCTGTGTGCAGTATGCCCAAGACCACTTTGGGGCTGCCCTGACTCGATTCGAGTCACTGCTCGAAGAGTACCCAGACGATTGGCAATTGAAATCAGCCATAGCCGACTGCCAGCTAGCGCTGGGTGACTATGCCGCAGCAGAAAGCACACTTCGTGAGGCCGTGCGCATGGCACCGGACGATGTAGACTCTGCTGCCCTGCGTGAGGGTTTGTTGGTGGCTCGGCGCCATCGGGAGTTCTCTCCGTCTCATGCGATGGGCTGCAAGGATCTCCTATACGCCGACCATGGAGTCATCGTGCTGGGAAGCGGCCGCGACGATGGGCTTGATGTCCCGATGTACCAAGACTATACCTTCACCTACAGCGATGTAGCCACAACGTGTAGCCGGATGTTGGCGATGAGCTCCGCGCTCAGCTGGCCGTTCAACGCCATCGTGCCCGTGGAAGAGGACTCGAAACCACTGGCCATCGCCCTGGCACAATTGCTGGAGGTGCCTGCCTTGGGCGTCGAGGAACTGCGCGACGAGGACCTCGCACTGGTCGTGTTGGCCGTGGGAACGCAGTCGGAGCTTTTCGAAGTGACGCTGGAACACATGCCCTGTCCGGTATTGTCCTTTGCGCTAGCCTTGGCCTGGGAGCCACACAAGAGCGCGGTGCCTGACATCGTTGGAGTCCACGGCAGCGGAAAGTTCACGCTGCCCTGGAAGCGGCTGCCCAAGCGGTCGGCCGAGGCTGCCGCGGCCTCCATCTTGCGTGCTCTGGCAGTTGCTCCAGAGGAAGACAATCAGGCGCAGCAGATCGCATACTACAGGCGACAGCATACCCTGCTGCGCTTCTCCAACCTATCGACAGGATTGGCAGACTGCCAAAGCAGCCAGTGCACGCCTGCACCGTGAACATGGATGTCCTGCGACTTGCAGTAGGTCCATATGACACGAATTGTTATGTCCTGTTCTGCGGTGAAGCCCATTCCTTGCTTGTGGATCCGGGAGACGATCCGGGCACGTTGTTGAGTGCCATCGCCGGCACTCAACTGGTCGCCATCTTGCTCACGCATGGACACCCCGACCACATCGGCGCACTGGAGGAGCTGCATCGCGCTACGGGCGCTCCCATCGGTGTGCACCCCGCAGACTCTAATCTGCTCCCTGTGCCACCCAGCCTCGAGCTGCATGATGGTCAGAGGGTGCGGTTTGGGCAGTGCTGGGTGCGGGTTCACTGTCTGCCAGGGCACACGCCCGGCAGCGTGGGCTTGGAACTGACCCGACATCGTTGGCTCGTAGGCGATACGATCTTCCCCAACGGCCCGGGGCACACCGACTCGGCGGCGCAGTTCGCACAACTGACTCAGACGCTGTGGGAGCGCATCTTCGTCTTGCCGCCGCAGACTGAGTTGCTGCCTGGTCACGGCGAGCCGACCACGGTGGGCCGAGAGCATGAGCCCTTCCACCGCTTCCTGCAGCGAGGATGGTCCGAGGATGCCTACGGAGACGTACGTTGGGACACCAAGCCGGGCCCTCCAGGCGCCTCAGCCGTTAATGCGAATAGCTAGCTGCGCGCCGAGGGCTGGCAACCCGGGAACCATGGCAACTTTTCTGTGCTCACACTGGGTGAATCCACTTCCTGGGCTTCCGGCAGTGGAGGACTGAGTGCTTAGCACAACTCCACCAGTTCGCCTCGAGGGGCATCGCGTCGCCATCCGCAATATGGGGCGGCAGGATTTACAGCGAATGCAAGCCTGGCATCCGTACCGCGACCCGCTGCATTCCCTGTGGCACCTGCCGCGCAGCACGCCACTGAGCAGAGATGTCTGGGCTGTGCTGCACGATTCAGAGCCCACGCGCTTGTGGTTTGCCATCGAGCGCCGGGCAGACAGCCAGCTCATCGGTGCGCTCAGTCTGCGAGAGATCACCAAGCCAACTTCGGGCAGATTGGGCATCCGCCTGGGACCTGACTACGTCGACCAGGGCTATGGTAGCGAGGCTCTGCGTTGCTTCCTGCCATACTATTTCCAGACCTTGGGCTTTGCAAAGTTGATTCTAGATGTTGCCGCAACGAACCAGCGAGCTATTCATGTCTACGAGAAACTGGGCTTCCAACGGACAGGCCATCACTATCGCAACGTCCCCAAAGGACAGGATCTCCAGTTCCTGGAGAAGGAGCAATACCGCGACCTGCGACGGTACTTCCGTCGCAGCTTTGGGCGGACGCAGCTTCTGTTCTACGACATGGAGCTAAGGCGCAGCGACTGGGAAAAGCGCGTGCAAGACCCTGCATAATCCGTCCGCATGCAGTATCGGCGACTCCCCAACCGTCTGGCTTACAGGCTGCACCCTGTTGCGAACCCCTAACTATGCGAACGTTGATCGCTGCGCCTCCCCAAGGAGTCGCTGGCATAGCACTGGCAGCCGCTTGCCTGGGCACATGATATCGCCTGATTGATGTTCTGCCGGACCTGTCTGGGCGGCGGTATTGATGGGAGAGGGCAGGAGACGGATGCTCGCCCGGGTGAAGCGGTGCAGCGATCTAGCCGAGTGCCGGGTTATGTACGGCAAGGATGGGGCGCACCTCGGTAGCGAGACATGTCGGTCTGTGTGACCGGGTCGAGCTCTGGTCTTGCTGTGCTCTTGGATTCACAGATCGACTTTGCCGCTACTGTGATGGTTGTTTCGCGGAATGAACCCCCTGCGACAGAATGCGGTATAATATGAATACACCACACCGGTATAATATGAATACACCACACCGAGGAGAATCGTCTTCATGAGCCGCTTCGTGCTGCGCCGGCTGGCAGGGATCCTACTGATCAGCCTGGCCATCATCTTCTTCTGCGCCCTCGGCGTGGAGATGATGCGGCGATCTAGTGGTGGAGTCAATCTCCGTGATCTGACTTCCATGATCGGCCGGTCCGCCCGGCAGACGCGAACGTACCTTGACAGCCTGCTGAGAGGCGACCTGGGTTTCGTTTTGCGCGCTAGGGGGCGCAGCCGCATCGCAGTGCCGGTGACGACCGTCCTGACCGACACTTATGTCAAAAGTATCGGCTTGCTGCTGATTTCCCTTCTCGTCGCTGCTGTTCTCGGAATCACGGCAGGGATGATTGCCGCCTACGGGGAAGGATCCGTCATCTCCACGGGAGTACTCACCACCACACTTCTCGGCATCTCTCTGCCGACGTTCTTCGTCGCACTGCTACTGCAGATCCTTGAGATCAAGTGGTACCAGCGCACTGGTATGCGGCTGGTACCTGTGGGAGGCTTTGGGTGGGATGCGCATGTTGTTCTGCCCGCCCTCGTGCTGGCGGCACGTCCCCTGGCCCAGATTGCGCGCGTGACCTGCGTCTCGATGAGTGAGGCAGCCCACGAAGACTATGTTCGGACTGCTTGGGCCAAGGGTCTCCCGACTCGCCAGGTCTGGGGGGATCACGTGCTGCCTAACGCCGCAGTGTCCATCCTCACTGCACTGGGCCTGTCTTTGCGCTTCTCGCTGGGCAGCCTGCCGGTGGTGGAGTACTTCTTCGGCTGGCCAGGCATGGGTGACACGCTGCTGACGGCTATCCGCATGCGGCAGACAACTCTGCTCATCACCCTTGCCCTTGCTCTGGGATTGACGTTCATGTTTGTCAACTTATTGCTTGACGTCGCCTATCGGCTTGTAGACCCTAGGCTGAGGACTGAAGCCTAGTTGTATTGCCCTCCCAGCTTGCACGACCTACCTGGAGATGCACTACCTTGATTGAACGAATCAGACGCGCCCTGAGTCCGGAACCTGACCTCACCTGGCTCGGCTCGGAGGCGCAACCGATCGAATTGCCCGCACAGCAGCAAGCCCCGCAACGTCCGCGCCGACGTCGTCGCTTGCGCGTGTCGGTAAATGGCGAACTCGTTCTCGGTGGCCTGATCGTGCTGGGGCTGTTCCTTGTCGTGCTGTTCGGGCCGCTGCTTGCCCCGTCAAACCCTTACCTTTCGGGCCAGCAGAGCACGATGGTGATTGACGGAGAGTACACGACTGCGCCGTTTCCCCCGATGCCGGGACTCCCCTTCGGTAGCGACCAATGGGGACGTGACGTGCTCAGCATACTGCTTTACGGCACGCGCAACACGTTGGTGGCTTGTCTGTTCATCGCCATGGCACGCGTACTGCTGGGCTCAGCGCTCGGGATGCTGGCAGGCTGGCACGAGGGGGGCATTGTCGACCGTGCGGTCATGAGCCTGATCGAGGTAACCACCGCTTTGCCCGCACTGCTGGTGGGGATGATCCTCATCTTTGCCCTGGGCATTCAAGGCGGCATCACCGTATTCATCCTTGCACTGTGTTTTGTGGGTTGGTCCGAAATTGCGCAGTACATCCGTGGCGAATTCATGGTTGTGCGTCGCAAGCCATTCATTGAAGGGGCACGAGTGGTGGGTCTCGATGGGCTGGGCATCGCGATACGTCACATCCTGCCCAATGTGCTGCCCTCGCTGGTGATCATTGCCGTGCTTGAGATGGGCGCGGTGCTCATGATCCTGGGCGAACTTGGCTTCATCGGTGTCTTCATCGGTGGTGGTACCTGGGTGCAGATAGGAGACACGACGGCTATCAACATCCCGGATATCCCGGAGTGGGGTGCGATGATGGCAGGCGCACGCCAATTCGCACGCAGCAAAAGCTGGATGGTGTTCTACCCAGCCCTTGCCTTCTTCCTCGCGGTGCTCGGCTTTAACCTGCTGGGCGAGGGACTGAGACGCATCGTCCAGCAGCGGGGTGTGAGCACCGCTTTCATCCTCAGCAAGCGCATGCTGGCAATTGTCATTGTTATCAGCCTGGCGACGGCATATATCATCACGCATGTTGGCCCCGCTCCCTCCTACGCTGGACTGGCTCAACGCTTTGAGGCCGACGGCGCCATGGCTCACGTGCAGGCACTGACCGTTCCAGGACTGGAGGGACGCCAAGCGGGCACAGCTGGGCTGGATAGAGCTGCTGCGTATATCGCGGATCGCTTTGCCGAGTACGGGCTGGAAACCCTGAAACTGGGGCTGGACTATCGCCTACCCCTCACGGCGCGCGTCGTCCAGCCCTCCGAGCAGCCCGTACTGGCGCTGCTTGACGAGATGGGACAGACCGTTCTGTCCTTTGCCTACCGAACCGACTTTGGGGTGGATATTCGTGGCCACGGTGGATCAGGAGAAGCCAGTGCTCCTCTGGCCTTGCTCAGCTTCTCCAAGCTCACGTACGCGGTCGAGGAGTTCAAAGGGCTTGACCTGCGCGGCCGCATCGCGATGTTCCTGGAGGACAATGCTCCACCTGGCTTTGCAGTCGAGGCCCAGATCCGAGGTGCGGCGGGCCTTCTGCTCATCACCGAGGACATCACCCCCCGACTGCACCTGGCTCACCAGAACGAAGACTATCTACGGCCACCTGAGTTGCCGATCATCCGAATCAGCCCCACTGCCGCCGATCGCCTGCTGGCTCCTGAGGGCCTGTCCGTGCAACAGTTGCGCCAGGAGCTCGCTGACCAAGCAACCACTCCTGAGGGCTGGCGAGTGCGCTGGCTGACGAGGCCACTGCTCGTGCGTGTCGTTCTGTCTCCGGTGCAGGAGATCCGGACGGACAACGTATTGGGGGTGTTCCCAGGTTCCGACGCACAGCTGAACAAGCAGCTCGTTATCGTTGCCACGCACTATGACGGACCTGGCCGCCAGCCGGATGGGACGGTGTTCACCAGTGCAAACGATGGAGCAACAGGCATTGCAGTGATGTTGGAGATTCTGCGCCTCTGGACTGCGCGCGGCTTTCAGCCTCGCCGCACGGTGTTCTTTGTCGCTTGGACTGGAGGGGAATGGGATCATTCCGGCGCTCACGAGTACCTGCGATCTCAAGCGGTCTTTTCCGTCCTGGAAACGGAAGCTGTCGTCAACCTGACCGGACTCGGCCGGGGCGGCAGTGACTTGGTCGTCCGAGGCGACAGCAAGCTGGTCGATCTGTTCCTGCGGGCTGCTGACAGCAGTGGCGTCCCCGCCATAGAGGGAGAAACCGTCCAGTATCCGTATCAAAGCGCCTTCACGACACGCAACTTGGCTGTGAACTGGAGGATCGACGGTATTCCACCGGCTGAGGACACGATAGACAGAATCAGCATTTCCAAGCTGGGCGAGGCCGGCCAGGCCATTAACCTAGCCTTGATCACGCTGGGGCGTGAGTATGACTACTAGGTCCTTGCCACCTGCAAGTTGCCCCAAGGCAAGCAGATGAGTGAGCGCACACAGCAAGTGGTTTGGAGCATCCTGGCGCTTATCGCCGTCGGCCTGATCACTGCAACCATTTGCCTGTTCGCGAATACCAGACAGTCTCCAGCACTGACGGGCGTTGATCGTATCGCCTACGTGTCAGAGCGGGATGGCACGTACCGCATCTTCACCTTGGGCATCCGGGGAGATGGGGCGACGAGGCTGCTCACAACCGAAACGGCAGAGCTCTTTCCCGTATGTGAAGCATCCTCTGCGAGCGTTGACACAAAACCGCGCCTGGCCTTCCTAGGCCTGGAGCTGAACTTAGCGGAGGGTCATGACACAGGTCCGGGGGTACCTGGGGGCGTCTTTGTTGTCAGCCACAAAGGAGGCCAGCCGAGAAAGGTCAGCGGCCACGTGGAACGCATTGCGCCCGTCGCGCCAACTTGGTCGCCAGACGGCAGGCAACTGGCCTTTGCTGGCGTCGAGGACTTGAACGGTGACGGGCAATACGCTGAGCAGGAGGCAGGGATATTCCTGGCTGACGTTGACACCGGCCAATCCAGGCGCGTGGCTACGGCCTCGGTGGAGGGCATGCGCCTCGCGTGGTCGCCGGCAGGCGAGTACATCATGGTAGAGGGAGCACCAGCGAGCACATCAGGCATCACGGCATTTCTGGTGGACCTGGGCAGCGGGGAGATTCATACACATCCCGACATCGCGGAGATCACGGCGGCTTGTTGGTCCCCAGATGGGACACGCGTTGCGGCCTACTCCAGAGCCGATCACAGGTTGCATGTCCTGGATATGCAGGACGACGCCAGCGAGCTGTACGCATTTGACGCTCCAACTGGCGATGTGTCGGAGTTGTTGTGGGCTCCAGGTGAGGGCGGTGGCGGGCAGCTTGCAGAGCGCCTGTACGCGGTAGCGAGATATGATGAGCAGATGGGAGTCAACACGCTGTACCATCGTTCGACGCAGCCCGGTCCCGAAGAACACTGGACCCGCATCACCGGATCGTCATCGTATGTGCTTTTCCTGTCGGTATCTCCAGACGGCCGCTCCCTGGCATACACACAATTCTCGAGTGAGCAGGAAGGTGACATCTATATCCTCGAAGACGGTCAGTGCGAGCCACGTCGCCTTACCTCAGACCCGGGCTTTGAAGGCCTGGTGACCTGGCTCCCGGGGCAGTAGCTCCTGGTCAGCCGGTGAGATGTCTGCATCAATGCTACAGACGATCGCGCGCGTGATACGCGCATAACGGATGAGTATCTCCTGTGTCACCCACCCAGGATGACCGGCAGAGCCGATCGATACAGCACAAGGATCGAAGACTGAATGAATAGCATCAAGGAAGAACCTGACAGAACCAGGCCCAGGATGCCCCACCCAAGATGGATACCTGTCATCGCCATGCTGTTGGCGGTTTGGGCACTGGCCCTGGGTGTGTGGCGGTCCAGCCTGCAGTCCAGACCGCAAGCAGTGCCTTCAGTCGTTGCGACTTCCCCCGCACCACGCGGCAACCCAGTGGCTGCGGTCCCCGATCGACCCGCCGCGACAGTCCAGCCCTCGGCAGCGAGCACTCCACAGACAGTGCCCGTGATACGCAGCCCCGGCCAAGAGGTGCGCGAGGAGGACTGGCTGGCCCTGGCCCAGGCATTTGACACAGAGCGTGCCTTGGCGGACGTCATTGAGCTCGCCAGCGCCGAGTATGCCGGACGTGCGGTGGGCTCCCCAGGCGGTAGGTTGGCAGGTGACTGGATCGCTGCCCGCTTCGAAGAGTACGGATTGCAGCCTGCAGGCGACAACGGGACTTATTTCCAGGAATTCCCTGTCCCCTATGCCGAGCTGACGGCGATGCCCACCTTTGAGCTGCTGGACAGCGCCGGTCTCGCAGTGAAAGAGTTCCCATTCAGGGACGAATACATGATCTGGCCAGGTGGCTATGCGGATGGGGGCCAGGTCCAAGGCCCGGTCCTGTGGCTCAGCGACGGCAACCATGATGACTATGACGGGTTGAACGCCGTGGGCGCCATCGTGCTGAGCCGGTACACACGGCCATTCGACGAAATCCAGCGGCAAGCATTGGAGCACGGCGCCAAAGCTCTGTTGCTGGCACAGCTAGACGATGCCAACCTCCGCATGAGGCGCACTGCGCGCAGCGATGCTCTCCTACCGCAGGGCATCCCTACGCTAATCGTTGGCCGTGAGGCTGTGGAAGATCTGATAGCCAATAGTGGCATGACGATCGACGATCTCACCATCCAGTACAAGTCCCGTGAGCTGGGTAGTTCCGCACGCATCGATCTTCCGCTGGAGTATGAGCACGGCAAGACGGGCCGCAACGTACTGGGCGTCCTGCCAGGTTCTGATCCAGACGGCAAACACCAAGTATTCATTGTTGGGGCACATTACGACCACATGGGCGCTGACCCGGACGGTACAGTGTGGCCGGGAGCAAACGATGATGCTTCCGGAGTCGTCGTCTTGCTGGAGATAGCGCGCCTGTGGCAAGAGCGAGGCTATGTGCCAAAGCGCACGGTCCTGTTTGCTGCTTGGGATGGCGAAGAGATCGGCCTGAATGGATCGGAACACTATGTAGAACATCCTCGCTACCCTTTGGAAGACACCGTGGGCATGTTGCAGCTCGACATGGTTGGCGCCGGCACCCCCACACTTGCCATCGGGCCGGGCGGTCTCGTTGCGCGGCAGTCCATGGAGGCAGCCGCCTGGCTCGGCATACCTGTGCAGTCTGAACCTGAGGGCGGAAGCGACCACGCTCCCTTCGTCGCGGCGGGCGTGCCTGCCGCACTCTACATCTGGTGGGCAGGTGAAGCTCCTGACCTGGTGTATCACGTTCCCGAGGACGACATCAGCAACATCGACCCGGACAGACTGGAAGCTGCAGGCCAGTTGGCCCACCTGGTGACGCTCTACATGAGCTGGGAGCAAGAGGATCTGGAGGATCTCGCCACGCGGCGCGCGGAAGCTCTGGGCACGCGAGACCTCAATGCCGTGTTAGGGACAGTGGACCCGTGGGACCAAGACCTCCTGAGCCAGGAAGAATCCTGGCTAACGACGATCATCTCCCGACAAGCTGCCGAGTTCACCTCCACCGTGTCGTCGCCGATCGTTGTTGGGGACGTCGCGACCTCGACAGTGACTCTCCACTACCGCTGGCAAGCCGACGACTCGCGCGCGACTGCCACCCTGCCAGTACGGTGGCGGCGTAGGGACCTCGACTGGTACTTCGGCGGACCGGCATGGGACGAATCCGTTGGGCAGCACGCGCGAGTACAGCACCTGCAGGCGCCCCTGGTCGCTGATCGCCTGGTGCGCGATGGGGACATCCTCTACGAGTTCCTCACCGATCAGGTGGGCCTGGACTTGCCTGAGACAGTCACCATCGCTTTCTACAGCGAACCTGGTCAGGGCGGCAGCCCGTCCGCACTTGGCACTGGCAGCCAGGACTTGCTTCACGCCCTGAATCCTCCGCCGCCAGGGTTTGAGGAGGCACATGGATGGTCCGTCGATGGCGGCATCGTGCTGAGCCGGCCCGCTGACCTGGACGGTATCCTGACAGAGTGGGCACTGCAGCGTGCGGGATGGCCCGCGGAAGCGGCGAGTTGGCTGGGGCAGGGTCTGATCGACTGCTGGCAGGTAAGCGAAGCCAGCGACCCACAAGCCCTCGCTGATATCCGGCAGGACTATATGCCGGTACTGCAACAGGCGCAAGCAGACAACGCCTTGTGGACTCTGGGCGAGATGCCCGGTCGGTACGCAGTTGACTCGCAGGAGCTGCAGATCTGGCGAGCGCAGGCTTGGGCAATCACAAGCCACCTGCTTGATACCGAGGGCTGGACCGCTCTGCAGGCGCCACTCACGCTGGACGATGAGGGATGGCGTGTGGCGCTGCTCGACCCGTGGCAACGGGCCGCGACGGGCATCCGGGATACGTTGACAGAGCGTAGAAGGTCTGTGCTGGAGTTGGACAAGGTGGCCTTCCTTGCCACAGTAGATCCGGCCGACTCGATACTCCTCCAAGAAGAAAGCCACTGGTTTGATGACCTAGCGCTGCATCCCGCTGCAGAATTCAGCTATGACAGCCGGCTGCTCTCGCTCGACGGCGACCAGGCTACAGCGGAACTCACGGTCAGGTATGCGCTTTCTGAGCCCAGTTCGGCCGCCAGCGTCGTGACCTACCGTGCGCGCTTTGTGCAGGCGGACGATCTTTGGTACTACAGCGATGTGGCCCTGGGGGAGGATCGCAGCGAGCACTTTGTGCTCAAGTACGAGCATCCTGACCACGGCTTGCACGCGCCCAGGCTGCTGTCGTTGGCGGAGGGTGCCTACGATCAGGTTACCACCGATCTGGGTTTCCGCCCTACAGCGCCAATCGAGATCAAGGTCTACCACCAGAGAAATCTCTTCAGCTTCTCAATCTACATGTCCATGCCCCCCGCGCGGGGCTGGACCGAGCCAGGCGAGTCCATCAAACTCGCCCTTCCAGCCTCAGAGCGGCTGGCCCTTGATGGCCTTGGGGCTACCATCGCTCACGAACTGACGCACAGCGCTCTTTTCGAGAAGGGAGTGCAGCACGGCGCTGTGCACGAGGGCACAGCGCACTATGAGGCTGGGCTCTATGACGCTCAGTGGCTCTATCAGAAAGTACGCGAGTGGCGCCGGGACGTGTACGATCTCGTGCGCAGCAACCGGTCACTCACCCTGATTGACCTGGTCAACTGGCGTGAGGTCGAGCCAGACGATTTCGACTTGATGTACAGCATGGGCTGGGACACGGTAAGCTACTTCAGAGAACACTATGGCCGCGAAACCTTCTTGGACTGGCTGAGCCTGCTCGGTACCGATTTGTCCTTCGAGGAAGCGTTCTTGCAGGCAACAGACACGCCCTTTGCCGACTTTGACGCGGCCTGGCGAGAGTCTGTGCTGCGAGGTCACATTGATCCCCAGTACGTCGAGACGGCCCTTGGATTCGATGGTCAACACGCCCTGGCAGATGTGCACACGCTGGCACAGCTCAGCTGGGCCGGGCGTGAAGCAGGCAGTTCGGGAAACCGGGCTGCAGTTGACTACATTGCGGGCAGGTTCGCAGCGTACGGGCTCCGGCCAGCTGGCGACGAGGGCAGCTTTTTCCAGTGGTTCGACGCGCGTCAGACGGCTTTGATCAGACCCCCTACGCTGCAGATTCTCGGCGAAGATGGCAGCTCGCTGCTGAGTTTGCGATATGGGGTCGATTTCCGCCTGCTGCTAGGGGGAAGGGCCGGCGGTGGACAGGCTTCCAGCACAGTCTTGTACGTTAGAAACCTCCGGGCTGAGGATCTGCGCTTTGGTGGTCGGGTGGTGTTGGCGCAAGAGACGGCCAACCCATTGGATGATGCGGCCGACGCGGAGCGGCGAGGAGCTGGCGCCCTATTGCTGATGACCGGCAAGTGGCCCAGCGCGATGATCGTCAAGTCCAATGATGTGCCGTTGGTGAGCAGCCGAGCCATTCCGGTGTACGAGCTGACCAAGGAGGCGTCGGATGCCATTCTGGACCTGTCCGGGTACCGCCCCTGGCAGCTTGAGGACGTGCCACCAGCGCTGCCACTGCCGCTGTCAGCGCTGGTAGATGTGTCACTGGCGGTCACGCCGACCGTCCGCGTACCCAATGTGCTGGCAGTGCTAGCCGGCACCGACCCGCAGGTCTCGGATGAAGTGCTCATCATCGGGGCCCACCTGGACCATGTTGGCCGCCTGCCAGATGGCACCGTCTATCCTGGCGCCAACAACGATGCAAGTGGCATGGCCGTCTTGCTCGAAATCGCTCGGCTGTGGCACGAGACGGGCTACCAGCCGCGCCGCACGGTGCTCTTCGCTGCCTGGAACGGCACAGAACTGGGGCTGCTGGGCTCCAAGTACTATGTCACGCGTCCGGTCTTCCCTCTCGACATGACAGCCGCCATGATTCAGCTGGACATGGTTGGCCAAGGCAGGGGCTTCTACATCATCGCTGGGTGCGATGAAACGGAAGACGCAAGGATCCTGGCCCATTTGGAGAATGCCGCGCCGCGCGTGCAGGGACGATTGTCTTTCGAGCAAGACAGTGAAACAAGCGACCACCGCTCATTTGACCTGAGTGGCATACCTGCGGTGATGCTGTCCTGGGAGGAGCCGCAGTACGCCCACAGGCCCGAGGATACTGCGGATACCATCTCCCAGGAGAAGCTAGGGACCGTCGGCCGCGTCACGGCTCTCACCTTGATGACCATGGCAGATGAATAGCTGGCGCGCGGTGCGCCCCAGCCTTCCCATTCGGCACAGTCGACGCCAGCATCGGGTGCTGTGCACTTTGCCACCTGACTCAGGCCTCCGCCCAACCTCAGCGCCTTTTTTGGCCCTCGGCCGCACGGTATCTGCCTTCCGCCCCACGCGCCTGAGCCGGGAACGCGGTCGGATCTTCCGTCATCGAGCTCAATGTTGCGTTGTTGGGTCGCTTGACCCTCCAGCAGACCTTCCCTTGTGAGGCTGAGGCAATATCCACCACCGTAATGAAGCGAAGTTGCCTCCGTGCCATCTATGCAGTAGAATCTGGCGGATGCGGGGTCTAGACCGACAGAATAGGGACGGCAGCATGGATAGACATGAAGCCAAGGTCATCATCAATCCCACGGCATCGGGAGGAAAAGTAGGCAAGCGGTGGCCTGACCTGCGCGATGTCCTGGCAGCAGCCGGCCTGCGCTTCAGCGCCGAACTGACACAGCGCCCGGGGCACGCCACGGAGATTGCCAGAAGTGCCTTGCGCGAAGGTTTTCGCTACATCATCACTTTTGGCGGCGATGGCACGGTCAACGAGGTCGTCAACGGCCTGGTGGTGGACAACCAGGTGCACCCTGACGTGGTGCTCAGCATCATACCCGGGGGAACCGGATCTGATTTTGTGCGCATTTTCGACGTTCCTCGCGATGCAGCTCAGGCGTTCCAGGCAACACTCGGCGCTGGATGTCGTGCTGTGGACATTGGGGAGATTCGCTGCATTCGTGACGACAAGGCAGTACGGCACTATTTCGTCAACACGGCCGGTCTTGGATTCGACAGCGAAACGTGCGCCCGCGTCAATCGCATGAGCAAGCGCATCAGCGGCACAATCCCTTACCTCGCTGCCTTGGCACTCACACTAGTTTCCTATCGCAACAAGGACGTCGAGGTGACGGTGGGCGGGCAGCTGGTGCGAGGTCGGCTTAACTCTGTCATCATCTGCAACGGCCAGTATTTCGGCGGCGGCATGTGGGTCGGTCCTCAAGCCAGAGCAGATGACGGCATCTTTGACATCGTGCTCTTGAAGGATCTGAACAAGGTGGAATTCCTGCTTAACGTGCCGCGCGTGTACCGAGGCACCCATCTCACGCATCCAAAGGTTGAGACATACCAGGCGAAAGAGGTGCATGTGGAGGCCAAGCAGCGCATGTTCATTCAGGCCGAAGGCGAGCTCATCGGCGAAGCCCCCGCCACATTCCGAATCCTGCCAGGTGCCCTGAAGCTGAGAGTTTGAACTCTCGCCGCTACCTGATCTCTGAGAGCGTGCATGCGCAAAGCAATGGTCGTTGTTCTCACCATACTGATTCTAGCCGCTATCGCCGTTGGAGCCTACGCGTGGGTCAATGCGCTGGTAAACTCCATCTACGGTTACCGTTCGCCGCTGAAAGGCGCCCCACCGCTTACTGAGTACGTCAATCGGCCGCTAACCTCGCAGGTGGTCTTGGTGATCATCGACGGACTACGTTACGACACCTCGCTACAGATGCCCTACCTGAACACGCTGCGAGAACAGGGTGCCCACGCCGTCCTTCTTTCCGATCCTCCTTCCAGTGCATTGGCCGCATGGACAGCACTTGTCAGTGGAACCACTCCCGAAATCAGCGACGCGCCGCTTTTTGACCGCGAGCACCGATGGATTCAGCCCATAGCGGTGGATCACCTGTTCGCTGCCCTGAACCGCGTCGGGGCTACCACCGGTATCACTGGCTTCCATTGGTGGGCAAAGCTTGTGCCAGCAGAGAACTTGTACACCCAGTATTTTGTGAACACGGAGGGCGATGCTGCCGACAAGCAGGTCATTGACCGGGCGAGGATGTTCTTGGCCGAGTTTCGGCCCAATCTTCTGCTGGTCCACCTGCGACAGGCTGAAGTCGCTGGACGAGACCATGGCGCAGCGAGTCCCGAGTACAAGCAAGCCGCTCTGTACTGCGATGAATACGTCCGGCAGCTAGCCGAGAGCATGAACCTCAAGCACAGCGCCCTGATTGTGGTCTCTAGCTATGGGCATCTGGACGCAGGGGGGAACGGTGGGGCAGAGCAGGTCTCACTCACCACGCCATTTGTGATGGTTGGCGAAAGCGTTCGCGCCGGCGACTATGGTGTTGTGGCACAGACTGATATCGCTCCCACCATAGCAGCACTGCTTGGCACTCCCGTGCCCAGCACGGCACAAGGGAACATGCAGGTGGACATGCTCAGAATGGACGTGGTGGATATGGCCGAGAAACTGGTCACCCTGGCGAGTCAGCGCGTGCGCATAGGCAACGTCTACCTGGGTAGCATCGGCAGGGGCGGGCTTAGCCAGACCGCGGAAGGTGATATGTTGGTCGCGCTCAGCTCTCTGCAGGTCAAGAACCATAGCAGCGCAGCGGAGCTGGCAGCACTGGCAGTACGGCAGGTGGACCAGGAGATGACACAAGCGCGCGACTCGCGCGTCCGTGCCGAGCGCACGAGACGTACTATGCCCATAGGTGGCACCGCAATTATCCTGTTGTGGATCATCTGGCTCAATCGAAGCAGGCTGAAGTGGTATAGCTTGCTGACGGCGCTGCTGTCCACGGGCCTCTACCACGCTCTGTTCCTGCAGCAAGGGGGCACATACTCGTTCAGTCGCATCCCCGCCGGCGGGTTGGCGGCAACTCTTGAGCCCAGCGCCAGACGCGCAGCCATCGCTTTCGCGCTGGGTGCCCTGGTCATTGCTTTCTCGGCGTGGCGGCAGCGGGAACGCTCCGCCTTCGCAGTGATGCGGCATGCCTACGATTACGCTCTGCTGCAACTGTTCTTCATTGGACTGCTGGTAGCGGCCTGCACCTGGTGGAATGGGCCACTCTTTTCCTGGTACCTGCCCAGCTTTGCCGTGGCTTACCTGCACTTTGCGAGCCTGATGCAGGCCCTGCTCATCGCCACAATGGCCATTCTGTCTCCTGTTGCCGTGGCCATCTTGCAGCGCGGGCTCTTGAGCATCAGCGATAGAGGCACCAAACTGAGAGTACTGGGAGGAAGCAGTTATGCGCGTGGTCATAACAGGTAGTGCTGGGCAGCTGGGAACAGCTCTGCAGTCCACACTCAGCCACCAGGATTTGCTACTCGTGGACGTGCCAGAGCACGACATTACCAACTACCAGCGAACTTTGCAGACCATCGTCGATTTTCGTCCCGACCTGGTCGTGCACACGGCCGCATTCACCAATGTCGACCGATGTGAACTAGAACCGGAGTCTGCCTACAGTGTGAACGGGCTGGGCACACAGAACGTCGCTTTGGCCTGCCAGCGCTGCCATGCAGCTATGGTATACATCAGCACAGACTATGTGTTCGACGGAACCAAGCGTCAACCATACTGGGAGTGGGACAGGCCAAACCCGCAGAGCGTCTACGCACGCTCGAAATGGGCTGGTGAGTACTACACACAGAGCCTCCTGACCAAATTCTACATCGTACGCACAGCCTGGCTGTACAGCCGAACTGGCAGGAGCTTCGTGACACGTGTCCTTGAGCTGGCCAACGAGCGCGACGAGCTGCACTATGTGACCGACGAAGTCGGGTCTCCCACCTACGCCCCAGACCTCGCCGAAGCCATCACCAAGCTCATTGCCCATCCTCTCTACGGCATCTACCATTTCACCAACACCGGAGTCTGCTCGCGCTACGAATGGGCCAAGGCGATCCTCGAGTTGGCCGGTCGTCCCGACTATCCCATCTTCCCGACCCAGGGCTACGAGCGGCCGGCCAAAGTGCCCGCCAAATGCGAACTCCGCAACTTCTGTGGGGAGGCGCAGCTGGGTATCACCCTACGCCCCTGGAAAGAGGCTCTCAAGGATTACTTCCGTGAGGCCTGAGCTGCTGTCTGTCATCATTCCCAGCTGGAATGGCGCCAAGCTGCTGCCTGCTTGTCTTGACTCCCTTCGATCTCAGACCTATGAGCATTTGGAGGTGATCGTTGTAGACAATGCCTCAACCGACGAGTCGGTCACGCTGGTTCAACGGAGCTATCCAGAGGCGACACTCGTCCCCCTGACCGAGAACCGGGGCTATACTGGTGCAGTCAACGCCGGAATCGAGCGGGCCAAGGGGCAGCTTCTTTCGCCCCTCAATCAGGATGTGGAAGTCCATCCGCGCTGGGCCGAAGAGATCGCTCGAGCTGCCCGGGCCCACCCAGAGGCAGGAGCCATCGCCTGCAAGATCATGCTCTTTGATCGGCGTGATCACTTCCACTCAGCTGGAGACAGCTTTCGCGTCGACGGCCTGCCAGTGAACCGTGGCGTCTGGCAAAAGGATCAGGGCCAGTATGATGCTGGTACCGAGGTGTTCGCCGCCTGCGGCGGTGCAGCCGCATATCGACGCCACGTCTTGGATCAGATAGGACAGTTCGACGAGAGCTTTTTCATGTACTGCGAGGATGTCGACATCGCATGGCGACAGCAGCTGGTGGGCTGGCCTACGATCTTTGCACCCCATGCTGTTGCCTACCACCACCTGAGCGCCAGCGGTGGAGGCGTGACGGCAAGCTACCTCACGGGGCGCAATACCATCTACGTCATCGCTAAGAACATCCCCGGCCCGCTGCTGCGCAAATACTGGCCAGCCATCCTGGCGGCGCAGCTACGAATCGCCAGCGATGCGCTCACAGCCTGGCGCGGCGCGGCGGCGCGCGCGCGTCTGCGCGGCCAACTGGCGGGGTTTCTCACGTGGCCGCGAATGCTCGGCAAACGGCGTGCCATACAGCGTTCGCGCCGCGTGTCAATCGAGCGGTTGGAGGATCTGTTGGAACCGGTTGACTGAAGGGCGCGTCATGGGCTATGATAGGCACAAGCCACTGATGGCAGAGTGCACAACAACCGTGCGGGAGATGGCAACATCAAACAGACCGAGACGGGACCATACCTAAGCGTCATCGTGCCAGCGTACAACGAAGAGCAGCGTTTGCCGCAAACACTGCACAACATCGTGACCTTTCTGCAGACCAAGAGCTATCCTGCTGAGATCATCGTTGTGGATGATGGCAGCGCGGACAACACGGTGCAGGCCGTGGAGGAGTTTGCAGCCACTCAGCCTATCGTCAAGTTGATTCGCAACGAGCATCGCGGAAAGGCCTATGCCGTGCGCACTGGCGTACTGGCCGCTCTCGGGCAGCACGTGCTGTTCACAGACGCGGATGGAGCCACCCCGATTGAAGAGCTAGACAAGCTGCTCCCTTACCTTGAGGGCGAACACGATGTGGCTATCGCGTCCCGCGAAGGCCTCGGCGCGAGGCGCTACAACGAGCCTACCTATCGCCACCTGATGGGCCGCGCCTTCAATTTCATTGTGCGCACTGTCGCCGTGCCAGGGATACAGGACACTCAATGCGGTTTCAAGGCCTTCCGGCACAAGGCTGCACAAGATCTGTTTGGGAACATGCAGCTCTACGGGGCTGGGGCCGGTGCCGTGCGGGGAGCAGTGGTCACCGCCTTCGATGTGGAGATTCTGTTTCTGGCCCAAAAGTGGGGCTACACCATTGCCGAAGTGCCTGTGCAGTGGCACTACGGAGCGGACAGCAAAGTGAACCCTTTGAAGGACTCGTGGCGCAATCTGCGTGATGTTCTGCGTGTGCGCTGGAACGACCTGCGCGGGCGATATCGCCCCGCATAGTGTTTCCGTCGCATCAGGGAGACACAGGCTGACCCATGGGCATCTCCAAGGTCACATCCCGGCTGGTTCTGGCATTCATTCTCACCTCCTATGTTATTGTGGCGACGCTCTATGCGGTGCAGACGCCAAGGTGGCAGGCACCAGATGAACCTGCCCATTTTAACTACGTAGAGCACCTGGCAACACAGCGCGGGTTCCCTGTACTGGAACCGGGGGACTATCCGCACCAGTATCTCGAAGAGATCAAGAGTGCTCGCTTTCCCCCGCATATGTCCATTGCTCCCATCCGCTACGAGTCTCACCAGCCTCCCCTGTACTACGTGCTGGCGGCGCTGGTATACCGCCTGACCTCCAGACTGGGATATGACGCACAGTTCCTAGCCCTGCGCCTGTTTTCCGTCCTGCTGGGAGCTATAGTGCTGTATCTAATCTACGGCGTGGTACGCGCCGTTTTCGAGGTTACGGATGACGAGGCCGGCAGCCTCGCTCACGGCGAGTTCCTCGCTCTCGTTGCCGCTGCCTTCGCAGCGATCGTGCCGATGCACATCGCCATGACTGCCGCCATCAACAACGACACGCTGGCAGAGCTCCTTCTGCTGCTGATCCTCTGGCAGGCCGTGCGGGACATCCGCAGTGGTCTCACCCACAAGCGCGCGATAGTTGCCGGAATGCTGCTTGGCCTTGCCTTGTTGACCAAGACCACCCTTTACCTGCCAGCACTGGGCACCGTGGTCATCTCAGCGCTCCTTCCGACTAGATCCCGAGAGCATGACGCAAGCATCGCGACGCTGATGCGCGTACAGCATGTGCTGTACGCGCTTGCCATCTCTTTGCTCCTTGCCGGGCCATGGTTCGCACGCAATGCCTTGGTCTATGGGGGTTTTGATGTCCTGGGTTGGCGAAGGCATGACATGGTGGTGACTGGCCAGTTGCGTACCACGGACCTGCTGTCCCAGATCGGTGCGGTTGGCCTGGCAGAGCAGTTCGTGGTGACCACGTTCCGTAGCTTCTGGGCTCAATTCGGCTGGATGGGCGTGCTCGTCGACGGCCGGATGTATCAGGCCCTGGCGCTGCTGTCTGGGGTGCTGGTGCTGGGTTTCATGTTCTACACTCTGCGACTCTGGCGAGGGGAGGTCCGGTTAACGGCTTGGCAAGGGCGTGCGTTGTTGCTCCTGGTCGTCTCGTTCGCTCTCAGCCTGTTTACATACTTGGGGTACAACATCAAGTTCGTACAGCATCAGGGACGATACCTGTTCACAGCACTGGGACCAATCGCCGCCGGTGCAGCACTGGGCCTGGAGGAGATCCTGCGGTGGCGCACAGCGCGGCTGCTGGTGGCAGCTCTGCTGCTCTTCGCTCTGCTTCTGGTTGTACAGGGCATCCTAGGCGGTGACCTGCATGGTTGGAGCGTGGCACTTCTCCTTGTTGGAGCCGCGCTGCTGGCCACTTTGCGGTGGCTGCCAACCCGTTGGCAGTGGCTTCCTCTGGCCTGTGCATACCTGTCGTTGTTGATCCTCAACCCGATTCTCGTTCGCAGCTATGTCGTGCCGGCCCTTACCTTCGCAGTCGCGGGCCGGTGACGGCAAGCAGCCAAGCTGGTGCCAGCGCACACCTACGAGTCCAGTCAAAAGAGTCTGGTGCAGCACAGCTCCGGCTGTTTGGCGTCGCAAGTGGTGTGGCAACACATCGTGGACGGCATCAGAACCGATCTTCCAGAAAGGAGACAGGATTGAGAGGCCGGCTTTGCATCTTCAGCGGGAGCGCACACCAGGAGTTGGCAGAGGAGATATGTGCTCTGCGCGGGGTGCCTCTGAGTCCATCGACCACGACCCACTTTCACAACGACAACCTGTACGTGCAACTGAACGAGACGGTGCGCGAGCGCGACGTGTTCATCGTGCAACCCTTCTACCCTCCTCCCGTAAGCGACAGGATACTGGAACTGCTCATGATGCTGGACGCGGCGCGTTCTGCGTCGGCCGAACGCGTCACGGCCGTCATACCCTACTTCTCCTATAGCCGCTCCGACAAGAAAGACGAGCCGCGAATCTCCATCGCTGGCCGGCTGATGGCCGATCTGCTTGCGACGGCTGGGGCACAGCGGGTCCTCACCATGACTCTTCATGCGCATCAGGTGCACGGTTTTTTCAGTGTGCCCACCGATCACCTGAGCTCCATGCCCGTTTTTGCCAGTTATTTCCAGGACAAGGATCTGACCGATACGACGGTGGTTACGCCAGACATCGGACACGCCAAGCGAGGTGCCAAGTTGGCGCGCAAGTTGGGGCTGCCACTGGCTGCTGTGAGCAAGAAACGCATCAGTGACGACAAAGTCGTCGTGGAAGGGCTGATCGGCAAAGTGCATGGCCGGCGGGTTATCTTAGCAGATGATGAGATCGCTGCCGGCACGTCGATGATTGAGGCAGTCAAGCTGTTGCTCAAGCACCGGGTCACAGAGGTCACCTTGGTTTGCACCCACGGCATCCTCTGCGGCCCTGCCATTGAGCACCTGGGCGCCATACCAGAGATCAAGAGGATCGTCACCACCAATACCCTTCCGATACCACAGGAGAAGCGCATCAAGGGGATGGAGGTTCTCTCCGTAGCGCCTCTGTTTGCGGAGGCTATCCGTCGCATCCACGAAGGGGAGACCATGCAGCCTCTGTTTGACTACTGAAGCAATGAAGTGGGCCACCATTGCCGCCAAGAAGCGCATATTGGCCAGCGAGCAGGGAGTAGTCATCAAGGACTGGGGCGGCAGGCTGCCCATTGCGCTGATCTACCCCAACACCTACCACGTGGGCATGTCGAGCCTGGCCCTCCAAAGCCTCTACGGTATGCTGAACGCCCGGCCAGACGTGGTATGCGAACGCGTCTTTCATGGCTATCGGCAACCCCAACATCATGCGGTGCCCGTGTCCCTGGAAACCCAGCGGCCGTTGGCGGAGTTCGCTGTACTGGCCACCACCTTCTCCTTCGAGCTGGACTATTTCAATTGGGTAGCACTGCTTCATGGCGCGGGCATCCCTCCCTTGTCTGCAGACCGTGATCAAGCCGATCCCTTCCTACTCGCTGGTGGGCCAGCCGCGTCTGCCAATCCCGCTCCGTTGGCCCGGCTGTGCGATGCCATTTTCATTGGCGAGGTGGAAGAGGCTCTCCCCCGTTTGCTGGACGTGCTCCGGGATGGCCTGACTGGCACCCGACACCAGCTGCTGCGGCAATTGGCTGGCGTCCCCGGTGTGTACGTGCCGGCGCTGCAGAAGGCAGATGAGGCACCCCAGGTTCACCGCCAGTGGGTGAAGGACTTGGACTCCTATCCAACCCATACCTCGGTCTTCACCAAGTCTACGGAATTCGGCGACATGCACCTCATAGAGATCGCGCGCGGCTGCGGACGGGGCTGTCGATTCTGTCTGGCTGGATGCCTGTACCGGCCACCTCGCGAGCGCAGTGCGGCAAGTCTGCTCGAACAGGCTCGCCTCGGGCAGCCCTTGCGCTCCAAAGTCGGCCTAGTATCTGCCGCTGTGTCGGACTATTCACAAATCGAGGATCTCGTCTCCGGTCTCCTGGACAACGGGATGCAAATCTCTGTATCCTCTCTGCGCGTGGATCCGCTGCCAGAGATCTTGCTCAGCGCGCTGGCGGCGAGTGGCGCACGCACCCTCACAGTGGCCCCAGAAGCCGGTTCCGAGCGACTGCGGTTGGCGATCCGCAAGCCCATCAGAGACCAGGACCTCCTTGAAGCCGCTGCAGCGGCTTCAAGGAGTCGCTTTGCAGAATTGAAGCTTTACTTCATGATCGGCCTTCCAGGAGAAGAAGACGACGACATCTCGGCCATCACCCAGCTGGTCGAGGCGGTGGCCCAGGTGTTTCCAGGTCGGATCGTGACCAGCGTCGCAGCGTTTGTCCCCAAGGCGCACACTCCCTTTGAAAGGGAGTCCATGGCCCCGATTCCCATCTTGCGCCAGCGCATGCGCGAACTGCGAGGTAGCCTGCGAAAGATCGGGGTGCGCATGAAAGCGGATAGCGTCGCCTGGGCCGGCGTGCAGGCAGTGCTCGCACGGGGTGACCAGCATCTTGGTCCGGTGCTGGCCTGCCTACCATCCCCGTCGCTCGCGGCTTGGCGGCGGGCACTGCAGGAGCACGGCCTGGAGAATGAACAATACACCCGCGCACGGGGACCAGGCGAACAGCTCCCGTGGGACCTGATTGCAATGGGAGCAGGACGCGGGCAAGGTGCAGGCAGCCAGCCAACCTGAAGGAAGGAGGAGCAGGCCCTTGAATGGCCCTTCTGAGGAAGCGATCCGCGGCCTGCCAAAGGGGAGTCTGCACGTACACCTGGACGCCCCAGTTCGGCCCAAGAAGGTGCGAGAGTTGGGAGAACAGCAGGGTATAGAGCTGGCAGAGTGGTTGGGCTGGATCTGGCGGGAGACAAAGCCCTCCGTGGGGGTTCCCAACAGCGCATGCCATCTTGCCGGGCCCGCGGCGTGGGCATGCCGCGGGCCGTACATACAGGTGAGATCGTCGGCGCCGAGAGCGCCCGCGAGGCAATCGATTTCCCGGAGTCACAGCGAGTGGACCACAGCGTGCAACTCGGAGAGGATCCTTCACTTTTGGAGCCTCTGCGCAAACTGGGCATCACGCTGCAGAAGTGTCCAACTGGCAGCGTCCAGACACGCGCCATCCCCAGCCTGTCTGAACATCCCATTGACCGCCACATGAAAGAGAGTCCGGTGGTGACTGTGAACACAGACGGACGAACCAACTCGAACACCACACTGAGCCAGAAGTGTCTGGGCCTGAGCCGGCAGTCTGGCTGGCGGCTAGACCAGAGCCAGTGCATAATCTCCGCTGCCGCAGGCAAGTTGTTGCTGGCCGAGGGTAGAAAGGCCGCCCTGCACCGCATGATTCCTGACCGCTGGCCAGACCCATGATCAGACGGTCACGGAATGGCGTGGTGTTCTACCAATTCGAGTCGCTGGCCCAACACCCCCCAGTCATGCACGCGATCTTCACTCGGCTGGGCGGCAAGAGCAGTGGTGACTTCAATAGCCTGAATGTTGGGCAAGAGCTCGGAGATGACCCTGCCGCAGTGCAGGAGAACCTTGATCTGATCTCCCAGGCTCTGGGTTTTGATTCCGCCCATCTGGCGACAGCTCACCAGGTGCACGGTGCGCGCGTGGCTGTGGTAGGTGCAGACGAGAGAGGCTCGGCGCAGCCACAGACCGACAGTCTGATCAGCGCGGAACCCGGGTCGTGCCTGTTGCTGCGTTTCGCTGACTGCCTGCCCCTCATGCTGTACGATCCTGTGCGCCGCGCGATCGCCTTGGTTCACGCAGGGTGGCGCGGTCTCGTTGCCGGGGTGGTCATCAACACTGTGCTGAGACTTCAGCATGCATTCGCGTGCAGACCAAGCGACCTGGTGGCCGGTCTCGGCCCCACGATCGGGCCTTGCTGTTATAAAGTCGGGCCAGACCTTATCTCGGAAGTGAAGCGGGTCTTTGACGACCCGGGCCAGTTCCTGGTGTCTCAGCCACCGGGAATAGTGCACCTTGACCTCCCCGGGGCGGCGCGCTGGCAATTGCGTCAGGCGGGCGTGCAGCAGATCGAAGACAGTGGTATGTGCACGGCCTGCCACACGGACGAGTTCTTCTCCTATCGTGCAGAGCAGGGCCGTACCGGTCGCTTTGCCGCTGTACTGGCGCTGCGAACACCATAGGCGACCGTCCCAACCCCTCCCTCCTAGCACAACTTGCAGTATGCTAGCGAGATACTAGGTCGACACCGTCGATCTAAGGCTGCGGGCATCAGAGGCGAGACCGCAATCCAGCACAGAGAGGTGCCAATCGAGAGACAGGAGGCTTCAATGATGCTAGACCACGGTGATCTTGCCTTTGTCGGCAGCGGCATCATGGCAGAGGCCATGATCAGGGGAATCCTAAAACAAGAACTGCTATCGCCCGAGCGCATCATCGCCGCCGGGCCACGTTCTGAGCGCGGGCGGGAGCTGCAGAAGCGCTATGGAGTCCGATGGACCACCCAGAACACGGAAGCCGTCGAGCACGCTGAAGTGGTGGTGCTATCGGTCAAGCCGCAGGTGATGCCCAAGGTCCTACCCGAACTTCGCGGGCACATCAAGCCCGATGCCTTGGTGCTCTCTATTGCGGCAGGTGTCCCCATTCGTACCCTTCGAGCAGGGCTATCTCACGACGCCGTGGTACGCTCCATGCCAAACACCCCGGCGCAGGTGGGAGCAGGAATGACAGTATGGACCATGTCAGAGCTGACCACGGAAGAGCAACAGACCCAGGCACAGTCGGTCCTCGCCGCACTTGGTGAGGAGATCCTGGTCGAAGACGAAATCTACCTCGACATGGCGACCGCCCTGAGTGGCACTGGCCCTGCCTACGTTTTCCTGTTCATGGAAGCCCTCATCGACGCTGGCGTCCATCTCGGGTTCTCGCGCCGGATCTCGGAGAAGCTGGTGATGCAGACTGTGTTGGGATCGGCCCTGTTTGCCATGGAATCGAGGGCTCACCCAGCCGAGCTGAGGAACATGGTCACTTCGCCTGGCGGCACGTCTGCCGAAGCACTGTATCAACTAGACAAAGGTGGATTGCGGACCGTTTTGTCCCGAGGTGTCTGGGCGGCGTATCAGAGATCACGGGCCCTGGGAGGGGGAGAGGAGCGAGTGGATAGAAATGCTGAGTCTCTATCGCTTGGTTGATTCGGTTTTCTGGGCATTGAGCCTGGCAATCCTTCTGCGTGTACTCTTCTCCTGGATCAACCCCGATCGCCACAATGCGCTGGTGCGACTCGTGTACCAGGTCACCGAGCCCATCCTGGCTCCTCTGCGGCGCTACATACCCCCTTTTGGCGATCTGGACATCACTCCCATGGTGGCGTTGGTGATCCTGGAGCTACTGCGCCGTATCCTCATCACCCTGATCTTCTAAAGACCTACCCATGAAGGGTGCAATCGGCAGCTCCGAAGACAGTGTAACCATCGCAGTATATGTAGTGCCGCGCGCGCCCAGGAGCGAAATCGTAGGCACGCATGGAGCGGCGTTGAGAATCAGGCTCAATGCCCCTCCAGTTCGAGGCGCAGCAAACGCCGCACTCATCGCCTTTGTCGCTGACATCCTTGGCGTGGCCCAACGGCAGGTGCGCATCCTCTCCGGACACACTTCCAGACACAAGGTGCTCGGTGTGTCAGGGCTCAGCAGAGATACAGTGCGGCGCAGACTGACCCACAGCATGCGTTAGGAGCAGCAGAGACTGAAAAGGGGCTGACTGGTGCTCAGCCCCTGGTCTTCACTCCAAACGTCTCACTTACTCATGCCACCTTGGGCCTTGCTCCAGGTACGGACTGAGGGTCAGATTCACCTTCTCCGTCCCGTCCGGTCTCATGGAGAAGAGGTCCCATCCTCCATCGCGATTTGAGAAGTAGAGGAGTCTCGTCCCATCTCGGGCCCATGCAGGGCCATGTTCGTTCGAGTATGGCTCATTGCTCAGAGTGCGCACATCTGACCCGTCAGCAGCCATCAGGTAGATCTCCATGTTGCCATCGCGATAGCTCTCGAATGCGACCGTCTTACCATCAGGAGACCAGGCAGGAGCAAAGTCAGTCGCCTCATCCTCCGTGAGTCGTCGCAACCCTTCACCGTCACGACCTACCACATAGATCTCCCAGTTGCCGTCGCGATTCGAATGGAAAGCGATCTGCCGGCTATCCGGGGACCAGCAAGGTCCATAGTCGGCCGCGCTGTTCTGCGTCACTCGCATGGGATTGGATCCATCGACCCCCATGACATAGATCTCCCAGTTGCCATCTCGATAGGAAGAGAATGCTATGCTACTGTCATCCGGGGACCAGGCCGGACTCCAATCCTCAGATGGATGATGCGTGAGGTTGATCTGTTGCGTTCCGTCGGCCTTCATCACGTAGATTTCTCTATTGCCGTCCCTTTCCGACACAAAGGCGATCGATTCCCCATCCGGGGACCACCCCGGAGACATGTCGTGCGCTGGATCATCCGTCAAACGCTGAGGGTCCGACCCATCCGCGCGCATGACCCAGATATCCCACATTGCATCAGGGTTATCCTTCGCCATGTACGCGATCCTGCCCAAGGCAGGCCCAATCACCAGCGTGGCCCGCGTGGCGAATGGGCTGGGTGTTGCGCTTGGAGATGATTCCATGGCCACGCGCCGAGCCGAACCACGCATGTTCCACAACACGATAATCGCACTCAGCATCCCCACGGCAGCGAGCCAGAGCCCGGCAGATCGCCAGCTGAAAGGACGCCATGGTCTTGACGTGGCAAACATGGGTAGGCGTCTCTTCATGCTCAACGTTTCTAGGATTGCAGCCAAGGGCTTGTACTTCAAAAGCCACTGTCGAAACAGATCTGAGTAGAAGGAGTAGCTATCGGCACTCAGGCGACGCAGGACCCCCACAGCCAGCAATTCCTGCATGCCCGCTTCGATGCCTGCGTCAGAAAGCGGCGCTCCATGCTGCCGTGCAGAGTCTCGCAGTTCACCCACGGTCAAAACACCATGACGGCCCTGGAGTTCGTTCGTCAGGGACAGCAGCACACGCGTCTGACTTGAGCAACTCTGCCAGATCCGCTCCATGATGGGATGGGCAGCAGCGAGCACATCCGCAACAATCTGGTCAACGCCGTGGAGGCCTACCCGTCCCGCGACCGCGTGTCGGATGAACAGCAGGTGGCCGAACAGCTGCACAAAGTAGGGGTGACCGGAAGTGAGTTGCCAGATGCGGCGGATTGCTGCAAAGTCGAACGTGAGCCTGCCTGTCGCCGGCCTGAGCAGCGTCTCCTCCGTCTCCTCCAACGTGAACGGCTCCAACTCCAGAGAAGGCAGCGAGGCCAGAGCAGGATTGAGCAGCGAAGCACCTGCGGGCATGCCGTCGACGGTTACAACAAAACGGACAGCAGGTGTTCGCGCCATAAAACCCTGCAGTTGTGTCACGAAATCGGCGCCCGGTTCCCCATTCAAGTCCGTCACCGACAGACCGTCGATGAGGATCACCGCTTCGCGATCCCGCACAGCGGCGAGGGCTGCACCGAGGTCAGGCACAGGCTCCCCGAGCATGGCGGTCAGCTCATCAGCTATGCTGGCTCGTAGATCCTGCATGACTTGTCTTGGGCTGCCATCCTCCGGCCACGCCAGCTGAACGCTCACAACCAAGAAATCCGCAGAGAGCACTTTCAGCAGCTGGCGAAGGAAGGAGGTCTTGCCCGTCCGGGCGGGGCCGTAGACAAGGACCAATTGCCGGCCTCGTCGCACCCCCTGTGCCACTCCAACCAGCAGGTCGTACCGACCAACGAAGGGGTCGCCTTCCGCCAACGGCCGGTCAACAATGTATGGATTCCCTAATGACATTAGTACTCCGGGTTGATACAGATCATGTAATCGAAGATCCTAAAGAACCATGCACTCCTCAGCGAGACTGACACCGTCTGCTTCGAAGCGCCCCTGGCGGAACGGATTGCCCGCATTCCTACCAGGATCAACAATGAGATCCAGCAGCAGCCTCGCCCCACCGGGACTGGCCATGATTCCATGCCCACTGTACCCTAGATTGAAGTACAGCCCGGCGACAGTGTTGCACAGCCCGATGATTGGCTTGTGATCTGGGGTGCACGTATACTGTCCTGCGCTGAGAAAGACGTTCTCACGAGTGAGCGTTTCGGCGATCTGGTCCCAGAAAGGCACGAGTCTGGCCGCACCATCGAGCACAATGGCCGGGAACGTCCAGTCGGTCGGTACTTTTTCTAGGGGCTCACTGGGTTCCTCGGGCAAGGCCCAGCCCAGAGCTGCACCTCCCACCTCTGGCCGCCAGTAGACGCCGGTGTCCGAATCGATGGTCATGGGCGCGCCGCGCGGAACCAGAGGCGCGCTGCCAAGCACCACTTTCTGCCTTCGAAGGATGGTGAGTGGCAAGTGTATGCCTGCCCAGGAGGACACCACACCCGAGAACGGCCCAGCGGCCACGACTGCACAGCGAGTCGAAACTCGGCCCCGCGTCGTTATCACGGCGGCGACCCCATGTGCATCCAACAGGATGTTCGTAGCCTCCGTCCGCAGTGCAAACAGGGCTGAACTCCCCTTCGCAAACCCAAAGGTCAGTTCATGTGCTGACAACCATCCGTCTCCAGCCCGAAACGTGGCTCCCAGGACAGTCGGGCCTACGAAAGGGAAGCGTCGCCGCGTCTCATCGCCGTTAAGGAACTCGACATCGGACAGACCGATGCTGTGCTGTCGCTCTGCTCGCCTCTTCTGAAGCTCGACTCCCTTCTCCTCAGCGGTCAGGAACAGGTAGCCCTGCTGCTGGAGATTGATGTCATAGCCAGGAATGCGGATCACTTGCGCAAAGTCCTGGAATACCCCGATGCTCTCCAGCATCATCTTCACGTTTTCGGGCTCGTCGAATTGCGCGCGGAAGCATTCCTCCGATGCAGCCGTTGTCAGAGTCCCCAGCGCGTCCCTGCGTTCGACGACGACCGTATCAAGGCCCGCTTCGGTGGCATAGAAGGCCGTTGCACAGCCAACGACGCCACCGCCCACGATAACCATGTCGGCGGACCGTGGGAGCTCACCGATCTGTGGCACAGCAATCCTACCCATCTAACCTCCCTTGGTAGTGCCTGCACCTTCGCAGAACAACAAAGAACCCGCTTGCGCCGAAGGCGCTTTGTCTCACGACGCCTCAATCTGGCAATGGGTTCCGGCTTCTGTGCCGCAGGTCGGACGACCCAGCGGCCTTGTCTATTGCTCGGAAATCAGAATGCGCCCGCAGTTGGTGCAAGTAACCACTTCCCGCCCTCGCCGCACTTGCTGTCCCTTGCTGGACGGCACCGTGACGCGACACCCTTGACACATCTGGTCCACCAGGAGCACAACGGCGCGCCCTCCCTTCTTGCGCAGCAGCTCCTCATACAGAGCTAGGTCGTTCGCTCCCAGTTGGGCGGCCACCGTCCCTCGTTCCTGGTTAAGGGCGGCCACCTGGGCCTGCAGTTGTTCAATCTCCTTGGCCAGCTGGCCTTGCTGCGCACGCCACCGGGCTTCTACCGCGTCCAGCCGCGCCTCCGCATCGGCAGCAGCCTTCTCACACCTGTCAACACGCTCCATGGCGAGTAGGACCCGGTCTTCCACCTTGTCGCGGGAGCGCTTCGAGTGCTGGAGATCTTGCTCAAGGCCGGACAACTCCTTGGGATTGGTAACCTGTCCACTGTACAGTCGCTCCTCGGTACTGGCGATTCTGCCGCTGAGGGTCTCCAGGTCCATTTCCAGTTCGCGCAAGCGCGTGCCCCAGGTCGCCAATTCTGCAGCTGCCTTGTCGCGGGCACGGCGTGCCGCCAGCAACTCCCGACTCTCGCCCACCAGCCCCTCTGCCTCGCGAAGCTTGCTCAGCCTCTCTGAGAGATCACTGTCGAGCAACTGCAGCCGGTAGAGCACCCGCGCCGTGTTGACCATCACTCCCACCACCTCGGCCGCCTGAAGAGTCCGATGAGCAGGATGCCGGCGACGAATCCGCCAACGTGGGCAAACCAGGCCACACCGCCAGTCGCATGCATTCCCAGCGAGAGCACGCCACTGAACAGCTGCACGAGAATCCACGAACCAAGAACTGCGACCGTGGGCAGTCGAATGAAGCGTACGAAATAGCCAAGGAAAACGAGCGTCTCCACCTCGGCACGCGGGTACAGCACTAGGTAGCTGCCCAAGATGCCCGAGATGGCACCGCTAGCACCCACCATTGGCACGATAGACCGCAGAGATACCAGAGTCTGGCCCAGGGCAGCCCCCAAGCCGCAAAGGAGATAGAAAAGAACAAACCGCAAAGAGCCCATGGCGGCCTCGATGTTGTCGCCAAATATCCACAGATAAAGCATGTTACCGAGCAAGTGCGCGGGACCGCTGTGCAGGAACATCGACGTCAAGATTGTCACAAAGGCCAGCGGCTCAAGACTCACCAGACGGTCCGGCACCAGTCCCCATGTATTGACCGCAGCTTCAAGCGCATCGTAGGGAAGTAGGAACTCGAAGACAAAGACAATGACGTTGAGCACAATGATCAGAACAGTAGCCACGGGGAAACGACGGGTGGGATTGATGTCACGTATGGGGATCATGAGCATCCTCCTGGGCTTCTTCTGCGAGGCAATTGTACCACAACCACAGTCAAAAGGAAAGGGGGTCTCGACTGCACAGGGCGCCAGACGGCGCCTTCTAGCAGCGTCGAGGGACCCTGCGAGGCGCTCAGCGTCCGACGGCACCGTCCTTAGTTTGGCAAGCTGCTTGACAAAAGGGGTGGGCAGCGCTAAATTACCGACCATGGAGCGGTACTACCTGTGGAACATCGGCTGCCAGATGAACGAAGCAGACGCTGCAACTGTGCGCAGGGGTCTTGAAGCAATGGGCCTGCGGCCCACTTCAGATCCCGGAGAGGCGGACCTGGTCGTGTTGATCACATGCGTCGTTCGCCAAAAGGCAGAGGACAAGGTGGTGGGCAGGCTTGGCTCACTGAAGAACCTGCAGCGCACCAAGCCTGAGACGGTCATCAGCGTGATGGGCTGCTTCGTGGACGATAGGGCCTCCCTGGAAGAGCGCTTCCCCTATGTGGACGCTTTCTTCGAACCGTCGGACACGGCTGGCCTGCTGAAGCTCGCCCGTGAACGCCTGCCCCTTGCGCCTAGCGCTCGTCCTGATAGGCACCTGCAACACTCATCCGCCGATCGGGTCTGTGCATTGGTTCCCATCTCCCACGGCTGCGATCATCGATGCACGTACTGCATCGTGCGGCTGCGGCGCGGACGTCAACGTAGTCGTTCGCTGCCAGAGGTTGTCGCCGAAGTGACAGAGCGGGTGCAGCGTGGAGCGCGCCAGGTGACGCTGCTGGGCCAAAACGTGGACGCTTACGGACAGGATTTGGTCTCGCCTGCGCCAAACCTTGCGGACTTGCTGTCAGCTGTGCACCAGATCGATGGGTTGTGCCGCATCCGCTTCCTGACATCTCATCCAGCAGAGATGAGTAGCGATCTGATCGATGCCGTTTGCCGACTGCCAAAGGTCTGCCCGCACTTTGAAGTGCCGGTCCAGTCGGGCGACGATTCCGTCCTGAGACGCATGGGGCGCGGCTATACCGTCGCTGCCTACCGCGACCTGGTGGCTGAGATCCGTGAGCGCGTACCTGGCTGCAGCATCGCGACAGACGTCATCGTCGGCTTCCCTGGCGAGAGCGAGGCTCAGTTCCAGGCAACTTACGACCTACTGACTTCGCTGCGCTTCGACACTGTCCACATCGCCAGGTATTCGCCTCGCCCGGGAACACCTGCCGCGCGCTTGACCAATGATGTGCCAGAGGCGGAGAAGGAACGCCGCCGCGCCCAACTGGAGACGCTGCAAGCACGCATCGCTGGCGAAATCAATACCGCGCTAATGGGGAAGAGTGTGGAAGTACTGGTAGAGGAGCACCAGAGGGGTAGGTGGAGAGGGCGGACCAGCACGAACAAGCTGGTCTACTTCGAGGACAGCGCAAACCGACGCGGTCAACTCGTAGGAGTGCGTATCACGTGGGCCGGACCGTGGTCATTGGTCGGTGAGCCCATCCACTGAAAGATCTGCTCCAACATCAAAGCTGCCACCATCGAGCGTGTGACGCTCTGGGCCGCTATGCCCATTCAGCCAGCCGACCTTGATCTGGCTGCTAGCTGCGACTGTCACTGACTGAGGCAAGCGGTGCGAACTTGAGCACACGGTGGTTGGCAGAATCCAACACATAGATGTTGTCTTCCCCATCCACCGCTATCCCAGACGGCATGTTGAGCGAACTCATGTC
>Ga0111173_1026_pt1 | contig 32141 bp, 26 predicted proteins | sample DeeMarSWOR324_28_FD_80234 | JGI IMG/M metagenome (GOLD analysis project Ga0111173, IMG submission 80234) | Anaerolineae bacterium SM23_84
ACGACAGTCTTGGCCAGGCGCTCATAGCGCACACGGTCGGTCACTACGGCGAACAGCAGACCGGCCGCCACTGTTCCTGGGACCATAAACAGCAACCACAGCGCATTGTTGCGCAGGGCCTGGGTCATCTCCGAGTCGGTCAGGGCATAGCGATAGTTGTCCAACGTACCCCAACAGGGCTCTCCCGGTATACAGTCGACCGCTGCCGACTGCGTGCCGGTCTTGTTTCGCAGGCTCAGCATGACGGTGTTCAGTGTGGGATAGACGATAAACACCAGCATGATGGCCACAGCAGCTGCCAGATAGAGCCACGGGGTCAATGTGCCTTGTCGCATGATCTTGGGCACCATAGGCTCTTCCCTCCGTTCGTTAGCGACGTGCTCCTGTGCTACGGTGTGCGTGCATATGAGCCGGGGCGCTCCGCGAGGAGCGCCCCGTATACAAACGAGATTTGCTGGCTACTGAAGCGCGTCGGCCTGCGCTGCGGCGGCACCTTGGAGGGCTGTGTCCAGGTCAATGCCTTGGACATAGTCCACGATGGCCTTCCATTCGGCTGTGCCGAACGGGGCGGGGATGCTATCCCCGATGTCCGGCGTGAAGCCAGCGGCTCCAGCCAGAGCCTCGGCCTTTTTGATCAGCGCCGCGTCGGTGTAGTTGCCGAGCGCCAGCATATTGGGTGAGAGGTCAAAGCCGACGCTGGCCCACTGGGCCGCACCTGCCGGGCCCGTCATGTAGGCGACGACGGCCTTGGCAACCGGGCTGTCACTGAAAGCCATCATAAAGTCTGCGCCGCCCTGCATGCCCTGCGCACCGGGTACGGCGAAGAAGTCATAGTCCACGCCATACTCGAGATCAGGGTACTGGGCGGCGACCGCTCCACCGGCGAAGCCAGACTGCTTGACCATCATGGCTTCGGGTGGGTCGGAGAAGACCTTGTAGATGGCGTCCAGGAAGGGCGTGCTGACCGTGCCGGTAGCACCACCGACGGTGTACATGTCGTCCTTGGCCCACTTGCCGTAGGTCTCATAGGCCTGCTTGACGCCAGCATCGTTGTAGGCCACCGTGCCGTTGATGAGGTTCATGACGTACTGTGGCCCTTGCTGCACCAGCAGGATGTCCTGGATAAAGTCGGAGCCTGTCCAGCCGGTCGCTGCATCTGACTCCAAACCCATGGACCAGGGCACGTTGCCGTCGGCGACCATATCCTCCACCAGCGCCTCCAGCTCTGCCCACGTGGTGGGCACCTCATAGCCGAAGAGCTCAAAGTTGGCAGGGCTGTACCAGATGATGGTCTTGATGTCGGCCTTGACGGGGACAGCGAGCCAGCGGCCGTCGACAGAGCCCATGGTCTTCCAGTAGTCGGCGTAGTTGGCCGGGTCGGCACCGACGGCGTCGAGATCTTTGAGCAGGTCGGTGTAGAGGGTCAGCGGAGCGGTGCTAGGCCAGAAGAGCACGTCGGGTGGCTCGCTCTTGGCCTTGGTGTCGAGCACGGCTTCGTCGCGGGTGGTCGTCGCGACGACGCTGATGCCGCAGGCGTCCACCAGCGGCTTGAGGACAGCGTTGATCTTCTCCTCCTCTGCGCCAGACCACTGGTAGAGCACCGTCACTTGCTCACCCTCGGCACCCATGCAGTCGATCTCAGGGCCAGGGGGGACCGTGGGCGGGGCCGTAGTTGGGGGTGGCTCCGTGGGCCTTGGTCTGGGCGTTGGCGTCGGCGTAGCTGCAGGCGCGCAGGCTGCCAACAACAGTGCCACAACCATCACCAGAGCCACGATGTTTCGACTCTTCATCTCTGTTCTCCTCCTATTGTATTCATGGGGTTACCGTGTGACAATCTTCTGTGCACGCTGCTTGCTCTTCCCTTCCATTCACCTCCTTTCCCCGAATTTGTCAACGACCAACTGTCCGACCCATTCACAACCCAACAAGCGCTCTCCTCTCTTTGGAGAGCGGGAAATGTCCCTGGGGGCTCGCCTGCTCAACACCTGCGCAGGCGAACCCCGCATCAAAAGAGGAGGAGGCCGGGCCTACTGCGACTTGCCTCCACAGGATTCGCGGATGATCAACTGTGTGTTCAGCAGCACTTTCCTCTCTTCAATCTTCTCGCCCTCGATGGTCTTGATCAGCATATCGGCTGCTCGCACACCCAAGTCGTAGGCAGGCAAGCGCACGGTGGTCAAGGAGGGCACAAGATACCGTGCCAGTGGAATGTCGTCGAAACCGACAATCGCCATCTGCTCCGGAACGGCTAGGCTCTCTTCGTGGAGCGCTGCCAGAGCACCTACGGCCACTTCGTCACTGGCGACAAAAGTGGCAGAAGGTGGTTCCGCGAGAGCCAGTAGCTCGCCCATAGCTTGGTAGCCGCTGCGTGCAACAAAACTGCCGTAGCGCACGACGCTCTCATCATAAGACAGGCTGGCTTCCGTCAAAGCTTGGCGGTAGCCACGCCAACGGTCCGCACTAGCGGTGTATTCCAACGGCGCATTGGTGATCAGACCAATGCGTGTATGTCCAAGTTTGATCAGGTGCGCTACGGCGCGCTGTGCAGCGGCAGTGTTGTCCACGTCCACACAGTGGATGTCTGCGCCGTTGAGCTGACCAAGGAGCACCAGTGGAAAGCCATCGGCGTACAGTTCAGGCAGCTGCTCATCATCCGATCGAGGCCCTGAGACGATGAGACCATCAATGCGATTCTCGGAGACAAGGGAGACATAGGCCTCGGACTTGCCAATCTCCTCAAATGGGTGCAGCAACAATCGAAAGCCCCGCTGTTGGGCGATTTCGGAGAGGCCACGTACGACATTGGCGAGAAAAGCATCTCCCACGATACGGTCGGCGCTTTGGTAGAGGACCAGGGCAAGGGTGTGCGTCTGTCTTGTGGCCAGGGAGCGCGCGGCCGCGTCGGGACGGTATCCTAGGTGCTCGGCAGCCTCAAGGACGCGTTGCCTGGTCTCCTCGGAGATCTGTACGTGGGGAACGTCGTTGAGGACGAAGGAGACCGTGGTACGTGAAACACCGGCGAGCCGAGCCACATCATGGCTCGTCACTCTTTTCTTGACCACAATGCCCCCTCAAGTAACTCGTGTTACTAACGCGTGTTACTAATATAGCACATTCCCCTGTGCTTGTCAAGACCTTCGCGCCGAGTTTTAAGGTTGGTTGACTGAGGGTGAGAGGATCCGAGGTAGAGATGTACCAGCTCATCGAGCGAAGCGTCGTTCTCTGGCCGCGGATTACAGAGGTAAAGGTGGGTGCACAAGCGCACGCGCTCGGCGCGTGCTGGGATTGGCCGCCACTCGCAGGATCAGACGCACAGGGCGGTCCACGCGGTAGGCACTATTGGGGTAGTCCTGCAAGAACCTGTTTGCCCCAGCAGGCCGCGCGGCCCCTCCCCAGGTAGATCAGGTGCGAAGGACAGCGACAGTCGGAAGATCCCAGATGCGGCGCAACCACCCGTGCCCCGGGCATCTTGAGCAGCTTTCGAGCCCACACACATTCCAGTTTTTGCCTCGAGGTATTGACCTTGATGTCTACAATGTGAGCGTGTACCAGCACATAGTCGATGTGCCAGCGTAGCTTCTTCTCCTGACGGCGGTGACGGGCCAGGCGAGCTGCCAGTCCACCGCTACCCAGCGCGCTGCCCACATACACGTAGTAGCCGGCTGCAAAGCGGGAGGCTCCCAGCCGGCCAACGGTGATAACAACCTCTTGCTTGATTTCCATCAGCAGCGCGTAGGTGCCGGGGGCCTTGGGCTCGCATTGCTCGGGGTGAATCTCTCCCTGTGAATCCGAGGCGGTGGTCACACAAACTCGAATCGTGCCGTAAAATGGCGTAGGAATGGGGGTGCGTACGTGTAGCGCATGCCGCGGATCTGCTCCCGCTTGTCGTAGAGTTCGATGATGACATCTGCCACATAGTCGAGGTGCGTCTGCGTGTACACCCGGCGCGGAATCGCCAGACGCACCAATTCCAGCTCTGGATACTTCCATTCACCTGTCTGCTCGTCCTTGAGCGCAAACATCACGCTCCCGATCTCCACCGCGCGGATGCCGCCTTCCAGGTATAGATGGGCGACCAGGGCCTGCCCAGGCAACTGCGCTTGCGGGATGTGCTGTAGAAAACGACGCGCATCAAGATAGACGGCGTGACCTCCCGGGGGCTCTACGATGGGGATTCCATGCTCCAACAGTCGTTCCGCAAGGTATCGTACCTGGCCGATGCGGTGTTCCAGATACCTTTCGTCCAGCGCCTCGCGCAGCCCCTGAGCCATTGCTTCCAGATCCCGCCCCGCTAGCCCCCCGTAGGTAATGAAGCCTTCCCACAGGATGAGTAATTGGCTGGCCTGTTGGTAGAGACCCTCATCGTTCATGGCCAGGAAGCCGCCGATGTTGACCAATCCGTCCTTCTTGCCGCTCATGGTACAACCATCGGCACAGGAGAACATCTGGTGGGCAATCTCCAATGTGTTCCTATCCCGATAGCCTTCCTCTCGCTCCTTGATAAAGTAGGCGTTCTCAGCGTACCGGCAGGCATCAATGAACAGCGGGATATCGTGTGGCGTCAGCACCTCCTTGGTGGCCCGGATGTTGGCCAGTGACACGGGCTGCCCGCCACCTGAGTTGTTGGTGATGGTCAGCATCGCCAAAGGGACTCTCTCCGCGCCAATCTCTTCGATCAGACGCTTCAGACGCTCGACATCCATGTTCCCTTTGAAGGGGTGCTGGCTTGTTGGGTCCAGCCCCTCCGCAATCACGAGATCAACCGCATGCCCGCCGACGGCCTCGATGTTGGCGCGCGTGGTATCAAAGTGGGTGTTGCTCGGCACATAGTCTCCCGGCTTCACCGCCACAGAGAAGAGGATCTTCTCCGCAGCTCGCCCCTGATGAGTGGGCAGGAAGTAGCGGAATCCAAAGATGTCGCCGACCGCGTCTCTCAAACTGTAGTAGTTGCGACAACAGGCGTAGGCCTCGTCGCCGACCATCAACCCTGCCCACTGGGCGTCGCTCATCGCCGCAGTGCCGCTGTCGGTTAGCAGATCGATGTACACATCCCTGCTCTTGACGAAAAAGAGATTGAAACCTGCCTCGGCAAGGATCGCTTCCCGTTCGGAATGTGTGGTGAGCCGGATGGGCTCGACCGCTTTGATACGATATGGTTCAGGAACGATGCGTGCCATGATTCCTCCCTGCACCTTGTCTCAGCCCGATGGCGCTCACGCCCAAGTCCCTCGTAGTGCTATCCATCCCTCTGTCCTGCCTGGCCTACGGATCACTCTTTCCGCTCAAGGTCGTAAGCACGAACGATGCGCATGTCCTGCCTGACCATGTGAAAGGCGCGTCTCTCTGCCTCGTAGAGGATTCTTTCCTCGTCCAACGTGGTCAGTTGCCCGTCCCTCATCAGAATCTTGCCGTCAACAATCACGTGCTGGATATCGGGGGACTTGGCCGAGTAGACGATGTTCGATAGCACGTTATGGCGGGGCCGCAGGTGTGGTCTTCGAAAGTCAAAGATGATCAAGTCGGCAGCAAGTCCTGGAGCGACCACCCCGCTCTGCGGAAAGCCGAGGGCTCTTGCTCCATTCTGCGTCGCCAGCCGCAGCGCCTGTTCGGCGGGCAGGATGGCCGGATCCAGGTGCTGGTTCTTCTGCATGAGCGTGGCCAGGCGAGCCTCTTCAAGCATGTCTAGATCATTGTTCGAAGCCGGGCCGTCGGTCCCCAGGGCTACGTTCACCCCTCTGCGGAGCAACTCGGGGACGGGTGCAACTCCCATACCGAGTTTCATGTGGCAGTTGGGACATTGAACCACATGGACATTCTTTCCTTGCAGGATGTCCATGTCCTCGGGGGTGATGTAGATGCAGTGTGCGGCAATGGTTGGATGTTCCAGAATCCCCCTTTGTTCTAGGAACTTGACCGGGGTAACCCCGTGCTTCGCCAGGGAGGATTCCAGCTGGTCCCGGAACTCTGATAGGTGGATGTGTATTCCCAGGCCGAGCTCTGCTGCTCTGTCCGCGACCCTTTCCAGGAAATCCGGCGGGCATATATAGGGGGAGTGTGGCCCCAACACAGTCCTGATCCGACCGCATGCCGCTCCTTGCCAGCGCTGGACGAATTCGACCGTCGCCTCGAGTCCGGCGCCGATTTCTGCCTGCGCCCCCGTGCCGAACACGCACCAGGCCAGAGTAGCGCGCAGCCCAGCCTCTTCCGCGACCTCAGCGACCTCATCCATGTAGAAATAGTGGTCGGCGAACCCTACTGTGCCAGAGCGGATCATCTCGGCAGCAGCCAGGTAGGCTCCCCAGCGCACGTCCTCGCGCGTCAGAGCAGATTCAGCAACCCAGATGCGCTCGTTGAGCCAGCGGTCAAAAGGCAGGTCGTCAGCCCAACCTCGTTCGAAGGTCATGGCAGCGTGCGTGTGGGCATTGAAAAAGCCAGGCATCACAACGTGATCGCTGGCTTCGATAACCTCATCTGCCTCAAAGTCCGAGGGGATGGCCGATAGGGACTCGATCCTGCCGTCGCGGATGGCAATGTCTGTGCGCCTCAAGACATCGCCGTTCTCATTGAGCGTGACAACGTCAGCATCTTTGATCAGAATCTTGCCCATATCCACCACCTTGTGCATATCAGAGAGACAGCACAGAGGGCCTCTGTTTCTAAGCAGAGGCCCTCCGTGCTTTGAGGCATCACCGACACTTGGTGCCAGCTAACGCGCACCACCTGCGGTGATGCCCCTAGGTTGGCAATGATCTATCACGGGCATCACCTCCTTGTATCTATGATAGCTATGGGACGATCAGTGTCGGCACAGCCTCGAGATGATGGCCCATTGTAGCACAAAAGCCGCAGCTGTCAAACTGGGTGACTTGCGCAGGGCGTACGGCGGTTTAGGACAGATAGGATACACACTGCCCTTCCAGGAGCGGGTATAGTGCTTCGAGCGTTATCCGCCGGGGAACATCGTGGGCTATAATAGGATTGACCAGTCCTAGGAGCAGACGGAGACATGGATAGGCGAGCCCCAGGTTGGGCATTTGTCTCAATGGGCGTGTCGATCGCGGCCGCACAGGGGCTCTTCATCCGTCTGCTGTTGGTGAGTTTCTCTGGTAACGAGCTGTCGATCGGACTCATCCTCGGCAGCTGGATGCTGGCTGAAGCCTTGGGCAGCAACCTTGGGGGCCGTTTCGCACACCGGGTTCAAGATCCCTTCCGGTCCTTTGCCCTCCTGCAAGTGGCATTCGCCCTCACCCTGCCGCTCGTCGTGGCAGCCTGCTACTTGGTACGCCGGCTGGCAGGCGTGGCACCGGGGGAGGCCTTGGGGTTTTTGGCCATGTTGTGGACGTCTTTGCTGCTCCTCTCCCCGGTCAGTGCCGTCCACGGCGCCATGTTCAGTGTCGGCGCTGCCACGTATGGCCAATCCGCAGCTGGCGACCAGACCATCGTCGGCCGGCTCTATGTCCACGAAGCGCTTGGCGCCATGTGCGGAGCGACGATGCTGACCTTCGCATGGGTCCCATACTTCAATCCGGTGCAGATTGGCCTGCAGTTGGCTCTTCTGGGCCTGGGAACTGCGCTGCTTATCCTGTGGCCGGCGACGCGATTGAGAGGTCGCCTGCGCTGGATAGTGATTGTCGGACCGGCGTGCGGTGTGTGCCTGTTTTTCCTCCTCTCCCCGCTGGCTCAGGCGCTGCACCGGTCGCTGGTGGAACTGCGCTGGGGCGGCGCCTACCATGTGGTGTATGAACGTGACTCGCCGTACGGCAATGTTGCGGTCACGCAACTGCTTGGGCAGTACACTTTCCTGGCTAACGGCGCTCCAATCCTGACCACCCCATTCCCCGACACCGTCACCGTGGAGGAGACGGTGCACCTGCCATTGCTCTTTCATCCTGATCCGCGCCGGGTGCTGGTGATTGGTGGAGGCTTGGGAGGTGTGCTGAGCGAACTGCTCAAGTATCGCACTGAGATCGTGGACTATGCTGAGTTGGACCCTCTAGTGATCGAGACGGTCCGCGCCTTCCCCACCCAGTTGACGACCCAGGAACTGCAGGACGGCCGCGTGCGGGTCCGCAGCGTGGACGGGCGACTGTTCGTGAACCAGATGGCGCGTCAGCAGGGGAGAACAGCGGCGCAGTATGACGTTGTTCTGGTAAACCTTCCATATCCCTCAACGCTGGAATACAACCGCTTCTATACGGAAGAGTTCTTTCAGTTGGTAAACCTAGTACTCGACCGCCGAGGGCTCGTGGTCTTCCCCTTGCCCGGTTCGCTCAGCTACATAGCGCCCAGCATGCGCAACCTCAACCTCATGTTGCGCAATGGCCTGCAAACCGTCTTTCCGAACGTACACCCCATTCCGGGCGATACCAACCTCTGGTTGGCGTCTCCGTCATTGCCGCTAGCATCCAACACGCAGCAGCAACTCCTCGCTGCGTGGGAACAGCGAGCCCTTCCCACGCGCATGATCACCGAGGGACATCTGCAGGTGCGGTTCGATCCACAGCGCCTGGATTGGTTTCACGGCGCACTGCAGACCGAGCAGCCCATCCTGGCCAACCATGACCTCCATCCCGCCGGCGTGCTCTACGGCTTGGCCTACTGGAGCGAGATGTTCGCACCGACGACCCACCGCCTTCTGACCGGGGCCAGCCGAATCAGACTGTGGCAGTGGTGCCTGCTCCCTGTCGTTCTCAGCTTCCTTGTTTGGTGGATGCGGAGAGGGTCTCGCCGGTGGGTCGGCGGCTCGGTGCCGTTCATCGTTGCCAGCACCGGTTTTGCCGGCATGGTCTGCGATCTGCTGGTTGTATTTGTTTTCCAGGCGCTGTATGGGTATGTGTACCGACATGTGGGCTTGATCATTGCTGCCTTCATGGCGGGACTGGCGGTGGGTGGATGGATGACCTCCTACAGTGCCCTTCGCTCCAAACTTCTAGCCAGGGGCAGACGGTCGGCTCTTATCTTGTCCGAGGCAGCGCTCATCATCTACTGGCTCATCCTTCCCCTGCTGTGGATGGTGCTTTCATCTCTGAAGACTGCGCTGCTGGTAGCGCCAGCCCTGCTGCTGTTGAATGCGTTGGGGGGATGGCTTGTGGGGCTGCAGTTTCCCCTGTCCAGCCAGCTGCACCTGTCGGCACGGGGAGAGCCTGGCTACACGGCCGGTGTCCTCTACGCGGCAGACCTGGCAGGTGCCTTCCTTGGGGCTCTCGCTGTCGGCATCCTGTTGCTGCCGGTGCTGGGCACTATGGGCACCTGTCTCTTCATCGTTGTGCTCAAAGTATGCAGCCTCATGTTGTTGCTGACAGCTGCGGCGCCTCAAATGCCCCACACACCCGCTATCGGGTGACCACAGAAACGGCACTTGCCGTCTACCACGTCATTGGCGACGACTGTGAAATGCCGACGGTCGATGATCCGTGCTCCGCATGTAGGACAGAAGCTGCTATTGCGGGGGTGGCCGGGCGCATTGCCAAGGTACACGTAGTGCAAACCTGCTTCATCGGCGATGGCAACGGCGGCTTCGAGGGTCTTAATCGGGGTTGGCGGCAGGCGCTGCATCCTGTAGGATGGGAAGAAGCGGATAAAGTGCAACGGTATGTCTGGTCCCAGGGTTTCCGCAATCCACCTGCACATGCTGCCTATGGACTCGGGGGTGTCGTTCAATGTGGGGATGACCAGATTCACGATCTCCAGGTGCACCCCGGACTTGACAACGTGCTGTAGCGTCGAGAGCACGGGGGCAAGCTCGAGGGAGCAGACCTTGCGGTAGAAATCCGCGGTGAACGCCTTGAGGTCCACAGTGATCGCATGCAGTTGTTCCAATAACTGCTGCAGAGGGGCCGCGAGCATCGTTCCGTTGGTGTGGCACACTGCGCCCAGTCCTTGGCGCCTTGCCAGCGAGGCAATGTCGTACATGTACTCATAGAAGGCGATTGGCTCGTTGTAGGTGAAGGAGACCGTTGGGCAACCGGCGGCCTGCGCGCGCTGTACCACCTCACTGGGGGTCGCGTGTTCATTCACCGTCTGCCACATTGTGCTCTGTGACATTTCCCAGTTCTGGCAGAACTTGCACCGGCTGTTACAGGACGCCGTGCCAACACAAAAGATCTGGGTACCAGGCAGCATGTGAAAGACCGGTTCTTTCTCGATGGGGTCCACCTGCAGTGCGCATGGCTGGCTGTGGATCAGAGAGTAATACTCCCCATCCATGTTCTTCTTGTTGTGGCAGAAACCGAGCTGGCCATCGGAGACGATGCACTGCCTGAAGCAGATCTGGCATTGCACCCGCCGGTCATCCAGCCGTCGGTAGTGCATGGCTTGGCGCAGCTCCGAGGGCGCACGCGTCCGAGCGATGCGCTTTGGCTCAGGTGTCTGCGGCACAGATGTACATCCCGCCGCTAGAGGCAGACCAAGCGTTGCCGCCGCGGCGGCTCTGCATCCTTTTGCCAAGAACTGCCGGCGCGTCCATCTGGAAGGCCCGGTACGCTCGGTCATCGCTCGCTTCTCCCCACGTGCAGCACGCAACCTCGTTGCTACGGCCGATTATATTCGCCCCTATCCCCACAGCAAAAAGGGGTCGGGCCCACCTCGAGTCTGGGACATGGCCCTTCGTTTGGGCTATCTTCTGGGTTTCGGCCCCGAAACCAGAGGTCAGAAGTCAATCTGGCTATCGGAATCCGTACAGGCGATGTGGAGAAGACAGCGACGCAGTAGACCGCGGCCAGTGAGTCCACCCATCAGCACAGCCTCGCTCGGCACCAATCTGATAGGTTTTGGCAGTACTTGTGTCCTATACTGTTGGCAGAACAAGCCGACACCGGCTTCGGTTGTGGGCTTGTTTGTTCTGTAGAGGCACATCAACATAACAGGGTCACACAGGATGGCAAAGCAAAGGTCTTCACGGCTTGCCGGGTTCTACAAAATCGGACTCCAGGAGCGCATAAACACACTGCAGGAGTTCTCTGATCTAACCGAAGAGGACTTGAGTGCCCTCTCCGGTGTGGCTGGTCTCAGCCGTGCGCAAGCAGATCACATGATCGAGAATGTGGTCGGCGTTTTCGGCTTGCCCCTGGGAATTGCCACCAATTTCCTGATCAACGGCCGGGATTATCTCGTACCGATGGCGATTGAAGAGCCGTCGGTGGTCGCTGGAGCCAGTTTTGCAGCGCGTCTGGTGCGCGATGGCGGTGGCTTTCAAACCTTTAGCGACGAACCGCTTATGATCGGCCAGATCCAGGTGCTGGACGTAGCTGACGCGTGGGCTGCTCGCTTTCAGTTGCTGGCGGCCAAGGAACGTGTCCTTGCCCTGGCCAACGAACAGGATCCGGTGATTGTGGAGCTTGGCGGCGGCGCGCGTGACCTGGAGGTGCGCGTTGTGGAGCACAGCCCGGCTGGCCCGATGCTGGTTGTCCATGTGATCTACGACGCCCGCGATGCCATGGGCGCCAATACGGTGAACACAGCACTGGAAGCGGTCGCCCCGCTGGTGGCCGAGATCAGCGGCGGCCGCACGTTGCTGCGCATCCTGTCCAACCTCGCCGATCGGCGCCTGGCCCGCGCCAAGGGTACCGTCCCGCTTTCTTCGCTGGCCCATGGAGAATTCAGCGGCCAGCAGGTGGCACAGGGCATTGTCGAAGCCTGGGCTCTTGCTGCAGCAGACCCCTATCGCGCCGCTACACACAACAAGGGCATCATGAACGGCGTGGACGCCGTGGTCATCGCCACAGGCAATGACTGGCGTGCCATCGAAGCCGGCGCGCACGCCTATGCGGCGCGGAGTGGCCGCTATACTCCGCTGAGCACGTGGAATCAGGACAATGCCGGCAACTTGGTTGGAACCTTGGAGCTCCCCATGGCTGTGGGCATCATCGGCGGTGCAACGCGGGTTCACCCTGGCGCTAGGGCGGCGCTCAAGCTTCTTGGCGTCAAGACGGCGCATGAGCTGGCCGAGATTATCGCCGCCGTCGGGTTGGCCCAGAATCTGGCTGCGCTGCGCGCCCTGGCCAGTGAGGGCATCCAGCGCGGTCACATGAAGCTGCATGCCCGCCAGGTTGCCATCGCTGCAGGCGCAGCGGGCGAGATGGTCGATCGCGTGGTGCAGGCCATGTTGGATGACCGTGTGATTCGCCTGGATAAGGCAGAAGCCATCTTGAAGGAACTGCAGGGCGCTGCGTAGATTGCTGCACTCAGGTAGCGACTTCTATACAGCGATCCGCCCAAAGGAGTTCAGCAGTTGATGCACGGAGCAGCAAAAGCAGAGCGATGAAGCCAGCAAGGGATGTAGGGATCATAGGCTACGGGGCGTACGTGCCGCGTTATCGCCTTCCCGCCTCGGAAGTGTCGCGGGTGTGGTTGGAGGGGCATGGTGGCCTGCCTGTACAGGAGAAATCCGTACCTGGCCTGGACGAAGACACGGTTACCATGGCCATCGAGGCCGCCCGAAACGCCCTTGCTCGTGCGCAGATCGCCCCACAGGCCCTGCGAGCGGTTTGGGTGGGCAGCGAATCTCACCCCTATGCAGTGAAGCCCACCTCCACCATCGTGGCTGAAGCGATTGGGGCTACGCCTCAGGTTAGCGCAGCCGATTGGGAGTTTGCCTGTAAGGCAGGCACGGAAGCGATGCAGGCGGCTATTGCTTTTGTTGGTTCGGGCATGGCTGATTATGCCATGGCCATCGGCATGGATACCGCTCAGGCTCGTCCGGGGGACGCGCTGGAGTACACCGCATCGGCAGGGGGGGCCGCTTACATCATAGGCCCACGGGAAGAGAGCCTGGCCTATCTTGAGGGCTCGTATTCCTATGTAACCGACACACCAGATTTCTTCCGCCGTGCGTACCGGCACTACCCGGAGCACGGGGGGCGTTTCACGGGCACGCCCGCCTATTTCAAGCATGTCACGAATGCTGTGCGGGGGTTGCTCGACGAATTGGGCCACGCTCCGGGGGACTACTCGGCCGCTGTTTTCCATCAGCCCAACACCAAGTTCCCGCAGCGAGTGGCCAAGATGCTGGGCTTTGGCCAGGAACAGATCCAGACCGGGCTGCTGGCACCTCAGGTGGGCAACACCTACGCCGGTTCGTCTATGCTGGGCCTGACGGCCATACTGGATGCGGCAAGACCTGGCGATCGCATCCTGCTGGCCTCATTTGGCTCTGGGGCGGGAAGCGATGCCTTTTCGTTTGTTGTCACCGAGGGCATCGAAGGGCGTCGGGCCATGGCACCCAGCACACAGGCATACGTCGCCCGCCGGAAACCTGTCGACTATGCTCTGTACGTGCGCTACCGCAAGAAACTGCAAGTGGATTGATCTGGGCTGGTAATGACGGCTGCAGCCGTTTTGCATGTGTAGGAGCTGACCAGAGTCGGCACTACCGAGCCCGTACACATCATTCGAAGGACATCGTCGTTTGCGTGACGTCAGCATCATAGGCATTGGACAGACTCAAGTCGGTGAGCACTGGGAGCGTTCGCTGCGCGACATTGGTGTGGACGCCGTCTCAGCGGCACTGAAGGACGCCAACGTCCAGCACGTAGATGCGCTATATGTGGGAAACATGCTCTCAGGTGAGCTGGCTGCCCAGCAGCACTTGGGCACATTGCTCGCTGATTGGGCAGGTTTGGGCAACATTGAGGCCATGAAGGCAGAGGCTGCCGATGCCTCTGGCGCTGCCGCGGTGCGCATGGGTTACTTGGCTGTCGCCAGCGGCGCGCGGGATTTGGTGCTGGTGTGCGGCTTGGAAAAGTCGACCGATGCGGACGCGGAGGTGGCCACCGCTGCCTGGAGCTCGGGACTGGACGCCGAGTACGAAGCGTCGCAGGGCCTGTCGATGCCAGCGATGGCTGGGCTGCTGATGCGGCGCTACATGTACGAGTTCGGCGTGCAGCGCGAGGACTTTGCGCCCTTTGCAGTCAATGCCCACGCCAACGGTGCGAACAACTCGCATGCAATGTTCCGCCGGCCAATCTCCGCCGAGGCGTACACCAAGGCAGGCATGGTGGCCGATCCGATCAGCATATTTGATGCCGCACCGTTGTGTGACGGTGCAGCTGCTCTTGTTCTGTGCCCAAGCGAGCGAGCAAGCGAATTCGATGTGAAGCCGGTGCGCATCAAGGCTTCGGCGGTGGCCACGGATCGCGTGGCGCTTCACAGCCGAACCGATCCACTGTTCCTGCAGGCTGCCTATCTGTCGGCGCAGGGAGCCTACCTGCAGGCTGGAGTGGGGCCGGAGGAGATTGATCTTTTCGAGCTGCACGACGCCTTCACGGTGCTCGCCGCACTGTCGCTGGAAGCCTGCGGCTTTGCCGAGCGCGGGCAGGGCACCCGGTTGGCCAATGACGGCGAGATCACGCTCCAAGGGAGCATTCCCATCAGCACCATGGGCGGCCTGAAGGCACGGGGGCATCCCATTGGAGCGACAGGCGTTTATCAGATCGTTGAGTTGGTGACCCACCTGCGAGGTGAGGCCGGGGCGAACCAAGTTGACTGCCATCTTGGCATGGCGCAGAGCCTGGGCGGCAGCGGCGCTACCGCGATTACCCACATCTTGGAAGCATAGAAACACAATATCATCCTGAGGAAGGCCGAGGGATGACAGACTACAGTCAACCCGTAAGGAGGTTTAGTCCATGAACATACCAAGGTACTGGAGAACGGAAAGGACACGCTACGCACTGATCGGTGAGACATGCCGCGCCTGCGGCGAGGCCATCTTCCCTCCGCGTGACGTGTGTCCGCACTGTACAGAGACGGGACAGGACGTGCACCCTTTCGTGGGACGGGGCAGGTGTACTCCTTTTCCACCGTCTACGATGCCCCGGAAGGCCACACGGAATACCGACCGTATACCCTAGCGCTGATTAGGCTGGATGAAGGTCCCTTGGTGACCGCGCAGCTCACCGACGTGGACGCTGAGGACGTGCACCTCGGTATGCCCGTGGAGATGGTTACCCGCAGGATCAAGGAAGAGGGTGAGAACGGCCTGATCGTCTACGGCTACAAATTCCGCCCCGTGTTGCACCAAGCTGAGGGCTAATTACGTCGGAGAAAACAACGACGGCTTTTTAACCCACCGGTGGGCAAAAGAGCGACAGACAACACTTATTTCGGCCTCATTAGTTGCTGGTGTGGCCTGACGACGGTCTAGGTCGCCAGGCACACACCAGTGCAGCGCACCAAGGGAGTGCGCTACCATTCCACACAGAATCCGGCAAATACCTGCAGCCTGTCATCGAACCTGATGGACAGACTGCGCACACGCCTTTTTCGATCGCTGCTTCCAGGCATAGATCGTGTCGCCGGCCTTGACCTCGTGGATGCGCGCAGGTTTGTCAGCCTCTCGCGGCTCGAGTTGTAGTCTCTGCCCATCGCCGAACTGATTCTCAGGAAAAGCGCTCCTGCTGCGGCGTGACCTGTCTCGGCCTGGCACCATCAGCTTCTCCAACCTCATGATGCAGCGGACAGAGAGTGTTCAGGCTCCCAACACGTTTTGCTTTCGGGTCGCACTTCTGCGCGGCACCCTCGAGGCAGCAATGTGCGCCGGCTCTGGCTGCCGTCCACCGGCTCACCCTAGAGTCCGCTCTGGACAACCATAGCGCGTTGTGCCGTAGTAACCCTGCCCATGAGCTGGCCTTGCGGTTACCCAGTCAGTGGTCTTTACACGAAAGTGGGTAACTGCAAGCTGAGCCTGGCTGACTGACAGCACGAAGGGTGTGTGACAAACTGTTCTTGCATCAATGGCACTGGCCACGCGAATCAGGCACTCCGCTTCAGGGCAAGTGTGTTCAACCGGCAGCCCGTTGTTGGGTGAGGACATATCGCCCGGCAACGGGTTGTTGCGTGTTGGGCTAGAACCGCGCTTGCAGCAGCGCGTGCAATGGCATATCACAGTACATGGCTCCTGCCAAGTCCAACTGATTCCATCATGTTCAGCCGCAGTTGCACTGTCTGAGTACGACAGGCCGCCCCGCCGGGCTGATGGCGCCAGGCCAGGAGACACTGCCCCCTTGATCCTGGGAGCTCGAGTCTACTTGTGCGCGAGCCGCTGTCGGGCGCTGAATGGCGCCTGGCAACGGCTGTTTTCTTGTCCGCCATTCTTGCGCTTGAGAGAAACTGCCTGTCAGGGCTCCACAAGTGCGTTATGCTCGTGTAAGAGAGAGGGCATGAATACTGCTTGGAACGCGAGGTCTCAACTGCCGTTGGCAGGAAGGTCGATCTTCGAACAGAGAGCGCCATCAGCGCCTATCTGCGGGATAGGGTCAAACGAGGATTGCAGGTCATCGATTGAGCGTGATGATTCAGTCTATCTCCGACACATCCTGGATGCCATTTCCAGTTCACTGTTCACACAAGATCTTCAAAACTCCTTCACGGCTTCTTCACATTTAGCAGCTACAGTAGGGCCAGTCTTGCGAAGCTCAGAGGGCTCTGACAGAGCATAGCAGGAAGAACATAGTGTAAGGAGTATGCAAATTATGTCGAACCAGATCGGAATTTCCGTGCGAACACGCAGAAAGTGGCTCCTTGATGTCGCGCTCTTAGTGGGCGGCGTTCTGGCCGCGCTGTCGGGCATCTACTTTCTGTTTTTGCCCTCAGGCGGTTACCAGGGCGGGCGCAACCCGACGTACGGGATCACCATCCTCTTCAGCCGGCACACCTGGGAGGACCTACATACCTGGGGCGGCCTGTTGATGATAATGGTCGCCGTTGTCCACTTCTCACTGCACTGGGGTTGGGTTGAGGCGATGTTCCGCCGGACAAAGAATGCCTTGCTGTCCAAGGGGCCTAGGCTGTCTGGGTTCGCCAGGTTCAACGTGGCTCTCAATCTGTTGGTTGGTGTCAGTTTCCTGGTCTGTGCCCTGTCAGGCGTCTACTTTCTCTTGGCGCCTTCAGGAGGCTTCCAGGGTGGGAAGTCCACTTTGGGATCCACTGGCAGTGGGTCAAGAAGGTGACACGCAACATGTTCCTCTGGTTGCTGCCCCAAGCAAGGACTGATGAGGTGTCGGTCACGAGCTAGTCCGTCCCGAGTAAGGGACAAGCGGATCGAGATTCGAAGCGTAGGTATGTGGCTACAAGCCTGCGGAACCAAGCAGGCTTCAGATAGGATCAAATTCACAAGAATAGGAGATACAGACAATGTTGAGAAAGGTAGTGCTGGGAACGGTGCTGGTCGGGGTGATGGGCATCCTGGTGACAGGGGCCATCATCCGAACGGCGGAGAAGACAGGCAGTGTGGCCGAGGCGCAGGGCCTGGGTCGCGGTAGAAGCGAACATGAAGCAGCCGGATACTCGGCAGTAGGCGCAGGTCAGCGGCAAGGTGCTTACGGCCAGGGTGCTCGCGCAGCCGAGCGGCAATATCCCAACTATGAGGGTGCGCCCGAAGACTGGGTCGTGTACGAAGGCGCTGTGGTGCAAGCACCCGCAGCTGGGATGGACATGGTGATCGAGACGAGCGATGGCGAGGAGCTAGTGGTAGGCACCGGGCCAGGCTACATGGAAGACCAGGGTTTCACCCTTCAGGTGGGTGAGCAGGTGCAGGTACAAGGCTACTGGGAAGGCGATGAGTTCAAGGCCGCCCAGGTGATGCGCCTGCGGGATGGCCAGTCCGTCACCCTTCGCGACCAGGCTGGGCGCCCAGCGTGGGCTGGGGCCGGACGGCGCGGCGGCGGAGCACGGACAGAACTGCGGACTGTAACATCGTAAGACGCCCGCTGGGCCGTCTGAGTGCCTCTTGGCTCCTGAAGCCAAGGGGCACTTTTTGATTGGCACCGTGTTGCCTGCGGCTTGGCCCGGTTTGATGTTGCCCCTGCATTTCCAGCCTTCAACAGTTTCGCACATTCCCTTCACAGCTTTTTCACAAGCCTGGTCTATACTGCGGCTATGGGGTTAGGAGGGGGCCCATCTCCTCCGACCCAAGATCAACAATCACAAACTCTTTGAGGAGGCAGTATGTTGAAGAGACTGTTCGGAATCAGTCGAGTTGTGCTCGCAGGCGCGTTGGTAATCGGTGTAGTAGCCGTCTTGGCACTTCCCAGCAGCGCGGAGGCAGCTCCTGGCAGAGCACAGCGCGCGGTTCGAGGCCTGTCGGTGGCAGAGCCGGCAACATGGGCTCCCAACGAGGGTCAGCTCAGCGCAGGTGAGCTGAGCGAATCGGAGATCGAGGCCCTGTCGCTGGCCCTGGACGACGAGTACAAAGCGTGGTCGGTCTACGACCAGGTCATCGCCGATTTCGGTGCGGTGAGGCCCTTCACCAGCATCCAGCAGGCCGAGGAGAAGCACATCGCCGCTCTGGTGACTCTGTTCGACCGCTACGGACTATCCGTTCCGGTAAACGAATGGCCGGGTAACGTGCCCTCTTTCGATAGCCTTGCCGAGGCGTGTGAAGCGGGCGTCCAGGCCGAGATCGAAAACGCAGCGCTCTACGATCAGTTGCTTGGTATGGCAGACAACCGCGATGTCATCCAGGTCTTTACTTCCCTACAGCAGGCATCACTTACCAAGCACTTGCCCGCCTTTGAGCGCTGCACACGGTAGTTTGACGCGCCTTCTGGAAGCAGGCCCCGGTTCCTGGCGAGCCGGGGTCTGTCTTGTCTTCTTGTAGCCTTTCAGTGCCACTTGACAGGCCAAACCCGTTGAAGTAAGCTGAACTCAATGATGAAGGAGGATCTGGTGTGAGCGGCGAAACGATCCTGGTCGTAGACGATGAACCCAAGATCGTGAGAACGGTTCGGGCCTACCTGGAAGGCGCTGGGTTTCGGGTGGTGACGGCCGAGGATGGACAAGCGGCGCTGACCGTCTTTCGTCATGAAAGACCGGCACTGGTGATCCTCGACCTGGGGCTGCCGAGCATAGACGGACTTGACGTGACACGCACCCTGCGCCGCGAGTCAGATGTGCCCATCATCATGCTCACAGCTCGAGTCGACGAAGCCGACAAACTAATCGGCCTGGAGCTGGGCAGCGACGACTATGTAACGAAACCCTTCAGTCCCCGCGAGTTGGTGGCTCGGGTGCGGGCTGTGCTGCGTCGCGCGGGCCTTAGCAAGGAGCAGGCCCCGGCGCCTGTCGTCGCTGGCGACGTGCACATTGACCTGGAACGCCGGAAGGTCACTGTCAGCGGTGAGTCGGTGGATCTGACCCCAACAGAGTTCGACCTGCTGGCTGTTCTGGCCCGGCATCCCGGTCGTGTGTTCACCCGACTGGAGTTGCTGGACCTGGTTCAAGGCTATGCCTTTGAAGGCTACCAGCGAACGGTTGACGCGCACGTTAAGAACCTGCGCCAGAAGATCGAAGCAGACCCCAAGCAGCCACGCTATGTGGTGACGGTCTATGGCGTGGGCTACAAGTTCGGCGAATGATGAGCGGAATGAAGAACGAGGGGCGGGATAGTCGTCCCAGGGCCGAAGCCCCAGTACTGAATCTCCGAATCCCCAACCTCAACCGCCTCTGGGTCAAGCTACTGGGCGGCTTTGTACTGGTAGCCATCATGGCAGTCGGCATCGTCGCGGTGCTCGCCAATCGCACCACCACGCACGAGTTCCAGCTGTACGTCAGCCAGGGAAAACAAAGGCGCGCTGAGCAATTGGTCTCCGAGTTTGCTGCCTACTATGTGCGGACTGGCGCTTGGGTGGGTGTGGGCGAGTGGATGGCTGACCTGATCCAATCGCAGGCCGGTGGCGCGGAGCAGGGTCGGGGGTTCGGACAGCGTGCGGGTCAATCGGTGGAACGACTGCTGCTGGCCGACGCCACCGGCCGGGTGCTGGCCGACTCCCAGGGTGATTTGATCGGGGAGCATCTGTCGGACGCAGAACTGGCGTTCGGCGCACCGATTGAGGTGCAGGGGCGGCTGGTTGGCACTGTTCTTGTCCCGGCGACAGAGGTCATCCACGAATCGCTGGAGGCCGAGTTCTTGCGCCAGGTCAACAGGTCGTTACTACTGGCCGGTCTGGCTGCCGGGGGCATGGCGCTGGTGCTGGGCTTGTGGCTAGCCCGGCAGCTCGCCGCTCCCCTGCGGACGCTGACCGAGGCCGCGCGCCGCCTGACGCCAGCGGATATGCCGCAGGTGGAGGTTCGCGGCCAGGATGAGATTGGTGAGTTGGGCCAGGCCTTTGACCAGATGGCGCAATCGCTGGCCCAGCAGGAAACGCTGCGCCGCAACCTGATGGCTGACATCGCTCACGAGCTGCGCACTCCCCTGAGCGTCATCCGTGCCGACCTAGAGGCGTTGCTGGACGGCGTGTTCCAGCCCACGCCGGAAGCCCTGGCTTCTCTTCAGGAGGAGACGCTGCTTCTGACACGCCTGGTGGAGGATCTGCGCGATCTGGCGCAGGCCAACGCAGGCCAGTTGCGTTTGGCGCGCCAGCCTACTGACCTGGCCGACCTGCTGCGCGGAGTCATCGTGTCGTTTCAACCACTGGCCGAGAGCCGGGGGCAGACCTTGACGCTGGACCTGCCGCCTGACCTGCCGCCAGTACTCGTCGATCCACAGCGGGTGCGTCAGGTGGTTGCCAACTTGGTGTCCAATGCCTTGCGCCACGCTGATACCAAGGGGGCACGGGTACGTGTATCTGCCGTCCAAAAGATTGGCGATGTGCAAGTCTCGGTGGCAGACAATGGAACGGGCATTGCCTTAGAAGACCTGCCTCACGTGTTTGACCGCTTTTGGCAGGGTGGCGGGGAGCGGGCAGAGGGCAGCGGCCTGGGGCTGACCATTGCCCGAGAACTGGTCCGCGCCCACGGTGGTCGCATCTGGGTTGAGAGTCAGCTGGGAGATGGCACTGTCTTTCACTTCACACTGCCCGTTTGCACAGCGGATTAGAGACAGCAGCTTAACGGCCCAGGCTATCCAGTTTACACCGTGGCCTGGATCAAATGGCATGAGGGCCCGCTGGTGGCCGGACAGTGCACCGACGTGGACGCCGAAGAAGTGCACATTGGCATGCCTGTGGAGATGGTCACCCGCAAGATCAAGGAAGAGGGTGAGAACGCCCTGATCGTCTACGGCTGCAAATTCCGCCCTGTGTTAGGGGAAGTCAAGAAGTGACTGGAGGTGTGGACGGACGACTGGGCAAGTCGCCTGTTCCACACCCGCGCCCTACGCTCCGCACAGCAAGTGCAATAACCACCTGCTCCTACACAATCCCCTCAGGCGCCAGGCGCTGGCGGACCTTTCCGCATTGCCTCTGAAGAGGGTGTCCTACAGCTTTGGAAGGCACTGGCATACTGGGCGCCATTGAGTCATGCCACCAACTCGTGCGTCACTTCCGTATCGACCTCTGGTTGGCGGCCTCTGCCACGCTGGTGATCAAGTTCCACTAACGTCAAACGAGCATCCCCTCATGTGCACGATTGCGCAAGGGGATGCTCGCGAAATGGACTGGATCGGGTCGGTTGTCTCAGCGCACGTGCCACACGTAATACACTACGATGCCTCCGACCAGAGCCAGCACCCAAAGCAGGAGTGTGATCACCATGACCCACTTCAGGCTCCCAAGCGTCGAGGCTCTTTCTGGGTCCAGCTTCAGGCGAATGACGAGGTAGGCGCCTATCAGCTCAGCGAGAGCGCCGAGTATCATGTGCGGCCACATGACCGTCGGCCCAGGGGCCCCGGGATTGCGCAACGAATAGGGCAGGGCTCGGAAGAAAGAGGGGTTCATGACGGCGATGATCGCCACGGCATTGAAGACCACCGCAGTGGTCATGAGATTGTGATGGCTATTGATCCGGCCCCTCCTGGCCTGGAAGGCGCCGATGCTGAGGGTTGCCAGCAGTACAATCTGCAGGATCAGGTTGACGTCTGCAACCAGGGTAGCTCGTGTACCCAGAATCCCAGAACTCATCTTTTCCTCCCCGAGGCTGCCCATACCATGTGATCGCCGTCCCCCTATTCCTAGAGACGCAGGCACGCTCTGTTTGGTTTCGTACAGCGCCCCTTGGGCGAAACCGCACGAAGCTTGATCTCTGTCGAGCGACCGGCGTCTCGATTCAGCGGTGTCACGTCGCGGTCTGGGCCTCGCCCCGTTTCACTTGCAGCATGCAGACCATCGCCAGAAGCATGGAAAAGGCGGAGAACAGGAACATGACACGGTGGCCCAGCAAATCCATGAGCCCGCCTGCGATCGGCGGGGACGCGATAGCTGCCAGCATGGAAGAGAAGTAGTATAACCCTGTGTAAGAGCCGATCTTGCCTGCTGGTGCGACATCTGAGACCATGGGAAACGAGTTGATGTTGATCAGGGCCCAGGCGATGCCGGCAATGATCAGCATCACCGTTAGGTAGGTCATGTTCGTTGTGAAGTAGCCTCCCAGGATAAAGACAAGCAGCGCGGTCAGTCCGGCCAATATGGTGCGGCGTCTGCCAAAGCGCGTCGCGACAAATCCCGCCGGCAGTGCAAAGATCAGGAAGGTGGCAGAAACGTAGGTGAGCATTGCCGCAGCGGTGCTTTCTGCGATGCCTAGGAACTCTTTACCGTAGGTGGTCCAGAAGGTTTCTATCGCATTGTAGCCGATGAACCAGGCGAAGATAGCCAGCAGGATAAAAAGGGCACTCCTTTCCTGGCTGCTGAGAATCTCCCGGATTGTTGATAAAACGCCTGCTTGTCCCTCTGCATCCTCCCCATACTCCCGCGGTTCACGAATGACCAACACGACAATGGCTACAGCGGCCAGCATCAGGATTGCACCAAGGTAGAATGGCAGTCCTCGGTCGGCGCGATAGAGGAATGCACCACCCAGAAAGGCCAGCGTGGCGCCCAGTCCTCCCATGAAGTTGATAATGCCATTGGCTTTGCTGCGCAATGGTGAGGGAATGATGTCCGGCATCAGGGCTACCGTTGGCGTGCGGAAGACGGCCATAGCGATGTTCATGACGATGATCGTTGCCATCAGCAACCCGAAGACAGGCACGCTGAGGTGCAGCACAGGGATCAAGGCAAAGGACAAAGCCGCGATGGGGGCGCCCACCATCAAGTAGGGCATACGCCGGCCGAAGCGCGTCCATGTCCGGTCGCTGAGAAACCCCACATAGGGCTGTATGGTGACACCTGCAATGTTGTCAAAGGTCATCACCAATCCCACCAGTGAGAGGGGGAGGTTGTATTCGCGCAGGAATATGGGCACGTACGAGTTGTATACTGACCAGATCAGGCTGATGCCGAAAAAGCCCAAACCGAGCAAGAAGGTCTTCTGGTAATCGAGTTTCATCGCTCCTCCTCTCGAAACGACCTGGTGCTACGGCTGCGAGGTGCCACTACATGAACTGACCAAGCCACGGTATGGACTGTGCTCCCACCAGGGCAAAGGCCAGACCCTTGACCGTCTTGCCCAGGAAGCACGCGATCAGAAACCTCGCGATGGAAAAGTGCGATACGCCAGCGGCAATGCCGGCCAGGTCGAAGAGCGGGTTGGGTATGGCGGACAGCGCAAAGATGGTGAGGAACCCATGGCGTCGCATCCAGCTGTGCACCTGCTGAAATCGGTCCCACTGCTGCGTTTCGATGAATGCCGTGCCCCCGTAGCCAGCCAGGTAGCCGCTGAGTTCACCGATGGCCATGCCTGCACCCGATATGATGCCTGCCAGCATGGGGTTGAAGATCCCGCCCGCTACAAAGGTGGCGGCCAGGCTGGGCACCGGCAGCAGAACGGTCGCATTGCCAATGGCACTGACGATAAAGAGTCCAAAGTAACCATAGGAGGCGAACTGCGCTGCTCTGTCACGGAACAAGAAGACAAGGATGGTGATGCCCAGGGCGACGAACAGGGCAGCCAAGCGCCACACGACGGGTGGCCCGGCGCCACGTTCCTTAACAGCAGGAAACGGGGAGCCCTCTTCTGGCAGCCCCTGCTCCATTCTCTGTTGCGATGGCGGAACAACTCCTTTGCTAGCCATATCCAGCTTCACTCTGAGGTTGCACAGCGACAGGTGGGCTGTCGCGGGTCCCTGTACAGGTGCCACAGGGCTTGCCGTTCGAACGCCTCCAGAACGGCTCTTGAGGTGGGGAGCGTAGCCTCCCGTGTGTTTCGGAAGACAATCAGCCCCATGCCACCCTGGGCGGATCAGCTCGGCGGATGAAAGAGGGTACCCCATGGCGCACCGAGCCGCACAATGTCAGCACGGGCGCCCTTGATGCCCTGTGTGGCATTTCGCGTGTCCACCAGCAGAGGACAGCGGTCTGTGATCCAGACAAGATCGTAGCAGCTGTGAGCGGCCACAATCACTGCGCAGTCGGTCTCCATCAGCAGATCCTCAGTGAGGGGCTGCGAAGTGAGTTCTATGTCCTCCTGATAAAACACGCTGCGATGGATTTGGCGACGCGGCACGTAGGGATCATTGTACTGGACAACCGCTCCGCGCTCAAGCAGCAACTCAATGATACGCTCAGCTGGCGAGTTGCGGGCGTCGTCGACGTCTTCCTTGAACGCGATTCCCAAGATCAGCACCTTGGCGCCACGAAGCACCTTGCCGTGGTGGTTGAGGCCGGCACCGATGAGTTCCACCACATGGTAGGGCATGCTTTGATTGACCTCAGCGGCCAATTCGATGAACTTGGTGTAGAAATCGTACTCGCGAGCCTTCCACGACAGGTAGTAGGGGTCTACGGGTATGCAGTGCCCGCCGGTTCCAGGACCTGGGTAGAAGGGCATGAAACCAAAGGGCTTGCTGGCGGCTGCCTGAATGACCTCCCAAATGTCAATGCCCATCCGTTCCGACAGCAGGGCCAGCTCGTTGACCAGGGCGATGTTCACGCTGCGGAAGATGTTCTCCAGGAGCTTGGACATCTCGGCCGCGCGTGGTGAAGACACAACGTGGACTTCTGGAGACAGCTGCTGGAGCAGTTGCCGGGCCAGTGCGGCGCATTGCGGCGTAAGCCCGCCCACCACCTTGGGCAGGTTGCCCACATGATGCTCCTTGTCTCCTGGATTGATGCGCTCGGGGGAAAAGGCAAGGTGGAAATCGTGACCGGCCCGCAGTCCGCTCTGCTCCAGGAGCGGAAGCACTTTGTCCTCAGTAGTGCCGGGGTAAGTTGTGCTCTGCAGGATAATCAGCTGCCCTGACTGAAGTCGCTGGGCAATACCTGTGGAGGCAGCCACGATGGCAGATAGATCGGGAGCTTTCATCGCATCGAACGGAGTCGGTACGCAGATGAAAATGACATCCATGGCGGTCAGGACCTCATAGTCGCTGCTGGCCGATAGTTGTCCTGCCTCCACCAGCCTGCGGATGTCGTGGTCCGGGACATCCAGGATGTAGCTCTGTCCTTTGCGGACGGCCCTCACCCTGGCCTCGTCGGTGTCGAGGCCTGTGACCTGGTATCCGGCTTCGGCCAAGCCCACCGCCAGCGGCAGCCCCACGTAGCCCAGGCCGAGCACACAGATTTGAGCTGACTTGTCTTCGATGCAACCCGCGAGCGTCACAGTGATGGGTCCTTTCTGTAACGAGATGCCGGTTGGTCCCTAGGCTTCGAGCTTCACCTGCTCCAAGCGCCATAGGGCACAGAGGGCGAAGATGATCAACAGCCCACCGACGAAGTAGCCTTCGACCACACTGGCCTGCGTGAGGAACATGGCCACCACACCCAAGGCACAACCGGCGAGGTATAGCAGAAGCACAGCCTCACGCTGAGTTGCCCCCATCGCCACCAGACGGTGTGAGACGTGATCCTTGCCCGGTGTGGTCAGGGGGTTGCGACCGCGGCGCAAACGCGAAATCACTACCAGAGCGGTGTCGAAGATGGGCAGCCCCAGCACAACGAGCGGGATCATCCACGTCACAAAGTCGACGTTGTCAGGGAAGCGCAGCTTGATGCCCAAGGCCGCAAGCACAAATCCGATGAACAGACTGCCAGTGTCGCCCATGAAGATGCTGGCCGGGTTCAGGTTATAGTACAGGAATCCCAGGCAGGCACCGAGGAGTGCTGCTGCCAGGCTGCCGACCAGGTATTGCCCACTCATGACCGCTAACAGGAAGAAGAAGATGCAGGCCACTGTAGCTACGCCCCCCGACAAACCATCCATATTGTCGAGCAAGTTAAGGGCGTTGGTTATGCCCACCACCCAAAGCAAAGTGGCTGCCAGATTCAGCACTGCGTTGTGCAAAAAGCCGACCTCGATGCCGGATACAATCAGGATGCCGGCGGCCAGGCCCTGGCCTATCAGCTTGAGCAGAGGCCGCAGACCTTGGCGATCGTCCCACACGCCCAGGAATGAGACCAAAGTCGCCCCCACCAAGATACTGACCAGCTGCGAGACATAGAACCGGTCGCTGAAGACCAGCAAAGCGGCAATGCAGCCCAGATAGATGGCAGCACCACCGAGTCGAGGAGTCGGACGTGCGTGCACTTTTCTGGCGCTGGGTTCGTCCATGAAACCCCAACGCACAGCAGCCCACTTTACCAGCGGCATACTGCCCACCACAATGATCAACGCACTGGCGAGGATCAGCATATACGGTGCCATGCGCTTCCTTCTCTCCTACTGTTGTGGCTGGGGCGCCTGTCGTTGCAGCTCCAGCTGGTCAATCAGCGCCTGCAGCGAGTCCCTCTCGGCTTGGGGTGCAAACTCCAACGCTGCTTGCGCGTGGCCAATGGCCTCATCGATGCGGCCCAGTTGTTGATAGAGCAAAGTCAGGTTGCGATGGCTGATAAAGTCGTTGGGGAAAACCTGCAGCACCTTGAGGTTTTCCTCCACGGCTTGTTCGAACTGCCCCATATGGAAGTAGATCAGCCCCAGCGTACTGTGAGCTTTTGCCAGGTAGGGGTCTATCCGTATCGCCTCCAGGTTGGAAGCCAGGGCATCGGTGATATTGCCCTGTTGGTAGTAGATATAACCCAGTGAGCTTAGTGCTTCCGCGTTGTTGGGCTCAAGGGCGAGAGCCCGTTCGTAGGCGTCCGAGGCTTGCTCGAACTCGCCCTGCAGGGCGTACAGGTTGCCAAGGATCAGGTACGTTGAATCAAACTCCTGATCCAATGACAGGGAGTACTCGAGTTTCTCCAATGCCCCGTCAGTGTCGCCCCTGGACATGTAGACCAGCGCCCACTCGTTGAAAATCTGCGCGTTGTTGGGGCTCAGGTTTGCGGCCTGCTCATAGTAGCGGTGTGCTGCATTCAGCTTCTCTGCCCGCTCTTCCGCGCTGCCCGCTACATCAGCCCAGTTGCGGTGCAGACGTCCCAGGTTGGCATAGTGGTCTGTGTTAAGGGGGTTAAGCTGGCGGGCTTGATCTAGGGTGAGAAAGCTCTCTTCAAACCAGCGGACTCTCTCCGCCGCGTCGCCCGCCGACGCAGCTTTGCTCATCATCGCGCGACCCAGGAAGAGATAGTAGTAGTCTTGGTCCGGTGCCACTGAAATGGCGGCGTTGTAGCGCTGGATAGCGTTGTCCCACAGCTGGCCCTCCTCAAGTTTCAGGCCCTGTTTGTAGTAGATGTCGGCTTTGACCATGCTCACGTTGGTAGCAAAGACGACAACAGCGACTAGGGCGATCAAGATGGGATAGGCCCACACATTGGCGGTTCGCAGCAGACCCTGCGGCAGCGGTTCCTCTAGTGTAAGAGGTAGGGCAACCAACAGGCCAAGAAAGCCCACGGCCGCGTAGTAGAAGGTGATGGTATTGGCGATGTCGGCCCCTGGTTTGATCAGTGACGTGTACATCGCGATGCCAAACACAAAAACAGTCAAGGTCACCGCTGCATAGATGCCCAAGGCAGAAAGCCACCACCCCGCTTGTTGGCGAGAGGATGCGCTGCGTTCGACATCCGCCGATACCACAAGCGCTCCGACCAGCCAGGTGAGGAAGAGCAACCACAGCGTACCATAGGAGGTCCTGGGATCGCCTCGCGCAGTCATGGTCGTCAGCGAGAGTTGAATGATGCGCAGGGAATCCATCTCTCCCGTTGGGTTGGACACAAACTCGAATCCCAGGGTGAACAGGATGACCGCCATCAACAAAGAGCCAGTCAGCAGCTTGGACGTTAGTGAGCGATGTGGCCGTGGTCCCTGCGTTTTGGCAAGAGTTACCTGCCGTGCTTTTTTCCGAGCGCGGCGACGTGCTCTCTTGTCACGCAGTTTTGGACGCGCGGGCGAGGGGCCGGGCTCAGTGGGCGCTGCCGCTACGGCAGGCTCTTCTCGGATCAGGTTCAGGCCCAGCACGACGAACACAGCGGCGTACGCCCAGAAATGCACGCGGGTCGAGGCGATCGCAATCCCAAAGTGGATCTCAATGAAGTGGGCAACCATCGCTGAGAATAGCCCAATCACCAACAGCTGCTTCTTTGGATCAGTAGCTTGCTCTGTCCTGTAGAACAGTGCTGCCGACAGCATCAAGTACAGCGAGGTGCCAGCAATGAACCCCACCGGCAGGCCCACGCCGGACAGCCGGAAAGTGCCCTCGACAAGTCGGGGCAGGAATACGCCAACCGCCGCTCCAGCGATGCTCAGAAACAAGAAGAGATTGCGTTGGCGGCGCGTCTCCATAAAACCGAGCCACTTCAGACCGAAGTAGAAAATGCTGCCAAAGAGGAACATGTAAATCACAAACCCCATCGCACCGGTAATGACCAGAGCGTCAAAGGTCTCATTGTGCGAGCGATCCGGGGACGCATTGCGCGCCTCATAGTGTGCTAGATCCGGTGGATAGTATGGGTTGTAGGCCACGTGCATCGTCTCTGGTCCGTAGCCCACGATTGTGCGCAGAGGGCTGCCCTGGATCAGATCGAGAACTCCCTCCCAGATGAGGACCCGCACTTTGCCCGTTCCTGATGCGAGCTCAAAGACCTGGCCCAGGCGGCCGACGTATGGCAATTCGCGAAGGGAAGAAAGCGGCGTGCTCGGCAGGTTGAAAAGGATCAAAAAGACGGCGATAAGCAGGGTGTGGAACACCCACGCCAGCCACAACCAGCGCCGGCCGCGCTTCAGGGCAACCAGCAGCGCATAGGCGGGCACAATGCCCACCGGTATGCTGATGATGGCGAAAGCCAGCGCTCGCAGTGCGTCTCTAGCATTCAAGCCGCTCTGGTCACTGATCCTGCCACGCAGCGATATGAGCGCCACGAGCATAAAGACGTAGAGCCCGCCTAGGAGACCCAACCACGGCCCACGGCTCTGGGTGAAGAAGATACAAATGGCCTGCACGCTCATGACAAAGGTGTAGCAGCCTGCCAGCAGGGCGTGCGAGATGGCGCCCTCTTCGTCCTCTAGAAGGATGGAGAACGACTCAATCAGCTTGGTCAAGGTGATCGGGAGGGCCATGATCAGATAGGCGGCAACGAAGATGGAGTTGCCCATGTTTGCGGCGACACGGAAGGTCACGTCACCACTCCACGGCAGCGAATCCAGGTTATAGTGTTGGAGGATGCCATAGAGCGAGATAGGCAGGCTGGTCAGGATGATCGTGTTGCACAGGCGGTCTACCTGCTCCTGGCGCCGTATCGTGTTCAACATCAGAAAGAAGATCACGATGTAGGAGAAGGTGGTGTACGTGCCCTGTAGACGCATGTAGGAGCCCCACAGGCTTATGCGTGGCGCGACGGACAGGACAGTGCTCACAAGATATGCGGCAACCAGCAGCATCGTGGGCAGGACCAACGGTACACTGGAAAGGCGCTGCCAGAGGGTGGGACCCGTTTCCTGTTCTGACGCAGCCAGCTCCTGTGTACTGGGAGATCTACGCTCCCACGCACCGCCGTCCAAGACCTTGATGAGCCAGGCCACGACCATCACCAAGGCAATCGAGCGAACCAGCGATAGCTTGTCAGGCTCAAAGACGCGGCTCGAGTACACGTTGAAGAATAACGGTGCGACAATCAGCGCCAGGAGCCAACCCGCCTCGAGCACCTTATCGCAGAACGCGCTCAGTTTCGTTCGCATCAGTCTGTTCCCTCAGTCGTCGCTTGTGTTGGCAAGTAGTTCCGGAACCAGGCAATGGTCTTCTGCAAGCCCTCTTCCAAGGAGACCTGTGCCCGAAACCCCAGCAGCCGTTCTGCTTTGCTCACGTCTGGAACCCGCCGCGGTATGTCCTCAAAGTCTGCCCCGTAAGCATCGCAGTGGGGCACGAAGGTGAGTTCAGCTTCGGACTCGGTCAGCCGCCGAACGAGCTCGGCCAGCCCCAGGATGGTGGTCTCGGTATCACTGCCTATGTTGAACACCTGCCCCAGTGCTTGTGTCGCCGTCGCGGCCAGCACGCTGCCCTGCACGGTGTCGTCAATATAGCTGAAACAACGGGTTTGCTGGCCGTCGTGGTGCACAGTCACTGGCTCGTTGGCTATCGCCTGGGCCACGAATGTGCCGACGACGCTCCCGTAGCCTTTGGGGTCCAAGCGTGGGCCGTAGGAATTGAAATAACGCACAATCGATACCGGTAGACCTTGCGCATGGTAGGCAAGGCACAGGTGCTCATCCAGGGCTTTCCCCGTTGAGTAGGCCCAACGCGTGATCTGTGTTGAGCCCAGCACCCGGTCATCATCTTCCTCAAACGGCACGTTGCTGCTCTTGCCGTAGATCTCAGATGTTGAAGCGAACAGGACCCGCCTGCCATACTTGTGAGCCCAAGCGAGGGCGATCTCTGTCCCGCCCACGTTGTGCAGGATGGCACGCAACGGATCGGCTAGCACACGGTCAACTCCCACGACCGCAGCCAGGTGGCACACCAGGTCGTGCTCCTGAACCAGCTGCTCCACGAATCGGCTGTCCAGGACGTTGCCTTCCACAAAGCGGAACTGGGTGGAATTGAGGCCGTGCTCAATGTTGTGCCGTCGTCCGGTGGACAGGTTGTCGAGCACGGTGACCGTAGCACCCTCAGCCAGGAATCGATCCGCCAGGTGGGAACCTATAAAGCCAGCTCCTCCTGTGATCAGCACTCTCATCGGAGCAATCTTACCGTTTTTGGCTTCAAAAATCAAGTGTTCAGCACTTTTTCATACAGTGTAATCGTCCTGTCCACCATTGTTTGCGCAGAGAACTCGCGGCTCGCACGTTCGCGGCCCCGCCGTCCCATTGTTCGGCGGAGGTCCTCGCTCGCCAGGAGCTTGAGGATGGCTGCGGCGAGTGCTGGTGGGTCGGCGGGTGGCACGACCAGGCCGGTTTGGCCATGGACGTTCACAAAAGATGTGCCTGTTCCCAGTTCAGTGCACACCACCGGCAGCCCGCTGGCCATTGCCTCCACTTGTACCGTACCGAATGCTTCGCTCCGTTCGCTCGCCGGCAGCACAAAAATGTCGCTCGCGTGGTAGTACGGCGGTAGGTCGTCATCGGTCACCTGACCGAGGAACACAACCTTGTCAGACAATCTCAGTGACTCGGCAAGCTGGCGCCACTCGTCTTCCATCGGCCCACTGCCGACAATGAGAAGCTTGCATGGGATCTCAGACATCGCGGCGAGCAGGTATTCAAGTCCTTTGTAGTAGCGCAGCCTCCCGACAAAGAGCAACAACGGTGAACCGTATGCCTCTTGGATAGGCTCTACCTGGCTTTCAGAGACATGCAGGAAACGCTGCAGTTCCAAGCCCAAGGGGATGACCGTGCATTTCTCTCGTACTCGGCTCAGGTATGGGGATGTATCGATGTACTTGGGGCTGGTGGCAATGATGCCGTCGGCTTTGTGTAGCGCTTTCCACAGCAGGGGTCGGTAAAGCTTCAGCAAGCCCTTTTGCCGGACCACATCACTGTGGTAGGTGATGATCGTGCGGGACGCTCGGCCGAAGAGAAGCTGTGAGACTTCTCCGATGGGATAGGGAAAGTGCAAGTGGGCGATGTCGGGACGTTGTCGGCGCAAGATGATGGGAAGGGCCAAACTCAGCGGTGCGGACGCGACAGTCGCCAGCCGGCCCGCCTTGATGACATAGACGCCGTTGATCTCTTCGATATGCGTCCGTGACGTGGGGTGTGTGACCAGGACCGTCACCTGGTGACCACGTTGCACCAGTGCCTCGGACAGCATCTTGATGTGGTTTTCCATGCCGCCCACAATGGGATAGTAATCCTTGTAGATGTGGAGGATGCGCATGTCGGTGACTACTCTCGAACTCTGAGGTACTCTGTCGCTTCGCTGGCCCGGTGGTGTCTACAGGATGACACGTATGTGCTTACCAGGACAGTCGGGAGAGCATCAGGCCCACCACCCGACCGAAATACCTTGGCACTACCAGGAACTGGTTCTGGAC
>Ga0111173_1006_pt1 | contig 28782 bp, 26 predicted proteins | sample DeeMarSWOR324_28_FD_80234 | JGI IMG/M metagenome (GOLD analysis project Ga0111173, IMG submission 80234) | Anaerolineae bacterium SM23_84
CCAGGTTGTCGCTCTCTGTCCCGCAGCTGGTGAAGATGATCTCCGTGGGATCAGCGTGAAGTATGTCTGCCACCGTCTGCCGCGCGTCTTCGATGGCCTGACGCGCGTCGACCCCCCAGGAGTGCACGCTCGAAGGGTTGCCGTATGTTGTGGTGAAGTAGGGCAACATGGCCTCCAGCACACGAGGATCAACTGCAGTTGTCGCGGCGTGGTCCATATAGATAGATTCTACTGGTTTCGGCATACCTCACCCTACAGCATCGCTGGTACTCGGCTCTGTCAACAGAAGATGCCAAAGATCCGCAGGTGCGGCATGGCTATGATAGCGCGCTCCAGTCTTTCCGTCAAACCATCAGCGGGCTTTTCAGCCCCGCCGTTTTCGGCGGGGCTCGATCTGCAGACTGTCCACTTGTCAACTCTAAATGACAACTCGCTTGCTGAGTATTGACACGGTTCTACGCTTGTGCTATAATGTTTATAGTAGAGCACCTGTGAGCAGGCATTCGTGTCAAGCAGCTGTTCGGTGAATGCTGAGGCTGTGCGATGCGCGTTGACCAAGCTTGAGTGGTTCCGCTGCAGCGGTGGAGATGGTGCTCAACGGCGAGACGTAAATCCTCAACGACACCCTTGCTGGCTACAGGCTTGCCCCCATCGTGATTCACAAGCGCGCCTCACCGCACTCGCCAACTGTGCACAGATTGCCGCTGAGTCTGGGTTCTCTCGAAACACTGTTGCTTTTCATGCCGGTGCAAGGTCAGTGTTGCGTGTCTCCTAGCGAATCCGCGGCATCCGATATGCAGCTTCTTTGGGCAAGGAGGCCCATTTCTTAACGTGTCGTCTTTTTCAACAGAAAGGAGGGAGGGATATCGGAGCAGAACAGAACTGGTTGTAGCTTTCAACATGCCGAGTAGCAGTTTGATGCAGTAGGGAGAGTCTCCAGTGGAGCGGAAGAAAGTCTATATCGTATGTGCCACAGGAATCGCTACCTCGACGATGCTTCGGGTCAAGATTGAGGAGTTCCTCAAGGACAAGGGCATTGATGTCGTCGTGAATCAGTATCGAGTGACCGAATTGGCCCCCTCACGAGTGGATGCCGATGTCATCGTCGCGACGACGGGTATGCCTGATGAATTCGCTGGGGTAGTGCCGGTGATCAATGGTGTGCCCCTGATCACCGGTGTGGGCGAAGATCAGACGCTGCAAGAGATCCTTGACACCCTGCAAGCAGCGGGATAGCAAAGGAGATTGAAGGTCATGGAAACCCTACTTGAGAGCATCGGTAACTTCCTGAACACGCTTGGCCCCATGATTGTGCTGCCGATTGTGATTACAATCCTCGGCATCATCCTGGGCCAACGTCCTGATCGTGCCTTTCGCAGTGGGTTGTTGACAGCGGTCGCCTTCGTTGGCATCTTCTTGACAGTAGGTTTGCTCGGCGAGAACGTGAGCACCATTGCTACAGCCTTCGCCGAGCGCACCGGGACTGGACTGGACATCATTGATATAGGCTGGCCAGCAGCCTCTGCTTTGGCTTTTGGCACGCCAGTCGGCAATGTGATCATCCCGGTGGGCATTGCGTTGAACATCATCCTGCTCCTGCTTGGCCTAACCCAGACGCTGGACATTGATATCTGGAACTTCTGGCACATGGCCTTCGTGGGAGCTATCGTGCAGTTTGTCACCGGGAGCTTTGCACTCGCTTTGGCGGCGGCGGCCATCAGCCTGGTGATGGCACTGTTCCTAGCTGACTGGTCAGCTTCGCTGATTCAGAAGCATTTCAATATGCCCGGGGTTTCGATCCCCCATCTACAATCTGCGGGCTATATGCTCTTGGCCTGGCCGTTCGCACGCGTGATCAACCGCATCTCTTTCCTCAAGCGGCTGCAGCTCGATCCGGACAGCATCCGCAAGCGCCTCGGCGTGCTCGGCGAGCCGGTCGTGTTGGGATTGATCATCGGTCTCGTCTTGGCATTGCTCGCTGGCCAAGCTCCGTTGGACGCGCTCATCACGGCTGTCAACATTGCCGCTGTCATGGTGCTGGTGCCACGCATGGTGGCTATCCTGATGGAGGGATTGACACCGGTGGCAGACGCGGCGCGCAATTTCATGACATCGCGGTTTGCTGGGCGCAGGTTCCACATCGGCTTGGACTCGGCGGTTCTGATCGGCAATCCTGGCGTGATCGCGAGTGGTCTGCTAATGGTACCCGTTGAAATTGTGCTGGCACTGCTTCTGTCGGCGGTGGGCAACCGCACGCTGCCCTTCATCGACCTGGCAGACGGGCCCTTCGTGACGGCCATGCTTGCACCACTGGTGGGTGGCGATGTGCTGCTAACCGTCATCCTGGGCGCCATTGTGATGGGCATCGGGTTGATCTTCACCACACTGCTGGCGCCGGCTGTGACGCAGATGGTCGTGCAAAGCGGCGTGTCGGTGGACATCCCCGCAGGCTACGCCACCTACACTGTGATGAGCGATGGTGCGATCCCGGCGTCCTACGGTCTGTACTACATCTTTAGCTTGCCTGGGGTCGCTGCGCTCGTTGTCAGCCTGATCGTGCTCGTTGCGCTGTACTTCCTCAAGGGACGTTTCTCGCTCGGAGGGGAGAGGGGCGAGGACTGAGCACCAGCTGCGAGGCCAACGTGGGGGACTCCAGAGAGCCAGGGGTTCCCCACGTTGATTTTGGCCTGTGGGCTAAGCGACACCTGGCGAGCGGCGCCCGTCTGACTCCTGAGCCCCGGGCTTCCTGCGCCCAGATGGGTTTGCCGTCTGGGCATGCTCTCAGTACAGGACGGACGCCACCCGTGTGGGCTCTTGGTGATCAGATTGGCGGCAAGATCGAGCCCGGCAGACTTCCTAGAGTCCACGCAAGGAGTGCTTTCATTAGTGCGAAGGAGGGTGAAGCTTGTCTTGGCTACATGATCTGTTCGGTACAGGCAAACCGATTATCGCCATGTGTCACCTGCGGGCCATGCCAGGCGATCCTGGCTACGACAGACAGGCCGGCATGGAGGCCGTCGTCGAGGCCGGCCGCGAGGATCTCCTGGCTCTTCAGCAGGGTGGCGTTGACGCGGTGATGTTTTCCAACGAGTTCAGTCGCCCCTACCTGACCCAAGTGGGAGCGGTCACGATTGCCGCGATGGCACGGGTGATCGGCGAACTGCTGTCCGAGATCCGAATCCCATTTGGGGTCGACGTCTTGTGGGACCCGAAGGCTTCTCTGGATCTGGCGGTGGCTGTTGGTGCCACATTTGTGCGCGAGATATTCACCGGTGCATATGCCAGTGATTTTGGCATCTGGAATACTGACTGCGGTGCTGTCGTACGCCACCAACACGCGATCTCGGCTGAGCGTGTTCGACTTCTGTTTAACATCTACCCTGAGGCAGCGACCTACTTGTCGGATCGCTCGCTCACTGACATCGCCATAACCACAGTGTTCAACACCCTGCCTGATGGTATCTGTGTTTCTGGCATCACCGCCGGTGCCGAGACCGACACGAACTTGCTGGCACAGGTCAAAGGAGCTCTGCCCGAGATTCCGCTCTTTGCCAACACCGGTGTGCGAGCGGACACTGTTGAAGCTCAGCTCTCTGTTGCCGACGGCGCTATCGTTGGCACCTACTTCAAGAGCCAGGGAGTCACCTGGAATCCCGTGGATGTGCAGCGGGTGAAGGGATTCATGGCTGTTGTCCGCGGATTCCGCCAATAGACTGAGATGCCATGGTGATTCAAATAGCACCCTCGCTGGCATCGGCTCCAATGTGCCATCTAGCTGCTGTGGTCCAGGAACTGGAAGCAGCTGGGTCGGATATCATCCATTTCGACCTGGAAGATGGCACTTTCGTTCCCATGATGACGCTGGGGACGCGGCTCATTGGCGAGCTGCGCCCGCTGACGCGCCTTCCGTTTGATGTGCACCTTATGATGCGGTCTCCAGAGTGGATCATCCCCGAGATTGTGCAGATGGGCGCGGATTGGGTGTCGGTGCACTATGAAGCGTGTCCCTACCCGCATCGCACCCTTCGCCTGATCAGACAGCAAGGGGCGCGTGCTGGGCTGGCCTTTAACCCCAAGACTCCCCTATCGGATCTGCGCTATCTCCGTCCCTACCTTGACTTTGTGCTCATCCTGACAACGGAACCTGAGTATCCCGATGCTGACTTGCTGCCCGAGGTACTGCAAAAGGTCCAGCGAGGTCGAGAAATGCTCGCCGGCGAAGATGTGGGCTGGGAAGTGGACGGGGGAATCATCCCGCAGAACGTCGGCCTTGCGGTCTCAGCTGGAGCCAACATTGTTGTCTCTGGGCGCGGCGTCTTTCACGACGGTGCCATCGCTCAGAACATAGCGGCTCTTCGCGCTGCTGCGCTGGAGGCCATGCAGTAGAACGATACGAAGTGAACGGCTAGGCATCCAAAGCCCTGTTCTCGCGGTGAGGGCAGTGCTTTTCGAGTCCGGCACAGCAACGACCGGCTCGCTGGCTGCCGTACCAGGTTCCCCAGCACCGCATTACAGACGGTCCAGTGCAGCGACACACTCGATGTGGTAAGTCTGCGGGAACATGTCGACTGGCTGCACTTCGCGTAGACGGTACCCAGAGGCAATCAGACTCTTGATGTCCCGAGCCAGCGTTGCAGGATCGCATGAGACGTAGACCAAGCGCGATGGCCCGAGATTGACCAGGGCTGACAGTGCCTTCTTGTCGAGGCCAGTTCGAGGAGGGTCCACGACAACCAACGGGGAGGCCACATTCAATGTCGGTGCGACAATCGCCACCGAACCCTCCACGAAGATGGCGTTGTCCACGTCGGCGGCGTTGGCTCTGGCGTCTGTGACGGCACTAGAACTGCTTTCGATGCCGATCACCTGCTTTGCCTGCCCCGCCAGGGCCAGACCGAAGGTGCCCACACCGCAATAGACGTCCACCACGACGCTGTCTGACTTGGGACTCAGATAGTCAGCGACCAGAGAGATGAGCTTCTCCGCCTGGGCGGTGTTCACCTGGAAGAAGCTGGATGAGGAAATTCGGTACGATCTGCCAAGCGCCTGTTCGTGGATATGCGGGCTGCCTGCGAGGGTGATGGGGGTACCATCAGACAGGAGCAGGACACAGGAGATGGGAAGGTCTAGTTCCAGTTCAGGAGGCTGATCCGACGTGAGTTCGAATATGATCATCTGGTCGCCCGTGTTGATCCCAGCGCGGAGCGAAAGGCGGTGCAGATCGGGCAGCTCGATATCGAGGGAGTCAAATGCCTCCTGGAGTAGCGGATGCATCACAAGGCAGCGGTCTATCGGTACCACGTTATGACTGCTGGCAGCCATGAACCCCAGGTTCCCGTCTCGGGTGACTGCGAACTGGACATGATTGCGATACCGCCATGGGTCCATCATGCCCAACGTCGGCTGCACGATGGGTTCGCCTATCCCCGCGATGCGCTGCAGCTGCGCGTGAACGATGGATCGCTTGTACTTCAACTGACTGTCATAGGAGAGATGCTGCCACTGGCATCCACCACACACACGGAAGTACGGACAGGGAGGCTGCACGCGCTGCGCCGATGCGGACAGCACCTCCCGCAACCGGGCGTGGGCAAAGCGCCCTCTGTCGCGCAGGATCTCCACGCGCACTGATTCGCCAGGGATGCCATATGGCACGAAGATGGCTTTCCCTTCGTGCCGCCCCACGGCGTCGCCACCATGGGCCATGTCTGCCAATTGTATGACTAGCTCTTCGCCCATGCGCCAGACTCCAAAAAAGGATGGAGCTCCCAGCTTGGCCCAGGAACTCCATCCTTCTCAGTTGAAAAAGCCAATGGCTGCAGGAGCTATACCCAACCCCGCATCCTGACGGCCTCCGCTACGCGGTTCACTGCTACCAGGTAGGCAGCCACACGATTGTCGACCTGATACGCCTGTGCCATGTCATACATGCTTTGGAAGGCGGCCGTCATCTTCTCATCCAGTTTTTGATACACCTCTTCCATGGGCCAGTAGTAGTTGTAAGCGTTCTGCACTTGCTCGAAATAGGACACTGTAACACCACCGGCATTGCACAAAAAGTCCGGGATCACAAAGACGCCATTCCGGTGCAGAACCTTGTCCGCCTCAGGCGTGGTAGGGCCGTTGGCCAGCTCAGCCAGAATCGCAGCTTTGACGTCTGCTGCGTTTTGTCCGGTGATTTGGTTCTCCAGAGCGGCGGGGAAGAGGACGGTGACATCCAGAGTCAGGAGCTCTGCATTGGTGATGGCCTCACTTCCTGGGAAGTTGACCACGGAGCCTGTCTTCCCCTTGTGTGCAACTACTTTCTCGGGGTCAAGCCCTGCTTCGTTGTAGATCCCGCCCTTGGAGTCGCTGACCGCAACGATGCTAAGCCCCAGTAGTTCCTGACCCAGCTCATGTCCGTAGTAGCCGGCATTGCCGTATCCCTGGATCGCAGCTTTCTTGCCCTTGAGGTCAATGCTGAGCGCTTTGGCTGCCTCGCGCACAGCGTACATGCCGCCACGCGCGGTAGCATCGTTGCGCCCACAAGAGCCGCCCAGACAGAGCGGCTTGCCGGTGATGACGCCCGGGACGTTGTAGCCCTGCATGGCGCTGTACTCATCCATCATCCAGGACATGATCTGTGCGTCTGTGTACACGTCCGGCGCAGGGATGTCCATCTGTGGACCAAGGATGCGGCCGACCTGCCGGACATAAGCCCGGCTCAGACGCTCTAGCTCACCTTTGGACATGCTCTTGGGATTGCACACCACGCCGCCCTTGCCGCCCCCTAGTGGAAGATCCATAATCGAGCACTTCCAGGTCATCCAGGCCGCCAGCGCGCGCACTGTGTCGATTGTCTCCTCAGGGTGGAAGCGGATGCCGCCCTTGGTGGGTCCGCGAGCGTCGTTGTACTGCACGCGGAACCCTCTGAACACTTGCACCTTGCCATCATCCATTCGGACGGGCAGGGAGACGTGCAGTTCGCGAATGGGCTCACGCAGAAAAGCATGCATCCCAGAATCTAGCTTAAGGATCTCGGCCGCAGTGTCCAGTTGGCTTTGGGCAATCTCAAACGGGTTCAAGTCCTCTGTCTTCATAGTATCTGCGATTCTCCTTTGAATTGAGTTATTCCGCGGGCCTAGCGTAAGGCAAGCTACCAACGGCTAGGTCCCAAGTGCCTCACACGTTGAGGCAATGGCTGGACTCTCAGCTGCCACATCGACAGCAAGCGCGTCGATTATAACGAAGTCAGGGTTTGGCCACAAATCAACTGCCGGTCAGCTTCTGTTTCAGCATTTCAGTGGCTGCCTTGGGATCAGCCTTGCCTTTTGTGGCTTTCATGACCTGACCCAGCAGAAAGCGCAACACCGTGTGCTTGCCGCGCTTGTACTGGGCCACTGCATCTGTGTTTGTGGTAATCACCTGCTCCACGATGGGCGCCAGCTGGTCTGCGCCAGTGATCTGGGCTAGCCCTTCCTCTGCTACGATGTCACGGGCAGCTCTACCAGTTGCGAACATGATCCTCAGGACGTGCTTGCCCGTACTCATAGTAATCACTTTGTCCTTGACCAGTGCGATCACTTCGGCGAGTTCCGCGGGGGCCACCTTGATCGCGGTGATCTCGAGGTTATTGTCATGCAAGAGACGAAACACCTCGCCCGTGATCCAGTTGGCGACGGGTTTGGGAGTCATGCCTCTGCGCTTGGCTTCGGATAGTGTTCGTTCGAAATAGTCCGCAACGGGGCGATCTTCCGTCAGCAGGCTGGCATCGTACTCTGAAAGCTGATACTCGGACATGAACCGCTGACGGCGCTGATCAGGCAGTTCTGGCATTCCGGCACGAATTCGCTCGACCCATTCCGGTCGGATCTCCAACGGTGGCAGGTCCGGTTCTGGGAAATATCTATAGTCATCAGCGAATTCCTTGCTGCGCTGCACATAGGTGATGCCGCGCGTCTCGTGCCAGCCTCTGGTTTCCCGGTCGATGGTCCCGCCCTCACGAAGCACTTTCTCCTGCCGGCTGATCTCGTGTTCCAGGGCGCGCCACAGCGCTTTGAAACTGTTCAGGTTCTTGATCTCCACGCGCTCGCCCATCTCGGACGTGCCAGCCGGGTGCAGCGAGATGTTTGCTTCAAAACGCATGGCGCCTTCCTCCATGTTGCCAGAACTGACGCCAAGGTAGCGGAGTACCCTCCGTAGCTGGAACACGTATTCGTGGACCTCCTGGAGGGAAGTGAAATCAGGTTCGGTGACAATCTCCAGCAGAGGTACGCCCGACCGATTAAAGTCGATCAGGCTCTGTCCATCGACATGAACGAGCTTTCCCGTGTCTTCCTCCAGGTGCACATCATGAATGCCTATACGCCGGGTGTGCCCGTCAGTCCGGACTTGCAGCCAACCACCATAGCAGATCGGCAGATCCCACTGCGAGATCTGGTAGCCCTTGACCAGATCAGGGTAATTGTAGTTCTTGCGAGCAAACCTGGAGATTTCAGCGATATGACAGTTCAAAGCCAGGCCGGTCATGATGGCGAATTCGACTGCGCGGTGGTTGATGACGGGCAGCGAGCCGGGCATGCCCAGGCAAACCGGGCAGACAGAACTGTTGGCAGGCGTCGCTGAATAGTCCGCGCTGCAGGAGCAGAACATCTTGGAAGCGGTAAGCAGCTGAGCATGCGTCTCCAGGCCAATTGTCGGTTCGTACTCCATCAGATCAGAATCCCTCTTGCGCTATTCCCAACCGCTGCCTGAGAGTGCCATGGTCCGCACACAGTCCTCAACCTGACCCACGGGGAGAAAGCGTCGATGCAGTGCGAGCGCTGGCGCAAGGGTTGACTATGGTCTGAGCCCGATCCAGCATGCCGTGGTCGGCTGCGTCTGCAGAACAGGAGGCCTTGACCTTGCCTGCATCTTCCAGGCTTTCTGGAACCACCATACTGCTCAAGCTCACACCAGCTCTGCGAGAGGACGATACTCCATGTCGAAGGCCTCGGCAACGGCCTTGTAGGTGACATGACCTGCATATGTGTTGACGCCCTTGGCCAGTGCCGGGTCATCCTCCAAGGCCTTGAGAAATCCCTTGCTAGCTAGCTTGAGGGCATAGGGTAGTGTGACGTTGGACAAACCGTAGGTTGATGTGCGCGGTACGGCTCCAGGGATGTTGGGGACACCATAGTGCACAACACCGTCAACCAGGTACGTGGGCTGACTGTGAGAGGTAGGCCTCGTCGTCTCCACGCAGCCGCCTTGGTCGACCGCAACGTCCACGATCACGCTGCCCGGTTTCATCTCAGCCACCATCTCCCGGGTGACCAGGCGGGGCGCCTTGGCTCCCTTGACGAGGACGGCTCCGATAACCACATCCGCACGTCTGACTGCTTCGGCAATGTTTCGAGGGGTAGATATCAGGGTGTTCAGGTTGCCGCGCAAGACCTCCGACAGGTAGCGCAGTCGCTCGGGGTTGATGTCAAGAATGATGACGTTGGCTCCCATACCTAGGGCTACAAGGGCGGCATTGGTCCCCACCACACCACCACCAATGATCACCACATCAGCCGGCAGAACACCCGGTATGCCACCGAGCAGCTTACCACGCCCTCCATTCATTCGCTCGAGACAATGTGCTGCGATCTGCACAGCCATCTTGCCAGCCACTTCGCTCATAGGAGTGAGCAGCGGTAGGGAGCCATCAGGCATCTCCACAGTCTCGTAGGCAATGCCAGTAATCTGACGTGCCAATAGCTGGCGTGTCAGTTCCTCATTGGCGGCCAGATGCAGGTAAGTGTACAGGATGAGACCGTTTCTGAGGTAGTCGTATTCCTGCGCAAGCGGCTCTTTCACTTTCATAATCATCTCGGCCCTACGCCAAACCTGTGCCGCATCTGGGATGACTTTGACTCCTTCTTCTGCATATTCCTGATCGGCAAAGCCGCTGCCTTCGCCTGCGCCATTTTCAAGTAGAACCTGATGTCCCTCCTCAACTAGCTGGTGTGCGCCGCCGGGCGTGACAGACACCCGGTACTCATTGTCCTTGATCTCTTTCAGTATGCCAATGATCATCTTTGACCATCCTCCCCTAGCTTTGAAGATTCGCTGCGATTAGGAGCGTCTGTATGCGGCTTCTTCTGGCAGGATACATGCCACCGATCAGCTGCTTCATCGTAGGCGAGCACATAGGTAGCGTTGTCGTCTGCCAGCACCTCAAAACGGGGCCCTGCCGGCTCACGCCACCTCCTGTGCACAGCCTTCACCTTGCGCCGGTCCTTGTCAATGACAAAAGAACGTGGTTCCTGAGCGTAGGCATGCCCGGAGTAGCAGTCCACGGATACGTCGTCATCACTCATCTGCGCTTCCCAAGACCACCTGCGAGGAATCCCCCACGTTCAGCCGTTGGAAGGAGCCGCGCACATATGCATCTTCTCCGATCAGGGACTGACTTAGAGTTGCGTCCTCGATCTGGGCACGTTCGTTGATGATCGAGTCCCTGATAATGGAGCGCACAATGCTTGCCTCTCCTGCGACACTGACATACGGCCCCACGACCGAGTCCTGGATGACGGCAGTCTCTTCTATATATACTGGCGGTATGAGTACCGAATTCCGCGTCTCGATCTGCTGGGCACCGCCGTGCTCCAACAGGTAACGATTTGTGTGCAGAACTGTTTCAGGCTTGCCGCAATCTTCCCAGACCTCTACCGAACGAGCCTCAAACCTGGAGCCTCGATCGATCATCAGTTGCAGAGCATCCGCCAGGAAGTACTCTCCCTTGGTCTTGATGTCCCTGCGCATCAGCTCGGCTAGACACTCCATCATCAACCGTGAGTCCTTCACGTAGTATAGGCCGATCACAGCCAGATTGGACACGGGCGTGGGAGGCTTCTCGACCAGCTTGGTGATGAACCCCTTTTCCGTTATAACCACACCAAATCGCCGTGGGTCTTCCACTTCCTTCACGTATATGACGCCATCGGAGGATACCCCGCTGAGACGACTGAGATCCGTGTCAAAAAGCGTGTCGACGAAGACAATGAGCACTGGGCCGGAAACATGTTCGTTGGCTAGATGGATTGCGTGGGCCTGCCCTAGCAGCTCTTCTTGCTCGATGTAGCGCGCAGGGAAGTCATAGTTGGCCGTCACATAGTCGCTTATCTGATCCCCGAGGTAGCCGATGATGAAGATGATCTCCTCTATGTCCAACCCGATGAGCTTGTCAAGGATATGACCGAGCACAGGCTTCCCGGCCACAGAGATCAGCGGCTTGGGCTTGGTATAGGTGTGAGGTCGTAGCCTCTTGCCAAAGCCCGCCAGGGGAATGACGACTTTCATACTTCTTATTCCTCCCTCAGTGTCTTGCCAGCTCTCGGTCGCGGCATTGGCCGGCCATCTGGCGTGCGGAGTGATGCCCCACTTGACTCGTGGCGGGAAATCGCTGGCTTTCGCGTATGCCATTGTGTGGCTTGCTCGTAAGCGTAGGCTACATGCAGCACGGTGTCTTCTCGCAGAGCGGCCCCGCAGATCTGGAGGCCCACAGGCAAGCCATCGGCAAAGCCACAGGGTAACGAGATTGCACACACGCCCGCTAGGTTCTGTGATAGCGTGAAGACATCAGACAGGTACATCTGCAGCGGATCGTCAGTCCTTTCACCTATCTTGAAAGCAACGGTGGGCGACGTGGGGCCAACGAGCACGTCGAACTGCTCAAAGGCCCGATCAAAATCCTGCTTGATCAAAGTGCGAGCTTTTTGTGCTTTGAGGTAGTAGGCGTCGTAATAGCCGGCTGAAAGGGCATAGGTACCCAACATGATACGCCTCTTAACTTCTGGGCCAAAGCCGTGCTGTCTTGTCTTGCGATAGGCCTCCCATATGTCAGGAACTTGGGCAACAGACAATCCGTATTTGACACCGTCATAGCGGGCCAAGTTGGCCGACGCTTCGGCCGGCGCGATCAGGTAGTACGTCGGCACTGCATACTCCGTATGCGGCAAGGAGGTCTCCCCGATGCTAGCGCCGCAGTCCGACAGTACCTGAATTGCCTCTCGCACGGCCTTCTCCACGCCTGGCTGCAGGCCCGCTCCAAAGTATTCGCGCGGTACACCGATGCGCACCCCGTTGATCTCGGCCCGCAGACCCTTGTTGTGGTCTGGCACAGGCGCAGCCAGCGAGGTGGAATCTCGTGGATCATGCCCGGCGATGACGTTCAGAAGCAGTGCGCAGTCGGTGACATCCTTCGCCAGTGGACCGATCTGATCGAGTGATGAGGCAAAGGCCACTAGGCCGTAGCGGGACACGCGCCCGTAGGTCGGCTTGAGACCCACTATGCCGCAGTGTCCAGCGGGTTGGCGTACGCTGCCACCGGTGTCAGAACCAAGCGCGCCCAGGGCTTCATCAGCCGCGAGGGCGGCCGCGCTGCCGCCGCTGGAACCGCCCGGCACCCGGCTCAGATCCCATGGGTTCCGTGTGGTGAAAAAAGCTGAATTCTCTGTGGAGGATCCCATGGCAAACTCGTCCAGGTTGGTCTTCCCGAGGAGGACCGCGCCCGCACGACGAAGCCTAGTCGTCGCAGTCGCATCGTATGGAGGAATGAAGGATTCTAGGATCCGCGAGCCGCAGGTGGTGGGCACGCCTTCAACGCAGATGTTGTCCTTGATCGCCAAAGGAATGCCCAACAGCGCGTCATCCCGTCCCGCCAAGCGCAGTTCATCCGCCTTGCGCGCCTCGTCAAGCGCAGTTTCAGCAGTCAAGGTGAGATAGGCCTTGATGTCGTTGTCCACATCCACAATGCGGTCCAGGACAGCCCGCGTCAATTCTGTGGATAGGAGCTCTCCTCGCCGCAGTACCTCGAGCGCTTCATGTATCGTCAGTTCATGCAGCTCCACGTCTGATCCTTGAGTCCTGAATGATCCTTCGACGCGACCAGGATCTGCGTCAGTGGATGATCGTCTGGGCAGGAGACGGACCTTCTACGTCATTCCAGGATTGCCTTGACCTGGAAGTGACCGTCTGATGAGGATGGCGCATTTGCGAGCGCATCTTCTTGTGAAAGGGAGGGGGCGGTTTCGTCAGGACGCAAGACGTTGGTCAAAGGCAAGACACTGGCAGTGGGCGGTATGGCATCTGTGTCCAACTGTTCCAGTATGGCAGCGTATTCCAGGATGGTGGATAGCTGCTCGCGGTACAGTTCAATCTCTTTCTCCGTCAGGCCCAATTTGGCCAGTTCCGCAACGTGTTCAACCACCTCACGTGTCAGTTGCATTCGAACCTCGTCTGCTTTGGATCTCCCATGCTGTGACCCTCATGCGCCAACCCGGTGCGTGCCAAGCAGGGGTCACCGGATTCCGTGGTTTTTCCAGTTCCTCTGGCTGTGTTCAGGCGCTGAGAGCAAGGCGGGCCTGTCCGCGATCAGATCGGCTCGTCCTCGGCCGCGGCCGACTCTGTGCCGCTGACAGCGGGACTTTGCAGATGGCGGGACAGCGAGGATGACACCCATCCGTCCTCTCTGGGCAGCACCCCGCTAATGCCTCGAAGGTACTTGTTTGGCTCCTCCTCTTCGTGCACCTGATCCTCTGCTGGAGGAGCCGTAGCTGGCGGAGGAGGTTCAGGACGCTCCTCAGCGGTGCCTTCGTACAGCCACGAAGGGGGTTGCCTTTGAGGTGATGTCGTCGAGTCGGAACCTGCCACCTCGCTCTCAGCCAATGGCTCAAGAGATGGCGGGGAGGGCCACACCTCAGTGTCATCCTCTTCAGGAGCAGGCACCAGTGTAAGTCCGCAGAATTGGCATACCACGGTGCCTGGTGGATTGGGACCGTCACACGAGATGCAGCGGATGCTGGCGATTGTGTCCACACGCTCGCCGCAATTGCTGCAATACTTGCTCCCTCGACGATTGGGAGCGGCGCAATAGGGGCAGGTAACCATCTTCACCACTCCTGGTTAGCGCATCAAATGGCTGCTCACGACTGTCTCACTTCGGGCGCTTGCCCCCGCCCGGAGTGACGTCGTTCGATTGCCTCCGTGGCGTTGAGCGCCACTTTGGCGATGGACACACCGAACACCTCCGTGTCGTCATTGAGCAGTGCCCTGAGCGCTGGCAGGGCGTGCACGTCACCAACTTCAGCCAGGCCCCGAGCGGCGTGCCACCTCACTCCAGGGTCCCGGTCGTTAAGCGCCTGACACAAAGGCTGGACAGCGCTTGGATCACCTATACTCCGAAGCGCATCAGCGGCAGCAGCACGAACCGGAGCACTGTTGTCTTGCAGCATGGTCAGCACAAGCGGTACTGCTTCTGAACCGCCCATAGCGCCCAGGGCGCTGACAGCTGCTCGCCGCACGCACGCATCTTGATCGCCGAGTACTTTGATGAGCATTGGCAGGGTTGTCGGCTCGCCTAGCCGAACTAGTGCCTCTGCGGCACTGCAACGCACCTCCGCATTGCGGCTGGTCAGTGCTCTGCAGAGGGAGCTTGTAGCTCGCTGGTCGCCCAGCTTGCCCATGGCATCCGCAGCGGCACTCCGACGCCGGAGGTTCCTACTAGCGAGGGCCTCCATCAACAAGTCGAGGGTGCGCTCATTTTCGCGTCCGATTAGGCTCTCGACTGCCTGCCACCGTACGAACGGATGCACATCGCCGAGCGCCTCAATCAGTGCCTCTGCCACTGTTGCATTGTCACTGTGTGGAGCGAGAGCTTCGGCTGCTTCCCAGCGCTTGCGCGCGTCGTCATGATGCAGTCGATCAAGCAGGTTCTCGATCGTGGGTCCTCTGCTCGGAAGCAGCGCTTCTAGTAGGGTCCTTAGTCTGACAAGCATCAGCGAGCACGCCAATCTGAGTGACTCCGACCGTGCGTTATTCTATACGGGCAGGTCACAGAGCGCAAACTGCAACCGCATCGAGCAATTCATCCTTCGGATGCGGGTTTGCCGTGTGATTGTGGCCGACGGGAGTATACCACGCCTTCAGCAAACTGGAAAACCTCATCTGTGACCTTCTGGGCAGGCAGGCGCGGACCCGGCCGGATTGTGGTGAAGATAGGATGGATGAGTCAACCGCTGGTGCGCCCAATTGGTTGGTCGGAGTGCGTAGCAGTATAATGTGTCTGAGATGAAGGACCGCGACCAGTCTGATACCAACAACATGGCGGCAGCGCATCCTGGCCGGAAGCCACCCTGGTTGAAACGCAGGGCGCTTCCTGCCGATGTGTGGCAGCAAATGAAGCACATGTTGGACAGCCTATCACTGGCCACCATCTGCGAGGAGGCCAGATGCCCCAACATAGGTGAGTGTTTCGGGCAGCAAACGGCGACCTTCCTTATTCTGGGCCGCACCTGCACGCGTGACTGCCAGTTCTGTGCAGTTGAGCACGGTCGGCCCGAGCCCATCGATGCTGGTGAGGCCCAGCACCTGTCTGAGGCCGTACAGAAGCTTGGACTGCGCCACGTGGTCATCACATCGGTAACACGGGATGATCTGCCAGATGGGGGGGCTGCGCACTTTGCAGCGTGCATAAGAGCCGTGCACCTCGACACCTCCGCCAGCGTCGAGGTACTGGTCCCCGATTTTCTGGGCAAGGGCTCCGCGCTGCGCACCGTCCTCCAGGCCCAACCCGAGGTGCTCGGGCACAACATGGAAGTGGTGCCTCGGCTGTATCCCGAGCTGCGCAGTGGGGCCAACTACGGGCGGTCGTTGCAGCTGCTGAAACGGGCCAAGGAACTGCGCCCTTTAACACTCATCAAGTCCGGATTGATGGTTGGCGTGGGCGAACGGGAGCACGAGGTCATTGAGGTTATGCATGATCTGCTCGCTGTAGGTTGCGACTTGCTTACTATCGGACAATATCTGCGGCCTTCCTCTCGGCACTACCCGGTGGCGGAGTACGTCACTCCCGCAACCTTCGATCACTATGCACGTGTAGCGCAGGACATGGGCTTCAGAGGTGTGTTCTGCGGGCCATTTGTGCGGAGCTCCTATTGTGCCGTTACCCTGTTGGAACGGGCCGCGACCGCTGTTGGCGGGGGAGCGGCCGCAGCGGAGGCTTCGGACTGACGAGGTTCACGCGCAGCCACGCTGTAAGGTTCGCCGACTTGTTCCCTTCTGTGCACACAGAGCTGTGACGCTGTCACGGTGATTGCTGGTCCTGCCCCGGCTGTGCGCCCCGCTTTGCCAGGCGTTCCCTGATTTCCTTCTCATATCCCAGTTCGCCAGGTTCGTACCAGCGTGAACCTTTCAGAGCATCAGGAAGGTATTGCTGCGGCACCCAGTGGTCTGGGAAGTCATGTGGATACTGGTAGTCCTCTCCGTGCCCCAGGGCCTGCGCATCTCTGCTACTGTCCTTCAGGTGGTTGGGTACCTCGCTGATGCCCTCTTGCTCCACGTGCGTGAGGGCCTTGAAATATGCTCCGCACGAGTTGCTCTTTGGTGCAGTCGCCAGATAGATGGCGGCTTCGGCCAAGGCGTACTGCGCCTCTGGCAATCCCACCCACTCCAGAGCCTGCGCGGCAGCCGTGGCGATGCTGAGAGCCTGCGGATCGGCCAGTCCGATGTCTTCTGACGCCAGGATGATCATGCGGCGCACAATGAAGCGAGGGTCTTCGCCGCTGTAAATCATACGCGCCATCCAATACAGGGCAGCATCGGGATCGCCACCACGCACACTCTTGATGAAGGCAGATATGGTGTCGTAGTGAGCATCTCCGTCCCTATCGTAGAGCAGGGCGCGACGTTGTATGGATTCCTGGGCAACCTCCAAATCGACGCGCACAATCCCGTTCGTGTTGGCCGGGGTGGTCGTGACGGCCAATTCCAGCGCGTTCAACGCATTGCGCGCATCCCCACCAGCCACATGTACCAGGTGAGCCAAAGCCTCTGCATCAATCTGAACAGGTATCCTGCCCAGTCCTCTCTGCTCATCGGAAAGTGCACGTCGCAGGACGATCTCGATCTCCTCATCTGCCAACGGTCTGAGTTGGAAGACACGTGATCGCGAAACCAGAGCGCTGATGACCTCGAAGTACGGATTCTCGGTGCTTGCGCCAATGAGCAGGATCGTGCCGTCTTCCACGTACGGTAGCAGTGCGTCCTGTTGCGCCTTGTTGAAACGATGGATCTCATCTACCAGCAGAATAGTGTGCTGCCCGTACATGTTCCGTCGGTCCTTAGCTTCGTCCACCAGTCTGCGGATGTCCTTCACCCCAGCCATCACGGCGCTGATGCTCTCAAAATGGGCTGCGGTATGATGGGAGATAATCATTGCCAATGTGGTTTTGCCGCTGCCGGGCGGTCCCCACAGGATCATCGAGGAGATGCGGTCCGCTTCGATGGCGCGACGTAGCAGTGTGCCTGGGCCCACGATGTGCTCCTGCCCAACGAACTCATCGAGCGTTCGTGGGCGGACGCGGGCAGCCAGGGGCTGTTCTCTCTCCTTTTGCTGCCTGCGGCCGTACTCAAAAAGGTTGGTTGTTCTCATCACACCCCCGATAGCCGACATTGCGAGGGAAGAAGCGTCACGCACAAGTGTAGCACAAGACAAGAACCTTTGCCAAAGGAAACCGGCCCCGGCAAGTGTGAGGCTGTCATGTTTCTTCCCGTGGCGGGCGCGCCTGACTGGACACCCCGCCTAAGTCATGTTAGAATAGGTATATGGGCGCGACAGATGACCAAGTCACCCCGTTGATTATCGGTCACGAGTGGGCAGTTGAGCTGCTCCAGCGTAGCCTGGAGTCGGGACGTCTGTCGCACGCCTATTTGTTTGCCGGGCCGCCGCGTGTTGGCAAGACGAGCCTGGCGCTCTATCTGGCGCGTGCGCTCAACTGCCTTGATGAGGAGATCAGGCCGTGTGGACGCTGTCGCGCATGCCGCAAGATGGGGAGTGGTCTTCACCCCGATGTGCGCGTCATCGACGAGCCAGGGAGCAGCCTCAAGATTGATCAGATTCGGCAGTTGCAGAAAGAGATGTCACTTGCTCCATTCGAGGGGCGTTGGCGTGTCTATGTGCTCTGCGACTTTGCGCAGGCAACTCCTGAAGCAGCCAACTGTCTTCTGAAGACGCTGGAGGAACCACCGCCCAAGGTAGTCCTCATCTTGACGGCAACTCAGGTGGGACTGCTTCTGCCGACAATCGTGTCGCGCTGCCAGGTGTTCAATCTGCGCCCACTTCCCGTTGCGCAGGTTCAGAAGGCGCTTCAGGTTCACTGGGCCATGGAGCCTCGTCAGGCAAGCTTGCTGGCCAGCTTATCGGAGGGACGTCTTGGCTGGGCAATCGAAGCCAGGAGCAATGATACTCTTTTGCGGAACCGCGAAAAGTACTTTGTCGCGCTTGAACAAGCACTGCGGCAGGAACGAACAGAGCGAATGAGGCTGGCTGAGCTGCTCAGCCAGAACCGATCGATGCTGCCAGAAGTCTTCGATCTCTGGCAAAGCTGGTGGCGGGATCTGCTGCTGGCGAGAAGCGGCAATGTCCACGAGTTGACGAACATTGACCGCAAACAGACGGTAATCAATGAGGCGAAGCGCTTCACGTGCAGCGAGATTCTTTTCTCTCTGCGCTCCATACGGCACGCCGCGCAGCAGGTGGAGCAAAACGTCAATCCACGGTTGGCTCTGGATGTTCTGTTGTTGAAGATGCCCTGCCCGACGGCGGGTGGGACGAACAGACCGTAGCCACGGGCAGCCGCAACCAAAGAATGCACACTGACACTAGCACTTGGTGGGAGTTAGGTATATTGCTATGACACTGATAGTTGGTGTTCGTTTCAAACCAGCGACCAAGATTTACTATTTTGACCCGAGAGGCGTGGACGATCTGCAGGAAGGCTCCTATGTGGTGGTCGAAACATCGCGGGCACGAGAACTGGCGCGAGTGGTGATCCCTCCCAGGGAGGTACCACAGGAAGAGATCGTTGGCCAGCTGAAGCCTGTTCTGCGTACAGCGACTTCGGTCGATTTGGCCAATGCAGAGTACCATGCCCGTCGCGAGCAGCAGGCCCTGGAAGAGTGCCAGGAGAAGGTGGTGGAATACGGATTGCCCATTAAGGTAATCCGGGCCGAGTACAATTATGACGGTTCTCATCTGGTGTTCTTCTTCACGTCCGAGCAACGAGTGGATTTTCGGGCTTTGGTCCGCGATTTGGCGCGCGTGTTTCGCACACGAATTGAGTTGAGGCAAATCGGAGTCCGTGATGAGGCCAAGCTTGTGGACGGAGTGGGACCCTGCGGGCGGGAGCTCTGCTGTACCACTCACCTGTGCGAGTTTATCCCTGTGTCCATCAAGATGGCAAAACAGCAGAATCTGCCCCTGAGCCCAATGGAGATATCGGGCATGTGTGGTCGTCTCCTGTGCTGCCTGACCTATGAAGATGAGTACTACCGGGAAGCAAAGCAGAAGATGCCCAGAGCGGGAGAGATCGTTAGAACGGCTGATGGTGTGGGCAAGGTCACAGGCTACAACGTACTCAAGGAAACGGTTCAGGTCGAGTTGGAGAGTGGGATTGTCGTTGAGGTGCCACTTGCCGGAATCAGGCCACAGCACACCAGACGGTCTTCCCGGAGGAGAGGGTCAGCTCCCAAATCCAAGGAATGAGAATGCGTCTGATCAGGCCAGCGGCTGGATGTGAGTCCAACGATCGTGGATGTTACGCGATCTCACGCCAAAGCGCGAAGGTTCTCGTGGCGCGCACGCAGATTCTCTGCCACAACTTGCGGCACCGGCACGCCGCCTAGCTCGTTCGCCGGCTGTACATCTTCTCCGTGAAAGTCGCTTCCTCCTGTTATGATGAGACCGTATTTGGAGGCCAGGCGACACAGGAATCGCGTCTCGTCGGGCGAGTAGCCAGGATAGTAGACTTCCAGCCCAAGGAGTCCAGCCTCGACCAGCTCTGGAACCATTCGCTGTACGTGCAGGGGATGAGCCAGCACGGGTAGGCCGTTTGCGGAGAGGATGGTCCGCACAGCTTCGGCTGGCGAGAGCTTGAAGCGTTCCGCATAGGCAGGACCGTTCCTCCCGATGTACAGGTCGAATGCTTCGTCCAGCGAGGAGATGTGGCCCTCCTCGAGCATAGCCCGAGCAATATGCGGGCGCCCCACGGCGGCCTCCCCAGCGATTTCTTGCACTCGGTCCCAAGCGACAGGCAGGCCCATTCGGTTAAGCTTCGCCACCATCCGCTGTGCCCTGTCGAGTCTGGAATCGCGGAAAAGCGCAAGCCTGCTGCACAAACTGGGATCCCCGTGGTCGATATAGTATCCCACGACGTGAAGCTCTGATCGCCAGACATCGGTACTGATCTCCACACCGGGAATCACTTCCAGGCGAGTGCCTCGGGCTGCATCGAGTGCCTCTGCGACTCCTTCAGTTGTGTCGTGATCAGTAATGGCGATGGTGGTCAGGCCGACATCAAGTGCCCTGCGGACTATTTCTGTGGGAGAGTACTGGCCGTCGGATGCCGTCGTGTGCACATGAAGGTCAACCCGACCACTCATTTCTTTTCCACGACCAGTTTGATCGCGGTGCGTTCTTGACTGCCGATCACCACTTCGACGAAAGATGGAACGCAGACGATGTCAATTCCATCTTCGGCCAGGTAACCGCGAGCAATGGCCACTGCCTTGACCGCCTGGTTGACTGCTCCTGCGCCGATGGCCTGAACCTCTGCACGTCCGGTCTCCCTGATCACGCCGGCAATAGCGCCCGCAACTGCCGTGGACCGGGATTTCGCCGCTACTTTCAGGATTTCCATGTCCGTCGTCTCCTTGAGCGTCCATGTGCCAGCACGACAAACGACAGGCTCATGAGCAAAGTGCGTACTGCCGCCGCAGGCTAGAAAAATGGCTGTCGGATCACCTCCTATTTGGCATAGTCCACAGCCCTGGTCTCCCTCACAACAGTGACCTTGATCTGTCCAGGATACTGCATGCTTTCCTCGACCTTCTTGGCGATATCTCTGGAGAGGCTGATGATGCCCAGGTCATCGATCTCCTCGGGCTTTACAATGATACGGATCTCGCGGCCAGCTTGGATCGCATAAGACTTTTCGACCCCCGGGAAAGACCCGGCCAGGTTTTCAAGTGACTCAACGCGCTTGAGGTAACTCTCGAGGGTTTCTCGACGGGCACCGGGACGCGCACCGGAGATGGCATCTGCAGCCTCGACAAGGACAGCTTCCAGAGTCTGATACTCATCCTCGCCGTGGTGGCTTGCGATTGCGTTCACAACCTCGGGTGATCTCCCGTACCGTTTGGCGATTTCGGCTCCAATCTGTGCGTGCGGCCCTTCAACTTCGTGGCTCACTGCCTTGCCGATGTCATGGAGCAGTCCAGCTTCCCGGGCTACAGCAACATCTGCGCCCAATTCCTCGGCCATCATGCTGGCCAGATAGCACGTCTCAACGGAGTGCATCAGGACATTCTGGCCATAGCTGGTGCGGTATTTGAGCTGGCCCAGGAGGGTGATGAGCTCTTGAGGCAGGCCATGGACGCCGACCTCATACGCCGTACGTTCGCCCTCTTCTTGTATGATAGCCTCAACCTCACGTTGGGCCTTGTCGACTACTGTCTCGATGCGGGCGGGATGAATGCGACCATCCAGGATGAGCTTGCTCAGAGCGACGCGCGCAATCTCGCGGCGCACCGGGTCAAAGCTCGATACGATGACAGCTTCTGGTGTGTCATCTATCAACAGGTCCACACCCGTGGCGTTTTCAATAGCCCGGATATTGCGCCCGCCGCGGCCAATGATGCGCCCCTTCATCTCGTCGTTGGGGAGTGGCACAGTGGAGATCGTTGTCTCTGCTACCTGATCTGATGCCATTCTCTGAATAGCCAGGGTGATGATCTCCCGCGCTTTGCGGTCAGCCTCTGCCTGGGCTTGTGACTCGACCTCCCTGATGATTCGGGCCATGTCTTGGCGTGCCTCATCTTTGACTCTCTGCAGGAGAAGCTCTTTGGCTTCCTCCTCGGAGAGGTTGGAGATGCGCTCCAGTTCGGTCAGTTCTTTGAGACGTAGCTGTTCAAGCTCCTGCTGTTTGCCATCCAGATGTTTCTCCCGGGTTTCCAGTCTCCTTGTGCGCTTATCCAGGGAGTCTATCCTACGGTCAAGGCTGGCACGCCTCTGTTGCAGACGGCGTTCTTGCCTGCCAAGCTCCGAACGCCTCGTTTTGATCTCTTGTTCGACCTCATCCCTGATTTTGAGCGCTGCGCTCCTGGCCTCAAGCTCGGCTTCTTGAAAGCGGGTCTTTGCCTGTGCCAGCATGCGCTCGGCGTCTTCTTGCATCTTGTGCATCTTTGTCTGGGCCATATACTGTCTGAACATGTAGCCCAGAGCGAATGCCACCAGGCCCACTGCTAGGGCCACACCCACTGCGGTAACCGTGCCGTCCATCTTCGTCTGTTTCCCTTCGTTGTTATGGTTAACAGGCCATGCTGTGCCAGCAAGCACATACCATCACACAAACCGGCCTGAGATCAGAGGATTACCCTGGTTCTTCCTCCAAGGAAACCTGTGTCTCCCGCCAAACGCGGTCCACGATTTCCTTCACGACGTCGTAGCCAAAGCCACGCCGCTGTAAGAATCCACCAATACGGCGGCGGAATACCTGGTAGTCCAAATGTGCATAACGTCGTGCCCGTTTGCTCGCAGCGCGATAGGCACTCTCCGTCTCGTCAATGTCGGCCATGGCCTTGTCGATGACTGCATCGCCCACACCTTTGCGGTGAAGTTCGAGGCGCAATGCTAGCGCGCCTCGAGGGCGAAAGTGCTCTCGGTTCTCCACCCAGTAGCGTGCAAAGGCCTCATCGTCGAGCAAGCCTGCTCCTATCAGCCGGTCTATGACGGCCTGCGCTATCGTGGGCGGCGTTGTCTTCCGTCCAAGATAGGTTTCCACCTCCGCACAGCTCCGCGGGCGATAGCTCAGGAAGCTCAACGCCTGATTGTAGGCAACCTCTATCGCATCCCGTCTCTGGAGCTCGTCGATCTCCTCGGGGGAGAGCGTTTGCCCCACTCTCAACGGCATGGCGAGGAAGGCTTGCAGTCCAAATGCGTACTTCCCATCCAGGAAGACGCTCACTCGTTGTTGGCTCTTCTTCTGTGTTCGAAGCGCTGTGATCTTCTGTAGCATTCTGTCGCGCCAACAGCCACACTCCGTTGCACGCATCCGCAATGCAGCAAAAGCTGTGGCCTGATGACCACAGCTTCTCGGCGCAGCAAAGCTATGTTCCGTGGAGGAGTGCGACTTGTCTGCATCCACGGAATGCGGCCTTGTGTTCCCCTGTAACTTGTTCAGTATGATTGCACTTCTGGCAACTTGGGCCGGCCCGTGCGGGGCAAGATTTCGGCTACCTTCTTGCGCTCACCCCCTGGCAAAAGTCATCCAGGTCGGCAAACCAATGAGCGGGTGGTGGTTGACACTGAGAATCGAATGTGTCGCTCCGCAGCAGCCGCATGCGAATTGGTGAAGCTCATCCCAAGCCCTTCTCGTTCTTGCGCACCCAAATCACAGGGGAAAGCCAAGCCCCACTCAAGACGTGTCACATGAATGGTCAACCGCTGTGGTCAAAAGAGATCTTCGGCAATGTTTCTCGCCCTGCGAGTCTTGCTCCCTCTGCCAGAGAATCAACCCAGCCTCGGTCCCACGTGCACCCTACGGCTCATCCTCTGTGTGATTGTCTTCTTCCTCCCCCACGTAGGGCTCAGTATCTTCAGATGCTTCCGAACATACGCGAAGGAGGCTGGCTCGTGTCGTCTGGCTGATCTCCTCGAACAACTCTGCATTCTCTGTCAGGAACGTCTTGGCGTTCTCGCGTCCTTGACCCAGTCGGGTCTCACCATACGAATAGTACGAACCTCTCTTCTCAATGATGCCGCATGCCACGCCCGAATCCAGGACGTCACTGGTCTTGGAAATGCCCTCGTCGTAGATGATGTCAAACTCGGCGGTCCTGAATGGCGGTGCCACTTTGTTCTTCTTGACCCGTACCTTCGTTCGGTTGCCGATGACCTCGCCACCTTGCTTTATGGATTCCATGCGCCGGATGTCGAGCCGTACTGCGGCATAGAACTTCAGGGCCCTGCCTCCACTGGTCGTCTCAGGATTGCCGAACAGCACCCCGATTTTCATGCGTAGCTGGTTGGTGAAGATCACCGCTGTGTTGGAACGCTTGATCGCTCCGACGAGTTTGCGAAGTGCTTGCGACATCAGGCGTGCCTGCAGTCCAATGTGCGCGTCGCCCATCTCCCCCTCGATCTCCGCCCTGGGCACCAAGGCAGCTACCGAGTCAATGACGACTGCATCAACAGCTCCACTCCGCACCAGAGCTTCCGCAATCTCCAGTGCCTGTTCCCCGGTATCAGGCTGTGAGATGTAGAGGTTGTCTACGTCAACGCCGCACTTGGCCGCGTAGGCTGGATCGAGAGCGTGCTCCACATCAATGAAGGCAGCAACACCGCCCATACGCTGGGCTTCGGCAATGATGTGCTGTGCCAGAGTGGTCTTGCCAGAGGATTCGGGGCCAAAGATCTCGGTGATGCGCCCCCGAGGCACACCGCCTATTCCGAGCGCGGCGTCCAGGGCCAGAGATCCTGTCGGGATTGCCTGGACGTCGTACTGAGAAGAGCCCCCCAGCTTCATGATGGAACCTTCGCCGAACCGCTTCCTCAGTTGGGATATCGCGGCATCAAGAGCTTGCGCCCTTCCGCTGTCGTCCGTCATCTCCGCAGACTCCTTTCGGCCACGAGAGGCCTATTCTCATTTTACATCAGGAAAGTCATAAATGCAACTTCTGGCCAGTTGTCCAAGCTGCGCACAGCGGAGCGGCGGAGCCAGGAGCATCAGGAAGGCTGGAACAGGCCTGCCTGCGCCGCCCTTCGTCTTGATCAGGAGGCTACACGGCCCTTCCCTGAGTCGAGGATGCCGCGCAGCCGAGCGAGTTCTTCCTCGATTTCTTCCATTTCCATCATCATGGCAGGTGGAACTGAATGCGCCGGCAGCCGGGCTTGTAGATCGGCCAGCCGCTGCTCCAGCTCAGTGATTCGCTGTGCAGCCCGGTCCTGAGATGGCTCGAGCACGGTGCGCCTCCTCTTCCACCTAGTTCGTATAGGTCGCTATGCAGGTCTGCCTTGACTGGTGCGAGCTCCGTTTGTGTCCCGGTCTTCGATCTTGAGGCGTCGTGGTCACCGATACCTTTGTGCAAGGCAGGGGCAGGCCGCCGACCCTGAGGCGGCGGTGGGCGATCGCATCCAAGAATCTGCGATGCCTTCAGTGCGACTGTGGGCACCTTCAGAACCGCACGCCGTGAATTCTGCAAACTGAGCCAACTAGTCCTCCACTTTTCAGCCTCTCGCGCCGCTCAAGACGTTTCGCGGCCTTTCGCCTTGCTCAAGACGCGTCGCAGAGCTGCTGCCTCCACCCCCGTTCGAATTCCAGGGCGTCGAACGCTTCCAGCGCCTCGAAATACTCCTCGCCGGTGATCTTGCGTCCCAAGTGCGGATCGCCGACAGCCCTATGGGCGGGGAAGTATTGCGACATCAAGCTGATGTGAATGGCAGGAGAGAGCTCATCCACGATCCAGGCCAGCACTTGCCGCGTTCCAGCTAGCCCGTGCGGCAAGACCATGTGCCGGATGATGAGACCGCTGACGGCCAGACCAAACTCATCCAGCAACAGGTCTTTGCCGACCTGACGGTACATTTCGCGGAGTGCGGAACGGTTGGCCTCTACATAGCCGCGAAACCCAGACAGGCGATGTGCAACCGTGTCGTCCGCATATTTCGCGTCTGGCAGGTAGATGTCCACCACGTCCTCGAGCAGTTGGAGGGTCTCGATGGTCTCATAACCGCTGGAGTTGTAGACCAGTGGCAGATGCAGGCCATGATCTATAGCGATGGTCAGAGCGGAGAGAACTTGCGGCACATAGTGTGTAGCAGTGACCAAGTTGATGTTGTGGCAACCACGCCCCTGGAGTTCTAGCATCATTTCGGCCAGTCGCTGCACTGTCACCTGTCTGCCCACGCCCAGCTGGCTGATGGGATAGTTCTGGCAAAACAAGCAGCGAGCTGTGCAATAGGTGAAGAAGATCGTCCCCGACCCTTGTGTGCCGCTGATAGGAGGCTCCTCCCAAGGGTGTGCAGCCCAGCTAGCGACAACGGGCTCGGCGCCAGCCTGGCAGTACCCCTTGTCGCCCGCCAAGCGGTTGACGCCACAGTGCCGAGGACAAAGCGTGCAGCGCTTAAGCGCCTCGTACGCGGAGTCGACCCGGCGCGTGAGCTCACCGCTGGCAGAAAGCTGAAGGTAGCTGGGTGCCCTTGGCTCGGCGCCTATCTTTGCTGTGCAGGCATAGCTGCTTTGCGTACACGTTCCCATTCCGGTAAGCTCTCGTCCTCCAAAGCGCGGCGCAACTCGAAGATCTGATCGCGCAGGAGTGCCGCCCTCTCAAACTCCAGACGCCCCGCGGCATCTTTCATCTGCTTCTCCAGCTCAGCAACCAGTCGCAGGAGTTCATTCTTGGGGATGTCCTTGGCAATAGTGTATCCGGCTGGCTGCTCGGCCACCGCTCGCACGCGGTCGGTCAGGTCGCGGATCTCCTTGATGATGCTTGTAGGTACAATACCACGCTCCTCGTTGTACTGGAGCTGTATTTGGCGCCGACGGTTCGTCTCATCTATGGCTTGCTGCATAGAGTCGGTGATTTCATCGGCGTACATGATGACCTGACCGTGCACATGACGTGCTGCCCGACCCACGGTCTGAATTAGCGAATTCTTGCTGCGCAGAAAGCCTTCTTTGTCAGCGTCGAGGATGGCGACTAGTGAAACCTCAGGCAGGTCGAGCCCTTCGCGTAGCAGGTTGATCCCCACCACCACGTCGTACACGCCCATGCGCAGGTCTCGCAGGATCTCCACGCGCTCGATGGTCTGTATCTCCGAGTGCAGGTAATGCACCTTGATGCCCGTCTCGCCCAAATAGTCGGCCAGGTCCTCTGCCATGCGCTTGGTGAGCGTGGTCACAAGTACCCGCTCGCCCTCTTGCACACGTCCATTGATCTCGCCCAGCAGGTCGTCAATCTGGCCTTTGGTGGGCCTGACGACAATCTCGGGATCAACCAGGCCGGTGGGGCGTACAATCTGCTCCACCACCTGCTCCGAATATCGCAGTTCGTAGGGGCCGGGTGTGGCAGAGGTGTAGATCACCTGATTGATGTGCTTCTGGAATTCGTCGAATCGGAGGGGACGATTATCCAAGGCGGAGGGCAATCGGAAACCATACTCCACCAGCACGTCTTTCCGCGAGCGATCTCCGTTGTACATGCCCCGCACCTGCGGCAGGGTCATGTGCGATTCATCAACAAACATCATAAAGTCCTCAGAGAAATAATCCAACAGCGTCCAGGGTTGCTGGCCTGCGGCGCGGCCTGACAGGTGGCGCGAGTAGTTCTCTATCCCGGAGCAGTAGCCCACTTCACGCATCATTTCCATATCATAGCGCGTGCGCTGCTCCAGGCGCTGCGCTTCCAGCAGTTTGTCCTGTCTACGCAGGAAGGTCAGACGTTCCTCCAGTTCGGCTTCGATCATCTGCAGGGCGTCGACGAGCCTTTCTTTGTTGGTGACAAAGTGCTTGGCAGGGAACACCTGTACCTGGTCGTGCTCGTGCAGGATCTCACCAGTCAGCGGATCGATCTCTGTGATGCGCTCGATTGTGTCTCCCCAGAATTCTACGCGCAGGGCGGTTTCTCGGTAGGCGGGGAAGATATCCACCGTATCCCCGCGCACGCGAAAGCGTCCTCTGTGGAAATCGACGTCGTTGCGTTCGTAGAAGATCTCGGTCAGATGGCGGAGCACGCGCTCACGCCGACGCCTCTCCCCTCGCCGAAGTCTCACCACGTCTTGACCATACTCCTGCGGCGAACCGATGTTGTATATGCAGGATACGCTGGCCACGATGACAACGTCGCGCCGCGTCAGCAAAGAAGAAGTCGCCGCCAGGCGAAGCTTGTCGATTTCCTCGTTAATATCGGCATCCTTCTCGATGTAGGTGTCTGTGCGTGGGATGTACGCCTCGGGCTGGTAATAGTCATAGTAGCTGACAAAGTACTCCACGGCGTTATGTGGGAAGAACTCGCGGAACTCGCTGTAGAGCTGTGCCGCCAATGTCTTGTTGTGCGACAGCACCAGGGTGGGCCGCTGCACCTGGGCGATCACATTGGCCATGACGTAGGTCTTGCCGGAACCAGTAACACCTAGCAGTGTTTGATGTTTGTAGCCATGGTTCAGCCCTTCGACGAGCTTGGCAATGGCCTGTGGCTGATCACCCGTGGGCTCCAAGTCCGACACGAGTTCAAACTCTGACATCTCTCCTCCTGCACAAGGCGGCAAGCGGATGTCCTTCTACGGCTTGCGGTATGCTGTGGGCGGCAAGAACCCCCTCTTGCGTGGCAACGACTGCCACAAGAAGTATGCCATAGCCGCTGGCATTAGTCAATGGCTCATGTTGCGCTGCGACAGGAACGTCCCGACGAGACGCGGTCCTGGTGGGGTGGATTCGCGATTTCATGCCGAACTCACCCGCCGTCCGCCAATTGATATCAGTTGCAGAACAAATGTTCGATGCCATTATAGCACAGAATCTCACTTTTGTCCAGTTGCACAAACTGTGGTCAATGCGAGATGTATGCCGCTGGACCTAGCCTTACGCGCTGGTACCATTCCGTAGCTGGACGGTAAGTGTCGAACGGGGTAAAATCAACCGCATCGCAGCACCCCGAGCGCTTCGATTCAGCCCGCGGTGGCAGTGCGCGGTGTACCGTCGTCCTGAGGCGAGCTCCGGCTGG